>Ga0153932_1000011_pt1 | contig 306572 bp, 299 predicted proteins | sample TSNJ016MetaG_FD_102273 | JGI IMG/M metagenome (GOLD analysis project Ga0153932, IMG submission 102273) | Attine ant fungus gardens microbial communities from New Jersey, USA - TSNJ016 MetaG | ecosystem: Host-associated > Fungi > Mycelium > Unclassified | place: USA: New Jersey, Wharton State... | reverse complement strand
CCGGCAAGATCATGCGCCGCCTCCTGCGCGACGTAGCCGAAGGCCGAGACCTCGGAGACACCTCAACCCTGGTCGACCCCAAGGTATTCGACGCAATACGCGGCAAATAAGGCCTTCGGCCCCGTGCGCCTTTCTGGTAGTCCCCCCTACCAGGAAGGCGCACAGGGGCGGCAGGCCTCACACAAACGCCGGTTGATTCGAAAAGCACTCTGCTACTGGGGATCCCCCTCCGCGAGGCCCCTGATATTCAGCGCTCGCCGTGGAGAATGAAGTGAATCTTATCTCGATGGAGCTTCCAACATGTCCGCCGAACTGCCGACGCCGCGGCGCGAACCGTCGAACAGGTTTCTCTGATCCCACGTAAGGGCCCTCGTAGTCGTGACTCCGCAGAGTGAATCCAGATCCCAGCCGGCCTTGTGGAATCGTGAGCGAATCAGCTCCGGTTCCTGGTAGAACGCGATGTGACAACCCGCGATGAAGAGCTCACGGCCGTTGATCGGGTACGCACCTTCCGTGCAGAGCCAGGTGATGGCAGCTGCAGCGTGGGCTGAATGAGGATCAGCTGCGAAGGGATCCCCGCCGCCCTCCATCCAAGCATTGGCCAATGGAGGTATACCCAATGCATCGACTGCATAGCTCAGGCTGGCGAGATTCTCCGGCGTCGCCATGTTGCTGTTCGCGGTAATCGGTCGAACTACATTGCTGCGCACCCCGAACTCACCAAGATCACGCGCCACTGTACGAGAGAATCCGACGACGCCTTCTTTGGCGGCGGAGTAGTTGCCCATACCGTAGTGCCCGATCCCAGACGGAGACGACAGGTTCACGATCGATCCGCCCCGCTCCATCAAGTGCGGCGCTGCGTGGCGCACGGTCGCGAAGTACCCCTTGAGATTGACCGCCAGGACAAGATCGAAATCTTCCTCACTCATCTGGTCGATCCGAGTTGGGCGAATGATTCCGGCATTGTTGACCAAGATGTCAATTCGTCCGAAGGCGTCCAGAGCCGCCTCGACCACAGCATTCCCTCCTGCCATGCAGTCAACACTGGACGTTTCTGCAACTGCTTCGCCACCGGCCGCGAGGATCTCGTCGACAACCGCCTGAGCCACCGACGTGTTATTTCCTGCCCCGTTCGGTCCACCACCCAGATCATTGACGACGACCTTGGCACCCTCTCGCGCCAGCAGAAGTGCAGTGTCTCGCCCGATGCCGCGACCTGCTCCGGTGACAATGGCAACTTTCCCGGCAAAGCGTTCCTGGCCCATATGATGGTCCTTTCATCAGAAGTGTTCGATTCTTGCTTGGCACCGCAATTCAGTCTCCAAGGCAAGGTGTGTCAGTGGCCGTGGCGGATCTCTCGAATTCCTATGCCATAGAGAACATTCTGCGCGGGGCACACACATTGAGCATCCGTCGATTGTCGGCGATGTGCTCCGAATGGCCGACATTGCGCTCTTGACGGATCGATCTCGGCATGAAAGTCCGGTACCACTCAATCCCGGGAAGCTTCGAAGTAGCTCGCGCTGAAAGTGCCGTACTACAACGAAATTCGACAACCCACCCGACTCTGGCCGGTCATCGACCCCCGAGCGGCAGCGCTCCCCCACCGACGGGATAGGGCGGGAGCGTCCCCACAAGTGTCGGTGTCAAAGTGGTCGCGGCCGGATCGGAGCGACCCAGCGTCAGTTTCCGAACTTCGGCACCCGTTCCGTTGCTCCCACTCACAAGGAGATCCGCGCCGGTAGTCGTACTCGTCGTCGCCACTTCGACGCCCGACCCTGAACCGGCGAAGGGATCGAAGGAGGCAACTTCCCGAAACGCTACGTCCGTCGAATGGTGATCCGGGCTCTCGAGGTACATCTCGGGCGCGCCGTCGAGCCTCGATCCACTCGAGAAGACACGGACGGAACCGTCCCCTCCGAGCATGCCCGCCACTATCGATTTCGCTCCGCCCTCGGCGCCGGCCACCCACCCCGTCGAAAGCGATACTCCGTCGTGATAGCCCTGATCGAAGGCCAAGAACTGTGACGTCATCGCCGGCCCATCCGCATGACCTGCGTGTTCGTCGGAGCCACCCTTTGCCGCCGCCGTCGGTTCGTACAGGTCGTAGCGGAATGTCTTGACCAGCGGTTCCTCGCCCGCGCCTGGCGCTGTCACGATGCTCGCCCGACCTGAGTGACTGTCCACCATCCCGGTTGCAAAAGTGACGCCACTACTCGAACCCGGATATGGAGCGAAGGAGCCGAATTCTGCGGGCGCAGACTTCTTGTCCGGCGGAAGGTCAGTGGAGTAGATCTTGACCAGCGACTCCATTCCGGGGCCCGATGCGACGATGATGTTGTCCGCCAGAGCATTTCCGTCGATGTCGACGCCGCCGACACTCACTCCACCGCGGAAGCCCGAATCGAAGGGTGCAAACCTGGCCAGCTCGTCGGTGAACGGCACGCCTCCGACTGCGTTGTACGCCACCACTTCCGGAGCCGAGCCTGCACCTGTTCCAGCGACCAGATCAAGCACCATGTCTCCGTTCACGTCCGCCATCGCAACACTCGGGGTGCCTTCGAACGACGGGAAGGGCGTCACAGCAGTGATCAGTTTGTCGCCGTCGGCATCGAATATCTGCACCTTGGCGGGCACGCCGGCCGAACCAGGTATCGCGACGGCATATGTCGATACCTCGGGAATCACGTTGACGGTAGCCATCAAACCGTTGTCCTCGTGATTGAGTCGGTGGCAATGGATTACAAAGGTTCCGGTGTACTCGGTGAACTTCGTCCGCAACGTCACCGATGCTGGTTCCAGCGCATTCTCGTTCTCGTCTGTCACTGGCGCGGGTACGTTCACGTTGTCGATTCCCCAGGGCTGAATGCCCGTCGTGGTGCCGGCGACGGGATCGACGACTTCCGTCACCTGGAAGTCGTTGACGTGAATATGCATCGGATGTTCGTCGTTGTTGAGGTTCGTGATCTTCCATTCCTCGACGGAATTCAAACGCGGTTGAATCAACGGAATGTTGGGGAAGGTGTTGTCGGCGAACTCGTAGGTGAAGGCCTTCGGATCACTGTTGCTTGCCTTGTCGTTACTGAAGCCGCCCGAGACTGTGAGGTTGCGGGTCACGTCGGGTGTCATCGCTGCGGTATCCACGAAGGAGGTGTAGGTGTCGAGCTTCTGTCCGAACGCGAAAGGAATCGTCGTTCCTTCGCCCTCGTCTGGTGTGGCGCGGATCAGCTGCTGCGTCGGGAACGTGAAGAATCCGTCCGCGTAGCTGATCACCGACGGGTCGACGGTGACGGTTCCGAGTTCGGCGGGCGGATTGTCGGTACCGTTGTTGGTGTAGAGAATGCCCGGATTACTCACCGGCTTTGCACCCTCGAGCGGTGGCATCTCCAGCACCAGATCGCCGGACGCCGGCATCGTCACGGCGATTGCATAGCGCGAGGCCGGCGGAATCACCAGCCTGGTTCCGTCCCCGTCCACGGGTGGCCTGACCTCGTCGAACGGGTTTCCGTCCTGCCCCACGATTGCGAACTGCGGATGGGTGCCGGTTGCGGTTTCCGTCAACGTAACCGGCATGTAGGCAAAGTCGCTGATGTTGGCGAGCACCCAGATCTCGGTCTGCCCCGGCTTCAATTTCAGGGACGGCTGAAATTGACCGTTCACCGTGTACTGCACATCGCGTTGGTTGTCCGGCAGTGAGGGATCGGCCGGTACAGTCGTCGATTCACCCACAAAGCTCTGCAGATTGCCTGGAACGAATTGATTCTGTCCACGATGATTGGCCGGGGACAACGGTCCGGTATACCAGTTGGTGAAATACTGCGCGCCCTCGGTGGTGTCCGAGAAATTCACCGGAGCAAGGCTCGGACGGTACGTCCCGTCGGCTAGTTCCGTACCGGCGGGTGGCGTCAACGTACTGACGAATTGGGGCCAGTTCGCGTCGTTGAGCTGTCGGCCCTTTCCTTTGCGGTCGAATACGAAGTTGTACTGCAGTGCCATATCGCGAATCGGAACGTCGTTTGCCGTCACGACAGGCAGATTGCCGTCCGGCCGGCCGATTTCCAGTAGCCCGGCCAGGCCCATGTACGTCTGCTGGGCGGTGAGGGTGTGCCGGTGACTGTGATACCAGTACAGACCGTTCGGCATCGTCCCCGGAATCGCGTAGTCGTACACGTTTCCCTGGCCGGCGGGAATGTTGAGCAACACGTTGTCCGCATTGCCGTCCGGACTCACGTGCACTCCGTGCGTGTGCAGATTCAGCGGAGCCGACGTCAGCGCCGGCGGATAGATCGGCACGTCCCCGCCCGCCGGTGTGAATGCCGGATCGTAGAAGTCCTGGATCGTGAGATCCTGCAAATCGTTGTCGTAATGAATGATCAATCGCTCTCCGGGATTGACGCGGAGAGTCGGCGCCGGATAGACGTCACTCGCCGAGGTCGATCCGTCCGACGCCGTACCGCGGATGACCTCGTACCCGAAGAGCAGAAAATTCGACACGGGCGCCGAAGCGGTATCGAGCGGAATCACTCCCTGATGAGCGGACAAGCGCACCTCGAGAACACCATCTCGGCTACTCAGTTTCACCGGCTCCCGATAGTCGACGGCGGTTCCGCCAGAGCCGTAATTGCCGCCCACCTCGGGCGCCGATTCACCGGAGGTACACGCGGCCAACGCCATCGTCATGGACACCACTACTGCTGCGGCTAACGACTTTCCTCGCAGTGTGATCACTGGTTTCCCCGTTCCATGGTGGCGTGAGATACGTCCGATCAGCGCTCACCAGCCTATCGAGAAAACATGGGCTGAACAGGATATTCACGATAAATCGCCCACCTAAGGCCTGCGTGAGTGCTGCACCTTGCAAGCAGTCTCAGCAAACCGATCAGAAATCGAGAAGCACAGCCACGGGACCCGCAATTACGTTGAAAAACATGAACACACCACAGAAGTCCACTTCCGACCACACGTCGTCGATCCACACATCAGCAGGGAGCGCCCAGATGACCACCGCGCAATCCGTGATCCTCGACGTTCCCGACCTCGCGGCAGCCGAAGCCTTCTACAACGCTCTCGGCGTCGGAGATCGAATCCAGCTACACGAATCGAACGAACCGACAACAGGGTTTCGTGGGTACACCCTTTCGCTCGTCGTCTCCCAACCGAACATCGTCGACGCCTTCGTCGGCGCAGCACTCGCAGCCGGTGCCACCGCCTTGAAGCCTGTCAAGAAATCCCTCTGGGGATACGGCGGAGTCGTCCAGGCTCCAGACGGTTCGATCTGGAAGATCGCCACGTCGTCGAAGAAGAACGACGGGCCGGCCACCCGCACGATCGACAGCCTCGTGCTGCTGCTCGGCGTCGAAGACGTCAAGGCCAGCAAGCAGTTCTACCTCGACCGCGGACTCGAAGTGTCCAAGAGCTTCGGTCGCAAGTACGTCGAATTCACCAGTGCAGCAAACAATGTGACACTCGCACTGTATGGTCGCCGCGCTTTGGCAAAGGATGCCGGGGTTGCTCCGGAAGGCACCGGATCACACCGTCTGACCGTTGCCGGCGCGTCTGAAACCTTCACAGACCCAGACGGTTTCGCCTGGGAAGCCGCCTGCGCTTGACATCAAGCACAGATCACCGGGAAGGCGGCCGGTATCAGACTTCGGAGTTGGCCGCGTCATGCGCCGGGTACGCATGCACCAAGGCAGTAGCGAGTTTGGGCACCGCGTGAGTGAGCGAATGCTCGGCGCTGTGTGCAATCGCATGAGCTTCGGCAAGTGTTGCCCGGGGATCGATGTCGAGTTCTGCATCGGCATGCAGTCGGTGTCCGATCCACCGCATCTTCAGATCACGAACACCGAGGACTCCAGGTTCGTGCATCAATGCATGCTCTGCGTCGTCCACCAACTCAGGTTCGACGCCGTCCATCAACCTCCGGAAGACGTCTCGCGCTGCAGTCCTGAGCACCGCCACGATGGCAACGGTGATGACAAGGCCGATGATCGGATCTGCCAACGGGAAACCCAGCGCAACTCCCCCCGCCCCCAGAAGGACTGCGAGCGAAGTGAATCCGTCGGTCCGAGCATGCAATCCATCGGCCACCAGGGCCGCTGAACCGATTTGCCTGCCGACCCTGATCCGATACAACGCCACCAATTCGTTTCCGATGAAACCGATCAAACCTGCCGCCGCTACCCAACCGAGGTGCTCGATCTCGACCGGGTTGATCAATCGCCTCACCGCCTCGACACCGGCGATCACTGCCGACAGTGCGATCATGGCGAGCACGAACAGTCCGGCCAAATCCTCCGCACGCCCGAAACCATAGGTATAGCGCCTGGTCGCAGTGCGCCGACCGAGCGCGAAGGCAATCCAGAGTGGGACTGCCGTGAGCGCGTCGGAGAAGTTGTGAATGGTGTCCGCCAGCAGCGCCACCGAACCCGAGATCGCCACGATCGCGACCTGAGCAACTGCGGTGACTCCGAGCGCAACAAGACTGATCTTGACCGCCCGGATGCCGATTGCGCTCGATTCCAATGCGTCGTCGACACTGTCGGCAGCGTCGTGACTGTGCGGCGAGAACACTTCGCGGACTGCCGATCGAAATCCCTTCGGCCCGTGGCCATGGGTGTGGCCGTGGCCGTGGGACGTCTTGGGTTCGTGCGTCACGACGCACCTTCTTCTTGATCGGTCCGATCGACGTTCGCCGAGCGCTCCGGGTGTATCTCCCGAAGCTCACCTTCACTACGGTGATGCCCCGGCAATCCGGGTCCGGCATGCTCCGCATTGAAGACCGCGTCCGTAACCAGTTGTCGCACATGGTCGTTCTCCAGGCGATAGAACACCGTCGTACCATCGCGGCGGGTTCGTACCAACCTTGCCATGCGCAATTTCGCCAGGTGCTGCGACACCGAGGGCGCCGGCTTGCCGACGCGTTCCGCCAGTTCGTTCACCGAGCACTCGCGGTCGACCAATGCCCACAAGACCTGCACACGGGTTGCGTCGGCCAGCATGCGGAACACCTCGACGACGAGGTCGACTTGATCATCGGGAAGCTTACGGCGACAAACACCACTATCTGCGTTCATACGTAGATAGTAGATCATGCTGGACGCCGAAGATGACCTCTCGTCGATTCACCAGTTGTGCAAAGCTTGGCGGCAGAGCCCTTCGCCACTCGCAGACCGGGAGACAACGATGAGTACCGACGATTGGAACGCAGGAATCATTGCGGAATTTCGGGAGAACGAGGGCAAGGTAGGTGGCCCCTTCGAAGGTGCGCCCATGGTGCTGGTCCACCACACAGGACGCAAATCCGGACGCGATTTCGTGAGTCCCATGATGTATCTGGCAGACGAGCAGGATCCGAAGACCATCTACGTTTTTGCATCCAAGGCCGGTGCCCCGACCAATCCCGACTGGTACTACAACCTCGTTGCCACCGACCAGGCAGAGGTCGAGGTCGGCACCGAAACATACCCGGTCTCCGTCAGCGAAGTAACCGGCGAGAAACGTGACCGCATCTACGACGAGCAGGCCAGTCGATACCCGGGATTTGCCGAATATGCGGAGAAGACAGCTGGGATCCGCACAATTCCGGTGGTGGCACTGACTCGCGCGTAATTCCTGACAGTGCCTCCCTGCCGTTTCCATCCAGAAAAGGCAGGGATCGTCACCAAGGAATCACGACCCTGAAGAATCACGACACTGAAGAATCACGACACTGACGACGCTTTGACCTCAGCCTTCGAATGCCGTCCGAGCAGCACGTATCCGACCCAGGATCCGACAACCACCGTCGCCGCGAGCGCCTGTACCAGGCCTTCGATACTCACCGGATAGAACACGCCGGTGATGTAGTGCGAGATGAATCCGGTGGACGGCAACTCCGCGATTCCGGCCATCCGGCGGGCCCAGTTCTCGAGATTGGTCAGCGGGCAGTCGTATCCGACCGCTATCGAACCGGCTCCCCAGACAACCGCAGCAAGATGGATTGCGATGGTACGACGCCACTTCCATGCGACAAATCCACCCAGCACCACATAGAGAACAAATCCGAAGTGAACGAACACCGTCACTACTTCGATGAGCCGATACACCATCGTCGTCTCCGCTCGTGGCGCGGAAGTCCCGCAACAACCAGACTATTCCGATGTTAGTCCCCGCAGCGACGATCTACCCGGTGTATGCAGCCGTCGTGCGAGCAGCGGCGGCTGCAGCCGCATCCGGGTCGTCGCCCGATGCGATCGCCGCTTCGGCCCACAGTTCACTGCTTCCCGCGATGAACGCCTTGGCCTCGTCGCTCGCCGACCACTCGGGTGTCTCGAGTGGGGTCGCGATCCCCAGTTCCACGTGTCGAGCCAGCCCGAGCAGTCCCATGTCCCACCCGACGCCGACGGCACCTGGACCGTACTCGGCCCACCGATCAGGCTCCACGTCCGCAGCGTGTTCGAAGTCGAACAGCGTTGCACCACTGCCTTTTTGGGCGAGATTCACAGTCACATAGCTCACATCGCCGTCATATTCCCAGGTGATGCGAAGAGCCCGAGGAGCATCGCACGCCAAAATTTCGCCGCCGGCGTTGCCCTCGAGTTGATAGTGGCCGCCGATCATGGCTTCTCCCGAGACCGGCATGAACCATTGGGGAATGCGGTCGAACTCGGTGATCGCCGCCCAGACCGTGCCTATGGGTGCCGCGAGAGTCCGCGACATGCGCAGCGTGCGTGTTTTCCCCTCGTCACCGCCGAACGGACTCAGCTCTCGCGCTACCATCTGCAACGAATCAACGGCTCTGTCGACCACAATTCTCCTCGGTTCGGGAAACTTCAGGTCAATCGCTGCTGTAGACGTACCGATACTTCTTCTCCAGCGAGGCTCTTGCCAATCGCCTTGCAGAGCGCCACGCGGAGCGGAAGCCAATGAGGTCCGTCGCCGGAGGGCATCAGCGTCGCCTCGAAGGGATGCTCGCCGTCGAGGATCCCGACCACCTTGACTGCGCGTCTGGTTCCCAGAAGTTCCGCCGAACCGGGCACGGTGAGAAACGTCGCGAACGCCCCGTCTTTCTCGATAGGGGCGGTGAAGGTGTAATCGAGCAGTTGTGGAGTCTTGTCAGCGGCCATGTCGCGTCACTGCTGAGCGGCGAGTAGGACGTCGGTGTCGAAACACGTGTGAGTGCCGGTGTGGCACGCCGCACCCTCCTGGTCGACGATCAGCAAGACCGAATCGCCGTCGCAGTCGAGTCGCACTTCGTGGACGTACTGGGTGTGCCCCGACGTCTCACCCTTGACCCAGTACTGCTGCCGCGAGCGCGAATAGTACGTCCCCTTACGGGTTTCCAGTGTTCGCGCGAGCGCTTCGTCATCCATCCACGCGACCATCAGCACATCACCGGTCGACTTCTCCTGCGCAACCGCGCTGAACAGTCCGGCGTCGTTACGCTTCAGCTTCGCTGCGATTGCGGGATCAAGACTCATATGACGTTTATACCTTCCACCTGTGACTTCCGTGGAATTCCCCTGCGTGGCCGCCCTAGAATGGGAGTTACGTCGCCGTCGCTGCGGAAGAGGATCCGACATGAACCATCAGCATCATGACGGTCCACACCCGGAGTACACGTGCCACCTCGCGAACCCGAGTACCGATCGCGCCCCTACCCGCCACATAGTTCTCGGCATCGGCACAGGCCTGACCAGCAAGAATGTCGTCAGCTACGGATTGATGCTTGCCGCCAAGGAAGATTCGGCCCTCCACGTCGTTCACTGCATCACATCCGAGGACTTGCCTGTCGAAACCGACTCACCACAATTCGACACGCGTCTGCACGACGAGATGGTGTCGCAACGCGAGCAGACGACCTCGGCGCTCGCCTCACACACCGATACGTGGACGTACGACTGCACCTACGGCGACCCGGCCGGTGTCATTCTCGCGACTGCCGACAAGTACGACGCCTTCACCATCGTGATCGGATCACCGCGAAAAGGTGCTGCCTCCGCAGTGAGCAAACTGATGCACAGTTCGGTCACGTCCCGACTGAAGCGGCAGAACCGTTATCCCGTGATATCGGTTCCGACCGGAGTCGGTTCGACACGTTAGCCGAAGGCGGGACAAGCGCGCCTAGATGATCGAATAGTCTTCGAGCGGAAAGCGTTTCGCTTCGACAAACGCGTTGCGCGTAGAGGTGGGCCGCAGGATCGCAGCCTCGCCGTGCTGATTGAAGTAGTAGCTCCGCGCAGTCTGGCAACTACCGCCGTAAAAGACGGAGTCCGCGAGGTTCTCCGTCATCCGGTCCAGGAACTTGGCGTTGGCGGTTTCGGTGACCTCGAAGGTGTCCGCGCCGCGCCGTTTCACCTCGCCGAACAGTCGATCCATGTGCTGCATCTGCGATTCGATCGTCGTGAAGTAGGACAAACCGCTGTACGAGTACGGACTGGCGAGCGTGAGGAAATTGGGAAAGTAAGGAACCGCAACTCCCTCGTAAGCCTGGAAACGGTTGTCACGCCACCACTTGCCGAGGTTGCGGCCCTCACGGCCGATAACCTCGATGGCCGGAAAGTTCACGTCCCAGAGGTTGAAGCCGGTTGCCAGCACCAAGGTGTCGATCTCGGTCTTGCGTCCGTCAGCGGTGACGATGCCGTCGGCGGCGATATGGTCGATCGGCGTAGTTTCAAGGTGCACGTTCTCCTTGGTGAACGTACGGAAATAGCTGTTGGAGAACGTGGGTCGCTTGCACCCGAAGTCGTAGTCCGGTGTGAGTTGCTTGCGAAGGCCGGCATCGCGGACCTGCGACCGCAGAAACGCTCGTGATGCGGCTGCAGCGCCCTTGTTCAACAGTTTGACCTGCTTGTAGTGCAGGACCGCACTGACCATGATCATTTCGAGTATCGACGAACTGACAGCGCGAGCGATTCGCTGGGTGAGCGGAATGCGCGAGAACAGCCTCTGCACTGCGCTCGGAATGGGGACGTCGATCTTGGGAACTACCCAGATCGGTGTGCGTTGGTAGACGGTCAACTCTGCGGCCTGCCGCGCCACCTCGGGAATCAACTGCACGGCAGTGGCACCGGTTCCGATGATTGCGGTCTTGGTGCCCGACAAATCGTAGGAATCGTCCCAGGCGGTGGTGTGGATGATCTTGCCCGCAAATTCGTCGATGCCGGAGATGTCCGGGCGATGTGGCTGCGAGAGGAAGCCCGTCGCGGTCAGGAGGTATTTTGCGGTGATATCCGGAGATCCCTCGACGGATACGACCCAGTGCGAGGAATCCTCGTCCCAGCGGGCTCCGTTGACCACAGCACCGAACGTCATGTGCCTTCGCAGGTCGTACTTGTCCGCGACATGATCGGCGTACTTCTTCAGTTCGGCACCAGGTGCGAAGAGCCTGGACCAGTTCGGATTGGGTTCGAACGAGTACGAGTACGTGACCGACGCGATGTCGACGGCCAAACCGGGATAGCGATTGACGTGCCAGGTCCCACCCAGATCGTCCTCACGCTCGAGGATCGCCAGGTTGTCCAGGCCCATCCGCTTGAGTTGAATGGCCGCACCCATTCCACCGAAGCCCGCCCCCACCACTACTGCGTCGTACTGCACTGCCATCGGAGAATCCCTCTCGTGAACTGCACACCATGAACCCGCGCATCTGTGAACCACGCACCCGTGAACTGCACATCAGAAACTGACATGTCATTCCGTTATTGAGAACGGTATCATTCCTGACGTGACGAAGGCCATGACCAGAGCAGAACGAAAAAAGGCGGAACTGCGCCGCGAGATCATCGACGCATCATTCGAGTGCTTCGCGAAACGCGGCTACCACGCGACCGGAATTGCCGATATCGCAACAACTCTCGGAATCGGTCACGGCACGTTCTACCGATACTTCGAGAACAAGCGCGACATCATCGACCACGTCATCGACGATCTGATCGCAAAAATAATCAGCGCACTCGCCGTCGAGAATGCCCCTGACGCAGCAAACACGTTGGACGAGTACCGCGCGCAGGTCGGTCGCATCGCCGAAGCACTCCCCCGCATCTTCTTCGACGACCCGCGTATTCCGCGGGTTCTCCTCTTCGAGACGACCGGCGTCGACGCCGATCTCACAGGCAGGATGCTCGATCTTCTCGATCAGTCGGCATCGTTGACCGCGGCGTATCTGCATCACGGAGTCGAATGCGGCTATCTACGCGCCGACCTCGACGTCGACAACACTGCGCAGGCCGTCAACGGCATGATGCTGGCAAGTGCAATTCACGGATTGCGAGCCGATTCGTCCGTCGACTGCGCAGCACTGAACCAGGCCATCAGTCGCCTCATGTTCGACGGAATCCGCGCCGAGAACGCCTAGCGAACGACGATTCCCTCGGCGCGCATCGCATCCTTGACCTGAGGGATGCTCAAATCGCCGAAGTGGAAGACACTCGCTGCCAGAACTGCATCCGCGCCCGCTTCCACGGCAGGAGCGAAGTGTTCGACCAGGCCGGCACCGCCACTGGCGATCACCGGTACGTGGACCGCCGCCCGGACAGCACGGATCATCAGAAGGTCGAAGCCGGCCTTGGTGCCGTCGGCATCCATCGAGTTGAGCAGGATCTCCCCCACTCCCAACTCCGCGCCACGCTCGGCCCACTCGACCGCGTCGATACCCGTCCCGCGCTTGCCTCCGTGAGTGGTGACCTCCCACCCTGACGGTGTGTCCGGCTGCCCCTGGGGAACGGTGCGGGCGTCGACCGAGAGGACGATGCACTGCGAGCCGAAACGCTCACTCAGTTCCTTGAGTAGCTCCGGGCGCGCGATTGCCGCGGTGTTGACGCTGACCTTGTCGGCACCGGCACGCAGCAGACGATCGACGTCCGCCACCGTGCGCACTCCACCGCCGACAGTCAGAGGAATGAAAACCTGCTCGGCAGTACGACTTACGACGTCGAGCATCGTGCCACGATCCGACGTGGACGCGGTGACGTCCAGGAAGGTCAGTTCGTCAGCACCCTGAGCGTCGTACGCCGCCGCGAGTTCCACGGGATCTCCGGCGTCGCGAAGATTCTCGAAATTGACACCCTTGACCACTCGTCCGGCGTCGACGTCGAGGCACGGAATCACGCGAACTGCGAGGGTCATGACTGTGGTCCTCCTGAGGACGAAGCGCGCGGATCACCGAGCGCGTTGAGGATATCGAGAATCTCACCGTGGATGCCCGGGGCGGCGGCGAGCACCGACTCCGATTCTACGGTCCACGGGTTGCCGGCCAGATCGGTGACCACCCCGCCCGCTCCGCGAACGAGCGCGACACCGGCTGCGTTGTCCCACGCATTGCGGCCGTAGACGATCGCACCGCCCAGGATGCCCGCAGCGGTGAACGCCAGGTCGACTCCGGTGGAGCCGTGTATCCGGATCCGTGAGGACACCTTGCTGATCTCGGCGAGGAGGTCGAGCCGGAAACTGCCGGGGATCCGGCCGCGACTGTTGACGTTGAGCGCGCCCAAGCCGACGATCGACGACGCCAGATCGGTTGGCTCCAGCGGAGGTACGGCGATTCCGTTGACCAGCAACGGACCGCCGGCACGAGTCGCGTACGTGTGACCGATCAATGGCAGCCAGGTCAATCCGAGCACCGGGACACCGTCGTCGAGAAGCGCCAACAACGTTCCGGCAGTAGGCAATCCGGCCGAATAGTTGAAAGTTCCGTCGACGGGGTCGAGAACCCAGACAAGTCCCGAACCGACGTCGGGGCCACCGAATTCCTCGCCGTGCACCTCGATGCCGGTCTGCTCGAACAACTCCGCGGTCAACCGCTTCTCGAGCGCGAGATCGACCTCGGTGGCAAAATCGCCCCAACCCTTGCGGACCGCGCTCGGGGCACCGACACCGGAGACGAACTGATCATGGACGCCGTCGAGAAGCCGACTCGCAATCGCGAGAAGTTCGTCGAGGTCACGCGTCGGAGTCATCTGGAAAATCTATCCGGAAACTGCTGCCAGTGCTTCGGGGAGTGTGAAGCGTCCGGCATAGAGCGCCTTGCCCACGATCGCGCCTTCGACACCCTGATCCACCAGGCTGGAAATGGCGAGCAGATCCTCGATGGTCGACACACCACCAGAGGCCACGACGTGCGCGTCGGTGACTGCGCAGACCTGACTGAGAAGTTCGAGGTTGGGACCGGTGAGGGTGCCGTCTTTGGAGACGTCGGTGACGACGTAACGGGTGCAGCCGTCGCGATCCAGACGCGCGAGGGTCTCCCACAGATCGCCGCCGTCAGTGACCCAGCCGCGACCACGGGTGCGGTACTGGCCGTCGACGAGACGAACGTCGAGGCCGACGGCGATCTTGTCGCCGTACTTGGCCAATGCACGCGCACACCACTCGGGATCTTCGATAGCGGCGGTACCGAGATTCACGCGAGCACAGCCGGTGGCCAGTGCGGCTTCCAGTGAAGCGTCGTCGCGGATTCCTCCCGAGAGTTCCACCTTGACCGTCAGGTCACCGATGACGCCGGCCAGCAGTTCGCTGTTGGACCCACGCCCGAAAGCGGCGTCGAGGTCGACCAGATGCACCCATTCGGCGCCGTCGTTCTGCCACGCAAGAGCAGCATCGCGGGGCGACCCGTAACCGGTCTCACTTCCCGCCTCTCCTTGCACGAGGCGAACAGCTTCACCGTTGACGACATCTACAGCAGGCAAAAGGACCAGGCTCACGTGCGGTAACCCTAGTAGGTCAGGACCTCGAACCGTCTTCCGGGTCACCGAACGCTTTTCGCGTCATCCGCTTGGATACGACGCCCATTGCCGCGATCGCAGCGACGACCCCCACGAGACCGATCGCGAGACCGACACCCGGCGAGGGTTCGAGCACGACGATGACGACGGTGGCGACCGCCAACGCAGCAACAGCGGCGCCGAGCGAGAACAACGCCAGACGAGCGAGGGAAAAGTCGTCGCCGCGGTTCGGACCGGAGCTCCCGGTCACAAACTCTGCACCCAGTTGCTCAGCAACTCGGCGCCTGCGTCGCCGGATTTCTCGGGGTGGAACTGCGTCGCGGACAACGCGCCGTTCTCCACGGCAGCGAGGAACTTTCCGCCGTGATCTGCCCACGTCAGCTTCGGAGGCGCGATGTGCTCGGACGGCGCGAGTTCCCAGCTCTGCACACCGTAGGAGTGGACGAAGTAGAAGCGGGTGTCGGCGTCGATGCCCTTGAACAGGGTGCTGGACTCCGGAGCCTCCACGGTGTTCCAGCCCATGTGCGGCAGAACTTCAGCTTGCAGCCTCTCGACGGTGCCAGGCCATTCGCCGCAGCCCTCCGCCTCGACACCGAATTCGACTCCCCGATCGAACAGAATCTGCATGCCGACGCAGATGCCCAGCACGGGCCGGCCACCGGCCAAGCGTCTGCCGATGATGCGGTCACCCTGGACTGCGCGCAGACCTTCCATGCAGGCCGCGAACGCGCCGACACCGGGTACCACGAGACCGTCTGCCGCCAGTGCAACCTTCATATCGTTGGTCACCTCCACCTGCGCCCCGGTGCGCGCCAGTGCGCGAGTGGCGGAATGCAGGTTGCCGGAGCCGTAATCGAGTACAGCAATCGTGGAAGCGCTCATGCCCCAACTCTATCGGGCAACCCTGCTGCCGATCACTTTGCCGCCTGCGGCCAGTGCCGGGAGTAGAGCGACAACGACCGCGGAGACCGCGAACACCCACGCATAGCCGGCAGTCGTGGCCACGAATCCCAGAGCTAGTGCACCGATCCCGGTGCCGGCGTCATAGCCGATGTTCCAGATCGCGCTCGCGGATCCGAGTTGCCTCGGGCCGGCAGCCTGGAAAGCCATGACCAAGGACTCGTTCTGCACTGCACCGAACCCGAGCCCGAAAAGGACCGCCGCGCAGAACAAGACCGGTGTCGAACCGCCGTCGACGTTGACAGCGAAGAGCACCAATCCGATGGTCGACGACGCCAGCGCCGGCGCGAGAGTTCGGCCACTGCCGACACGATCGGCGATCAGCCCCGCCGAGAATCGACCGACCAACATCGACCCACTGGCAGTCGCCAACACCACACCTGCAACAGCCGCGCGCTTCGAAATGGCGATCGGCAGCAACGACGACAATCCGCCGAACGACGCGGACACGCACGCCAGAGCGAGCACCGGAACCAGGACGGCGAACACACTCAACCGGGCGGATTCCCCGGTCGGCTGGGCGAAAATCTTCGGCAACCCGGCAATGGCCACCAGCGCGAGCGCCGGGATCAGCGCACCGAGGACGAACACCGGTGTCGCCGACCACCGTTCCATGATCGCAAGCCCCAGCGGAAGCCCCGCCATTTGTGACGCAGCGATCGCGATTCCCTGAGCGCCGGTGGCACGGCCCAGAATTCGCTTGGGCGCCAACTCCGCCACCAGTGCGCTGCCGGCCACCGTCAGCATGCCGAAACCGATTCCTCGCACCGCGGAAACCGCCAGGACAGGGCCGGCGTCGGCCGAGATCAACAGCACCAACGACGGTGGACCGAGGAGCAGACATCCGACCGCCAACACGCGCCGGTAGCCCTGCGTCCGCAACAGCCGAGGCACGAGCAGTTGCGTCACGACCGTGGCCGCCATGAAGACACCGGTCACCGACCCGGCAAGCGCATCCGATCCGCCGGATTGCGCAACCAGCAACGGCACCACCGGCAACAGCAACGACCAGCCGCCGAAAGCTGCTGCCGCCATGATCAGGACACCGACCATGCCCGGAGTACGAAGCAACCCCGGCCCCGCCTCTTTCCCCGTCACAGACGCCGTAACTTTTCGCGTCACAGACGCAGTAACCTTTCGCGTCACAGACGCAGTGCGCCCGCTACCGCCGCCAGAACCGCCAACGCCAGAAGGATTCCCGACGCCAGCTTGTTGACCTTGAACATCGAGTAAGCGCCGCCGACGGCAATTCCCGCACCGATGAACAGCAGATAGGTGAAGAGGACGCTCACAGTGTGCCCTTCGTCGACGGCACGCCGCTCACGCGGGGATCCAGCTCGACCGCCTCACGCAAAGCGCGCGCAACGGCCTTGTACTCGGCCTCGGTGATGTGGTGCTGATCGCGGCCGTACAGAACCCGAACGTGCAGTGCGATACGTGCATTCAATGCGATCGACTCGAACACGTGGCGGTTGATCACCGCGTGATACGGAACGCCCGGGTACCCGCCGATGACGGAATGCACCATGTAGTCGGGCTCACCGGTGTGCACGCAGTACGGGCGACCGGAGACGTCGACCGACGCGTGCGCCAGCGTTTCGTCCATCGGGATGAAAGCGTCGCCGAAACGGCGGATGCCCTTCTTGTCGCCGAGTGCCTGGCCGAGTGCCTGGCCGAAAACGATCGCGGTGTCCTCGACGGTGTGGTGAGCGTCGATCTCGACGTCACCCTTCGCCTTGACATCGAGATCGAAGCTGGCGTGGGTACCCAAGGCGTTGAGCATGTGGTCGAAGAACGGAACGCCGGTGGAGACGTCGACGATGCCGGTCCCGTCCAGGTTCAGTTCGACGACGATGCTTGATTCCCGAGTTGTTCGTTCGATCCGCGCGATGCGATCGCTCATGCCGTCTCTCCTGAATTCGTGTCGACCAGCTGGGTGCCTGCGATTTCGTCACTGGCCTTGATGAACGCGTCGTTCTCGGCTTCGAGTCCCACTGTGGCCCGCAGGTATCCGGGGATGCCGATGTCGCGGATGAGAACCCCGCGGTCGAGGTATTCCTTCCACGCCTGTGCACTGTCGGTGAACTGACCGAACAAGATGAAGTTCGCGTCACTGGGAATCACTCGGAAACCGGTGTCCGCCAGTGCCTTCGACACCCGATCACGCTCGGCAGACAAGGCATGGACACTGCCGAGGGTCTCGTCGGCGTGACGCAGTGCGGCACGTGCCGCAGCTTGCGTGACTACCGAGAGGTGATACGGCAAGCGCACCAACAACAGTGCGTCGATGAATGCGGGAGCTGCGGCGAGGTAGCCGAGTCGGCCACCGGCAAACGCGAACGCCTTGCTCATGGTGCGGGTGACAACCAGCTTGGCCGGGAACTCGTCGATCAGCGTCATCGCGCTGGGGGCAGCGGAGAACTCCGCGTACGCCTCGTCGACGATCACGATGCCCGGCGCCACGTCGAGAATGCGTCGCAGTTCCGCAATACCGACGCTGTGTCCGGTCGGGTTGTTGGGGCTGGTCACGAACACGACGTCCGGTCGACGCTCCTCGATCACTGTGACGGCAGCATCCACGTCGAGTGCGAAATCGTCCCGACGGAAGACCTCGACCCACTCGGTATCGGTACCGTCGGCGATGATCGGGTGCATCGAGTACGAGGGCACAAAACCCATCGCGCTGCGCCCCGGACCTGCGAACGCCTGCAACAACTGCTGCAGAATTTCGTTCGATCCGTTTGCCGCCCAGAGATTGTCGACGGTGACCGGCACCCCGGTCTGCTTCGACAGGTAAGCAGCCAGATCCGTCCGCAACGCCACAGCGTCACGGTCGGGATAGCGGTGCAGTTCCTTCGCGGCTTCGCGCACGGATTCGGCGACATCGTCGATGAGCGCCTGCGTCGGCGGATGCGGGTTCTCGTTCGTGTTGAGCTGAACCGGAACCGTCAACTGCGGTGCGCCGTACGCCGACTTTCCACGCAGGTTCTCGCGAATCGGAAGGGCGTCGACCGAAATCGATCCTCCGGGAACACTGCTCATCGCAGCGCTACTCATCGCAAGGCCTCGAATCGCAGACGCACGGCCTCGCCGTGAGCGGGCAGGTCCTCCGCATTGGCGAGCGTGATGACGTGTCCGGCAACGTCTTTCAGAGCCGACTCGGAGTAGTCGATCACGTGGATCCCACGCAGGAAGGTCTGCACGCTCAGACCGGAGGAGTGACGTGCACACCCGGCCGTCGGCAGAACGTGGTTGGAGCCGGCGCAGTAGTCGCCGAGGCTGACCGGCGCCCATGGGCCGACGAACACGGCACCAGCGCTGGTGACCTGAGCTGCGACACCGGTTGCGTCCTCGGTCTGAATCTCGAGGTGCTCGGCCGCATAGGCGTTGACGACGCGCAGACCAGCGGAGACATCGGAGACCAGCACGGTGCCCGACTGGCTGCCGGTCAACGCCGTGGTGACGCGCTCGCGGTGCTTGGTGATCTCGAGCTGCGCGGCCAGAGCCGCATCGACGGCGTCGGCCAATTCGACGCTGGTCGTGACGAGGACGCTGGCGGCCATCACGTCGTGCTCGGCCTGACTGATGAGGTCGGCGGCAACGTGAACCGGATCAGCCGTGTGGTCGGCGAGGATCGCGATTTCGGTGGGACCGGCCTCGGCGTCGATGCCGACCAATCCACGGCACAGACGCTTGGCGGCAGTGACGTAGATGTTGCCGGGGCCGGTGATGAGGTCGACCGGTACAAGTTCGGTTCCGTCGGTGTCGGTTCCGCCGTACGTCAGCAAGGCAACGCCCTGTCCGCCGCCGACGGCCCACACCTCGTCGACACCGAGCATGGCTGCGGCGGCAAGGATCGTGGGGTGCGGCAATCCTCCGAACTCGGCTTGCGGAGGCGAGGCGACTACGAGCGATCCGACGCCGGCCGTCTGAGCCGGCACGACGTTCATGACAACACTCGACGGGTACACGGCGTTGCCGCCGGGGACGTACAGCCCGACGCGCTCGACGGGAACCCAACGCTCGGTGACCGTGCCACCCGGGACCACCTCGGTGACGGTGTCCTTGCGACGCTGATCGGCGTGCACCTTGCGGGTGCGCTCGATCGCAACCTCGAGGGCTTCCTTGACGGCCGGGTCGAGTTCACGAAGTGCGCGCTCGAGCTCCGCCGCTGGAACCCGGACCGAGGACGGACGAACGCCGTCGAACTTCTCGCCGAACTCGAGCGCGGCTTCGGCCCCACGATCACGAACGGCTTCGACCATCGGGCGAACCTGATGCAGCACCGCGTCCACATCCACTCCACCTCGGGGAAGCGCGGCGCGAAGTTCGGCCGTGGATGGGGTACGACCACGCAGGTCGGTGCGGGCAAGCATGAGAGTTCCTCTCGTACGCAAACGGGGTGCCTGTGCAAGCGGCAGCAAACCGGTCCGGCATTTCGGGCCCGATCAACGGGTCCGAAACACGGAACTGGAGTCAATTATCCAGGATAGGCGCACCCCATTTTTCACCGGTCCACCAGCGACGCTCACTGCAGGTCCGGCGCTCGCCGCCGGGCAAGTTCGATCAGCTCGTCCCTTCGGTCGGTCGCCACCGAGATTTCGCGGCCGTCGTGGAGACGAAAGCGGACCCCGTCGCCGGGTGAGGCGAGAATTACCCGCATACCTGGGCCGGTCATCCGATAGCCGATTCCGGAGCCCATCCCGATATGGACCGCAGTTGCCGACACAACCTCGTCCCACCGAAAAACCTGACGCAATCCCGGAGACAGTGCGATTGTCACTCGTTCGGCGTCTGTGGTGATGATCACGCACACCTTCCACATGTACGCGGCCAACCCGAAGGAAAGGATCGCGGACAACACGGCGCCGACGTAGCCCACCGGGTCGCGTTCCACGATCGCCGCGAACCCACAGACAATCACCATGACAATTCCGAGGACGACGCACAATGCAGCCGTCGATCGCCGCAGTAGTGGGCTCAGCGGAATGGACTCGTGAACCTCGTGCACCGCACCCCCGCCTCGATCGCCGACAACCCCCGCGCAGTGGAACGGCACCGGGAACACGACCATCCCATTACTCGCGCTTTTATAACAAACACGTCACGCACAGCTAGGGTCCAAAGTCGTGACAGACAGTGACGTGGCCACGACCGCACCTCCGGCATTGCCGACCCCTCAGCGATCCAGCGGACCGAACCGAGCACGGATCGTTGCGATTGTCGCATCGATCCTCGGCATCATTTTGTGCGGATCAGTGCCGTTCCTTCCGATCGAGCAGGACACCGCCACCGTCAACTGGCCGCAGGCCGGATCGACGACAAGCGTCGAAGCACCATTGGTCTCGTACACGCCGCTTCGTATGGAGGCATCCATTCCGTGCGCGTCGATCAGCGAGTTGACCGCCGGCGGCGGAACACTCGTCGCGACTGCTCCCCCCGGTGCCGCAGACGCCCGGCGTTACGGATTCGTCGCGACGGTCTCCCCCGAGTCCGCCGACGCCCCCGCTCGGGTCGAGGCGGTCCAGCGCGATCAAGTGTTGCTCTCGGCACCCGTCGCTGATCTGCAGACTGGCTGCGCGCTCACGCTCGTCGCCGAGCCGACTCGAACCACCTTCAGCGCCACCGGTTCCGAACCGCGCGTCATCGAGGGCGACAGCCGGCCACAGGTGGTCGGTGTCTTCAGCGACCTCGATTCGGTGGCAGCCGGTTTGAACGTCTCGATCGAGGCGGACTCTCGCTTCACGTCGAGCCCGTCGGTGATCAAGACCCTCGCCATGATTCTCGGGGCACTCACGGCGGTCGTGTCCCTCTTCGCGCTGCACCGCCTCGACAACCGCGACGGCCGCGGAACACGCAAATTTCTGCCCGCCCGATGGTGGAAGTTCACCGTCCTCGACGGTGTCGTCGTCGGAACTCTGGTGCTCTGGCACTTCATCGGCGCTACCACCACCGATGACGGCTACCAGTTCACGATGGCCAGGGCCTCGGAGCAATCGGGCTATATGTCCAACTACTTCCGGTGGTTCGCGGTTCCCGAAACCCCGTTCGGAACGCCGTACTACAACATTCTCGGACTCCTGGCACACGTCAGCACCGCAAGCCCGTGGGTCCGCCTGCCTGCTCTGTTGGCGGGCATCATCACCTGGCTCGTCATCAGCCGAGAGGTTGCGCCTCGGCTGGGCGCCGCTATTCGCGGAAATCGACTCGCCCTCTGGACCGGCGCGCTCGTCTTCCTCGCATTCTGGCTTCCGTTCAACAACGGACTGCGCCCCGAACCGATCGTTGCTCTCGGTGTCCTGCTGACGTGGTGCTCGATCGAACGCGCGGTCGCGACGAGACGACTTCTACCGGTCGCAATCGCGATATTGATCGCCGGATTCACCTTGACTGCCGGCCCTTCCGGACTCATCTGCTTCGCCGCTCTCATCGCCGGAATACGCCCGATCATGCGCATCATCATCGAACGTGCCCGCACCACCGGTTACATCGCGGCTGTCGGGCCACTGCTGGCTGCCGGACTGTCGATCCTCATCCCCGCGTTCGGTGATCAGAGTCTGGCCGCCGTCATCGAGATGCAGCGTGTCCACTCGATCTCACCGAATCAACCCTGGTTCGACGAGTATCTCCGCTATCAGTACCTCTTCAACATCTCCGTCGACGGTTCCCTGACCCGCAGGTTCGGTGTGTTCGTCATGGTTCTGTGCCTTGGCGTCTGCACCGCGATGATGCTGCGCAAGGGGGGCCGGATCCCCGGTTTGGCCGCCGGTCCGTCACGCCGCGTCGTGGGGCTGACGATCGGCGCGCTGCCACTGCTGATGTTCTCGCCGACCAAGTGGACGCACCACTTCGGGATCTTTGCCGGGCTCACTGCAGTTCTGGCGATGATGACGGCCGTCGCCGTGGGAACGAAACTCCTGCGCTCGCCGCGCAATCGGGCCCTCTTCGCGGCAGCCGTCCTGTTCCTCCTGGCGGTCGCATTCACCGGCAGCAACAGCTATTACTACGTGTCCAGCTACAGCGTTCCGTGGTGGGACAAGCCGGTGTCGATCAGCGGACTCGGCGCGAGCACCGTCCTCCTCGGGCTGACCGTGCTGATGCTCGGCGTCGCTGCGTGGTACTTCTTCCGTGAGCCGTACACCGCCGGAAAGGAACTGTCCGCGAGGCACGCTCGACTGCTTGCCATCTCGCCGCTGACCATCGCCGCGGGCGCGATGGTCCTCTTCGAGGTGCTGTCCATGGCCAAGGGCGCGATCACCCAGTACCCGGCATATTCGGTGGGCCGCGCGAACGTCGACGCCGTTCTCGGCCAACATTGCGGACTCGCCAACGACGTCCTGATCGAGACCGATCCGAACGCGTCGATGCTGACCCCTCTCTCCGGCAACGTGGCCACAGCTCTCTCCGCCGGTGGGGCGACGGGATTCGATCCCAATGGCGTGGCCTCCGACCTTCGAGCCGACAAGGAGGCCACCGCCACCGGTGGCGCGAACACCGTCGACACCGCGGAGGACACCGCCGGCAACTCGGCCGGAACCGGCGGTGGCGCCGGACAGACCGGCGTCAACGGCAGTTCGGTCGCGTTGCCGTTCGGCCTCGACCCGGCGACGACACCCGTCATGGGTAGCTACGGTCAGCCCTCCCCGGGCACTCTGACCAGTGACTGGTACCAACTCCCCGACGTGGGTGAGAACGCCACACGCGGAGACATCATCTCGATTGCCACGGCGGGTCGTGTTCGATCCGTCGACAAGGACGGGATCGTCACCTACGGCCAGAACGTCGAGGTCGAGTACGGCACAGCGCGCGGGGTCGACGATGCCGAAACAGACGCTGTGGAAACACTCGGAAAGATCGCACCCCTCGACATCGGGCCGGCACCGTCATGGCGGAACCTGAGAGTGCCGCTGGACCAGATTCCCGTCGAAGCCAACAGCATTCGACTTGTGGTCAGCGACTACGACAGCAAGGCCGACCAATGGGTGGCCGTTACGCCGCCACGGGTTCCGAAGACCCAGAAGCTCAACGACGTCGTCGGTTCGCAGGCGCCCGTCATGCTGGATTGGGCTGTCGGACTGGCATTCCCGTGCCAACGCCCCTTCGACCATCGGGTCGGAATTGCCGAGGTCCCCGAGTACCGGATCCTTCCCGACCATTCCGGCGCACTCGTGACCAGCGCATGGCAGGACCACTACGGCGGCGGACCGTTGGGGTGGATCGACCTGCTTCTGAGCGCTCAGACCATTCCGTCGTATCTCGACAACGACTGGGCTCGCGACTGGGGGTCGATCGAGAAGTACACACCGATCGATCCGAGTGCCGTGCCTGCCCAGGTCGACGAAGCGACCGTTCAGCGCTCCGGGACGTGGAACCCCGGATCGATGACCATGGTTTTCTGAGCGGCAGGGTGACTGAGTGACGCAGTCCAGTGGCAGGCGGATCGGACGAATCGCCTGCGACTGGACACTTGTATGACTTAGTCTCCCAGGCATGGGAGCCCTGTCACGGTCTATTGCGCCTGCGCTGATGGCACTGACGTGTCTGTTCGGGGCGCTGGCCCTTCCCGCTCGCGCCTCGGCGGAGGCACCGGATGACTTCCTGTGGGGTGTTGCCACCTCCGGATTCCAATCGGAAGGTTCGTCACCGGACAGCAACTGGTCTCGATACTCCGATTCCGGACGAACACACGACAAGATCGGTGACTCGGTCGACTTTCGCCATCGCTACGCCGAGGACATCGACCGGGCGGCCGATCTGGGATCGAAGGTTTTCCGATTCGGCGTCGAGTGGGCGCGAGTTCAGCCCGCCGCCGGGAGCTGGAACGAGACCGAATTCGCGTACTACGACGACGTGGTGGCTCACATCCGCGCGCGGGGCATGACTCCGATGATCACGCTCGACCACTGGGTGTATCCGGGATGGGTTGTCGATCAAGGCGGCTGGAAAAATCCGAAGACGGAAGCCGATTGGCTGGTCAACGCAGAGAAGGTAGTCGAGCGGTACTCCGGAATCGGGGCGCTGTGGATCACGATCAACGAGCCGACTGTGTACGTTCAGCGTGAATTGACCTACGGCGGAATCGCACTCACCCAGGCACCGTCGATGTTCGACTCATTGGTCCGAGTCCACCGGGCGATCTACGACCGCATCCATGTTCTCGATCCCGGTGCTCGCGCGAGCAGTAATTTCTCCTTCATTCCCGGCGTGTCCGAGGCGATCGATTCGGTATTCACGGATCGGGTGCGCGACAAGCTCGACTTTCTCGGGATCGACTACTACTACTACGGTGTGGCCCTGAACAATCCGACTGCCGCGTACGCCGCACTCGACGAGTTCTACAACGTCACGCCACAACCCGAAGGCCTGTACGACGCATTGATGCGGTACTCCGGCAAGTATCCAGAACTCCACCTCTACATCGTCGAGAACGGCATGCCCACTGACAGCGGAGCGCCGCGCGCCGACGGATACACACGCTCGAATCACCTACGCGATCACATCTATTGGATGGAACGCGCCCGAGAAGACGGTGCCGACGTGATCGGATACAACTACTGGTCGATTACCGACAACTACGAATGGGGTTCTTACCGACCTCGATTCGGGCTCTACACGGTCGATGTTCTCGGCGATCCCACTGCGGCCCGAATCCCGACCGACGGCGTCGACACCTACCGCCGGATCATTCACGACAACGGCGTCGGCGCCGACTACGTGCCCGTCATGGCCCCGGCTTTCTGCTCGCTCGTCGATCCTCCCCGCAGCTGTACGGCTACTCGATGAGGGCCGTTTTCCGAATTTCCTGCCCTCTCCGTCGTTAGGATGCCTCATGCGAACACTGCGAAATATCGCCGGAACTGCCGCTGCCACCGCTGCCCTGATCCTGCTCGCCGGAGGCGCTGCGACAGCAGCCCCCAACCCGGCCGATTCACCCCGCGAGGCGCAGGCACGTGCCTACATCGACGCCCTGGTCTCCCATGACGTCTCCGATGTCCACTTCGCCCCGGATGCGACGCGCGTCGAAGCCGGAATCAAGACCGGCTTCTCGGGACCACAGATGTCCGCAGACCTCGAAAACGGCATCCAATACCGCGTCATCCAGGGTGTCCGCGACCTCGAGATGTCGGAAGCCGGGGACATCGTCTCGACCACCTACCTGCTGGACGCGGGAATCGGTGGCACGCGCCTGATGACCGTCGAGATTCGTGAAACCTTCGAAGTCCGTGACGGTCTCATCCACGACGTCGTCGCCGACATCATTCCGGTGTCTGTGTCGTGACGCGCGCCCGATAGCTACTGGGCGGTGCACCCGAGACTCGGGTGCACATCGCGGTGAAGGCGGCCGGCGTCGAGTATCCGAGTTCAGACGCAACGGCTGTCACACTGGCACCGGCAGAGAGTTTCGGAAGCGCATGAAGAATGCAGGCGCGCTGCATCCACGACGACGCGCTGATCCCCGTTTCCGAGATCAGCAAGCGGTGCAGTGTTCGTTCACTGATATGGAGTTGCTCGGCCCACCGCGTGGGTGAGTCGTGGATCGACGGACCTGTGAGATACCTCGTGCACAACGCCCGCAATCCCGGGTGCCGCGGCAGCGGGAGTTCCACAGGCAGGGGCGCAAGATCACGAAGTTCGTGCAGGATCAGCTGAAATACCGCGGCGCCGCGCCCGTGGGCGGGGAAGTCGACCTCCGCGTTCAACTCGACGTCCATGTCGACTGCAGCGACCAGCAGCTCACGCAGAAGTGACGACACCGCGACGACTCGACACCTGACCGGGAACCACGGCGCCGCGGACGGTTCGATGTAGAGGCTTCGCGTGCTGACGCCGTCCATCGTCACCGCATGAGCGACACCGGCGGGAATCATGACCGCATTGGACGGCAGAACCGTCCACTCACCGTCTTCGGTTTCGACGTTCATCGCACCGTTCACAGCGAAGAGAAACTGGGCTCGTCGATGTTCGTGGGCGGCCAGCACGTGACCGGGCGGGTAGTCGGTTCCGATTGCGAGAACGCTGCGAGGTGAGTGATCGACGTCGTTGATCGAGATGTTGCGCACCGGAGGAACCTACCGAGTCCGTGTCTGATTCACAATGGAACGTGGCGAACCTTCGAATGTGCGCCAGCGGCGAAATCGCTACCGTTCATCAAGTGCTTCACTACGCCCTCATCCTGCTCACTTTCGGCGCCTTGACCGGAGTCACCACCGTTCTCTTCGGGTTCGGTGGCGGATTTGTCACCGTCCCAGTCGTTTACGCTGCATCCACGCTTCGGCCGGACGTCGTCGATCCGATGCATGTCGCCGTCGCATCCTCGGCGGCCGTGATGGTCGTCAATTCACTCAGTGCCACAGTCGCATTCAGGAACTCAGGACGGCTTCGGACGGAGTACATCCGGCCTCTGATCGGCCCCGTCGCAGTCGGAGCAGGCCTGGGAGCGGTCGCGGCGGGCCACGTCGACGACGCCGTCGTCCGGATTCTGTTCGTGCTCTACCTCGTCGTGACGATCCTGGACAGTATTCTGCGACAAGGATTTCTGACACCTCACGTACCTCGGGACCATCTTGGCCCGCACGGTCTCCGCACAGCCGGAATCGGAATCGGCGCTGTCGCAAGTTTCCTCGGCGTAGGCGGCAGCGTCATGACGGTTCCGATGATGCGACGCGGCGGAGTTCCGATGGCCGACGCCGCCGCTAGCGCAAACCCGTTGAGCCTGCCTGTCGCTGTCGTCGCGACTGCGGTGTACGCGGCCGCATCAGGGGGCATCACGGCCTCGAATCTGTCGGCGGGCAGAGTCGGCGCCGTCGACCTTCTGGCGGTCTGTGCGTTGCTCGCCGGCTCTCTACCGGCGATTGCGCTGAGCCGACGATTTGTCGGCGTCATCCCGGACCGCGTTCATGCCTGCGCCTATATCGCTCTACTCTGTGTCGTGACGACGGTGATGGTGATTGCTTAGCGCACGGCGTACCGCAGATAGATCACGCCACCGTCGAATGTCTGCTCCTCGAGCAGTCGCAGGTCGAGCCTTCCTTCAGGGAGAGCGCGCAGTCCGCCCCCGACGCTCACCGGGCAGAGGAAGAGCCTGCATTCGTCGACCAGTCCCGCCGCGAAAGCACATGCTGCAACGGTCGGACCGCCGATCGAGATATCTTGTACCGCTTCACTCTGGAGCGCACGAACGGCGTCGGCGTCGAAGTCTCGGACAATTGTTGTGCGCGCCGTCGACACCTCGGTCAGCGTCGTGGAGTACACGACTTTGTCGATACCGCCCCAGATTTCGGCGAACTCGACAGTCGCCGCCTCGATTCCGGCAAACTCTTCCGGAACCGAAGAACCTCCCGACACCGAAGAGCCGTGAAGGCCCCCGTGTGCCATTGCTTCCCAGGGAATCATGGTCTCGTACATCTTGCGCCCGAGTAGGTACGTGCCGACTCCCCGCTCGAGCTCGTTGACGAACGAATGGACCTGCGCGTCGGGAACCGCCCAGTCGAAGTTCCCCTGCTCATCAGCCACATACCCGTCGATCGAACAGATCGCCGAGTAGATCAGGCTCACCATCGGTCCACGTGCAGCACATTGTCGACCGGTTCGCGGGCGGCTGGTTTGAACGTCTCTCCGGTGAAGTACGCCGTGGGAATCAATGCCGCTTGATGGAATCCGGCCGGAATGCCCAGCAGCTCGGCAACTTCCGCTTCACGCTGCAGGTGCAATGTCGTCCACGCCGTACCGAGTCCACGTGCCCGCGCGGCCAGGGCGTAACTCCACGCGGCGGGAAGGAGCGACCCCCACAACCCTGCCTGATTTCCCTCCGGCAGTGTCTTTCCTGCCTTGATACATGGAATGAGAAGAACCGGTACCTCGCCCATGTGCTCACCGAGCCACGCGACGCTGGTGCCTACGCGCTGTTGGATCGGCGCACGATCGGGATCGTCGGCGAAGAGTTTTGCCGCCGAACCATGAGAAGCGAGGTACTCGTCGGTGACTTCCTTGTAGATCTGCCCGACAGCCGCTCGCAGTGCCGGATCGGTCACCACCATCCATTGCCACCCCTGACGATTCGAACCGGAGGGTGCTTGCAAGGCGATCTGGAGGCACTCCTTCACCAGATCCAACGGCACGGGACGGGTCAGATCCAGACGCTTTCGAACCGTGCGCGTCGTGGTCAGTAATTCGTCGGGTGTCAGGTCGAGTACGGGGTACGGCGTCATCTCCCGATCATTGCACTGCAGCGAGCAGTGAGCAGGACAGTCCGTCTACACTTTTCTGATCCCGTGCGTGCTGGTTGTCGGGAGTATTCCCCGATCAAAGGACATTCGACATGAGTTGGCACGTCTGGTTGGCCTTCTTCGGAGCAAGTTGGGTGATCAGCCTGTCACCGGGGGCCGGCGCCATTGCGTCGATGTCGTCGGGGCTTGCCTACGGCCTGCGGCGAGGTTACTGGAACATCTTCGGGTTGCAATTGGGATTGTTGCTGCAGATCGGAATTGTCGCGGCCGGGGTCGGTGCAATTCTCGCCAGTTCGACCGTGGCCTTTTCCCTGATCAAGTGGTTCGGTGTCGGATACCTCGTCTATCTGGGAGTCAGGCAGTGGCGGTCAGCACCCACCGAAGTGGAGACCGACGAAGCAACCGCGAGCAGTTCCGGCCCGATGATGATGCTTCGCGCATTTCTCGTGAACGCGAGCAACCCGAAGGCCGTCGTTTTCATGCTCGCAGTGCTCCCACAGTTCCTGGACCCTGCGGCACCGCTGCTGCCGCAGTATCTGATCATCGCCGCCACGATGTGCGCAGTCGACGTGATCGTGATGACCGGATACACCGGGCTGGCCGCACGGGTACTTACCTTGATGCGCTCCCCCAAACAACAACGAACCACCAATCGAGTGTTCGCCGGCCTGTTCTTCGGAGCCGCCGGCTTCCTCTCGAGCATCGGACGCGCAACGGCTTGATCGCTCACAGGCCTGCAATCAAGTTGACGACGGACGCCACGATCACCGAACCGAAGAGGTACGACAGCAGTGCGTGGCCGAGCGCCATCGCGCGCATGTCCGACGACTTCAAGTTGGTGTCGGAAATCGCGAAGCTCATCCCGACCGTGTACGCCACGTAGGCGAAATCGCTGTATCTCGGCGGTTCTTCCTGATTGAAGTCGATTCCGCCGTCAGGGCCGGAGTAGTACAGCCGCGCGTATCCGAGGGCGAAGAGCGTGTGGACCGCCAGCCACGAGATCACGACGCTGCCGACAGCAACCGATGCCGCCACGACTTGGTAGTGATGTCCGTCGGGTGCCGCCAAGAGCAGGAACGCGATACCGACCAGGCTCGCGACGGCAGCGCCGAGAATCAGCAGGTGTGCGACGTTGCGGGCCGGTTCTTCCCGCGTTGCGTGGCTCGCGGTGAGCGTCGCATCGAAGGGCCAGACCAGAATCCACGTCCACACCGTGAACACCGTCGCCGCGACATCCCAGCCGATCAGGAACGCGAACCGCGGGTAGCCGACCCATGCCATCACGACACCTGCCGCGACACCGAGCAGCAGTCCCGTCGACACTCTCAGTGCGGGCCCAGCACCTAGCGCGCTGCGAGGAACGGGTTTGATCGGAAGGTCGTGCGATCGATCGTTCACGGGCTCAGTCAACCACCGTTCGCAGTGAGACGGTGGTTACGCCGCAAGGTAGTCGAGAAGCAGGTGTCTCAGGCGTTGCACGTGTCGACCAAGGGCTTACCGTTGAATCTGTCCAGCACGTACTGCAATCCGACACCGAAATCCGCTACCGCCGGCGCGAGGTGGTTGTTACCGCTCCCCGGATTCACTGCAGGCAGGGTGTCGGTGAACAACGTCGCCTCGGACCCGCGCGCGCACCAGTCCTGAACCAGGCGCCGGGTTTGCTCGTACGGGATGAAGTCGTCGTTGAGCGCTCCGTTGACCAGGATCGGCGACGCCGGGGTTCGCCGCCCGATGCGTTGTTCCTCGATCACCTGCTGGATCTCCGGTACCGATTCCACAACATCGGCAAGGGGTCGGCCGTCTGTGGTCCACGACGCCGTCGACTGCTTCCCGTACTTGGTTCGGGAATCGATGAGGCATTGCCCGGCGACGTCGGCGAGCACGGATCGGCCGTAGTCGTTGAGTCGAGACTCGATTGGCTCTCGGGCGGCGGGATATCGGTCGAGGACGCCGTTGATCGTGTAGCCGATCGCAGCCATCAGACCGGTACCGTCGATATGCCGCAGAACGCTTGCCAGGTCCGCCGGGGGCGCGCTCGCGTAACTCCCGACCAGATTCAACTCAGGCGCGTATTCGGGTGCGAGTTCGGTTGCAGCGGCAGTGGCACCGCCGCCCTGCGAATGGCCCCACAGCGCTATCGGATCGTCCACTCCTGCCTTCGCCAGGGCTCGGGCCGCGCGTGCACCGTCCAACATCGCATGCGCTTCCTCGGCGCGATTGACGTAGGTATGGACGCCGGGTGTTCCGAGTCCGATGTAGTCGGTGACGAACACGCGAACGCCCTGAGCAAGAAATGCAAATGCAAAAGCGGACTCGTAGTTGACACCGACACTGTCCACACCGGCACCGTAGTTCGACGGATTCCCGGGTTCCGCCAGGCGGAGTTGACCGGCGGTGGGAAACATCCTCGACGGCGCGCACTGATCACCTTGGCCCTGCGTGCCCGGACCGATCACGACGGTCGGGCGCGGGCCCGCTCCTGACCACGCGGCAGCCGGCTCCAGGTACGAGCCCGACACAGCAACCTTGGAACCGTGGGTATCGGTACTCGAATAAAGAATCCGAGTCCCCACACCAGGCACTCCGCCGACTGCACCGGCAAGCGGAAGTGGTTCCGTCCGAATCACCGAACCCGGATCACCGACCTCACCCGGACTCGCGTCGTAGAAATCGTTCGCAGGTTCGGCGTTCGACATCGGTGTGAACAGCAGCGACGTCGGCAGAAGCGCCGATACCGCAACGGCCGAAATCTTCACTGCCGCGAGGACAACCTTCCGGGTGCTCATGGACATCCAACGTATAGGCCTCAGTCGATACGCGGACCGGTTTCGATCTGCGGGACTTCAATCGGTCGGTACCAACTCTCACGTGAGCGGGCCATGCCGCTGGCCCCCCGATCCCCTGTTTTGACGGCCAGAACCTGATGAATCGTAAGCCGGTGCGGCTCCTCGAAACCCAGCGCACTGGCCGCGAGATACAGCAACCAGGTTCGGACCCGGGGAGCACCGACTTGAAGGACTGCCGCGTCCCAGTTCTCGCGCAGGTTCTCGACCCATGCGCGCAGCGTCAAGGCGTAATGCTCGCGCAATGCTTCGCTGTCACGCGTCTCGAACCCTGAAAGTTCCAGCGCATCAATGGTTTTACTCAGCGGAAGTATCTCGCCGTCCGGGAAGATGTACCGGTCGATGAAACTGGATCCGTCATCGACCTTGTCCGACAACGACTTCACCGCCGCGATGGCGTGATTGAGAAGACGCCCCTCGGGCACGAGCAGCTCGTGGAGTTTTGCCGTGTACACCGGCAAATTGGCAAGGCCCACATGCTCGGACATGCCGATGCTCGAAATCGCGTCGTACGGTCCGCCGTCGACGTCGCGGTAGTCCTGCACTCGAATCTCGATACGATCGGTCAGACCCGCGTCGGCAACTCGTCCCTTGGCGTACTCGACCTGCTCGTTACTCAGTGACACCCCGACAACGTCGACGCCGTAGTTCTGGGCAGCATGCAATGCCATCGATCCCCAACCGCAGCCGACGTCGAGCAGTCGCATTCCCGGCTTCAGATCGAGCTTGCGGCAAATCAGGTCCAGCTTCGCGAACTGAGCGGCTTCGAGGGATTCGACCCCCTCCGGCCAGTACCCGCACGAATAGACCATGCTCGGCCCGAGAAACAGTTCGTAGAAGCGATTCCCGACGTCATAGTGATGGGAGACGGTAGCCGAATCCCGTGCCTTGCTGTGCCGCGTGCCGCGCTTACGACGCATCTCGATCGACGGAGGTGATGGCGGTAGACCCAGTGCCCCCAAGCCGGCGAACGTACCGGCGGCGCGCACGATCGAGCGCAGCGGCAAGCCCGACAATCGATTCTCACCGAGCCGCGTGACCAGATCCGGGACATCGAGGAGCGCAAAGATATCGCCGTCTACGTCCAGATCACCGGACACGTACGCCCTCGCCAGCCCCAATTCGTTGGGAGAGTACAGGACTCGGCGTAGGGCACGCCGATTCCGGAAATGTACCTGCGCAGCGGCGTCAGGCGGACCTGCTTCCGAACCGTCCCAACACCGCACCCGAATCGGAAGCGGAACCCCGATCACGTCCTCGAAAACCGTCAGAATCTTGGTCGCGGCGCCAGTCACAAATCAACCCTCCGACAAAAGATGGTTAGCCGATGACAGAAAACTTACGCCCGATTCGCAAATCTTTCGCGCCATTTGTCCGAGTTTCGGGCAGTGTTCATCGAGGTTTCCCGTTCCTCACGGCTCCACCAGTCCGGCCAGGAATTCCACCAGCAGGCGCTTCGTGACCTCGCGGGGCAACGATTCCACCGCCGCGAGGACTGCCGCCATGTCCAGCGGAGAATCAGAAGAACCCCGAGGATCCAGCCCCGCCGACGTCAACGCCGCCGCGACGGCGTCACTGGGCAACGCGAGAACATCGGCCACGGTGACATCGCCACGTTCGAATGCTCCGGCCAACTCTGCCAGGGCCGGCGGCGCCGAGGCTGCCGCCGAGCCGCGAACGTCGTCGGCACCGAGGACGAGCGCGCTGGTCAACTCGCCGAGCACGGACTCCGTCACCGGGGTGACGGTCAGGTGGGTGGTTCGAGGCAACGTCGTCCCGTCGGATTGCGTCGACGCCGGCTGCCCCTGAAGGACGAAACCCCGGGCACCGACGGCACTCACCCAGCGATGCGGATCGACTCGACGTTCGAGCGGCACGGAATCGTCGGTGGCGACCGCGAACAGCGGCCCCACCGGAGTGCCCACGACGCGAAGCCCGTCGATGCTCTGGACCGTGTCGATCAGCGCGCGCGTCGCCCGCTGAGCTCGGCACACCAATTCGGCGTATCCCGATTGACCGAGAACTTGCGAGATCGCCCACGCTCCGGCCAGCGCAGCAACGGATTTGGAACCGAGAAGAGTGGGATTGACCACCGGATACCCCGGCCAGTCCGTGAGTCCGAAATACTGCTTGCGATGCAGGTCGCGCCCTCGGTGCAGCAAGACCGAGACGCCTTTGGGTGAGTATCCGTACTTGTGGAAGTCGACCGACATGCTGGTGACACCAGGCACCCGGAAATCCCAGGGCGGCAGATCACCCCACCACGGCAACGCAAGGCCACCGATGCAGGCGTCGACATGCAGTGGAATCGACTGTGCACGGGCAACTTTCGCGACCTCGGCGATCGGGTCGAGCGCCGCGAACGGGTAATTGGGCGCAGAGACGACGATCAGAACCGTGTCCTTCCGAACTGCCGTCGCAATATCGTGTGCGCCCACGCGCCCCGACGTGGGATCTACCGGTACCAGGATGAGTTCCAGTCCGAGTAGGTGCGCTGCCTTGTGGAAAGCGGCATGCGCGGTGGTCGGAAGAACCAGCGAACCCTCACCCGGCGGGAGCCCACGAAAGTCGCGAGCTGCCTTGACGGCCAACACACAACTTTCCGTTCCGCCGCTGGTGACATTGCCGACAACCACCTCACCGGCATCTGTTTCTGTATCCGCGGATCTACCTGCGGCTGTGCCTGAAGCTCCATGGAGGAACTCGCGAGCAAACGCAACCAACTCACGCTCCATCACCGCGGTAGACGGGAACACGGTCGGGTCGAGACCGTTGACCGGCTGAACCAGTCGAGCTGCGTCCGCTGCCAACTCGTCGAGCGCTGCGAGGCCGCTGTCGTACACGTACGACAGAACGCGGCCGCCGTGCGTCGGAGCGTCGTGCTCACGAAGCGAACGCAACCTAGTCAAGATGTCGGCCGCCCTCTTCTCGAGGTTTGCGCTCTTGCCCTGAAGTTCCTCGGCCTGAGTGGAACTCATCGTTCACCTACGTTCTCGTGAGTGGATTCTTGTTCGGTGCGGTAATTCCGCAATACGAGCAGGCTGATCGCAACCAGGATCGCCGGCACGACCGAGAAGCCGAGAGCTATTCCGGTCAGCGCTGATTGCGGTTGCACGACAGTCTCGCCCGCAGTTTTCGAGACGAAGCCGGTGACCGCGAGTACACCCAAGAACACCGCGGGCCCCAGGGCAAGGCCCGCGGTTTCCGAGGCGGTCCAGATACCGCTGAGCGAACCACCACGCTGGCGTCCACCGATTCGCGCGTCGTCCTCGATGACGTCCGGAAGCATCGCCAGCGGAAACACCTGCATCCCTGCGTAGGCAACGCCGGCAAGAGCGACGGCACCGTAGATCCACGACCCGGCGTCGACAGCCGCCAGCGTCAACAACGCAGTCGCGACGACAAACAGGATGGAAGACACGACGTAACCGCGAAGCTTTCCGTACCGATGCGAGAACCGGTACCACAGCGGCATGACGACGAGAGCTGGTCCGACGAGTGCAACGAACAGACCGGTGAGCGCGCCTTCCTTGCCCATCACGTAGGTCGCCAGATATTGCGCACCCGCCAACATCACAGCGGTGGCAAGAGCCTGAAGCACGAAGACGATGACCAGCAATCGGAACGCGCGGGTACGTCGTATCGCGTCGAACCCGTCCCGGTATTGCGAGAGCAACGAACCGACCGGCGCGTCCGCGTGAGTCACCGTGTGGCGCGCCGCTCCGCGAACTGCCCAGATCATTGCCCCACACATCAGCGCCGACACCCCGATCGCCATGACCAGATAACCGCGTGGTCCGCCCCCGGCAGCATCGCGCAGTTCCGGTCCACCAGCGCCGATGACCAGAATTGTCAGGGCCAGCACCGCAATTCGAACCGATACCAAACGAGTGCGCTCGTGGTAATCGCCGGTCAGCTCGGTCGGCAACGCGATGTACGGAACCTGAAAGAGGCTGTAAGCACTGGCCGCGAGCAGGAAGAAGACGAGCACCCACAACGCACCGACTCCGGGGCCGGCAGACACGGGGGCTGAGAACGTGAGGATGAAGAGCAACGGCAGCCCCAGAGCGCCTGCGAGCATGAGTGGCACTCGCGTACCAGTTCGATGGGAGCTTCGATCGCTGATCGACCCGATCAGCGGATCGATCAGCACGTCGGCGATTTTCGGGACGATGACCACGAGCGAGGCGAGCGCCGCGGCTACCCCGAGCGTGTCGGTCAGGTAGTACGCCAGTACCAGACCTGGAAGCACGCCGAAGCCGCCCGTACCGACACTTCCCGCTGCATATCCGGCTACCACGCCGCGCGAAAGCCTGTCAGGCGATCTACCTTCACGAAGACGTACCGGTTTGTCTGTAGTCACCGTCCACACACTAATGTCACGACTCGGCACCGCGAGGGCAAAAGAATCTCGATGACCAGAAGTCCCTCACTCGGACGGGCCCGGCATGCCAGACTGTGACCCGATTCGCACACGAACGAAAGCCTGCAGACGATGGTTGATCCACTGACAGAGATCTGGCCTCCGTACGGAGTCACGATCACGTGTGGGCCCGTCAGCTTGGTCCCCGTGCGCGACGACCATTTCCCCGAACTCGCTGCGCTGGTCCGGGCCGGCATTCACCCTGCCGAACAGATGCCGTTTCTCGTCCCCTGGACGGTGGGCACTCCCGACGAAGTGTCGCGAAGATTCATCCAATACCACTGGTCGGTCCGCGGAGCGATGAACATGGCCGACTGGAAATTCGAGACAGCCATTGTCGTCGACGGAGAAATCGTCGGCTGCCAGGCGTTCGCCGCGACGGACTTCCCTGAAAGTCGTACCGGAGAAACCGGCTCGTGGATCGGGCGAGGCTTCCAAGGCCGGGGTATCGGCACTCTTGCCCGACAGGCAATCTGCGCATTCGCATTCGACTCTTTGGGCGCACGAAGCGTCGTGTCGTCGGCGTTCACGGACAACCCTGCCTCGATCACTGTGTCGGCCAAAGTCGGGTACCGCGCGGACGGCACGGTCGAGGAGTTGTCCGCCGACGGTCGCATGACCGTACGTCGACTTTTCACCCTCAGCCGCGAAGATTTTGTCGCACCGCCGTATCCCGTCGAAGTGACCGGCGCAGACGCGCTCAAGGCGATGCTGGGCATCGATTGAGCGAGCTACCCGTGCACAGCGACAACCGGTAGAACGGACGCATGGAACCCTCCGACATGATGGCCGCAGTCACCTCGTCCATGCGCGACCGTACCGGGCGCACTCTCGAAGAATGGGTCGAGGCTGTACGGACGTCCGGGGTCGACCCGCTCGATCAGAACGAAGTCCGCAAGTGGCTGAAAGCAGAGCACGGTGTACCGCAGAATACGCAGTGGGCAATCGCGTTCGAGGCCGCCAAACAGGCTGGATGGGTGGAGCCGACCGTCGAGCAGTACATCGACCAGCAGTACAGCGGCCCGAAGGCGGCGCTGCGACCCATCTTCGATACAGCCCGACGTCTGATCGAAGAACTCGGAACCGATGTTCGAGTCGAAGGCCGCGGAACCTACACGCCCTTTGTCCGCGCTCGCCAATTCGCTGCCATCGCAGCGGCCACCAAAGCCCGAGTCGACCTCGGACTACGTTTCGTCGAGGCCCCCGGTTCCGAACTTCTGGTGCCGGCCAAAGCACCCGGGCAGTCGAGTCACAAGATCGGGCTCACCAGCACCGAGGACGTGAACGACGAAGTCGGATCGCTGATAGCGATCGCGTATCAGCAGAACGGCCGGTAGGACACTCACTCACCGCCACGCAGCCGCTGACCGGCAGGCTGCACGAAAGTCCCTGTTCTCCTTGTCGGAGAACAGGGACTTTCTTCACCGCGGGGGAAGGTCGCTGCGACGTGTCAGCTCAGGCCGAAGAGCGCGCCGATGATGGTCCGAGCAGCCTCGAAGAGCGCGTCGACGGACGGGACACCGATTTCAGAGCTGATGGAAAAAAGGGAACCCAACATACGATCCTCCGGAGATAGTTTCTGAATGGCTTACTGCCACAAGGGAAATGCTACAGATTCTTCTCGCCAAAGATAAGCGGGGGGACCCTGAGGGTGACAATTCCGGACCAAAGTCCCGGCCCGTTAGATCTATTGCACCCCAGTATGATTGCGATCCTTCGAATCGGAATCGTCACCGCCATGATCGCCGACGAGAACGTGGGCGACCTCCGCCAACACCTCCGTGCTCGACATTTCCGAGTGAGAGCAGTCGACCAGGTACGCCCGCAACGGCCCTACCAGTTCGGACCACTTTTCGACCAGGTGACGATGCTCAGGCAGATCGTGCTGCGCCACAAACAGTTCCACGGAGCCCGAATAGGGTCTGGGCCTGTGATCCCGAACGATCCGTGACAGCTTTTCCACCCGCCCCACTACTGATTCCAGAACAGTATCGGTCAGGAAATCCATATCGGTCTGCCGTCGGATCTCTGCCGCAACCTCCGCAAAAGTCACTGGCGCAGAATCAGTTTCGACCTCTGCTAGTCCGATCTGCGCGAACAACTCGGAAGGCTTCGGGGCTGATTGCACAGACGGCATCATCTCGGGCAGCAGCGCGTCGAGCATCACGACCGAACCGACCAGATCGCCGGCCTCTTCGAGCTGGCTCGCCATCTCGAGAGCGATCGTTCCGCCGGCTGACCAACCCAGCAGATGGAATTCACCCGACGGCTGTACCGTCCGCACGGCATCGACGTAACCCGACGCCAACTCCGCCACCGTGCCTGGCAATTCACCTGCACCCGTTGCCTGGACGCCGTACACCCGTCGACCCCGCAAGTGACCGACGAGTCCGGCGTAGCACCAGGCAATTCCGCTGACCGGATGCACACAGAACAACGGCGGCCGTTGGTCGTCGGGGTCGCCGCCGAGCATGACGACCGTGTCCAGCGGATCCGAATGAAGCGAATCACCCTCGAAGACATCGGCATGAACGAGGTCCATCCGAGACGCAAGCTCCGCCACAGTTCGATCGGTGAAAATCCATTGAACCGGGAATTCCCTGTTCAAGGTCTCACGCAAGCGCGAAGCCACTTGAACTGCACCCATGGATGTCCCGCCGAGCTCGAAGAAGTCGTCGTAGCGACCGACCGATTTCGCGCCGGTCACACCTTCGAATGCCTGTGCCACGTGACGTTCGGTATCCGAGACAGGTCGATCCACACTCGACGCTACCTGCGGTGCAGGAGCAGGAAGTGCCGCTACATCTATCTTCCCCGAAGCGAGCAACGGTACCTCGCCCACTACCGTCACCGACGAAGGCAGTAGGTGCTTCGGCAGCAGGCCGGAGATGAACCCGCGAAGCTCCGATTCCGTCGCCGAACCGTTTTCCGCCACCGTCACATACGAACGGAGTTCAGCGGATCCGTGTCCGTCGTCAGCGACAACGGTTACCGAGAAGGTCACTGCTCCATGGCTTGACAGAGCCGCGTCGACCTCCGCCGGTTCCACGCGGACACCCCGCACCTTCACCTGTGCGTCGTTGCGACCCAGGTACTCGAGCGCTCGGTCGTGACGCCTACGACGCACGAGGTCACCCGTGCGATACATCCGAGTCCCCACCGCGTGAGGATTGGCAACAAAACGCTCGGAAGTCAGACCCGGGGAGGCGACGTACCCGCGTGCCACATTCTCACCGGCGAGGAATAGTTCTCCCGCAACGCCATCCGGAACCGGTCGGAGCCTCTGATCGAGAACAAATGCCGTCGTGCCAGGTACCGGGGTGCCGACAGTGACGTCCCCGTCAGTGATCCGAGCGGAAATCGATGCCGCAATCGTTGATTCGGTCGGTCCGTATCCGTTGACGATGCAATGTCGGCTCGACCATGCCGACGCAAGGCGGGCAGAGAGTGGTTCCCCCATCGATTCGACGATCAGCGGGGGTACTGCATCCGGATCGATCGTGGCCAGGACGGTCGGCGTCACGATCAAATGCGTGACGTCGGCACCTACCACCAGATTCGTGAGTTCCTCTCCCCCGTAGACGAAGTCAGGAGCCAGAATCAACGTTCCACACCCTGCAGCCGCGAGAAGGATCTCGATCACCGACGCGTCGAACGTCGACGACGCCAATTGCAGGACGCGGGGGCCACGATCGAGCTGAGCGATCTCGGCGTGCGCGGTGCAGACATTCATGATTCCGCGGTGTGAAACCTCGACACCCTTGGGTCTTCCCGTGGAACCCGACGTGTAGATGACGTAGGCAAGGTTGTCTAGGTCAGCCCTACTCGCCGAAACCGCGGCAGGCTCACTCGCAGTGCGGGATTCATCCATTGCCAGCCACTCGACGCAGGCAGGCAGACTTGCGGCCGCACCGTCCGCCGTCAAACCGACAACCGAACCGCACTCCTCGATCATGGTCTGCCGACGCGCTGTCGGCAGCGCCGGATCGAGCGACAGCCACGCTGCGCCTGCCCTCGCTACCGCCCACAACGCAACGATCCACAGGTGCCCGCGACCGAGTGCAACGGCCACCACGTCATCGGGTCCGATTCCTCGGACCACCAACTCGCGCGCCCAGTGCGACGACTCCTCGTGCAGGTCGCGATAGGTCCAGCGCCGGCCGTTCTCCTCCAGCGCGATGCCGTCGGGTACCTGCCGCAGCGCGCGCTCGAATATGTCCGCAATCGTCAGCGGTTCGACATGGCGAGGATTCGCAGCCGTCAGCGCCGAGCGTTCGAAACTGGACAGCAATTCGATCTCCCCGACCACGATCTCGGGTTCACCTGTCACTGATTCGGTGATAAGTGCCACCCGCTGCATGAACAGTTCCGCGGTCGACTCGCGGAACTTGTTCGTGGCATACAGCAATCGAATCGTCAGACTGTCACCGGTGTCGACCAGGTCCCACGCCAAGTCGTAGCCGGTCGAGGACCCTGCGTTGTCGATGTCGAAGACGGTGATGCCGTCGATCTGCGGCACGTCGAGCGCTCGTCGATAGGCCAGCATGACCGTGAACAGCGGATGCTCGTTCATCCTGCGCGGCGGATCGACCCTCGCGACTACGTCGTCGAACGAGACGTCCGCGTTCGCCATTGCTTCCAGATCGACGCGGCGCACCTCGTCCAACACCGTGGTGAAGCGGTCGGCGGAGTTGATTCTCGTGCGCAATGCGACGGTGCCCACCATCATGCCGGCGACGTTCAGTAGCGCCGGATCGTTCCGCAGACTCACAGCTGCTCCCACCACGACGTCGTCCGTGACGCACTCGCGGGCGAGCAGTACGGCGATCACGCTGTGGACGACCATGAATACCGTGACGCCATGTGAACGAGCCAACGCCGACAACGCGTCGTAGGTGGCGCCGTCGAGGACTTCCGTCACGATCTCCTCGGATCGTGAAGACACGGCACTCCGGGGGTTGTCGACGGGTAGAGCCAGCACATCCTCGACGCCACGAAGTGCGCTCGACCAGTAGTCGAGTTGCCGGTGAGCCACGCTGAGAGAATCCTCGGGATCGCCCAAACTCTCTCGCGCCCAGTGGCTGTAGTCGCCGTAGCTGACTCCGTCAGTGGAACGGACCCATTCCTTTCCAACAGCCCTGGCCTCGAAGGCTGACGCGAAATCGGCCAGGATCGGGTCCATCGACGCACCGTCGACGGCAATGTGGTGAACCACGATCACCAGGACAGTCACTCCTGCAGAGTCGACTCTGCCATTCTCGGTGAATACACGCACTCGGAACGGAACATCGCGTTCGAGATCGAACGGCACAGTCGCGAAAGCCCGAGCGCTCGCTTGGAGATCGTCGACGGACACAGTCGTGAGATCGAATGCGACAGATCCCATTTCAAGCTGTTGTGGACCGAATTCGCCCGGAACAAACACAGTTCGCAATACGGCATGGTGATCGACGACGTCACCGAGGGCGCTGCGCAAGACCGAACGATCGACTTCGTCTGCCAGGACCGCTGCAAACGTCAGGTTGTACGCAGTCGATTCCGGCTCGAGCTGATTGATCAGCCAAAGTCGTTGTTGCGAGGGCGCCAGAGGTGCCGGCATGCCAGAATCACGTCGAGTCAGTTCGCGGCGCTTGTCATCGGTCGCGCTTGCCGACAGCCACTGAGACATCGCTCGCGGCGACGGATTGTCGAAGACTGCGCGAACGGGCACATCCCGCGCGAAGATCGAGGCGAGTCGACCTGCCACCGCTGCCGCGGCCAACGAATCACCACCTGATTCGAACAGGTTGTGCAGAGCACCGAAACTTCCGGACACGTGTTCCGACATGACAGCGGTGACAAGTTCCTCCGAGACCGTCACTGCGGCATCGGGCGCCTGGTTATCGAACACATGGCGCCGCAACGCATCTGCGTCCAACTTTCCGTTCGACGTGAGTGGGATCGACTCCAGCACGACAACTCGGCCGGGCATCAGATACGCAGGCAACATCGAGGCCAACTCGATTGTCAGCTGATCCGACTCCAAACAATCGCCGACCGCACACGCAACGGCGATCTCGTCGACGAGGACAACCGCAGCGGCCTCGACGCCCGTGCATCGACGCAGAGCTGATTCGATTTCGGCAGGCTCGACGCGGATTCCGCGCACGCTCATCTGACGGTCGGAGCGTCCGACGAATCCGAGCGTGTCATCCGTGCGGCGGTGGACCAGGTCACCGGTCCGATAACGTCGGCGTCCCCCTGGTGCTGCGATGAACGAGCTGGCGGTGCCGGCGGGATCTCCGGCATAGCCCATCGCAAGCCCGGGCCCGCTGACATACAACTCACCGATCCCGGCCCACGGCACCGGACTTAGTCGAGTATCGAGTACCTCGGCACCGATTCCAGCGAGCGGGACTCCGATGGTGACACGATGATCCACCTCGGCGACAGTCGTGACCACCGTGCATTCCGTCGGTCCGTACGCATTGAGCATCCGCGCGCGGCGACTCCACGCACGCGCGGTGGACGGTGAGAGCACATCGCCACCGACTGCCACCACGTCCAACGAGTCGAACCGCTCCGGAGCCATCGTGTCGAGTACGGCTGGAGTGGACAGCATGTGAGTGACGCCGCGTTCTGCAACGAATTCTTCGAGTGCCCGTCCGCCGAAAGCCTCGCGAGGAGCGACAGCCAAGGTAGCCCCGGCGCCGATCGCCAACATCATCTCGAGGATCGCTGCATCGAACGTCGGTTTGTATCCGTGCAGCACAACCGAGTCCGACGTCACGCCGTACTTCCGGACAGCATCGTCGGTCAGCAGGCCCAGTCCTCGGTGCGTGACTGCAACGCCTTTCGGTTCACCAGTCGACCCGGACGTGTGAACAACGTACGCGACTGAATCCGGATACTGCCGACCTGGAACGGGACTGCGGTCGACGAGCACTGTGCGCAGTTGCTTCAACCGTGCCGGCGGCAGGTCGGGGTCGATCGGCACGAATGCCGCGCCCGTTTTCGAGATCGCCAACATTCGGACCAGGTACGCGATAGTCCGTACCGCCGGAATCTCGTACACCGCACCAGGTCCCGCTCCGCGAGCCACCAGTTCCCAGGCTTGCGCATCCGAGGCAGAGTCGAGTTCGGCATACGTCACCGTGCGCTGTCCGTCGTCGAGAGCAACGTTGTTCGGGAATCGCGCCGCGGTGGCGGTGAAGATGTCGGTGAGTGTTCGCGACGAATCGACCTCGACAGCAGCCCAACTGGGCGCCGTACCCACCGCGAGATCCGAAACGAGTACAGGCACATCCTCGGCGATCGAGGCGAGCACTCTCGACAGTTGTCGAGTAACTGCGTCGGCGCTCGAAGGATCGAAAGCGCTCGCGGCATAGATAATAGCGCCGGTCAAAGATCCGTCGACAGCGGGTGAGAACGAGACATGCATGGGGAACTTCGTCGTTGCGGTCTCGATTTCGCGAGCCTCGATCCTCAGACCCGCCACCTCCACGGCAGGAACCGCGAAATTCTGCAGACCTAGCGCAACCTGCGGAGTTCGTCCGCCGAGCACATCACCCAGCAATTCGGCAGGAACAGAGCTGTTTTCGAACGCAGCCACATCAGCATCGAAAGCTGCACTTAACAGAAGATCGATCGGCACATCCCCGTCGACCCGAAGGCGAAGAGGCACCGTATCCACGAACATGCCGACCACGCCGTCGAGCTGAGGCGTCCGCCGTCCGTCGACAGCTGTCGCGATCACGACATCGGGATTTCCACTCAGCTTGGCAAGCACCACGGACAACGCCGCATGAACCACCGCAAACAGCGAGACCTTCAATCGGTCGGCTCGCGCCTGCAGTGCCGAGGTGATGACGGCTGGTATCACGAAGTTCACTCGCTGCGCTAAGGAATCCGGCCCGCCATCAGAGTGATCCACCGTCAGCGGCGACACAGATGTCACACCGTCGAGTTTTCGGCGCCAGAACTCTTCGACGACAGGTGAAACGTCACGTGCTGCCTCCCACGCGGCAAAATCCCCGTACTGGATCGGCAGCGGAGACCATTGCGGATCCAGTCCCACTCGTCGCTTGCCGTAAGCGGTCAGCAGGTCGCCGACCACCGTTCGCATCGACACCCCGTCGACTGCGATGTGATGAAAACTCACTGCCAGAACGTGCCTGACCGGTGACACCTGGAGCAGCATCCAGCGCACCGGCAGGTCTGCTGCTACGTCGAAACCGCGCGAGCCGAACTCTTGCAGCAGGGCCTCGACCTCGATGTCGCCGACCAGTCGCGTTTCCACTGTCACGGCGGACGGAGGATCTACCACCTGAACCGGTGGGGTGCCCGGATACCGGGTTCTGAGGACGTCATGTCGGCCGACAAGATCCGTCATTGCCTGACGCAGCGCGGGCACGTCCAGTTCACCGTCGATCTCGATGCAGATCGGCAGGTTGTATGCACCGCTCGCCGTGTTCCGCTGGTTGAGTACCCACATCGAGCGCTGGTTCCGTGACAGGGGTGCGGGCGTGGGGTCGCGGCGCGGTTCCAGTCGGACAACATCGGTCGCCGTGCTGCTCCGCTCGAGCGAATCGAGCCGGGCCGCCAACGCCGCAACTGTTGGATGCTCGAATACGGTCCTCAGCGGAACAACTCGTCCCAGAGAACTACTCAGGAGTGAGGTGACCTCGGCAGCGGACAGCGAGTTGCCCCCGAGCGTGAAGAAGTCTGCGTCGCGATCGCCCCCGTCGCCGCCCAGAACCGCGGCAAAGGCCTCAGCCACCAGGTACTCGGTGGCGGTGTCCGGGCCCTCGGTTCGGGAAGCATCGAGCGCCGGCAACGGTAGACCGGCGAAGTCGACCTTGCCGTTCCGCATCGGAAGCTCGCCCTCGAGCTCGACGACGACATGCGGAACCATGTACGTCGGAAGGAGTTCTGCAACGGTGGCGCGCAGTCCACCCGTGTCAACTCTCTCCGCGCCTGAACTTCTCACGTAGGCGACCAAGAGCGGACTTCCACTTTCGGTCCTCCGTACCCCGGCGACGCAGAAATCGACGTTTGCGACAGAGTGAATGACTGCCTCGATCTCGCCCGGTTCTATCCGGACACCATTGACCTTCACCTGCGAGTCGGTTCGCCCGAGATAGTGCAGGCGATACGTGTTGCCTTCGGATGTGGAGATTTCAGACGTGGAGATTTCAGGCTTCCACATCACCAGGTCGCCGGTTCGGTACATCCTGGCGCCTGAACTGGTTGCCACGAATCGTTCCGCAGTTCGGGCAGGTTGCCCGGCGTAACCGCGCGCAAGCATTCGACCTGAGAGATACAGTTCGCCGGCCACTCCCGGCGGCACCGGTTCGAGTCGATCATCGAGGACGACGGCGTCGACCCCGGCCAGTGGATACCCGACGGATCCGTCGTGAGTGTCAGCTGACAATTGTTCAACCGACAGAGGCTCGGTAGCAAGCGAATACATCGTCGACTCGGCAGGTCCGTATCCGTTGATCACTCTGCGTCCGGCCTGCCAGCGCTTCGCCAAGGCGCCGCCGAGTCGCTCGCCCCCGAACATCACCGTTGCAAGGTCCGGCAGCGCCGGATCGCCGATCGAGGCGACGACAGTAGGTGTGGCGCAGAGATGAGTAATTCGCTGGCGCCCGAGTGCTGCTGCGAGTGCCGAGCCGAACAACTCGTCGTTCTTCGCAAGGACGAGCGTCGCCCCCGACGCACTCGCAATGAGCACCTCGAGCAACGTCATGTCGAACCCTGGCGCGCCGCGATGGAATACGCGAGAACCTGGCCCGGCCGAGAAGCGAGCGGGCAGGTCTTGGCCGATCACACCGAGCCCGCCGTTGGTCACGACCACAGCCTTCGGTGTTCCGCTCGTTCCCGAGGTGAAGACCACGTAAGCCGTCAGGCTGTCGGAATGTTCACGCGCGCTTCCACCGTCCGCGAAACCGCCTGCAGTGCCGTCGTTCGGTGAGCCCAGTGTCTCGAGGACTTCACGTACTCGCGCCTGCGGCTGTTTCGGGTCCACCAATGCCGGCGCCGCACCGACCTTCGCGATCGCCCACAATCGCACGATCGACGCGATGGACCGATCGGCAGTCCAGGCAACGACGTGGTCGACTCCGACTCCCCCGGAACGCAACTCGTCGGCCGCAACATCCGACTGTGCATCGAGGTCCCGGTAAGTGAGTGTGTTGCCCTCGCCCTCGACAGCTACGGCATCCGGAGCGGATTCGACCCCGTATCGCAGCATCGAGGCAAGCGTCGCACCGGAACGCCGAGATGGATCGGGACGTTCGGCCGCGCCGTGTGCGGGGACGAGAAGTGCTCGTTCCGCACGATCAAGAAGGTCGATTCCCCCGACGACGACGTCCGGGTCGATCGACACGTGATTCAGGACGCGCTCGAACCGACTCGCAAAGCTCGACACTGTCTGATCGTCGAATAGATCAGCGTTGTAGACGAATTCGAGACCGAGTCCGCCCCCGATCCCCTCGTCCACGACGTTGAGTTGCAGATCGAAGTTCGCCTGCCTGACCTCAGGCGCAATCTGTGTAACCGTCAACCCTGGCAACGACCACGTAGAGGAATGGGCTGTCTGGAACGAGAGCGCCACCTGGAACAACGGGTGTCGCGAACGCGATCGTGGCGGGTCGATCAGATCGACCAGCGATTCGAAGGGCATCTCTGCGTGCGCGAACGCCGCTACGTCGCGCTGACGAACTTGCTCGACCAACTGTCCGAACGACTTCGACGGATCGACTTCGGTTCGGAGAACAATCGTGCCGGCGAACATGCCGACGAGGTCGTCGAGTTCAGGTGCGACGCGTCCGGCGACCACGGTGCCGACAACCACGTCACTGCTGCCGTTGTACCTCGCCAGCAGTGCCGCGAAAGCAGCGTGAACAACCATGAAGATAGTCGCGTTGTTCGATCGTGCCACTGATTGCAGGCCCTCACGTACCGAACCTGAGATCTCGACCCGACGACTCGACGCACGGGCCGACGGCGAGCGTGGGCGGTCCAGGGGTAGTGTCACCTGCTCGGGAAGACCTTCGAGAGCCTGCTTCCAGTAGCTGGAAACCGTGTCCGGAATCCCCGCTTCTATCTGCCAGGCAGTGTAATCGGAGTATTCGAGCGCCGGTGGCGACCACTGCGGAGCGCGCTGCTCCGAGCGAGCGAGGTACGCGAGCGTGAAGTCACGTACCAACACTTCCAGCGATCGAGCGTCGGCGGCAATGTGATGGACTACGACGGCCAGGACGTGTTCGTCAGGTGAAACTTGGAAGAGCGCCGCCCGTACGGGCGGATCCACGGTGACGTCGAATCCCGAACCCACCAGTCCTGCAATGGCATTCCCGGCATCGTCGCCGGCCAGTACCTCGAGCTGAAGACGCGGACTCGCCACCTCGAGGTCGAGCACCTTCTGAACCGGGCGCTCACCGACAACCGGGTACACGGTCCGCAGAGTGCGATGGCGATCGATCAGGTCCCGAACTGCCAATTCGGCTGCAGCTACGTCCAATTCACCCGTCAGTCGCACTACGATCGGGATGTTGTATCCGGCGGACTCTGTATCCAGCTGGTTCAGGATCCACATTCGATACTGGGAAGCCGACAATTGCACGTCCGCAACGCCCGAACGAGGTACCGAAGACAACAGAGACGCGTGCCCCGTGCCGATTCGGGCAGCAGCGATGCCGGCCAACTGATCGACATACGGGTGCTCGAACACGTCGCGGACATCGAGGTTGCTGCCCAGAACGGCGTTCACACGCGACGAGAGCCGAGTGGCGGTCAAGGAATTGGCCCCTTGATCGAAGAAATCACGAACCGGATCTACATGCGGAACTTCCATCAATTCGCTCAGGATGGCTGCGACTGTCTGCTCGAAGAAGTCTCGCGACTGCCGAGACGACTGCGTGAGCGACGTCGGGTCCGGCAGCGATGCTCGGTCGATTTTGCCGTTGATCGTGACCGGTAGAGACGCGAGCGGCATCAAAGCCGACGGGACCATGTGCGCGGGCAACAACGAACGAGCTGTCCGTAACACGTCATCGAGGTCGTGCCCGCTCTCCGGGGTGATGTAACCGACCAAGGTCGGTCCGCTGTCGAGTTCTCGCACCATCACCGCGGCCTGCGCCACCGACGGGTGAGCCAGTAGTGCGAATTCGACCTCACCCGGTTCAACGCGGTAACCACGCAAGGCAACCTGACCGTCGGCGCGGTGGACGTATTCGAGTCGACCGGCTCGCCAACGGACCAGATCGCCGCTGCGGTACATCCGCGATCCGTCGAATCCGGGTTCAGCCACAAATCGCGAAGACGTCGTCCCGGGCTGCCCCAGATAGCCTTCGGCCACCTGCGGACCGGCAACGTACAGTTCGCCGACAGATCCCGGCGGGACAGGCTTCAACGACGCGTCGAGTACGTAGCCGCGCAGTCCTGGTAGCGGAGATCCGATCGGCGAGGCAGCCTCGTCGCCGGACGAAAGCTCGAAACTCGTTACGTGGACCGTTGTTTCGGTGATACCGAACATGTTGACGCCGCGCACATTCGGGTGCCGTTCGAACCATGTCTGGACGCGCCCGAAGTCGAGACGATCACCGCCGAAAACAATCGACCGGAGCGGAAGCGGCTTTTCTTCTGCAACTTCCGCCAACGCATAGAACGCGGCCGGCGTCTGATTCAGAACGGTGACTCGTTCCCGCACAATCAGATCCACGAATTTTTCGGGTGAGCGTGCGACGTCACTGTCCACGATCACCACAGATCCGCCGGTGGTCAGAGCACCCCACATTTCCCACACCGAGAAGTCGAATGCGTACGAATGAAACATCGTCCATACGTCTTCGGGCCCGAAGGCGAAGATCTCGCGTGTCGAGGCGAGAAGAGCCAACACGTTTCCCTGAGACACCACAACGCCTTTGGGCGCTCCGGTCGATCCCGAGGTGTAGATCACGTAGGCGGCGGACTCCGAATGCGCAACAGGCCAGTTGGCAGTCGTGCCACTCGTCTCGTTCACGAAGATGACAGGTTGGTCGTACCCGGCGAACCGCACAGCTGATTCGGCCGTCGACAAGATCGACGTCGGGCGTGCATCGGCCAGAATGTACTGGATACGAGCGTCGGGATACTGCACGTCGATCGGTACATAGGCGGCGCCCGCGCGGACGACTGCGAGAATGGCTACGACGAGGTCGACCGATCGAGGCAGGGCGACTGCCACGCGATCCCCGACTCGAACTCCTCGATCGATCAAGACGGCAGCAAGCACCTCCGAGCGGACTCGCAACTCGTCATAGGTGACGCGACTGTCTCCACTCGTCACGGCGGTTGCATTCGGACGCCGCGCTGCGACGGCCCCGAACAGGTCCGGCAGCGACTGCGCGACACTTGCCGGCGCCGGCGCCGGCGCCGGCGCCCAAGCCAGCAGCTCCTCACGCTCCGCGGTACTGAGAACATCGATGTCACGCAACAGGATCGACGAGTTCTCGGATACCGAGTCGCACACTCGGCGCAGTCGCTCGACCCAGCCGCCTACGGTGGCCGTATCAAATAGATCGTCGGCAAACCGGAAGATGCCGTGAATACCGTTCGTGTCGCCGTCAACCGTGCGGTCTTCGCGCACCGTCACTTCGAGATCGAAACGAGGGTGTGCCGGGGGCAGCGCAGCGCCGTGGGCCGTCATCGCTCCCAACGCGATCTCGGGAATCGAGGACAGCGGATCGACGGCAAGAACCACGCGCAGGAACGAATTCTTCTCTCCTGCGGCCCCACCGACCGCGTGCTCGACCACCCAGTCGAACGGGACGTCGGCGTTGGACAGAGCCGCCACATCGACCTCGCGCACCCGACTCAAGAACTCACCGAAAGTCTCTGCGCCGCGAAGGAGCGTTCGCAGCGCCACGGTGCCGACGAACATACCGACGGCGCCGTCGAACGAAGGATGCGTTCGACCGGAGGTCGGCGTTCCGATGACAATGTCGGGCGCACCGGTGATCTTGCTCAGCGCGATCGCAAGGCAGGCGTGCAACACCATGAAAGTAGTGCAGTCGTGGGCTCTGGCGATCTCGTTCAGCGCCGCATGGACGGGCGCGGGCAACTCGAACGTCAGGTCTCGCGCCAACGCCGGCCGGCCCGGCCGGCGGGACCTGTCCGCGGGGAGAGCAAGAGTCGGATCAGCGCCCGCGAGGGCGCCGGACCAGAATTCCAACTGCCGCCCAGCCAAGCTCTGCGGATCCGCAGGATCACCGAGAACGGTTCTGTGCCAAGCGGAATAGTCGCGGTGGTCGAGCGAGGTCGAAGGCCAGGTCGGCGATCGCCCGTCGGCGCGGGCGTCGTACGCCGCGATGAGATCCGAAACGATCGTTGCAAACGAAAGGCCGTCCAAGGCGATGTGATGCGCAACCACGGTCAAGCGGTGGTCGAGATCGCTGTCCGAGGTGAGGATCAAACGAAGCGGCGCATCGGTCGACAGGTCGAACCCTGCCGCAACCAAATCCGCTGACGCGGAGTCGTAATCCGCGGACGGAACCTCGATCAGGGTCACGGACCCCGCAGAAGGTGCTTGGATCGGCCACGCGTCGTGATTCTGGTCGAACGAGAACACCGTACGCAGAACGAGATGGCGATCGGTCAGGTCACCAACCGCCGCGCTCATCGCCACTGCATCCAGCGCACCGCTGAACGTGACCTCGAACGCGATGTTGTACGCCGACGACTGCGGATCCAGACGGTTGAGAAGCCACAGACGTTGTTGCGCCGGAGCGATTTCCACGATGACGTCGCCCGAAATTCGCTCGGGCTCCACCACCCACTCCGCCCGACCCTCACGGATCTTCCGGGCCAACTGCGCCGGGGTCGGGGCACCGAACACATCCCTGACACCCACCCTTCTCCCGAAGGCGGAACTGACGCGAGCAGCGACATACACGGCGTCGAGAGAACTACCGCCCCAGGCGAACAGATCGGAGTGCGGTCCGAGAACTCCGACGCCGAGGACCTCGGCCATCACCGAGGCAATCAATTCTTCGTCGTACTCGATCGGACGGTGCGCCGCCGCGCGCTGCTCGGCGACCGCAGAAGAAGTCGGTTCAGGAAGCGCTGATCGGTCTGTCTTTCCATGGCTTGTGACGGGCAACGCTGCCAGAATCGTCACCGAACTCGGAAGCATGGAACGAGGGAGTAGGGAAGTCAGGTGATCGAGCACCATCGCCTGACTCAATGGATGAGGTCTGCCATCCCCGAGTTCGGTCGCGGTCACATACGCCGCGATGGACCCCGCCCACTCGATCACCGCTGCTTGCGCGACGCCAGGCGTGGACAAGAGCACGGCCTCGATCTCGCCCAGTTCGATGCGTACTCCAAGGATCTTCACCTGTTGGTCGGAACGGCCCAGGAACTCGAGTTGACCGGCGTCGTTCCACCGAACCACGTCGCCGGTGCGGTACATGCGCTCGCCGGCGCCGCCGGCACCGAATGGCGCGGCGACAAATCGCTCCGCGGTCAGCGTCGGCGCAAGGTACCCGCGCGCCAGTCCTGGCCCCATCACGTACAGCTCACCCGCTGCGCCGACCGGAGTCGGACGCAACAACGAATCCAACACCACAGCGGCAACGCCGTCGATCGGACGCCCGATCGGCGTATCGCCGTCAGACTCCAGAGGTTCGCTCATGAATGCCGCGACGGTTGCTTCACTAGGTCCATACGAGTTCACGAGGTCGACATGACTCGACCACGCATCCACCAGCGCCGCCGGCGGTCGCTCGCCGCCGACGTTCAACATTCGAAGATCCGGCAGTTTCCGAGGATCCATCGTCAGCGGAACCGACGGTGTCGAGATCAGGTGCGTGACGCCCTCGAGCCGAAAATAGTCTTCGAGGTCCACTCCACCGATCAATCCAGGAGGAACGATCACGGCGGTCGCGCCGCAGCCGTGTGCAAGCAGAATTTCGAGGATCGCCACGTCGAACGAAGTAGCCGCCAGCAGCGCGATGCGGGAAGAACTATCGATCTTCAGTCGCCGTGAGTGAGAACGCAGCAACGGCGAGATGCCTCGGTGCGTGACCGCGACGCCCTTCGGCCGGCCGGTCGATCCCGAGGTGTAGATCACGTAGGCGGTGTCGTTCAGGGACACGTCGGCGACGCATGAACCGGTCCCCGATCCTCGATCGATCGGCCCGTCGACAGTCTCGTGGACCGTCTCGTCGAGGTTGGGATTCACGACGCAGATCCAAGCCGGCACGTCCACCGGACCGTTCCCGACCACGACGGACACATCGGCATCGTCGAGAATGAAAGTGACACGCTCGGAGGGTGTTCGAGGATCCACGAAGAGAACGGCCGCACCGGTCCGCACTACTGCATGAAACGCGACGACCGAATCGGTCGAGCGCTCGACGAGAATCCCGACGACGTCACCTCGGCCGACGCCGTTCTCCCTGAGCAAGGCGCACAGTGCCTCCACGCGGGCACTGAGCTGGGCGTAGGTGACGTCCACACCCTGCTCGCGGATCGCGACCGCACTCCCCTGCGCCAAGCCTTCCTCGAGCACAACGCCGAGCGTTGCGAACGTGTCTGCCTGCCGACCCAGCGCGGGGACCAGATCTTCCAGTTCGTCCGTTGCGAGGACGCGGAGGTCGCCGAGCGTACGAGTGGCAGAGTCGAGGAATCCCTCGAGTAGTCGGACGAACTGACGATGGTGCATCGCCAGGTCGCGCTCGCTGTACAGACGCGGATTGGCTTCGAAGGAGAGTCGAAGGTTTTCCCCCGCGATCGAGGGATAGATACTGAAGAACAGGTCTTCGGTGGGTCCGGATGTCAGGACGTGAAACTCACCGACGACGTCACCGAGCCGAATCGCCTCGTGAAACATCATGACGTTCACGGCCGGACCCGCCGACTCGCGGGATCCGCCCTGATCTCCCTGGAAACCCATGTCCTCGTAGCGAAATCGCTGATGCCGCAGCGCGCCGGTCATCTGCACCGAGATCTGCCGAACCAACTCCTGCGGCGACATGTCCCGTTCCAGTTGCGCACGGACGGGCACGATGTTGGACAGCATTCCGCCTGAACGTCTCGACTTCGCGGTGGTGCGGCCGGACACCGGCAAGCTCAGGACTACGTCGTCGGAATCGGCCATCCGGCCGAGGTAGGACGCGAATGCACCGACGAGGATCGCCACCTCCGACGTGCTCCACTCCCCGGCGATACTCGAAAGCTGTTGTGCAAGTGAGTGATTAAGTGATTGAACCATCATGCGCTGCGGCATCGACGTCAGCCCGGCGCCCTCGGCCAGACGAACCGGGCGAGGCAGCCCCTCGGACATCTCCGTCCAGTACTGCTTGTCCGATCGATATCGCGCAGAGGACCGGTAGTCGACATCGAGGTCATGCAGTGCGCGCACCCCCAGACCAGCGAAAGGAGTCAGCGCCGTGCCCTGGACACGGTGCGAATAGCGCTCGGCCACTCGCATGGTGAGTGTCATCGCCGCAAGTCCGTCGAGCACGAGGTGATGGGCATGCGAGTACCAGTAGTAGTGGTTCTCTGCCAGCTGAAGCAAGGTCGCCGAGATAAGACGATCCGACATCACATCAAGTGGCCGTGAGTATTCCGCTGTCATCCACTCGTTCGCGCGCTGAACCGGGTCGTCGTCGCTACGCAGGTCGAGGTATTCGAGATCGTCGACGATGGAGGGATCGACGACCTGGTGCGGCTCGGCGTCCGTGGCGACGAGGCGAACGAACGCCGACTCCAATTCATGACATGCCGTGTTCGTTGCCTCGATCAGCGCGTCGACGTCAACCGCCCCCCGTAGCTCCACGTATTGAGCCACCACGAACGGAGTGGACGGACTCAGTTGCTGCGCGAACCACAGCGCGAGCTGAGCCCGAGACAACGGAAAAGCACTCAACCCGTCACCTCACATTTCACCAGCCTTGTTTTTCACGAACGTTCGGTGGCTGATCACGTGAATCCATGGGAGCGAACACCACGAACGGCCGAACCGAACCCTACTGTCTCGTCTAAGTTTTCACCACCGGGCCAACACTGCTAGACATGTCGACGCAGCTTTCACGCACTCAAACGTCAGGAGCTTCAGCGGATGAACAACGACACGGTGGGACCAAAGTCCGACGACGATTCCGGGGCTGAACCGAAGGGCTCCGGCACCATCCCACCGAGCGCACCGGAGCGCGAACCCAAGGGAACGACTGCGTTTCCGCGAAGCCGTCGAATTGCGGTTGCAATCGCGGCAACGACGCTGGTCGTGGGCGGTTTCGTGGCCTGGCTCGGGTACACGGCATACGAGGCGCAAGACAACCTTGAAGCAGCTCGCGACCATGCGCAATCGGCGAAGAGCGCACTCCTTGCCGGGGATACTCCGGTCGCAGAGTCCGCTGCGGCGGAGGCCGATCGAAAAGCATCCGACGCATACGACAACACTCACTCACTCCCCTGGAACATCACCGCCGCAATTCCGGTCATCGGCTCGCCCTTCGACTCGACACGCCAGATGACCGAGGTCGTCCAGGGACTCACGCGTGACGTTCTCGGCCCTGCCGTAACTGCCGGAACTTCACTCGCGCCAACGGAATTGGTGCAGCCTGGCGGACGCTTGGCACTCGCACCGTTACGCGAGGCGGCTCCGAAACTGGCTGAAACAGCTATCGCCGCGGAATTGCTGTCGTCGCAGGCACAGGAAGTTCCCGAATCGAAGTACCTGAGCCGAGTTAACGATGCCCGAGCAGAATTACAGTCGCAGACAAGCGAACTGGCTACCCTCCTGACGAACACCGCCACCGCGGCGCGTATCGCACCGGCAATGCTCGGCACCGACGGTCCGCGCAATTACTTCATCGGCTTCCAGACCAATGCGGAGGCCCGCGGAACCGGCGGCCTGTTGGGTGGATACGGCATCGTCCGAGTCGACGACGGCGCCGCTCGGGTGGACACACTCTCCCCCAACTCCGAACTAACGCTGGACAATCAACCGATAGACCTTGGTCCTGACTTCAATCAGCTGTACGGAAACAGTCGACCGACCACCGATTTTCGCAACAGCAACCTCAGCTCGCACTTTCCGTACGCGGCGCAGGTCTGGCAGTCCCTGTGGTCACAGGAGTCCGGCGGTGAGATGGTCGACGGTGCGATAGCGACAGATCCGATCGCCCTGAGTTACCTCCTCGAGGCTGTGGGACCGGTAGAGATGCCGGACGGGGAGTCCGTCACTGCCGACAACGTCGTGGAACTGACCGAGTCGACCGCGTACGCGCGCTTCCCTTCAGACAACAAGGCACGAAAGCAGTATCTGCAGACCATCGCGGCTCGTGTCGTGGAGAAGATGACCGGGAACATCAAGTCACCGAGCGCACTGCTGGAAGCTCTGGGCAAGGGCGTCAGCGAGGGCAGAATCGCAGTGTGGAGCTCTCACCCCGACGAACAATCGGTTCTTGCCGACACGGTTCTCGGTCATACGATTCCCGGAGATGCGGCGCCCTATGCGGGTGTGGTGATCAACAACCAGGCCGGTAACAAGCTCGACTACTACCTCACGAGAGAAATCGACTACACCGCTGAGACGTGCACCGGCGATACTCGAAAGACGACGGTCACCGTTCGACTGACAAACAACGCACCCGACGCCGAGCTGACCGAATATGTCAGTGGGATCGTCGACAACCCCGGTCGACTACCCAAGGGCACCAATGTGGCTGCAGTCACACTACTGGCAACGGCCGGAGCGAAACTCGACGCAGTCTCGGTGGGCGGACAGATCTCGTTTGCCGTCAACGGATCAGAGCAGGGTCACCCGGCTTTCATGACCAGGGCGGTCATTCCCCGAGGACAGACTGTTGAACTGAAGTTCGATCTGACCGAACCCGCAACCGAGGGTGAAGCCCGCGTTCCCGTCCAGCCGCTGGTCGACGAGCCGAAGATCACCGTCGACGTGCCTACCTGCTGAACGCGATCGGCAAGCGTCGACGGGTTCCCCGGATATGTCGACGTTTGCCGGTCCGTGAACTTTCAACAGATTTGAAACTTTGGCGAAGGCTAGCCTATGCTTCCTGACGCGCCTGGAACCGGCCGTCGGCTGTGATCCGTCGGAGTCACACTCCTCGGCGCATCGACAACGGAAGGTTCTCCATGCGATACGCCCGTGTGCGCTCACTTCGCCGAACTCTGGCTCTGAGCAGCTTGGTCATTGCCGCTCTTGTGGTCGGTGGATGCAGTAGCGACAACACCGAAACCGATTCGAGCAGCACCGACTTCGAGACCGTCACCATCGAAAGTGCGCTCGGAAACGCCGTCATCACCGAAAAGCCCGAGCGAATCGTGACACTCGGAATGGGATCGGCGGAGACCGTGATCGCACTGGGCACGATCCCGGTCGGCGTCGAAAAGTACGCGTGGGGCAGCGACGACACCGGGTATCTGCCGTGGGTGCACGAAGCGGTCACGAAGCAAGGTGGAGAACTGCCGGAACAGTTCACCGGCGGAACCGACCTCAACATCGAAGCGATCATCGCTCTCGAACCCGATCTGATTCTCGCCCCCTGGTCCGGCATCACACAGCAGCAGTTCGACTCGCTCAACGCGTTCGCGCCGACTGTGGCCTACGCAGAGAGTCCGTGGACCATCACGTGGGAAGAGCAGATCAACGTCATCGGCAAAGCCATGGGCGAATCCGAGAAGGCAACAGCCGAGATCGACAAGATCAAGTCGCAGTTCGCGGAATCGACTTCAGCGCATCCGAACTACGCCGACGTCAGCTTCTCCTTCATCTACAACACGGGCCCAGGAACCCTCGGCGTCTTCTTCGCGGAGGAGCAGCGCGTGGCCATGGTGCGTGCACTTGGCTTACAGGTGGATCCCGTCGTCTACACCTTGACGGAGTCGGAAGGAACAGACTCCGCCGTCATCGGCCTCGAGAACGCAAACCTCCTCGACAAGTCCGATCTGCTCTTCACCTTCTACTCGGACCCGGCCAATCGGGCCGAGATCGAAGCGCAGCCCGCTTACCAGGCCATCCCCGCTGTGGCTCGGGGAACTGTCATCGCTCCGACCGAGCAGCCCTTCGTCACGGGTTCGTCGATGATCAACCCACTGACCGTGCCCTGGTCTCTCGAGCGCTACGTTCCGATGATCGACGAGGCAATCGCGAAGCTGAACAAGTGATGTAGATCAGTATCGTGCGATCGAGAAGCCCGCGTCCTATTAGGATGCGGGCTTCTTGCCGTCACGTTCGGCCTTGAACCGCATCCATTCGCTGCTCAGCATGCGATTGTCGATGATCCACCCCATGTAGTCCCGCATATTGAGCACGCGAATGTACGCGGGGCCGTTGGGGTTTGCATACTGCAACGCCTCGGTCGCGAGCTTGCGCTGATTCTCGAGATACACGTGCTCTGTTTCGAGGAATCCGCCCCACACGTCGGAATCCATGACGTAGTAATGGGTCCGGTCGCGAGGCTTGCGCGTGAGCTTGACGAAGCCCCGGTCGATCAACCTGCGGATGTAAGTGGACACCGATCCGCGACTGGCCCCGAGCGCCTGAGCCAACTCCTCCGCACTGACTCCCGGCGACTCGCTGATCAACAGATAGCCCGCAATGCGTCCTTCGATGCGAGCCCCACCACCGGACTGCCAGTACACGGAGAACTGGTCGATGAACCAAGTGGAGAAATCGTCACCGCGAGCAGGGCTGGCATCGCCCATTCGTTGAGCCTCCGACGTCTCTGGGTACAAAAACTGGGTACGAACAATTCCCCACTATTCTGCCAGCAGCACCCTCACTGAGCCGAAAGCATCAGTCCTGGTGTAGCTGCAATGAACTCGAGTTGCTCGATTGCCAAGGGCGGCGCTGTCGTGGAGGCAACCGATTTCACGAACTGGGTCACCACCACGGTTTCGCCGGAGGGGTGGACAACCCGGACCGTGTCGTCGCCCGAACCATCGGGATCGACCAGGCGAGTCACCACGGTGGCGTCGGGCATCGTGAGTGTCTCACCTGGTTCCGGCACGGCCGTACCAATCGCTATCTCGACATCCCCGCGGCCGTCCGCAGTCGAGACGACGATTCGCTCGCACGCCCCACCCTGCCCGTAATCGTCTGGAACCAACGAACCGAGCGGACGTTCCAAGGTGACACCTGCCGCGCCGAGATTCCTCCAACGTGCATCCAGCGCCTGGTTCAGTCGGTCGATATCCATTCGCGTCGCAGTTGGGCCCGCATTCACGGAATCGGTGTAGCAGGATGCCATCGGTGGCGGCGTCGAGTCTGGAACCGGTGCTGTCACCGCAAGTCCTGGCGTGGTCGCGACCGCAATCAGTTCGTCCATAGTCAAAAGCGGGCCGCTACCCGTAGAAGTGCCGGTCGACGTGTCGATGCTCGCAACAACTCTGGATCCGTCACCGAGATACGCGACAACACCGCGCTCGCCCCCGACTTCCGAACCGTCTTTGTCTTCGAACTCTGCAATGTCCAGCACTGTTCCGTTCGCGAGGTGCTCGCGCCGATCCACAAATCCCTCCAAGCACGGCGGCACCGCCTGATCCCATGCACGAACCTGAACCGAGATATCCGCACTCTGTCCGGTTCGAGTCAAGGTTCCGTTCGCCGACGTCGAACCGCTGAACTCGATCGGGTCGACTCCATCGGGAAACGAAGCGCCCCGGTAATTCTGGATCGGCGCAAACTCGAGCGATTGCGACGGACTCGCAAATACAACCTCGACATCGGAAGGTAACGATTCGAGTAGTGCATCGCTCATAGCGGTGGCCTTCGGCCCCGAGAACCACGGATAATCCGGATCGTCATAGCCAGGCTCGCCCGCAGAACCGTAGTTGAATCGCACCGGCGGACCCGGCGATTCCACCGAATCGCAGCCAGGAATCGACGTGCCCGCGTCCTCGTTCGTCACCGCCGCAACGACAGTTCCCAAGGCGACGATCGAGACGATCACCAACCCGTCGCGCCAGGTCCATTGCTCGCGACGACGTTTCGGCTCGTGTGCAGTGCGCCCAGACATGTCTCGATCATGGTCTACGGCAACAACTACGTTACTGTCCGACATACCCGGTGAGGTCGTACACCGTGGAATTTCCCACCGTCGTCGACGTGAAATTGGCCTCGACCCAGTCCTGGATGGCACTCGACGTGCCGTCCCCGCCTTGGCTGTTTCTCTGGCTTCCGCCCTGGCCACCGGCAATGTAGTAGTGGATTTCGCCGTCTGCCACGTATTGGACGAACTGGTCCAGCGTCGGTGCGGGATCAGAACTCCAACCGCCGATGGCCATCACCGCAGTATCGCTGGCCAACTCGTAGGTTGCTGCGCTTTGCGAACCGGTGGCCGCAGCCGACCACGTGGTGCCCGCGTTGACCAGCATTGCCGTCAACTCTGAAGTACTTTCGCTGCCACCGCCCGCTTCTGGCCCACTTGACACGAGATTATCGGTCGTCTCAATCGGTGGGGCCTCACCGTCTCGCTGCTCTGGGCTCCCACCGATGGCTCCTCCCCCGCCCAGTCCGGAATCGGACACCGCACCTGTTGGTCCAGCCGTGGGTATGGACCCGCCGTGCGCTGTCGCAGCGGTGGCAATTGCGTAAGACGCCGAACCGGTTATCCCTGCCAACGAGCCGATGATCAATCCAGCGACAGCGAGCTTCCGGAATCGATCCTGCGCTCCCATCAGAATCAGGATCGCGCCGACGACTGTGCCTGCCAACAGAATCCATTTCAGTATCGGCAGCCAGTCGGCGTTGCGATGCAACAACACCCAACTCCAGACTCCTGCGGCCAGCATCATCGCCGCCAAGCCGCAACGCCCGATCCAGCGGGCACGAACCGCCCACAGCGCGTATCCACCGGTCCCGATCATCCCTGCGACGGCAGGTGCAAGCGCAACTGTGTAATAGGGATGGATCGTGCCGGACATGTAGCTGAAGATCACGCCGGTCACGAGAAACCAACCACCCCAAAGGATCAACGACGCACGGAGTAGATCTGTGCGCGGTGCGCGCCCACAGGCGAGGAGGCCGAACACCAACGCGATCAGTGCCGCGGGGATCAACCAGGAAATCTGTATGCCCATCTCGCTGCCGAACAGTCGATCGAGTCCCGTACTCCCCCCGAAGCTCGAACCTGCACCGCCACCGTTCATTCCGCCACCGGTGTTGCCGAAAAGTCGACCCAACCCGTTGTATCCCAACACCAAGTCCATGACGCTGTTGTTGGTCGACCCGCCGATGTACGGGCGAGAATCGGCCGGCCACAGCCAGACAGCAAGTACCCACCACCCGGCCGATACGATCACCGCCGCGGCTCCGATCACCAAGTGGACCAAGCGAGTTCGCAGCCGTGTCTGTCCGGCAATCACATACGCAACTCCGAATGCAGGTAATACCATCAAACCTTGCAACATCTTGGTGAGAAAAGCGAATCCCAGTGCAACACCGGCGAGGGCTGTCCACATCGCCGCTCGTCGACCCGCCGCCGTGCTCATGGCCCGCACCACGAAGTAGCCGGCAAGAGTCATGAGCAGAACCAGCAGTGCATCGGGATTGTCGAACTTGAACATCAGAGCGGCAGCGGGCGTAGCTGCCAACACAGCTCCCGCCACAAGACCCGCAGCAGGCGACGCCACTCGTTTGACAGCCGCATACACGAGTGCAACCGATCCGACGCCCATCAACGCCTGCGGAACGAGGAGGCTGGCACTCGAGAATCCGAAGATCCGTCCGGACAGACCCATCACCCACAATGAGGCGGGAGGTTTGTCGACAGTGATGAAATTCGAAGTATCGAGGGAACCGAAGAACCACGCTTTCCAATTCTGGGAGCCGGCCTGCGCCGCCGCAGCGTAGAAGGTGTTGGCGTAGCCACTCGCGGTCAGATCCCACAAATACAAGACCGCCGTTGCTACCAACAGGATCGCCAGCGCCAAACCTGTACGGCGAGTGCGGAACCACGACGGCGAGGGCTCGGCTCGATGGGCAGTTGTTGCCGGCCGATGAGGCGGGGCCGGATGCAGAACGGCGGTCATCAGGAAGTCCCTTCACGAGTTACTGTCCTGCCAACGATCGCGCTTTCAACCCCGGCGGCACTGGGAGCCGGCTGGAAAGTTGCTGTGAATGAATCAGGTCAGGGAGCGCTCGAACAACACGACGCTGAACCAACCGTTGTCGACAACATCTCCGAAATCACGACGCCCGACCTCGACAAAACCCGCGTCCCGGTAGTAGCGGCGCAATCGCACGTTCGTTTCCACACAATCGAGCCGTAGGTACTGCGCGCCTTCCTCCGCGGACCGTCGAAGCGCCCAGCCGAGTAGCCGTTCACCCATCGAGGTGCCCGAAAACGCTCGATCGATGACCAACCCGTGCACGTAGCCAGCAGGCTCATCCGAATCCGGCCAGACCGCAGGGTCCGACCAGATCAACCGCAACGCGCCGACAATTCTCGACTGCACGCGGTCTCGTGCGACAAAGAACTCGCCACGCGAGATCTGGGCCCTGATCTGCTCGAGAGTTATTTCACGCGGATGCCACTGGATGATTCCGCGTTCTGCCAACCAATCCTCTGCCGAGTGCCGTAGCGCCAGAATCTCCGGACCATCGGTGTCGACTGCCCGCACAACGTCCACAATCATGCGCCTCCCCACATCTGTGGCCGTTCAGAACAACACGGCCTCCAGGCTCCACCTCGGATATACCTGCGAGATGGAGCCTATCGGCGTGAAGTTGTGTGGCGGTCCGGGTCTCACCACCCGCTCAGGTTGTGAAGGTGGTGTTCGCCGGCCGCGGGTGCCGCAGCGGGTCGATCGACGGCGGCGGGATGAACCAGGGCTTGTTGTCGACCCCGATCCGGATCTCCCACTTGCCGACGAACCCGGATTTGCGATGCATCAACCGATGATGCGAACGGCACAGCAAGACAAGGTTGTTCATCACCGTCGGACCGCCATTGGCCCAGTGCCGGATGTGGTGCGCATCGGTCCAGGCGGGCACGCATGTGCATCCGGGGAACGCACAGCCTTTATCCCTCGCGATCAACGCCACTCTCTGTTCGGCGGTGACCAACCGTTTCCCGGGTTTCGCATCCAACGGCGCGCCATGATCGTCCAGCAGAACAGTGGACAGGAAACAATCACGCCCGAGAAGCCTGGTCTGCGACACCGACAGTGGTCCGAGCCACGGCATGTGCCCCACATCGAGATCCGACACAGACCCACCATCAGTGGGGGTCGTGGCGCAATCGCGGTGCTCGGCGAGATCCCGGGCACTGATGTGTACGTTCACGTGCGGCCGCTGGCCGCCATCCATGCCGGTTTTGGCGCAGTCCAGATACCGGCGGATCAGTTCGGTGAACCCGTCGGCGGTCCGCTTCGCCGCCGACCGGGCATCCGGGGTTCCATCGGGTGCCGGGGTGGGCATCGTCAGATTCGACAGGGCGGAGAGCAGCATTTCGCCGGTGAGGGCGTCGAAATCGCCACGCACCACCACCCGACCATTCAACGTCGACGCGATCCTCAACTCATTGCGATCCACATCTTCGGCGGGCGGAATCTCATCGGATTCGAACAACCGCTCCAACGTCGCGATCACATATCGGACCTTCGTCGTCGTGGCCTCCACTCCCGACGCGGCAGCCAACAACAAATCGATGCAGCGAGGCAGCGCCTCCTCCGGCATCCCCTTCGGAGGCGACTCACAAAACGAGACGATCAGAACGGCATGATCGAACGAACAATCCCCGCAATCGAACCGAGCCGCCACCGCCGGAAACGGCCGCAGCGCAGCACCCAACGCGGCGATCTTCTTCCCGTCCCGAACCTGCAGCATCGTGTTCGACGCCAACCACGCACCGACTCCGCGGCTGGCGATCACCTGATCATCCGGGCGCAACGACAACTCGTCCACCACCGCCACCCGCACAGCCTCGAGACGCAGAATCTCCGCGCTCGCCGACACCGCAGCAGCACGTAACTCAGCAGCCGACAACTGCCACAGACGTCCGCGTAACCCCACCGCAGAACCCGACACCACATCCGATGACAGAACACTCATTGAATCCCCCGATCCCCACCTCAAGCATACTCGAACACACGTTCGAGTCAAGAGTGGTAGGCCTCGAGCGACCCCGCTACCGATTCGTCACTCGCAGCCAGCAACGGCAGTCGCACATGGGGAGTCGGAATCTGCCCCAACGCGTGCAACACGCCCTTGATGACAGTGGGGTTCGGTTCGGCGAACAGAGCTCCGGACAGCGTCGACAACCGCCGCCCGAGGTCACGGGCGCCGTCGACATCGCCACTGTCCCAAGCCTTTACCAAGCGAACGAACTCCGCGGTCGACACATGAGCGGACGCCAAAATGCCGCCCGAGGCACCCAAGGCAAGAAGCGGCGCCAGAAACAGATCATCCCCCGCCAGTACGGCGAAGTCGTGCGGAAGGTCCGCGAAGAGTTCGACGGCAGCTGCGTCGATACCGCCCGCGGCATACTTCACACCGACAACCCCGGGCAAAGTACCCAGCTCCCGCAAAGTGCCACTATCCAGATCGCACGCAGTTCGATACGGCACGTGATAGACGATCAGCGGCACTGGGCTCGACGACTGCAGATGCGCGAAATGCGCCACCACACCGGCTTTCGACGGCCTCGTGAAGGAGGGAACCGGCACCAAGGCCGCCGAGACCTCAGGCCACCGAGCCAGCCTCCCGAGCGCCTGCGCACTGCCCGCCGTGTCGTTGCTGCCCGCGCCGACGATCAACGTCGCACCTCTCGCACGGCACACGCTCGCACAGATATCCAGAACGGTCTCCCTCTCCCACTCCGTGAGTGTTGCGGTTTCCGCTGTAGTCCCCAGTGCAACGAGTCCGACCGCGCCATCGTCGAGGACCTGGTGCGCAAGCTGCTCGAGCGCATTGGTTGCAACACGCCCGTCGCTCTCGAACGGGGTGATCAGCGGGACATGGATTCCGGCGAGGTCGACTCGAGTCGTAGTCATACAACTCAGCCTCACCGAACAAACCTTGCAGGTCTAGTTCGTATTTCCGCCTTCCAGCGTAAGCTGAGCTGATGCTTGACGTTCGTCGACTGAGGCTCTTACGCGAACTGGCGTTGCGCGGAACCATTGTTGCCGTCGCCGAGGCGTTGTCGTTCAGCCCCTCCGCGGTGTCGCAGCAGTTGGCGGTTCTCGAACGTGAAGCCGGAGTACCTCTGCTGGAACGCACAGGACGCCGTGTGCGCCTCACACCTGCCGGTGAGAACCTCTCTCGTCATGCCGAAGTCATCCTGCAACGCCTGGAGCAGGCGTCGGGTGAATTGGTCGACGCCCGGCGTGGACTCGCCGGGCCGCTTCGAATCGGAACGTTCCCGACCGCAGCACGAGCGATCCTCCCTCAGGCCTTGATCGCACTGTCGCACGAACATCCGGGGCTGGAACCGATGGTCTCGGAGATCGACCCAGCTGACGTCGCCGACGCGTTACGAGCCGGAAATCTGGACTTGGCGTTGATTCACGATTACGACTTCGTCCCTCGCCCTACGGAACCGGGCCTGACGGCGCTACCACTGTGCAGTGAATCCGTGTACCTGGCCTCGAGCGACACCGAGTCGGATTCCGACGAGGCTGTCGCTTCGCTGACCGACTGCGTGGAACGTGCGTGGATTACCGCGATTCCCGGAACTGCTTGTCATGCAATGACTATTCGCGCGTGCCAAGCTGCCGGGTTCACACCGAAAGTACGTCACCACATAGACGAGTTCGCCACAGTTCTCGCTCTTGTTGCTGCAGGACAAGGAGTTTCACTGGTCCCCGAACTCGGAGCGAGTCATCCACCTCCGGGGGTGCGGCTCACGCCGATGCCGATTCGACGGCGAACCAAGATCGCTCACCGAGCAGGCTCCGACGCACACCCAGCGGTCGCAACCGTCACACGCGCGCTTCGCTCGGCAGTCCCGCCACTGCTGGACGCCGAGCAATAGCGGCTATTACATGTCGAGTCCGAGGTCGAGCACCGTCACCGAGTGCGTCAGTGCACCGACGGCCAGGTAGTCGACACCGGTTCTGGCGTACTCTGCGGCAACGTCGATGGTGAGACCACCGGAGGATTCGAGCTTGGTTTCGGGAGCAACAGCGTCTCGGCGCTGGACTGCGATCTGCGTCTGCCACAGCGGGAAGTTGTCCAGCAGAACAAGTTCGACTTTTTCCGCCAGCACCTGATCGAGCTGAGTGAGATTGTCGACCTCTACCTCGCACTCGATGTCCGGCGCGAGTTCACGGACGGCGCGAAGTGCGGCAACCACCGAACCGGCAGCGGCCACGTGGTTGTCCTTGATCAACGCCGCGTCACCCAACCCCATCCGGTGGTTGACTCCGCCGCCCACGTGGACTGCATATTTCTGCAGTGAACGCAGGCCGGGCAGCGTCTTTCGACTGTCGCGCACCTTGGCACGAGTGCCGGCAATGGCGTCGACCCACTGCGATGTCGCCGTGGCGATTCCCGAGAGATGGCAGACGAGGTTGAGCATCGTCCGCTCTGCCGTGAGAAGTCCGCGGGTGGGCGCGACAACGGTGAGCACCGATTGACCTGGCGCAACCCGAGTTCCGTCGGCCACCCGATCAACGACCTCGTAGTTACCCGCGCCGATCACCTCGTCGAGAACAAGCAGTCCGACGTCGATGCCGGCGACAGTACCCGAGGAGCGTGAGACGACCGACGCCTTCGCGACCGCATCGGCGGGAACCGTTGCGGTAGAAGTGATGTCGGGTCCATAGCGCAGATCCTCGTCCAGAGCGAGCCTGACCAATGTGAGCAGCTCGTCACGGTCGAGCGGCGCGGGCAGGATCTTCTGCTCGGTCATCAATGAACTCCTGTCAACAACATGTCGGGTATTTCGAGCGCTCCATCGGCACCCATCTTGATCCGAGTGCTGCGACGCTGATTCGGATCTGTTTCAGGATAGTCGGTGCGGGTATGGCAGCCACGGCTCTCGGTTCGCGCCACGGCCACGTCGACCAATGCAGTCGCGGTCAACGTGAGCGCCGCGTCTTCGAGCTCCGGAGCAGCCACCGCCACTGTCTGTTCGGCGTCGGCAAGCGCGGCTCGCGCAATCTGGAGACCGCCTCCGTCGCGAACCACCGACGCGTGTGCCGTCATGACGGACTGCACGGTCTCTCGCGGCAGGATCGGCATCGGCTTGCGCACCACGTTGACCACTTCGGCATGAACCTCGCGACGCTCGGCAGCTGCGATTCCTGCACGCTCCCCGACTACCAAACCCTCGAGAAGGCTGTTGGACGCAAGACGATTCGCGCCGTGCAATCCCGTGCGAGCCACTTCGCCTGCTGCGTAGAGACCAGGCACTCCCGTTCGTCCATGGACGTCGGTGGCGACTCCGCCGCACGAATAGTGCGCGGCCGGAGCGACCGGAATTAATTGGGTGCGTGGATCGATGCCCGCTTCGAGGCAGGACGCCGTGATGGTCGGGAATCTCGAATCGAAACCGTCGAGCTTGCGAGCGTCGAGATAGACGTGATCAGTGCCGAGATCGCGTAGGCGTGCTGCGATTGCCCTCGAGACCACGTCACGCGGGGCGAGATCACCCAGCGGATGAACACCTGCGGTGACCGAATCACCGTTGGTGTCGACAAGAATCGCGCCCTCGCCGCGGACCGCCTCACTGATCAGGGGTCGGCGGCCTACCCCGCCCGGAGTGAAGAGCACCGTCGGATGGAACTGAACGAACTCCAGGTCCGCAATCGCCGCACCGGCTTCGAGTGCCAACGCGATTCCGTCGGCAGTCGCTCCGGGCGGATTTGTGCTGCAGGCATACAGCTGACCGAGTCCGCCGGTAGCGAGCAGCACCGCGGGCGCATGGATCACTCCGAGGCCTTCCGGCGAGGAGACGATGAGTCCGCACACCCCACGCCGGTTGGTCACCACCTGGACTGCCGCTGCACCGAACAGAACGGGGAGCCCGGCAGCATTGAGAGCCCGCTGCACTTCCGCGCCAGTGGCGTCGCCGCCGGCATGGATGATCCGACGCGTGCTGTGCCCACCCTCGCGGGTGCGCGACACCTCGCCGTCTCGCCCGCGATCGAAGACCGCTCCCAACGCGGCCAGCGCAGCAACAGCGTCGTGACCAGCTTCGACGATGGAATAGACGGCTTCCTCGTCGCACAAACCGACGCCGGCCTCACACGTATCCGAAACGTGCGACTCGACGGAATCGGTATTCAGATCGTCGACGACCGCGATGCCGCCCTGCGCGTACTGAGTCGCGGTGTCCGTCGGACCGCCCTTGCTGACCGTGAGTACTTTCAATCCCCGCAGAGAAGCGGTGCGCGCAGCGGTGAGGCCCGCGACACCGCCTCCCACGACGACCAGGTCGGCATGAGCCTCCCAGGCGAAACGCCCGGCAGGGCTGGTCACTCGCCGCCGCCCGGATTACCGATCTCGATCATGCGCTGCACCGACTTCTGTGCACGCTTGGCCATCTCGAGATCGACGTGGACCTCGTCCTTGCCCTCGAGAAGGCAGCGAAGCAACGCGGCAGGCGTGATCATCTTCATGTACGGGCACGACGCGCGGTCGTTGACGGCCTGGAAATCGACGTCGGGCGCTGCCTTGCGCAACTGGTGCAGCATCCCGATCTCGGTCGCGACCAGAACCTGCTTGCTCTTGGTGACGCGGGCAGCGTCGAGCATTCCGCCGGTGGAGAGAATCTTGACCTTGTCCGCGGGGACCGCGCCTTCACCGGCTAGGTACAGAGCCGAAGTAGCGCAACCACATTCAGGGTGCACGAACAGCTCGGCGTCCGGGTGCGACTTGGACTTGGCCGTCAGCTCGTCACCGTTGATGCCGGCGTGCACGTGGCACTCACCAGCCCAGATCTGCATGTTGGTACGGCCCGTCACGCGCTTGACGTGAGCTCCCAGGAACTGGTCCGGCAGGAACAGAACCTCGCGGTCGGGATCGATCGAGTTGACCACGTCGACGGCATTGGACGAGGTGCAGCAGATGTCGGTGAGACCCTTCACCTCTGCGGTTGTGTTCACGTACGACACCACCAGCGCGTTCGGGTTGTCGGCCTTCCACTCACGAAGCTGCTCGGCATTGATCGAGTCGGCCAGAGAGCAGCCGGCTCGCTCGTCCGGGATCAGCACGGTCTTGGACGGCGACAGGATCTTCGCGGTCTCGGCCATGAAGTGCACACCGCAGAAGACAATCGTGTCCTCGGGCGCCTCGGCAGCGATTCGCGACAGCGCCAGGGAGTCACCGACATGATCGGCGACGTCCTGAATCGCAGGCAGCTGGTAGTTGTGCGCAAGAATCGTCGCGCCGCGTTCGCGAGCCAGACGTTTGATCTCAGCGGCCCACTCGGGGGTCGCTTCGACTCCGTTGTATCCGCCGGGGCCGTCGTGAATCTGCGAGGCCGATCCCTCCCATAACGTCGTGGTCGTCATGGCGTTCTCCTTCACCGTGAACCCGGGCTCGTCACCCAGTTCAAATCCGGACGGGCTGGCCCGGATTTCCGTATTCGAGGTTTTCGACTTAGGATCGAAAACGTGCCCAATAGTAACACCACCCACGAAGTGCTTGCAGCGGTGTTCCAAGTTCGCACCTTCCCCGCAAGCATCGCCGCAGGTGACGGCGATCACTGCCCGCAAGGACGTGAAGAGTTGGCCGTACTGCTGTGGCAGCGTGCACTCAACCCACAGAAGGGCACGTGGTCCCTGCCCGGGGGCACTCTGCGCGACGACGAGGACCTGACGACGTCCGCTCGACGACTCCTCGCCGAGAAGGTCGACCTAAGAAAGGTCGCCCACCTCGAACAGCTCTCCGTCTTCAGTGATCCACAGCGCGTGCCGGGTCCGCGCCGCATCGCGTCGACCTTCCTCGGACTCGTTCCCCTCAGCGCCGACCCACAACTGCCACCGGACACGGCCTGGCACCCCGTTTCGAAGTTGCCGGAGATGTCGTTCGACCACGGAACCGTCGTACGGCACGCGCGCAATCGACTTGCCGCGAAACTCTCGTACACCAACATCGCATTCGGGCTGGCCCCGGAAGAGTTCGCGATGTCGACACTGCGCGAAATCTACTGCGCTGCCCTCGGTTACCAGGTCGATGCCACCAACTTGCAACGCGTGCTGGGGCGTCGAGGCGTTCTGACTCCCACCGGCAACACCGCACCGTCCGGCAAGTCGGGTGGACGTCCACCCGCCCTGTACCGTTTCACCGACTCCACCTTGCGGGTCACCGACGAATTCGCCGCACTACGGCCGCCAAGCTGACACCGATCGCACTGTCAGGCAACAGCTTCGAGACTTCCGCGCTGCAACCACACCGAGGTCACGGCGCCGGCCGGATCGATGACCCGGTTGATTACACCGAACCGAGTAGTCACCCGATCGAGAATCCGATCGGCCTGCCAACGATCCGTCGGATCGGCGACAATCGCAAAGAAGCGACGGGCAGGTTTTCCCGCCATGACGCGAACCAATTCGGTGACCGTCCGCGCCGTGACTGCCACGCTCCAACCAGCGTCGAGAAACTCGGCGGCCGTGCGCGCACCGTGCTCGAATCCGATGTCCGTGACAAGTACAACTCCCCTGTTGGGGGCGATCTCTGAATCACTCATTGCCGAACCTCCACTCGGAATCAAACTTCTTGACTCCTATGTAAGTCCGCAATCTTGTGCTTCCCTTGTGCTGGTTCTGTGAGAACTCTGGGGAATTGCGCGCCCCACCTCAGACAGCCCTGGAAAGGCCCGCCCAGAAGACCGTCGAGGCCGCGTTCACCACCTCGCCCACCGGCACGTCGCCCAACATTCCGCCCGCAGCAAGCGTCGCGACGCCGTGGAACGTCGCAAAGGCAACCAGCGCAATACTTTCCGGATCACCGGCGGCAATGTCACCTGCGGCCTGAGCTTCCGAAACGAGCCGGACGGTCAGGTCCATCGTCGCGTGCCCCGCGTTGACGACAGTTTCGGCGGCGCCCGGCGCATGCTTGTTGCTGTACATCAGAGAGAGCAGGCCCGGATGCTCCAGCGCAAAATCCACGTAGGCATTGGCGAGCGAGGAGAACCGGGCCCTCGCGGTCGGTGGAGCATCCGCGACTGCCCGCTCGAGCTCACCGGTCATCCGATGGAATCCACTTTCGGCCAAGGCATCGAGCAAAGCCTGGCGATCACGAAAGTGCTTGCCCGGAGCCGCGTGGCTCACGCCCGCCTCACGCGCGAGTTGCCTCAGCGACAACTTGTCGACGCCATCTCGTTCGAGTGTTGCTTCGGCCGACGCCAGGAGTTCCTGTCGCAGGCTGCCGTGATGATACGGCTGTTCGTGGGCGGGCATGGTGGCACCATATCAAAATGTTGTCATTGACAACTATGGTGTCAGTGCCTACATTTGGGATCACCCGAACCGAAGGAGCCACCATGGCCATCGACGTAGCCGGAACCACCGTCCTCATCACCGGAGCCAGCGCTGGGCTCGGAGTGGAATTCGCTCATCGCTTTGCCGCTCGCGGCGCAAACCTGGTTCTGGTCGCCAGGCGGGCCGACCGCCTCGAGGCACTCGCCACCGAACTCCGTGGCGCCCACGGCATCATCGTGACAGTCCTGCCCGCCGACCTGGCCGCACCCGGCGTCGGTGCATCGCTGCACCAGGAGCTGACAAACCGTGGCATCACCGTCGACTCGCTGATCAACAACGCCGGATTCGGAACACACGGGGCATTCGTGGACGAAGATCTCGAGCGCGTCACGTCCGAAATTCAACTGAACATCGCCACACTCGTCGAGCTGACACACACATTCCTGCCCGACCTTCTCACCGGCCGCGGAGCACTGGTCAACGTCGCCAGCACAGCGTCGTTCCAGCCGACACCGGGCATGGCCGTCTACGGCGCGTCCAAGGCGTTTGTACTCAACTTCACCGAAGCACTCTGGGCCGAAGCTCGCGGCAGCGGATTGACTGTATTGGCGGTGTGCCCCGGTCCGACGCGCACCGAGTTCTTCGACGTAGTCGGCTCCGAAGACGCGGCGGTCGGGCGAATGCAGACGGCAACTCAGGTGGTGGACACCGCTTTCCGAGCACTGGATCGACGCTACGCGCCGCCGACCGTCGTATCGGGACTGCCGAACTGGGTGTCCTCGATCAGCACTCGCTTCGCAACCCGCCGGTTGGGCGCGCTGATTTCCGGGCGACTGTTGGGTGACGTGCGAATGAAAGCCGAAACCAAGCGCTCGTCGACCTCTGCGGCGTAGCGACGCAACAGTTACGGAAGTTTCGGCTGGCTTTCGACTTCGGCCTGTTCGGTGTCGGTGGCCGGATCCCCAGATTCCGGATCCCCGGATTCCGGGTGGTCCCCCACCCCGAGGTCGTCGTACGGATTGAGCACTGCAAGAACCAATGTCACGACGCACGCCGCGAGCGGCTGAAACAGAAGCACGAGCAAAGTTCCGACGTTCGGGGCCCGCGCAATGATCTCCCCGACCGCCGGATTGTCGGCCGTGGGGAAACGCAGTTTTGTCACGCCCGAACCCACGAGTGCCATCAGTCCGGTACCTGCCACTGAACCGACTATCAACCCGCCCAGGGCATAAGGACCTCGACTCAGGCGTGCCAACCAGGCCGCCACCGCCGACAGCACACCGACGATCAGTGCCAGCCAGATGAACACGGCGCTCGCGTCGAACTGATGAAGGCTCTCACCCGTCAACGCGACGCCGCGCCCCTCGGACACCACCAACAGGTGCTCGGCCGGAGCCAAGAACGCCCACAGCACACCGACGAGCACGCTCACGCCCGCAATGGTTGCGGCGATCACGATCGCGGTGCGCAGACGAATCTGCCGAAGAGAGATCACACAGAGTGACGCTACCTGCGGGCGACGTCGATCGAGTCGACGACACCGTGTCGGGAGCATTTCGCCCACCATCCGTCAGGGCTGACCTGAACGATCATGCGGCGCCCGCACTGCTCGCAGAAGCGAGGAGGCTCGAGCCCCATCGACGCCGCAGTCGGCGTCGGATCGTCGACGCCGTCGACGATCCGACGCCCGGTGAACGGGTTGTACCGCTCCTCGGTCACCGGAGTGCTCACAGAGTGTCGTTCAGTGCTTTGATCGGCATCTGCAGATCCACCAACAAATCCAGATCCTTCTCGGCGGGACGTCCGAGGGTCGTCAGATAGTTGCCGACGATCACGGCGTTGATTCCGCCGAGGATGCCCTGCTTGGCACCCAGGTCGCCGAGAGTGATCTCGCGTCCACCCGCGAAGCGCAGGATCGTGCGAGGCAGCGCGAGACGGAATGCCGCCACGGACTTGAGCGCCTCGCTGGCGGGCAACACGTCCAGATCACCGAACGGGGTACCCGGACGCGGGTTGAGGAAGTTGAGCGGGACCTCGTCCGGCTCCAGTTCAGCCAGGTTGGCCGCGAATTCTGCGCGCTGCTCCAGGGATTCGCCCATGCCGAGGATTCCGCCGCAGCACACTTCCATGCCTGCTTCGCGAACCATCCGAAGCGTGTTCCACCGCTCTTCCCACGAGTGCGTGGTCACGACGTTCGGGAAATGCGACTTCGAAGTTTCCAAGTTGTGGTTGTACCGGTGCACACCCATGGCGGCCAGTTGGTCGACCTGCTCCTGGGTGAGCATGCCGAGCGAGCAGGCGATCTGGATGTCGACCTCGTTGCGGATCGCCTCGATGCCTGCGGCAACCTGAGCGAGCAACCGGGCGTCGGGTCCGCGGACGGCGGCCACGATGCAGAACTCGGTAGCGCCCGACTTCGCAGTCTGCTTGGCAGCTTCCACCAAGCTCGGGATGTCCAACCACGCCGCGCGAACCGGCGACTGGAAGAGTCCGGACTGCGAGCAGAAATGGCAGTCCTCAGGGCAGCCGCCCGTCTTCAGGCTGATGATGCCCTCGACCTCGACCTCCGGTCCACACCACTTCATACGCACATCGTGGGCGAGAGCCAGCAGGTCTTCGAGCCTGTCGTCGTCGAGTCGGAGTACGTCGAGCACCTGGCTTTCGGTCAGGCCAACTCCTCTTTCGAGAACTTGCTCGCGCGCCTGGTCGAGGATGTCGACCGTCGCAGGGGCCGTGCTAATCGGGGGCGGGGTCACAGACGTCTCCTTCGAAACCAGCAAAATTGAACACCGTACAAGTTGAACGGTGTTCACGTTAGAGACGTGGTGGAATACTGTCAAAGGCGGGTCCGATCGACATCCGATCGCGAGCGGTCCACAGCGGGACGAAACGAGGGGAACGACAAGTGCAGTTGCGACGCGGCGACGTGCTGGACGGCGCCATGGCGATACTCGACGAGTTCGGACTTGCCGACCTCACGATGCGCAGGCTCGCAACCTCACTAGGCGTCCAACCCGGCGCCCTGTACTGGCACTTCCCGAACAAGCAGACCTTGCTCGGCGCGGTCGTCGACAAGATCCTCGAAGACCTCGACGCCCCCGTCGACGCAGACACGTGGCAAGAAGCGTATTCCGAACTGGCACACAGACTTCGGTCTGCCCTACTGGCGCACCGCGATGGCGCCGAGTTGGTCAGCGCCACCTTCGCTTCGCGGATGACGAACAGCAAGGTGCGCGAGCATTTCGTACAAGCCGGGCAAGAATCCGGTCTCTCACGCGAGCACGCCCAACTCGCGGCGTACGCCCTGCTGTATTACGTACTCGGCCATACCGTGGACGAGCAGTCCCGAGCGCAGATGGAAGAAATGGGGGCACTCACCCGAGCACCCATTTCCCCCGACTCCCCCGAGGTGATCGGCGGCGGTTCCGACGAGGACCTCCTCGACGGCGATCCGACAGTGCGCTTCCAGTTCGGCCTGGACCTGTTCATCGACGGCATTCGCACTCGCCTGAATTCGATCCCCGATTCAACGCCCATCGAATCGGCTCTACGACACTCCTGACAGTCGGAGTACTGCAGTAGTGCCGGCCGCGACAATCACCACGACCACCAACGGCGCCTTGAACCAGGCGCAGATGCCTCCGGCCACCACGCCGAGCATCCGCGCCGGCCCCGCAACGTCATGCCCGGTGAAGACCGTCGATGTCACAACCACTGCGAGCAGCAGCACCACGACAGCACGATCGAGGGTTTTCTCGGCGAAGCCGGAGAGCTTCACCCGAGCGCGGAGCAGAACGCCACTTGCCCGCAAAGCGTAAGAACCGCAAGCGAACACGACGATACCGATCCAGACCGACGCGGTATTCATCGAACCTTCTCCCGGAACGGTATCGTCACCGCGATACTCAGCAGCGCTACGAGCGGCGCGGTACCGGGCGGCAGGAACGGCGACGTGGCCACCGCGACTGCTGCACCGATCAGGGCGGCAAGCAGCGTCACCTTCTCCTTCAGCGCAGGAAAGACAAGGGCCAGAATGACAACCGGAAACGCGGCATCCAATCCCAACGCGCCGGGGTCTCGGACGACGCTGCCGAGCAGCCCGCCCAGGAGAGCTCCGATCGGCCACGACACCGCGATCCCGATTCCACAGAACCAAAAAGCCGCACGCTTGCGCTCCACCGATTCCTGCGCCATGGCGACCGCGACGCTTTCGTCGTTGACCAGGTGCGCGCCGACCAACTTGCGCCAGCCCGAGCCCCTGCGCCAGCCTGAATCTTTGTAGCGATCCCTGCCGAGGAATGATCCTGCCGACATCCCATAGGCGAAGTTACGGGAGTTGATCAACAAGCCCGCCACAACAGCAGCGGTGGCACTGCCTCCGGCTGCGATGATTCCGATGAACAAGAACTCCGAAGACGCTCCCAGAACGAGTACAGCCAACGCCAAAAGCTGCCACAACGAGAATCCAGCCGATCCTGCCGTCACACCGTAGGACACACCGACGATGGCCACGGAGAGACAGATCAGCACGCTCACCCGAACCGTGTCTCGATCAACTGTTCGCCATAAAGAACGCATGTATTCTATGTTGAACGAAGTGACACCGTTCGTCAAGTAGAACGATCGATCGGAGAATCGAACGATGCCCAGTAATGAAACGGATACAGCGGAGACTCCTCAGAAACTGGTCGCCGTCGCACTCAAACGGGAACGTGCCCGAGCAGGCTTGAGCCTTTCGGAGGTCGCCCGGCGCGCCGATATCGCCAAGTCCACACTCTCCCAACTCGAATCCGGACTCGGAAATCCGAGCCTCGAAACACTGTGGGCACTCGGAAACGCATTGGGCGTGCCGTTCTCACAACTCGTCGACTCTCAGGCACAGACCGTTCAGTTGATTCGAGCCGGAGAAGGTCCCGCGATTGCGTCGGCAAACGCGTCGTACATCGCGACACTCTTGGCGCCGAGCCCACCGAACGCACGACGCGATCTGTATCGGATAGTCGCCGAACCGGGCGAGCCGCGTATTTCGACTCCGCATGCACGCGGCACCACCGAACACGTCGTGATCGGCACCGGACGGGCGCAGGTCGGGCCGACTGCAAATCCGATCGAACTCGGACCGGGCGACTATCTTGCTTATCCCGGCGACGAGGAGCACATCTTTCGGGCGCTCGAGCCCGGGACGACAGCGATCTTGGTGTCGGAACACACCTGAGCCGCGATGAGTTTCGCCGCTGCGGGAAGTCTGTATCTGGGAGGTGATGTGGCCAGAGCCTCGATTGCCGACGACAGTAACGACCGACAGCAGGAGGACCCATGTCCGGATCCAGCATCAGCAGCATTTTGCTCTCGAGCACCGACCCCGAACGCTTGCGCGACTGGTACGCCGAGGCGTTCGCCCCGAAGGTCGACCGGACTCCCGGCGAACCCGGCTACGACGTGCTCGACTTCAACGGTTTCTACGTGATGCTCGACAGACGCGACGACGTCGGCGAGACCAACCCCCAGCCGGGTCGCATGTTCCTCAACGTCGAAACCGACGACGCCCGGTCGATCGCACAGCGCATCGATGCGCTCGGCGGAAAATGGCACGCTCCACTCGAAGACCGCGGGGGCAGTTTGTTCGCCACTGCGATCGACCCCGACGGAAACTACGTTCAGATCATCGAGTTCAGCGAGGAAGCCAGGGCCGAGATGGAATCCGGAATGACGGATTCCCAAACCACCTAGTCCGGCAACCGCTGGGAACGGAGATAGTCATGCTTACAGACACGAAAGCATTCAGCGGATTTTCGGTGACAGACATCGACTCTGCAAAGAAGTTCTACGGCGAAACACTCGGGTTGAAGGTAACCGACGGAGACATGGGACTGATTCGCCTACATCTTGCCGGCGGAACCGAGATCCTCGTTTATCCGAAGCCGAATCACGAAGCGGCGACCTACACGATTCTCAACTTCGTCGTCGACGACATCGACACAACCGTCGACCAACTGACCGCACGTGGCGTGGAGTTTCTCAAATACGACGGATTCCCCCAGGATGCGCGAGGCATCATGCGTGGCAACGGCCCCGACATCGCCTGGTTCACCGATCCCGCCGGCAATGTTCTGTCGGTAATCAAGGAGTCCTGACGCGCTTAACCGCTGAACAGCTGCGACTGCCGCTGTTCAGCGGTGTCGGTGTTGGAGCGTTCTGCTGCCGCAGTTTCACGCTCGGCAGCCAGTTGCTCGGCGCTTTTTGCGTCGACAACGGGCTCCGACGCGCTGAGGTCGGAAAACAAGCCACTGCTCGATTCGTTCACATGCCACCCTTTTGCCTGGTCATCGTTGCCGCGCGCAGATAAACCTGCGTTAGAGATCGGTCGATGGCTACTCAATTACTGCCGCCCGTACGGCGCCGACAAGACGCCGATGACCCAGCAGTTCTTCACCCAGTGTTGCACGCCTGTGTTTTCCACGAGAAATTCGGTCCAGACGGGTTGTCATCGCCCGCGTGCTGGAGCAATGTGAAAGATGAGCGCGGAGCAGGTCGGCAGCACTTTCGTCGGACACCTGGCCCCTCAATTCACTGCACAATTTTTGGAGGAATCATGTTGGGAATTGCTTTGGGCCTCGGCAGCGCCGCTGTCGGAATCGGCCTCGGACTGCTCGGCGCAGGAGCCGGAATTCTGCTGAGCGACAAGACCGTCAAAACCGCACGACGTGAATTCACCGCCTGACGAGGGCGAGAGCACTGAAGACGGCGAGCGCACCGAATACTTGGGTGTCGGAGTCAGCACTCGGGTGAACGCCGCGCTGCGACATCCCGCGCAGTGGGTGTTCGCACGGGCCGTGCATCGACGTGGCGTGCATACCGGCGTAGATGTTCCGACGAGCGCTCAGGACGTGCTCGACCGGTTGGCGACACTCCGAATAAGCACGTGGAGTTACGGATTCGACCACAAGTCGGTCCGTCACCTGGGTCCGATGGCGCAAGACTTTGCGGCGATTTTCGGCTTGGGATCCAACACCCGCCGGATCTCCGCCGTCGACGCGAACGGCGTCTGCATGGCGAGCATCCAAGCGTTGAATCGCAAAATCAGTGCTCTCGAGACAGAAATCAGCGCGCTCGAGAAGGCCGTGAACAGACTGAGAAGGGAGACGGGAGACACGAGCACGACTCGGAATGCATTGGAAGTAAACAACAATCACGCATCCACGCCGCTCGACGAATTCGGTGGATCCACCGGTCTGTAGTTTGTTCGGTGTGACCGCCCCTGATTCAGACTCCGACTCAGTACCCAACGTGATTGCCGCGCTGTTCGACGTGACATCCGACGCTGTCGGTGACGAACACGTCGAACAGGTACTGGCCGAATTCGGCGTTGGCGCAACGGAGATCGCGGAGACAGCGGCTCGCATCCGGGCCAGTCGGTCGGAATTTCGCCGACTGCGCCGTCGCGAAAACGAATTGGCGGTCCTCTATTCGAGTGCGCGTGAGCTTGCACAAGTTCGCGACGTGGACACTCTGCTGCAGAGGCTGGTGAACCGCGCACACGACATCATGGGTACCGACGTCACGTACCTGTCCGAGTTCGACGTGATCACTCGTGACCTGAATGTTCGAAAGACGGCCGGCGCGGTCTCGCCGGAACTCCAGCATCTGCAGGTTCCTGCCGGCGCGGGACTGGTCAGCGCGATTGCCGAATCTCGAGCAGCCCAATGGGTTCAGAACTACAGCGACTACACGCAGTCGCGCCATGACGAAGTGGTCGATGCCGCGATCGTCGCCGAGGGTCTGGTGGCGATTCTGGGCGTGCCGATGCTCTCGGACGGCCAGATCCTCGGAGTCTTGTTTGCCGCCGACCGCCGGGAACGCCGCTTCACTGCTGATCAGATCGCCCTGCTCTCGGCGCTGGCGGATCACGCCTCGGTGGTCCTGCAAACCGCACGGGCCCTCGACCGCGCCGAGGAATCCGCCGCCGAGACCGGGCGAGCACTCGACGAGCTGCGTGAGCACGTGTCCGCGCGGGACAAGTCGAACATCGTCCACCAGGATCTCATCCATGCCGTTCTCCGCGGCGGCGGATACGCCCAGGTTGCACTAACCCTCAGCAGCTCACTCGAGCGCAGCACCGTCGTGGTCGACAGTGAGTTACGCCCTCTCGTGAAATCCTCGGGCGAGCAGATCACGACGGTGCCGTTGTCGCTACCTCGCGCCGTGTCCGAGGCCATCGACCAGAGTCGCCGCAGCGGCCGATGCACGTTTGTCGCCGACGACAGTGAGACCGCCATCCAACTCGTCAGCGCTGTCACGGCCGGAGAATCGTTCCTCGGGGCCATCTTGCTGAATCGTTCGGACGCGCCGATCGGCCCCGTCGAACTCCGAACCGTGGAACGGGCAGCTCAGGTCACTGCCATCCTCGTGTTGCAACACTCGGCGGCAGCAGCAGCGGACCGGCGCGCACGTGACGAACTGGTCGCCGACTTGCTGAGCACTGCGCCCGAGCGCAGGCGCGATCTCGAACGTCGGACCCGCAACCTCGGCATCTCCCTCGGCGAACTCGACACTGTCCTCGTGGTCTCGGTCGCTCCGGAACTCCGGACGGCCGCGCTCCGCGCAATCGGACAGAATCTGCCGGTAGCGGCATTGGCGGCGCAGCACGCCGGACTGATCGCGGTGGTCTCGCGCTCGGGAAACCCGGCAGCCGCGGCGACCGTCATTCACCGCCAGATCATCGGTTCGGTCGGACCCCACGCAGTAGTCATTGCGCCGGCGACGGCGGAATGCCCCGAAGAACTCCCGGCGCGCTTCACCTCTGCGCTGCGCACGGCCCGCTTGATCACCGCGTTGGGCAAGACCGACGGCGCGGTCACGACTGCGTCGTATCTGCCGTACAGCGTTCTGTTCGGCGAGAATCCGGAATCACTCCATCAGTTCATCGACGAAGTAATCGGCCCGGTACTCGCCTACGACCGTGACAAGGACACCGATCTCACTGCGACCCTTCGGGCCCTGGTCCGCAACGACGGGAGCCCGACCAAGGCTGCCCGCGCGCTCAACTATCACCCGAACACCGTCGTTCAGCGTCTCGACCGCATTCGTACACTCCTCGGTCACTCGTGGCGTGAAGACGAGAACTTCTTCCGGGTATCCATGGCGACGAGGCTCGACGAACTTCGGGAAGTGGGAACGGAAGAGGGCGGAAGCGACAACACCGACAGCGGTGATGGCGCTTGACACCACAAATTCGACTGATCGATGTGCTGTGAGCACGTGGCTTGGCAGGCATTAACCTCCCTACTGTGAAGCGGAGCACAGAACCACTTCAGGAGGACGACCCCCGTGTCTATGAACAATCGGTCCAAGAACAACCGGTCTGTCAACAGCCGCATCGCCGATTTCCGGTCCTACGACGTCGCCGCCCGGCGCGCCGAGATCGTCCGTCAGACCGACCTGACCGAAGCAGACATCGCGGTCTACGACGCCGCCGACGGCCTCACCATCGACCAGGCCGATCGCATGGTCGAGAACGTCCTCGGCGTCATCGGCATTCCGGTCGGCGTGGCCACAAACTTCACGATCAACGGCAAGGACTACCTGATCCCTCTTGCCACCGAGGAGCCGTCGGTCGTCGCAGCTGCGAGCAACGCCGCTCGCATCGCACGCGGACTGGGCGGCTTTCACGCCTCCAGCACCCAGCCGATCATGCAAGCCCAGATTCAACTCGTCGACGTCATGGATCCGGAGGCGGCCCGGATCCGGCTCCTCGAGGCGCGTGAAGAAATCATGGCACTCGCCAACGAGCAGGACCCGAAGCTGGTCAGCGTCGGCGGTGGCGTGAAGGATATTTCGGTTCGCGTCGTGTCCTCGGACCAGGCCACCTACGTCGTCCTCCACCTTCATGTCGACGTACGAGATGCGATGGGCGCCAACGCAGTCAACACGATGGCGGAAGCAATCGCGGATCGAGTGTCCGAGATCGGCGGCGGGCACGTCGTCCTGCGTATTCTCACCAACAAGGCAGATCTGCGGCTCACGCGTGTTCGCGCCGTGTTCGACGCCGAATTGATCGGCGGCGCAGAAGTAGTGGACAACCTGATCCATGCCGCACGTTTGGCCGAGCTGGATCCCTACCGCGCCGCGACACACAACAAGGGCATCATGAACGGCATCAGCGCCGTGGTGCTGGCGACCGGAAACGACACGCGTGCAGTCGAAGCCGGGTGCCACTCTCACGCAGTCAACGCCGACGGAATCTACTCCTCGCTCTCGCATTTCGAGAAGAACGCCGACGGAAACATCGTCGGCACCCTCGAGCTACCCATGCCGGTCGGCCTCGTCGGCGGGGCCACCAAGGTGCACCCCGTAGCGCAGGCCGCGATCAAGATGCTCGGCGTCGAGAGTGCCGAGGAACTCGCCGGCATCATTCTTGCAGTCGGTCTCGCACAGAACCTGGCTGCTGTCCGCGTTCTCGCCGGTGAGGGTGTCCAGCGCGGACACATGGGACTGCACGCCCGCAACATCGCTGCCACCGCTGGAGCGCAGAAGAGCGAGATCGACGCCGTGGTCGCACGCCTGATCGCGGACAAGAGCATTCGCGTCGAGCATGCCGAGAAGGTTCTCGCCGAGATCCGCGGCGGAAACTGACGACAATGACGGAAACAGTTGCAGGATCACCAGTGTGGAAACCGGCGCCTCATCGAGTCTCTGCGCCGGGCCTACCGACCTCGGTCCGGGTCTACGAAGTCGGGCCTCGAGACGGACTTCAAGCGGAAACGGCGGTGATCCCGACCGAGACGAAGGCCCAGTTCATCGAACGCCTGGTCGCGGCCGGTTCCCGCACTGTCGAGTTGACGAGTTTCGTCTCACCTCGATGGATCCCGCAACTTGCGGACGCGGAAGAATTGATGGGTCGACTCCACCTGCCGAACTCGGTACGTACGGTCGTTCTCGTCCCGAACCGCAAAGGTCTCGAGCGGGCCGTCGCCGCCGGGGCGCGTGAAGTTGCAGTATTCGTCAGCGCCACAGAGGAATTCGCGAAACGCAACCTCAATTCCACGGTAGACGGCGCGATCGCCGCGGCCGCCGAGGTCACGACCGCCGCTCGAGCCCTGGGACTTCCCGTCCGTGGGTACATCTCCATGTGCTTCGGAGACCCGTGGGAAGGCGTCGTGTCCGTCGAGCGTGTCGCCGACATCGCCAAGGCCTTGATCGACAGCGGCGTCACGTCGCTCTCCCTCGGCGACACCATCGGCGTCGGCACCCCTGGTCATGTGCTCGCCCTACTCGGCGCGATCCGCGAACGTGGCATCCCCACATCGCAGATCGCGATGCACTTCCACGACACCTACGGGCAAGCACTGTCGAACGTCTACGCGGCGTTGACCGCCGGAGTATCCGAATTCGACAGTTCCGCAGGTGGTCTCGGACGGTGCCCGTATGCCAAGGGCGCGACCGGAAATCTCGCCACCGAGGATCTGGTTTGGATGCTCCACGGCCTCGGGATCGACACCGGAATCGACCTGGATTCGCTCACCGACACAAGTAGTTGGATGGCCGAACAGATCGGACACTCGAGCCCGTCCCGGGTTGTCAACGCCCTCCGCGCTGCACGCACCTGACATTCGCCAAGCAAGTCCCCCGCCTCCCAAGCCTCTCGCCCTGTATGACCTCGCCCTGTATGACACTGGAGAAGACTGATGTCACCACCGCAGTCGGCAACGACGCCGACCACCACAACCGAGCCGACCGAGCCGCAGACATACCTCGAAGTCTGGGGCGACACCGTCAACGGTCGGCACCTCGCGATCTCTGTCGCAGTCGGCAGTGTCGTCGGCGCCTCGGCTCTTCTCGCAGCCCAAGCACTGTTCGAACGGGTCGTCAGCGAGCCGTCGTTGGCCCAGGCGTACAGCCTGTTGGTCGGCATCGCGGCCTGCCTGCTCGCCGGCGTCGTCTGCGGAATCTTCATTAAGCCGAAGCGGATAGTCGCCTTGGCGGCCGCCGACGCGGAGTCGATCGACGGTGTCATCACGATGATGAGTGAACAACGCCAGGGTCTCGGCACTCTCGCCGACATTCCGGAACAGAGCCAACTGGAACTTCGCGAACTCGGTCTGTACGACCACTTCGCCGCTGCCGAGGCCGAGCACGCGCGGGTCTCGAACACACCGGTCTCGAAAGCACCGGCCTCGAAAGCACCGAAGGACGGTGGGCTCGCATGAGTTCGGTTCTGACCAACGAGATTCTGATTGCCGTTCTCTTCGGCATCATCGGTGCGGTCGCGTTCACGTTCATCGGATTGATCTCCGGCACGGACGAGACGGCCACCATCGCACCGCTGACTCTGCTCGTGATCCTGCTCGGCGCTCCCCCGGCGGCAGTCTTCACGTTCTTCCTCTCCGGTGCGATCGCCAAACACATGACTCACGCGGTGCCGACGATGCTGTTGGGCATTCCCGGTGACACGATGGCGATTCCACTCCTGCCGGAGGCGCAGATGATGCGCTCACTCGGCATCCCGCACATCGCACTCCGCAAGGCGATCTCGGGAGCAGTGATCTCGGCGTTCGTCGCTGTGCCGGTTGCCGTCCTGTTCGCGACCATCCTCGCTCCGTTCGCCGACACCGTTCAGTCGATAGCACCGTGGCTGTTCCTGGTCGCCGCCGTCGGCATCGCCTACGCCTCACCAGGCCGCTGGGCCGGAGTGGTCGCCCTCGTTCCCTTCGTCATCTTGATCCTCGGCGCCCGCGCTTTGACGTCGAATTACGATGTGTCGCTCAACATCAGCTACTTCCTTGCCATCGCGGTCGGGCCGCTGATCGCGGACCTCGCGCTGACCTTGGGGCCGTCGAGTCGCAAGGACATGGAGCGCAGCGAACCCAAGACCGTCGCACTGGCCCCGGACATCAAGGGGTGGAAGGGATACTTCCCCAATCCTCTGAAGGTCCTCGATCGTAAGCAGATCGGCTACACCGCGGCGGCCTCCACGGTCTCCAGCGCAACGTTCGTCTTCAGCCCCGTCGCCATGACCGTTCTGATGGGTGAGCTGGTGGGTGCGCGGATCAAGAACGGCTATCACCGGCTCACCACCATGGTCTCGGCAAAGAACGGTACGACGGAATCCACGTACATCGCGGAAACCCTCATCCCTCTCGTGGCCTTCGGCCTTCCGCTCAGCCCGCTGGCAGCAGGTCCCGCGGCGCCTCTGTTCAACGCTCCGCCGGTCTTCGAAACCAATCAGGAAACCGGAGTGATCAACAATCTCTCCACGTACCTGACCCAGTGGGAGTTCCTGCTCTACGGCCTGCTCGCAGTGGTCACGGCAACGGTCATCGCATATCCGTTTGCCATGAACTACGCGTACCGCGCTGCGTCAGCGGTGGTCAAACACATCAGTCACGAAGCTGTGATCGCGGTGTTCACGGGACTGGTCGTGGTCATCAGCATCTGGGAGGGCGGCATCCTCGGGCTTCTGATCACCGTGACGGTCGGCCTCGTCGGCGGCTTGCTCGGGCGTCTGTTCAAGATCCACGGCGGTGTCCTGTTCATGGGTTACTACGTCGCGCTGTTCAGCGTCCCGGCTCTGATCAACCTGTTCTGAATCGCCCGACACCACCAACCCGTGCGGACCTGCAAACACTGCGGGTCCGCACGGGTTACTTCGCTTGTCCGACCGTGAGCGACACGGTTCGATTCCGGTCGAGTTTCTTCGCCCGGTACAACGCTTCGTCGGCGCAGTCGACCAGTTGCGTCAGATCCGCACCGCCTGCAGGTGAACATGCGACACCGATACTGACCGTGGGCCCGAGTTCACCCAACACTGCCGACGAACTCTCGGCCTGCGCACGTCGAATCATCTCGGCCGTCTCAGTCGCACCCGCCAGATCGACACCGGCCATCAGTACGACGAACTCCTCGCCGCCCAAACGGGCGAACAGATGCTTGTCGTCGAGATTCCGCCGCACCTGATCGGCAAAACTCACCAACGCGGTGTCGCCGGCGCGATGACCGAGGTTGTCGTTCACCATCTTGAAGTGATCCAGATCCATCATCAGGACGCTGACCGGACGTCCCGAGTGTCGACGCGGATCGGTCGCACCCGTCACGCTGCCGCCTCGCCGCAAGAACTCGTCCCGGCGCAGCGCACCGGTGAGATCGTCGTGGGTGACTGCCTGGGTGAGTGCCTCGAGCGCGCGGCGGCGCTCGAGGATCACGCAGGCCACCGCGATCGGCGCTACCGCCAGCAGCGACAATCCGATCTGGACCGACGCGCTGACGGGCGAGACGCCCTCGCTGGACAATCCGAGATGACCGTCGGCCGTCAGTACCAACGTCCAGGCAGTTGATACGGCTGTGAGCACCGAGGTGACGAAGACATTGGTGAGCAAGGCGGCAGTCACCAGGGCCGGCATGGCAAACGCGATCGCTCCGGCACCGCCGATCACCCACTCCAAGATGATGCAGACGGCCAGCAGCGCTGTCGGAACCACAGATCGACGCAGAAGTGCGGCAACAGCTTTCGGGTCCCGATCCGCTCGCCGAAGCGAAGGGAATGTCAGCACCAACGGGACGATGGTCATGTAGTTGACGAACTCACTCGAGAACCAGAGCAACCAGCCGTCCCACCACTGCCCGCCGAACAGCACGCGGTTCGCGATTCCGCCGACGAGTGCTCCCATCGACGCGGCGACGACCGTCGTCGCCACGAGATATCCGACAGACTCGATACTGTTCAGACGACGATCCTCACCGTCGACCCAGCGAAAGGCGTAGAAGCCGCTGGCAACCCCGACGATGTTGGCGGCGTTGAGCCACATCGTGGACTCCCACGCCCCACCGGTGATCAGGTCGGCTCCGACATAACCGACTACTACGCAAATCCAGGTGAGCAGTGTGGCGGAACGCGGCGACCGAAAGAGAATCCCGAGTAGCAGCGCGTTGGCCGGCCAGAAGACAGCAAGCGTGCCCGGCAGACGGCTCAGAATTCCGACCAGGCACGAGACGAAGACGACTACGCCGACAAGCAGTGCGCGACGTACGGCCGATGACGACAACGACTTTTCGACCGTGCTCACCACCTACATTCGACCGACCTACTCACAATTCGACAACCACCGTCGGCGTCCCGGGTACCCGGACGCGGGGTGCCCAAGACACCCGCCGAAACATACCGACCGGAATCGTACGCGAGAGACGTCGAAACCAAGGCGCCGCACTGTGCCTTGGCTATCGATGCAGACAAAACGGATGTTACGGCGTCAGTTGGCCAAAAGAGATTTACCGAGCGCGAGTGAGGCGGTCCGAGCAAACTCTTGGGCATTCTCGCTGCCACTTCCGGCAGGCATCAACCCGAGAAGGGGAACACCGCTGACCGAGACAAGATCCTCGCGATTGCATCTCTCGGCGAGGTCCGGTTCCTGCGGCCACGAACCGATCACCAACCCGGCGCATTCCACGCCAACAGCACCCAGCGCTTCCACCGTCAGAGCCGTGTGATTGAGCGTGCCCAGGCAGGACGCAACCACCAGCACTACAGGTACACCCAGCGCTGCCGCGAGATCGCGCGCGGTGAACCCGTCGGCCCCCAACCGGACCAGCAAGCCGCCGGCACCTTCGATCACGGTCAGGTCGTGGGTGGTGTCCAGGTCGCGAGCAACTCGGACTACGTCGTCGAGCGCCAACAACGGCAGACCACTTCGACGTGCAGCAGTATCCGGCGCCAACGGTTCGGGATATCGCGCCAACTCGACCAGCGTCACGCCGCCACCGGTCAGACGCTCGATCTCGGCCAGATCACCCGCACCGTCCACGTCGACGCCGGTCTGGGCCGGCTTGAGCACTGCAACCGACTTACCCGACTGCACGGCGAGCGATGCCAATGCGGCTGTCACCACTGTTTTTCCGACGTCGGTCGACGTTCCGGTCACCAGGAGAATGCTCATGCTCGGGTCCCTGCCAATACTTCGCGCAGGACGAGAGCGATCTGCTCCATCTCGGAGGCCGACAGCGTCGCTCGAGCCGTCAGACGCAGCCGTGACGTTCCCTCCGGAACCGACGGCGGGCGGAAGCATCCGACATGCAACCCCTGGTCCCGGCACGCCGACGCGGCATCGAACGCCCGTTGCGGATCACCGAGAACGACCGAGACGACAGCAGATTCAGGCGACGGAGCACCGGTGACGTCCGCCAACTCGGATGCCCGGGCCAGGACGTCGAGCGCTCGCGTCGGCTCGCGCTGGAGTACGGCGAGTGCGGCTCTGGCCGCGCCGACGGCGGCCGGTGCGAGACCGGTGTCGAAGATGAACGTTCTTGCCGCGTCGACGAGATGCGCGCGGATCTTGTTGTCGCCGAGTACAACTCCGCCCTGACTGGCGAGCGACTTGGACAGTGTTGCCGTCACGACGACGTCGGGTTCACCGGCCAGGCCCGACTCGTGGACGAGACCGCGTCCACCGGCACCGCGCACACCGATGCCGTGCGCCTCGTCGACCAGCAGGATCGCCCCGTACTCCCGGCACACCTGATGCATCTCCCGCAGCGGCGCGAGGTCTCCGTCGGCACTGAAAACCGAATCGGTGACGACCAGAGCTCGCTCTTCCACTCTGCTACGCAACGTGTCGGCGAGAAAGCCCACGTCCGAATGCGGGGCAACGACTACCCGCGCGCGTGAGAGGCGGCAGGCATCCACCAGCGAGGCGTGCGATCCCGCATCGGAGACGATCAACGATCCAGGACCCGAGAGCGCCGTCACCGCACCGAGATTGGCTGTGTAACCGGAGGAGAAGACCAGCCCCGAGTCCGCCCCGACGAACTCGGCCAGTTCGACTTCGAGCAGTTCATGTTCGGTGGTGGTGCCGGTGACCAGACGCGAGCCCGTGGCGCCCGCGCCCCAACGGCGCAGTGCGGCCATTGCACCCTCGATCACATCGGGGTGCCGCACGAGTCCGAGGTAATCGTTCGACGCCAGGTCGATCAACGGTGAGTCGACCGTGCGAGGACGGAGTTCGCGACGCAGTCCAGCGGCCCTACGGTCCGCTTCGACGGCAGTGAGCCAATTCAGCGAGGTGTTCACTTTTCCGACCATACTTGAACACCGTTCAACTCAATGGTTAGGGTGCATCCGTGCTCACAACCGGACTTGATCCCCAAGACGTCTCCGCCATCGATGCCGATGTTCTCTGGCATCCGTACGGATCGTTTCCCGCGTCGACTCGTCCGCTGATCGTCGACTCTGCCGAGGGGGCTACCCTCACGCTCTCCGACGGCCGCCGACTGGTCGACGGAATGAGCTCGTGGTGGGCCGCCATTCACGGCTACCGCAATCCCGTGCTCGACGCCGCGGCCGCGCGACAGCTGGGCAAGATGAGCCATGTCATGTTCGGTGGACTGACGCACGAACCCGCCGCTCGCCTCGGACGACTACTGGTCGACATCACACCACCACGCCTCGACAAGGTGTTTCTCTCCGATTCCGGTTCGGTGGCCGTCGAGGTCGCCGTGAAGATGTGCCTGCAGTACTGGCGGAGTCTCGGCAAACCGTCGAAGAACCGATTGATGACCTGGCGGGGCGGATACCACGGTGACACCTTCACCCCCATGAGCGTCTGCGACCCCGACGGCGGAATGCACTCTCTCTGGACCGATGTCCTGCGCGCGCAGGTCTTCGCGCAGACTCCCCCCGCGGACTATCGACCCGAGTACGCACAGGAGCTGGAAGCACTGCTGGCCGAGCATCACGAGGAACTGGCCGCGGTGATCGTCGAACCGGTAGTCCAGGGCGCCGGCGGAATGCGCTTCCACGACCCCGCCTACCTGATCGACCTACGTAATCTCTGCGACAAGTACCAAGTCCTCCTGGTCTTCGACGAGATCGCCACCGGATTCGGACGCACCGGCGAGCTGTTCGCCGCCGATCACGCCGGCGTCAGCCCCGACGTCATGTGCGTCGGCAAGGCACTGACCGGCGGATACATGAGCCTGGCGGCGACGCTGTGCACCACGGAGATAGCGGAGGCGATCACCGCCGGCGAAGGCGGCGGGCTGATGCACGGCCCCACTTTCATGGGCAATCCACTCGCGTGCGCCGTCGCAGTCGCATCGACCGAACTGCTGCTCGCGATGGATTGGCGGCGTGATGTCGCAGCCCTCGAACATGGCCTCGTTCGTGGCCTCGCCGAAGCCGTCACAATTCCCGGGGTCGTCGATGTCCGCGTCAAAGGCGGGATCGGAGTGATCGAACTCGAGCAGCCGGTCGAGATGCAGAGCGCCACTGATGCAGCCGTCGACTCCGGAGTGTGGCTGCGACCGTTCCGAAACCTCGTCTACGCGATGCCTCCGTACCTGTGTTCGGAGGCGGAGGTGGAACAGATCACAGCCGGAATGCTGGCAACCGCCCGCAGCCAGGCAAAACGGTGATCAGCGGCGTAGACAGTCGACAAGATTCGATCGGCTGCACCCGATAGGGTCTGATTCATGGATCAACCGCCGAGCGAGACCTCAGCCACTCCCATCCCAGTATGGCCTGGCAGTGCGTACCCACTCGGTGCCACCTACGACGGTGCGGGGACCAATTTCTCGCTCTTCTCCGAGGTCGCCGAAGCCGTGGAACTGTGCCTGATCGCCAAGGACGGAACCGAAACCCGGATCCGGATGGACGAGGTCGACGGTTACGTCTGGCATGCATACCTTCCGTCCGTATCCCCCGGCCAGCGATACGGCTACCGCGTCCACGGACCGTACGATCCGGCGGCAGGCCTGCGGTGCGATCCGAGCAAACTGTTGCTGGACCCGTACGGAAAAGCATTCGACGGAGACTTCGACGGAGACCGTTCACTGTTCTCGTACGACGTCGAGTCGGCAGGCGATCCCGAACCTTCGGGAGACGACGAAACTCCTGCAGCGGAGCCGGAAGACGCGACCGACGAGACGAGTTCGGAAGCCGAATCGGGCGAGGTGGTCCTCGAGGGCGAGGTCGAAGACACGTCACCCACGGGCGATCAGGAATCCGACGAGATCCTCGACCCCGAACCCTTCGATCCCGCCCCACTCACCGACGAACCCGCCACCATCCCTTTCCCCCAACATGATTCGCTCGGCCACACGATGTCGACCGTCGTCATCAATCCCTTCTTCGACTGGGCGTCCGATCGCTCGCCGAAGCGCCCGTACCACGAGACGGTCATCTACGAAGCGCACGTCAAGGGTATGACCGCGACGCACCCCGGAATTCCGGAGGAACTGCGCGGCACCTACGCCGGACTCGCGCATCCGGTGATCATCGAGCACCTCACCAATCTGGGTGTCACTGCTATCGAACTGATGCCGGTCCACCAGTTCATGCACGATCAGGTGCTTCTCGACCAAGGACTGCGAAATTACTGGGGTTACAACACCTTCGGTTTTCTCGCTCCGCATACCGACTACTCGTCGGCCACAAAACCCGATGCGGCCGTAGCGGAATTCAAAGCGATGGTGCGCAGCTTCCACCAAGCAGGCATCGAGGTGATCCTCGACGTGGTCTACAACCACACCGCCGAGGGCAACCACATGGGGCCGACCATCAGCTTCCGCGGCATCGACAATGCTGCCTACTACCGCCTGGTCGACGGCGACGAAGCGCATTACATGGACTACACCGGAACGGGCAACAGCCTCAACGCCCGTCATCCGCACACACTGCAGCTGATCATGGACTCGCTGCGGTACTGGGTCACGGAAATGCATGTCGACGGTTTCCGCTTCGACCTCGCCTCGACACTCGCCCGTGAACTGCACGACGTGGACCGCCTCTCCGCCTTCTTCGATCTGGTGCAACAGGATCCGATCGTCAGTCAGGTGAAGCTGATCGCCGAACCGTGGGATGTCGGCGAGGGCGGTTACCAGGTCGGCAACTTCCCCGGCCTGTGGACCGAATGGAACGGCAAGTACCGCGATACCGTCCGTGACTACTGGCGCGGTGAGCCGGCAACGCTGGGCGAGTTCGCTTCCCGCCTCACCGGATCCTCTGATCTCTACGAGGCCACCGGACGTCGCCCTGGCGCGAGCATCAATTTCGTCATCGCTCACGACGGTTTCACCCTGCACGACCTCGTCTCGTACAACGAGAAGCACAACGAAGCCAACGGCGAGAACAACAACGACGGCGAGTCGCACAACCGATCGTGGAACTGCGGCGTCGAAGGCCCCACCGACGACCCGGCGATACTCGATCTGCGTGGACGTCAGAGCCGGAATATTCTCGCGACGCTGATGCTCAGCCAGGGCACCCCGATGCTCGCTCACGGCGACGAGATGGGCCGAACTCAGCAGGGCAACAACAACGTCTACTGCCAGGATTCGGAACTGTCCTGGATGGATTGGACTCTCGCGGAAACCAACGCGGATCTCGTCGAGTTCACCAAGCGCGCAATTGCCTTGCGCGCCAAGAACCCGGTCTTCCGGCGTCGTCGATTCTTCGAGGGTCGACCTATTCGAAGTGGCGATCAGAGTCGCGACATCGCCTGGCTCACGCCGTCGGGCGAGGAGATGACTCCGGCCGACTGGGACAGCGGTTTCGGCAAGTCGTTGGCCGTCTTTCTCAACGGTGACGCGATCCCGGAACCGAACTACCGCGGCGAGCGCGTCACGGGAGATTCGTTCCTTCTCTGTTTCAACGCCCACTACGAAGATCTCGAATTCTCCACCCCCAACGCGGACTACGCGTCGGAGTGGACCGTCGTACTCGACACCTCGGTCCCCACCGGTGAGAGCGACACCGTGGTCAAAGCCGGAACGACATTGGATGTAAAAGCCCGAGCATTGACGGTACTTCGCAGAACGGCCTGAGGGAGACGTGCAGATGGCCCCGATAACCAGCACCTACCGACTGCAGTTGCGCCCGGACGCGTTCACCCTTCGTGATGCGGCCGCGCAAGTGGACTACTTCGAGGCGTTGGGGGTCTCGCACCTGTATCTCTCCCCCATCCTCACGGCAACATCCGGGTCGACGCACGGCTACGACGTCACCGATCCGACAACCGTGTCCGAAGGACTTGGTGGCCGGGAGGCGTTGGTGGAGCTCTCGCACGCGGTTCGATCACGTGGGATGGGCCTGATCGTCGATCTGGTCCCCAACCATGTCGGTGTCGCCAAACCTCGCGAAAATGCCTGGTGGTGGGACGTTCTCACGCACGGGCAGTCGTCGGAATACGCAGACTTCTTCGACATCGACTGGGCCGACGACAACGGAGCCAACGGCGCCGAGGGCAAGCTCTCGCTCCCGGTACTGGGCAGCCCGGACGATCTCGACGCACTGACCGTCGAGAAAGACGGTGAGGAAACACTTCTCGCCTTCTACGAGCACCGCTTCCCCGTCGCGGCCGGCACCGAACACGGATCTCCACAGGAGGTCCACGCCCGGCAGTCGTACCGACTCGTACCGTGGAACGCCGGGATCATCAACTACCGACGGTTCTTTGCCGTCAACGAACTCGCTGCAGTGCGCCAGGAAGACCCCAAAGTCTTCGAACTCTGCCACCGGCAAGTGAAGTCGTGGGTCGACGAAGGACTGATCGACGGCGTTCGCATCGATCACCCGGACGGACTCGCAAATCCGGCGGAGTATCTCGGGCGCCTGCGAGAACTGATCGGACCAGATCAGTGGCTCGTGATCGAAAAGATCCTCGGCCACACTGAGCCACTCGATCCGCTGCTCCCGATCGACGGCACCACCGGATACGACGCGCTCAATCAACTGGGCGGCATTTTCGTCGATCCCGCCGCCGAACTCGAATTGACCGAACTCTCGGCAGATCTGACCGGCGACGACGGGGACAGTACGTGGTTGCATCACACCGAACGTCAGTTCAAACGCGACACCGGGCGCGGTGACCTTGCCCCCGAGGTTCGCAGGCTCGTGCGCGCAATCCGACGCGAAACCGGAAGTCGTTGCAGTGAGACCGAACTGAACGACGCCGTGGTGGTCGCGATCGCTCGGATGCCGGTGTACCGATCCGATTACAGTCCCCTCGCCGGATTGGCCGCTCGTATCGTCGGCGACATGCACGAATTGGCTCCCGGGCATGAAGCAGCGTTCAACGTGTTGGCGCAGTCACTGGTGAACGGAGGTGAAGCGGCAGTTCGCTTCCAGCAGGTGTGCGGCGCTGTCATGGCCAAGTCCGTCGAGGATCGTCTCTTCTATCGGACGGCGCGCCTGGTCTCACGTCAGGAAGTCGGCGGCAACCCGGCGTCGCTTGCCGTCTCCGTCGCCGAATTCCATCTCCACAACGCGGACCGAGCGAAGCGGTGGCCGCGCGCGATGACGAGTCTGTCCACTCACGACACCAAACGCGGCGAGGACGTGCGGGCACGGATCGGTGTTGTGTCTCAGGTGCCTACCCTGTGGTCCAGGATGATTCGCGAGTGGGAAGGCGTGTGCCCCAGCCCTGATCCGCTGACCGGATTGTTTTTGTGGCAGAACATCATCGGTGTGTGGCCGGCCGACGGTAGCCCCGCGTCTTCGCTTCCAGAACTGCGCGAACGTTTACACGCCTATGCAGAAAAGGCCGTCCGTGAATCCGGCGCAAAGACGTCCTGGAACGATCCGGACGTCGGCTTCGAGTCGGCGGTGCATCACTGGATCGACCAGGTGATCGACGGTCCTGTCGCTGATTCGGTCAGCGAATTCGTCGGCCGGATAGCGCGTCACGGCTGGTCGGACTCTCTGGGCCAAAAGTTGCTCCAACTCCTCGGGCCCGGCGTTCCGGATGTCTACCAAGGCACTGAGCTCTGGGAGGACTCGTTGGTCGACCCGGACAACCGGCGCGTTGTCGACTACGCGGCGAGGCGTTCCCTCCTCGAATCCGGCGCCGCGCCGATCGACGCGACAGGAACTGCAAAATTGCACCTCGTTCGCACGGCACTGACACTGCGGCGTGAGAACCCCGGGTGGTTCGAACGCGGCGCGTATCGGCCGGTCTTCGCCTCAGGTTCCGGATCCGGTCATCTGGTCGGCTTCTCGCGGGGCCCCGCGGGAGATCCACCCATGGTCGTTGCTCTGGCGACGCGACATTCGCTCGGACTCTCGTCGCACGGCTGGCGAGACACCCGAATCGACCTTCCCGAAGGCGAATGGGTCGACGCACTGAGCGGACAACCCGTCACGTCCGCAGATGCGCGCGATGTCTTCGCCGACGGACCATGTGCCCTGTTGACCAGGGTGTGCTGAGCGCTTTCCGCTGACTGGACATTCACCCCCGAAAAGAACTTCGTCGCGCTAACTTCCGAAGAGCAGATCGTCACCACTATTCGGAGGTTTGAGCATGACTGCCAATCGATACACCGGAAAAGTTGCCTTCATCACCGGAGCAGCCCGCGGTCAGGGGCGGGCGGAAGCTGTCCGGCTGGCAGAAGAGGGCGCAGACATCATCGCCGTCGACGCGTGTGTTCAGTTCGAATCCACGTCTTACGCCGGCGCCACCGAAGACGACCTGGCCGAGACAGTCGAACTGGTCAAGGCTCTGGACCGTCGAATTGTCGCTACCAAGACCGACGTCCGCGACTTCTCTGCGCTGTCCGCGGCGCTCGATGCCGGCATCGACGAACTGGGGCGCCTCGACGTCGTCGTCGCGAACGCCGGAATCTGTTCTGCCAACATGTCCTGGGAAATCACGCCCGAGCAGTGGCAGGAAACGCTCGACGTCAACCTGACCGGAGTCTTCCACACCGCCAAGGCAGCGATCCCGCACCTGATCAAGCAAGGCACCGGTGGCTCGATCATCTTCACCAGCTCCGTCGCCGGCCTGCGTGGGCTCCCCTTCCTCGGCCACTACGTCGCGAGCAAACACGGCATCACCGGTCTGGCCAAGACGATGGCCGCGGAACTGGGGCAGTACAACATTCGGGTCAACACCATCCACCCGCACGGCGTGGAAACCGGAATGCAGATGACGGACATGCGGCCGCTCATCGACGCCAACGCTCACACCCTCGGTCCGATCTTCATGCAGACCTTGCCCGACCCGGTCAGCCAGCCGGAGGACATCGCCGCAGCCGTCGCGTTCCTCGGTTCCGACGAGGCCCATCACATCACCGGCATCGCGATGCCGCTCGATCTGGGCACCCTGATCCGCTGATCGAATCTTCTCGAGTTTTTCCCGTCCTCGGGGAATATCGCTTCCCCGAGGACGGTTGCGCGAGACATGACCAAAACTGTTGTAGCGCAGACGTACGGCACGCCCGAGGTCCTGGAGCTGGTGGACATCGATTTACCGGCACCGAAATCAGGCGAAGTCCTGGTCGACGTGAAGGCGATCGGGGTGAATCCCTTCGACTTCAAGCTCTACAGCGGTGCTTTCGGCACCGATCCCGAGAAACTTCCGATCCGCCTCGGCGGCGAGGCGGCGGGCGTCGTCTCTGCCGTCGGTGACGCTGTCGCGGACGTGACAGTCGGCGACGAGGTGATCGTCAGCCCGGGCAACGGTCTCTATTCCGAACAGGTTGTCGTTCCGGCCTCCTCGGTGACCGCGAAGCCCGCCGGCATCGGCTGGGAGCAGGCGGCCGGACTCCTTCTCGTCGGCGGAACTGCAGTCGACGCGCTCGACACGATTAGAGTCGGCTCCGGCGATACCGTTCTCATCCACGGCGCGTCCGGCGGCGTCGGCGCGATTGCCGTCCAGCTGGCAGTAGCTCGCGGGGCCACCGTGATCGGCACTGCGGGAGCCTCCAATCAGGAGTACGTGCGTTCACTCGGCGCTACCCCGGTGGTCTACGGCAACGGCCTCGAAGCCCGCGTTCGTGAACTAGCACCGAACGGTGTCGACGCCGCTTTCGACACCGCCGGAACTGACGAAGCCGTCGATACATCTCTGGCGTTGGTCACCGACAAGAGCCGTATCGTCACCATCGTCGCGTTCGGACGCGCCCAGACCGACGGCTTCGCGTCTGTCGGCGGAGGCAATCCGGCAAGTGCCGAAGCACGTTTGAAGGCACGATCCGAACTGGTCGAACAAGCCGGTTCCGGACATCTCACCGTGAAGATCGCCAAGACCTTTCCACTGACGGACGTCGCGCTCGCTCACACCGAGTTGCAGAGTTCTCATCCCGCCGGGAAGTTCATCCTCATTCCCTGACTCTGCCTGGGGTTCCCTGAGATTGAGCGGCGAGTGGAACCAACAGAGTGGTGCCGAACGCGACGAGCACGGATTCGCCTTCGCGTTCGGCATGTACCTCGGCAGTGACGAACACCTGCTTACGCCCGGCCTTGACCGAGCGTGCCGTGGCGACGAATGCGGTTCCGACTCCGGGGCTCACGAAGTTGACCGCACAGTGGGATGCCGCCACTACGCCCACCTGTGTGAAGGCGGCAAACCCACATGCGGTGTCCACGAGCCCCGCCACGAGCGCAGCGTGCAGGTGTCCGGAGTACTGGCCGAGATCCTCACGCCATTCGAGCCGCAGGCGCACGCGACCCGGTTCTGCTTCCGTGACCTCGAAGCCCGCCCACCGATTGAAGGCCGCCGACGCGTTGACCGCGCGCAATTGTTCGAGTATCTCCACATATTCCATGTAGACCAGTCTACATAGATTGTGATGGTTCGCTGGGGTGTTTAAGCTCCAACGCGTGGCGACTCCCCCGAAACACCGCGAGGCACTTGTACGAGCTGCGGCCGATCTGTTTCGCCGCCAGGGATATGCGGCAACAGGCCTCAACGAGATCCTCAAGTCGAGCGGGGCGCCGAAAGGTTCGCTCTACCACTACTTTCCCGGCGGCAAGGAGCAGATCGGCGAAGAGGTCGTCCGCGTCGGCGGGCAGTTGGTCACCGACACTCTGACCGAACTCGCCGAGAGCCAATCAGACGCCGGAGCGCTGCTGCGCGAGTACGCGCGGTTGCTCACCGGATGGGTCAGCGATTCGGACTTCCACGAAGGCTCGCCGATCACGACGGTGTTGTTGGAACTTGCCCCCGATTCGGAGAGCGTGACAGCCGCCGGACAGGCGGTCTACCGACAGTGGACTTCGCTACTGCGCGACTCACTGGTCGAGTCCGGCGTCGCACGTACGCGAGCGGAACGACTTGCCGTCCTTGCAGTGTCCGCGCTCGAGGGTTCACTGGTGCGGGCTCGCGTCGAACGATCAGGTCAGCCGATTCTCGATTCACTCGGCGAGGTCGCCGACGTGTTCGACGGAGCAATCGCTGCGGCAGCCGTGCACTGAGCGAACGGCACTCTCGGTCTCATGAAGGCGCCGAAAGGTACGTTCGCTCGGAATCGGAGGGTGGCGCGGCCGGCCCCTGAGCACGATCTCTCGCGCCACCTCGGGCCGCGCCGATACCGGCGACGACGACGCACGCGATGCCTGCCACGGCCAGAAGGCTCGGGACCTGGTGCAACACAATCAAACCGATGAGCTGAGCGAACGCGGGTTCGAGACTCATCAGCGTGCCGAACGCTGCCGTCGACAGCCGCCGCAGCGAGACCATCTCCAAGACGAAGGGCACGACGGGCAGCAGAATCGCGAGCCCGAGGCCCACGAGGATCAGGTGCGGGGTCAGCCGCCCGATGGCCGAATGCCCCACGGCAATTGTTGCGGCCAAACCAGCTACGGCCATCGACACCGCCAGCCCGTTGATACCGGCAACCTCGTCGCCGACACGCTGGGTGAGCAGTATGTACATCGCCCAGCAGAGCGCTGCACCGAGCGCGTATCGCACTCCGACCAGATCGACCGTGCCCGCCCACGGTTCGGTCAGAAGGACTACGCCGACACCGGCCAGAACCGGCCACAGAACACGGCCGCGCCCGCGCAGCAGAGCAACTGTCAGCGGACCCAAGAATTCCAAGGCACTTGCCGTGCCCAGCGGCAGACGCTCCACGGCCGCCATGAACAAGAGCGTCATCCCGGCGGTCACCACACCCAGGACCACGCAAGCCAGAAACGCCTTGCGGGTGAACGCGGCCGGCCGGGGCCTGACGATGATCAAAAGAATGATGCCCGCCCAGGCAAGGCGCACCCACGCCGCTCCGTCCGCGCCGAGCTGATCGATCAGACTCACCGAGACGGCGAGGCCGAGCTGTACGCACAACATCGCCAGAACAGCCAGACCGACGCCGGCTCGCGCTCTCGTATCCATATTTGCATTGAACGGGACACCAACCGTTCGCGTCCACGCGATTTCGACCCACATTATGTTCACGATTAGTGAATGATCGACGAATGGAAACCCGTCGACTTCACCTTCTTCTCGAACTCTCGCGTTTGGGTTCGATGCGCGCCGTCGCCGAAGCGCACAACCTCACGACGTCGACAGTGTCCCAACAGCTCGCTGCTTTGACGGCCGAAACCGGAACAGCGTTGATCGAGCCGGACGGCCGACGCGTTCGCCTCACCCCCGCCGGGCAACGACTCGCGGATCATGCGGTCACTATCCTGGCGGCGCTCGACGCCGCTCGACTGGACCTCGATCCGGACGCCGAACCGGTGGGAACGCTGCGAGTCGGCGGATTCGCAACTGCCATCAGAACCGCCATGCTCCCCGTCGCCCGAAGCCTGCAACACAGTCATCCGCTGGTGGACGTGGTGATCTACGAATACGAACCAGTCGAGGCCTTCGCACTCCTCGAACGCGACGACCTCGACCTCGCACTGACGTACGACTACAACCTCGCCCCCGCGTCGCCGAGTCCACTTCTCGAAGCAGTTCCGCTCTGGTCGACGCCGTGGGGACTGTGCGTTCCCGACAACGCCCGAACGCCCGACGAGGGAACGAATTCCAGGATCGATCTCCGGGCCTTCGCAGACACCCCATGGATCGTGAACTCACGAAACACTGCCGACGAGCGCGCCGTGCGAACCCTCGCGTCGCTGGCTGGATTCACCCCACGGATCACTCACCAGATCGACAGTCTCGACTTGGTCGAACTATTGGTCCTCAGCGGCTACGGTGTCGGACTGATGCCGCTCGAACGTAAAACTCGCGAAGGCGTGCGGGTCGAACCACTCATCGATCCGCCCGTCATCCTCACGGCCTACGCGGTAACCCGTCGTGGCCGAACGTCCTGGCCGCCACTTCGACTCGTGCTGGACCAGCTCATGACGTATCGATAACTCACATTCGATCAGCGTCTCCGTCGCGGCGCTGCTGCTTGGCGATTCGGCGCTGCTCCTCCGCCCGCTCACGGCACTGACGAAGGAAGGCTTCGTCCGCCGCCGGATCCTGCGCGACTGCGCGTCCCGGACGCTCGTATTCGCCGTAGCCGGTGGGGCCGACGTACCCACGAGGTGCATTCTGCCCGCGACCCACCACGAGCCAGAGCACCGAACCGAGAGTGGGAAGGAAGATGATGATCAGAATCCAGACGACCTTGGGCAGGTACTGGATATAGGCGTCATCTCTCGTGATGGCGTCGACGATGCAAAAGATCCAGAGCAGCATCGTGATGAGGCCGAACAAGGCATAGGGCACGCTGGCGATTCCTCCCGAGAATAAAAAACCCTCGCCATGCTAACCAAAACAGACCAATTAGTACATTAGATTCTGTCGAATGTTGAACTCCAGCCACGAGCGGTATGCGTCGAGATCCCAACCACTGACTCGACGCAGTTGTTGATGGAGCTGCGGCGAGACGAAGGCGGCAAGTATTCCCGCGGCCTTCTCGAGCGAGATCTCCGGCCTCAGCAAACCGTGTTCCGACAGACCCTCCGCTATCGACATCGCATTGGCTGCCGATTGCTCGGCCGACTCCTCGGACAGACGTCGCATGTCGGAATCGGCACCTGAAGATTCCACGGTGACCATCATGAGAGCACCAGCACGCTCGAGCATGCCGATGCCCTGTGCGACGATCTGCGAGACGATCCGCCGAACGTCATCGGGGTCCGAGGCCGAACTCGGCGCACCGAGAGGAAAAGGCTCGGCGTCCAGCGCTGCAGCAAGTGCCGCTTCGAAGATCTCGAGCTTTCCGCCGGGGAACGCCGTGAACACGGTCCGATTGGCCACACCGGCGGCGTCGGCAATCTGTTTGACAGTGGCGCTGACATATCCGTCGCGCAAGAACAGAGTCGTCGCCGCATCACGAATGAGTTCCTTGGTTCGTTGCGCGGAAGCCTCACGCACACGGGAGTGATACTGGCGTTTACCCTCCATTGCGCACACTTTAGCCGCATTCGATGCAACAGCCATGCAGGGAAAGAAGAGTGCAGATCAGGAGCCTTTTCCAGGATGGTCGATCCAACCGTCACTGCCGGGAAACACGAGTGCCTCGTGTCCGTTGTCGTACCTGACCAGATAGGGCGGTCCCCCATCCTCACCGTGAACTTCGAGGACCTCGGCCGTCACCTCGGACTGACCGACCACTCGCCCCTGAACATGAAGGCGGTCACCTACTTCGGCACGCATCACTCCTCCTCGCTGCCCGCCAAGCGCAGGCACAGAACACCACTGTCGTTGTTCCCGCGATACCGGCGGGGAAACCAGTGACATCACCGAAGTCGTGACCGAAGACACAATCTACCGATGTGACAATCAGGGGTGAACAGTGATTCACTCAGGGGTGAACTACCGTTCACCCCACGCCTCGTGAAGGACCGTCTCTTGGCATTGCACTCGTCTCCGACCCCTCGCCGTTCGAGTCGGCTCATCACCGCAATCCTCTGTCTGTCCGGCACCGTGGTCGCACTGCAACAAACCATGGTCATTCCGTTGCTGCCCGAGTTTCCGAAGATCCTCGGCGTCAGCGCGGACGACGCTTCCTGGCTGGTCACCGTCACCCTGCTGACCAGTGCCGTCGCCACCCCGATCGTCACCCGCCTGGCGGACATGTTCGGAAAACGACGCATGATGCTGATCTCGATGACCACGATCGTGGTCGGATCACTGATCGCAGCGATCGGCGGCAACTTCGTTTCCCTCCTCATCGGGCGAGGACTTCAAGGCTTCGCCATCTCGATGATTCCGGTCGGAATCAGCATCATGCGCGACGAACTCCCCAAGGAGAAGGTGGCGTCGGCAACCGCATTGATGAGCGCCACTCTCGGAGTCGGTGCCGCACTCGGACTCCCGCTGTCGGGGTTGATCTTCGAACACCTCGGCTGGCCCGCCATCTTCTGGCTCTCGGCGATCGTGGGCGTCCTACTGATCGTCGCAGTGGCCGTCGTTGTCCCGGAATCAAGTGTTCGCACCCGCGGCAAGTTCGACTTCCTCGGCGCAGTCATGCTCTCGGTTTCACTCGCCGCGCTCCTCCTGGCCATTTCCAAGGGCTCCCGCTGGGGGTGGACGAGTGAACCGACATTGCTGATGTTCGTCATCGGGGTCGTGACGCTCGCACTGTGGTTCCCGTACGAACTTCGGGTCACCCAGCCGATGGTCGACTTGCGCACGTCAGCCAAGCGGCCAGTACTGCTGACCAACGTCGCGTCGATCCTCGTGGGCTTCTCGATGTACGCGAACAACCTTTCGACAACACAACAACTTCAGATGCCGAAGATCTCCGGCTACGGCTTCGAACTGGGCGTGATGGCGGCTGGGCTGTGCATGATTCCGGCAGGACTCGCGATGGTCTTCTTCGCTCCCGTGTCCGCGAACATCACCAAACGATTCGGGGCGAAAACCACCCTGATCGTCGGCGGCACGGTGCTCGCGCTCGCCTACATCGCGCGCGTGTTCCTGACCGGATCGATCGCACTGATCATCATCAGCGCAGCGGTGGTCAGCATCGGAACTGCAATCGCGTACTCCGCGATGCCGATGCTGATCATGCGCTCGGTCCCGATCACGGAAACCGCGTCGGCAAACGGCCTCAACTCGCTCCTTCGCTCGGTCGGTACCTCGATCTCCAGCGCGGTGGTCGCCGCCATGCTCACCTCGATGGTCATTCCATCCGGACCTGGCGAGGGCCTTCCGTCGATCGACGCCTTCAAGAACATCTTCTGGCTCGCCGCCCTGGCCGCGGTTGCCGCTGCCGGTGCCGCTGCCTTCATTCCTCGCCGCGGCGCAAAACCGGAAACGGCACTTCGCCCGGTCACACCGGAAGGTTTCGAGCTTCCCGACGCCGCCGTGAGCGATACGGAAATAGTGGTTGCCGGTCGCGTCGTCCGAGCGGACAGTCGCCCCATCAGGCAGGCCGTGGTCACCGTGATGGACATGGACGGGCGTCCGATCGACTGGAGCCGCGCCGACAACGAGGGCAATTTCTCCCTCGCTCTTCCGCAGCCCGGACGGTACTTGGTGGTGACGAGCGCCGACGGCTGGTCCCCGATCTCACAGGTGGTCGGTTTCGACAACGCGCAATCGACGCACACCGTCGAACTCGGTGAGCGCCTCACCATCTCCGGCAAGGTCGGTGTGGGTGGGCAGACAACTTCGGGAACTGTCGTCACACTCACCAAACCGACCGGCGAGTTCGTCGCATCCACCGTCACCGACGGAGCCGGACACTACGGAATCGCTCTCCCCACATCCGGTCGATACATCCTCACCGCGTTGACCGCGAGCGGACACGGCACACTCGCGAGGCAGATCGCGGTCATCGCGCAGTCCACCGTCGTCGACTTCGACGTTCCCCTCGATGCAGAGCCGCTGACGACCGTATGAGCAGGCCTGCCATGAGCACCGCTGAAGAGAGCATCCTCACAGCCGCGACATCCTTGTTCGCGGAACGCGGGTATGCCTCGACGAAGATCAAAGATGTTGCGGCAGCGGCCGGATACTCCCCCGCGCTGGTCATGAAGATCCACGGCAGCAAAGCTCGGTTGTATTCGGCGGCGATCCCGTCCGCACCTCCGATGGACGAGGAGCCGAACGGCGACTCCTCAGGTGGCTTCGGCTACTGGCTGGTCGAGAGACTCGTTGCCCGTAGGGAAGCCGACGAAACCGATCCGTGGGCAATGCTCGCCGTACATGTTCACGAAGCCCCGGATCCCGGCGCAGCCAGGGCTGAGATCAAGGAACGATACGTTCACGGGATCGCGCGACGCATCGGCGACACCTCGCCGGATTTGGTTCGTAGCCAGCTGGTCGTCTCACTCGTGCTCGGGCTTGCCACAGGTATGCGAACGCTGGACCTTCTCGGCGAGGATTCGTTGTCGTCGAAGGATTTGATCAAGCAGTACGGGAGACTCGTACAAACGATCGTCGACGAGATCGAACCCGTATCCGAGCAGGAACCGGACATCAATGGCACGGTGGAGGGATGACTACCTACCGATACCTCGACGCCGATCGGAACCTCCTCGAAGAGAAAGATTTCGAAACCGAGCAGGATGCACAGGAATACCGGCTCTCGGTCCTCGGTGCCGAACACATCGAGCCCGCCGACGGATGATCCGGTCGACCCCGATCGATCAGTGAGACTACGCAGGCGTCGTGAGTTCGGCGATCAGGGCTCGAACGCGACGCTCGATTTCGTCGCGGATCGGGCGAACCGCGTCGAGGCCCTGTCCGGCCGGATCATCGAGAACCCAGTCTCGGTAGCTCTTACCGGGAAACATCGGGCACGTGTCGCCGCAGCCCATGGTGATGACGACATCCGAGTCCTGGACGGCGTCCGCTGTGAGGATCTTCGGAGACTGAGCTGAGATGTCGATACCGCGCTCTGCCATCGCCTCGACCGCTGCCGAATTGACGGCCTCGGCGGGTGCGGATCCGGCGGAACGGACCTCGATAGCATCACCCGCGAGATGGCTCAGAAACCCGGCTGCCATCTGCGATCGGCCGGCGTTGTGGACGCACACGAACAACACGGATGGTGTACTCATGACATCGCGCTTTCTCGACCAGGTGAAACCTCTTCGGCTGCAAAGCGTTTGCGTAGAGCAAGGGAGACGTACACCAGACCGACGAGCACCGGCACCTCGATCAGCGGGCCGACGACACCGGCAAGCGCCTGTCCCGAAGTGGCGCCATAGGTGGCGATGGCAACGGCGATTGCAAGTTCGAAGTTGTTGCCCGCAGCGGTGAACGCGAGGGTCGTGGTGCGTTCGTAACCCAATCCGATTGCGGCGCCGAGGATGTAGCCTCCGCCCCACATGAGTGCGAAGTACGCGAGCAACGGCAGCGCGATCCGGACGACGTCCCATGGTCGCGAGGTGATCTGTTCACCCTGCAAGGCGAAGAGGACGACAATCGTGAACAGAAGACCGTAAAGGGCCCACGGACTGATCGCCGGGATGAACCTGTTGTCGTACCAGTCACGCCCCCTTGCCCTTTCGCCGAAGTAGCGGGACAGGAAACCGGCAACCAGCGGGATTCCGAGGAAGATCAGAACAGATTTGGCGATCTGCCAGGGTGACGTGTCGATCGTGGTTTGTTCGAGGCCGAGCCAACCGGGTAGGACTGACAGGTAGAACCAGCCGAGAACTGCAAACATGAAGACTTGGAATACCGAGTTGATCGCGACCAGAACGGCGGCGGCTTCACGGTCACCGCAGGCCAGGTCGTTCCAGATGATGACCATCGCGATGCAGCGAGCGAGGCCGACGATGATCAGTCCGGTGCGGTATTCGGGGAGATCCGGCAGCATCAGCCAGGCGAGGGCGAACATCAATGCGGGCCCGAGAACCCAATTCAGGACCAGGGAGCCCGCGAGTAGTTTCTTGTCGCCGGTGACCGTGTCGAGTCGGTCGTAGCGAACTTTCGCCAACACCGGGTACATCATGATCAGCAGGCCGAGTGCGATCGGCAACGAGATCCCGTCGATCTGCACCTTCTCGATGACCGTGTTGACGCCGGGTATCCACCGCCCCAGCAGGAGTCCTGCAACCATGGCGACGCCGATCCACACCGGTAGATAGCGGTCGAGGGTGGAGAGTTTGCCGACCACTGCAGGGTGGTCGACGCCGGCAGCCTTGCTCATGCCGTGACCTCAGCGCAAGAGCCTGCAGCACTCACGCTCGTACCTTCAACCAGGAGTACCGCGGAAAGCTGCTGCAGCGCAGCCGGAATCACCCAGTAGTACACCCAGGTCCCGCGTCGTTCACAGTCGAGTAGCCCGGCCTGGCGCAACACCTTGAGGTGATGCGAGATAGTCGGTTGGGACAGGTCGAACGAGTCGGAGATGTCGCAGACGCAGGCTTCACCACCCTCGTGACTCGCCACCAAACTGAGCAGACGGAGGCGGACCGGGTCACCGAGCGCTTTGAACATCCGAGACAGGTCGCCGGCCCAATCCTCGGTCAACGGTTCACGCACGAGTGGGGTGCAGCACGCTTCGTACTCCGGGGCGCCTTGATTCGACATTCTTCGATATTGACAGACTTCGAATCAAGGCGCAATCAAGTGATCCGCGATTACGGACCCCGGCCCGTCAAACGGGGGCGGCCACCGCACGTCGTTCGAGGAGAACAGTGTCACGCCAGACACCGTCGAGTTGGGCAATCTTTTCCCGGAGACCGATAGTTCTGAATCCAGCCGAATGATGCAGTGAGATGGAGGCACGATTCTCCGGAAAGATCGACGTCTGCAAAGTCCAGAAACCATCAGCGTCGGCGGCCATGACTTGCTTGCGCAACAGCGCTTTTCCGACGCCCCGACCACGCATGCCGTCCGCGACATACACGGAATTCTCCGCAACCCCGCGATAGCAGTCACGCTCGGAGACTGAACTCAGCGCCGCCCAGCCGACTACAGTGCCCTCGATAGTCGCCACCCATCGATGATGCAGCAGCCACCGATCTTGGAGGTACTCGCGCACGGGGACCTCCGTGGCGAAGGTGGCATTTCGAGTATCGATACCCTCGCCGTAAATCCGAAGAACCGAATCCCAGTCGTCGTCGGCCATCGCCCGGACAGCGACGTCGTCAGGCAGATCACTCGGGCAGCATGGACGCGGTCCGAGCACCCCCATCACCACATCCGCCGCCTGCGGCAGCGCAACACAGCACGTCGGATTCACCGCGACGACCGTGCTGGTCCCTTCCCTACGCAGGTTCACGAAACCCACGTCGGCGAGCTTGCGCAGGTGGTGCGACACCGTCGGCTGCCCGATCCCCAATGCCTCGGCGAGCGCTCCGACGGTAATACCACCGACCGCGCTCGCCACCCGGTGAAGCAATCGGACCCGCATCGGCTCCGCCAGGCAGGCGAACCACTGTGCGTAGGTATCGGCGTCGCCCTGCGCGAGGACGGAAGTACCCACCTGTTCCGGGCCCGAATCTCCGACGCGCACCGTTGGCGTCTGCAGCGATGTCATCGCTTCACTATATCGACAGCCGTCGATGGTTGCCTACATTGATGATTGTCGATACAGTACGAATAGATCGATAATCGTCGATGAAAGGTACGACATGAACCCCCTACCCGTGGTCGTGATCGGAGCAGGCCCGATCGGCTTGGCAGCCGCAGCCGAATTGCGCGAACGTGGACTCACCCCGCTCGTCTTCGAGCGCGGAGGCGCAGCCGGTACCGCGATCTCCGAGTGGAATCACGTTCGACTGTTCTCACGTTGGTCCGAACTCGTCTCCCCAGCCGCACGCCGACTCCTCGACCAGAATGGATGGGACTCCCCCGAAGGTGAGACGTACCCGACCGGCCGGCAATGGCGCGAGCACTATCTCGAACCACTCGCCGCTGCACTCGGCGACCTGGTCCAGTTCGACACTGAAGTGAGCGGCATAGCGCGGCGCGGGCGTGACCTGGTCGTCGACGCCGGTCGCGACACCGAACCCCTCTCGATTCACCTCCGCCGCCATGACGGAACCGAGGATCGCGTCTTGGCCCAGGCCGTTGTCGACGCATCCGGCACCTGGGGCACTCCCAACCCGCTCGGCGGTGAAGGTCTGCCAGCATTGGGCGAAGTCGCTGCTGGGTCCGCGATCAGGTACCGAGTTCCTGATCTCGACGATCCGACGGTGCGCGCACAGTTCACCGGCACGCACACTGTCGTCGCCGGAAGCGGCCACTCTGCGCTGACCGCGATCGTTGCGCTGTGGGGGCTTGCAGAGAAGGATCCGAGCACCCGTATCACCTGGGCAGTCCGCCGAGGAAACGTCGGCTCGGCATTCGGCGGCGGCGACGCTGATCAACTCCCCGCACGCGGCGCCCTGGGGTTGCGCGCGAAGAAGGCCGTCGATGCGGGATTTCTTCGGGTGGTCACCGGCTTCCGTACAGCCGCTGTGTCAACAATCCCGTCGGGGCGACTCAGACTTACCTCCGACGCCGGTGAGCACATCCAGGACGTGGACAACGTCGTCACACTGACCGGATTCCGCCCCGATCTGTCCTGGCTTTCGGAAATACGACTCGCCCTCGACCCGGTCTTACAGGCGCCGGTCGAGCTTGCTCCGCTGATCGACCCGAACGTCCATTCGTGCGGCACCGTGTATCCGCACGGTGCGAAGGAGCTTCGCCATCCGGAGCAGGGCGTGTACTCGGCAGGAATGAAAAGCTACGGCCGGGCACCCACCTTCCTGGCGATGACCGGCTACGAGCAGGTTCGCAGCATCGCAGCCGAGCTCGCCGGCGATCACGAAGCCGCGGCCCGCGTCGAGTTGATCCTTCCGGAGACCGGGGTCTGCGGCGGCGCAGGCGTTTTCGACGAACCTGACACAGCAGAAACCGACACCGGGAAAACCGAGGGCGGATGCTGCGGCGCACCCACTCCGGAACTGATCACGCTGTCCGCACCGTCCGGCAACACCTGCGGATAGAAACCGTCCATGACAACCGATCCCGCCCCGCCAGGCTGCCGCATCCGACCGAACAAGGCATGCTGATCGTGTGCATACTTTCGAGGTCTGGGCGCCCACGCCGGAATCGGTCCGGGTCGACGTCAACGGAGTCACTCACGACATGGACCGCACCGACGACGGGTGGTGGCGAGCCGAGGTCGACTGCGACAGCCAGGCCCGTTACGGGTTTGTCGTCGACGGCGAAACGCTGCCGGACCCGCGATCACCGCGACAGCCCGAGGGCGTGCACCTTCGCTCCCAACTGCACCGGTTGGACGAGTCGTCCTGGACCGACTCTCACTGGACCGGAAGGCAACTTCCGGGATCGTCCGTCTACGAACTGCACATCGGAACGTTCACCCCCGAAGGAACTTTCGACGCCGCGATCGAGCGCCTCGATCACCTGGTAGACCTCGGCATCGGGTTCGTGGAGCTCATGCCGGTCAACGGCTTCAACGGAACTCACAACTGGGGTTACGACGGTGTGCTCTGGTACACCGTCCACGAGGTCTACGGCGGTCCGGACGGATTGCAACGTCTGGTGAACGCTGCCCACGAACGCGGACTCGGCGTGATCCTGGACGTGGTCTACAACCATCTGGGCCCGTCGGGCAACTATCTCGAACGGTTCGGTCCCTACATCGCGGACGGGGCGAACACCTGGGGCCGAACCATCAACATCGGCGGCCCGCAGTCGGGCGAGGTTCGCGAGTACATCATCGGCAACGCCTTGCGATGGATGCGCGACTTCCACATCGACGGCCTACGCCTGGACGCAGTCCATGCCCTGGTCGATCACACCGGGACGCACATCCTCGAGGAACTCGCCGTCCGAACGGAAACACTGTCGACCCATCTGGGTCGACCGCTCACGTTGATCGCCGAAAGTGATCTCAACGACGCCACTCTCGTCACGCCACGCGCGGCAGGCGGGTTCGGCCTGGACGCGCAGTGGGACGACGACATCCACCACACCATTCACGCGGCCGTCTCGGGTGAACGCCAAGGCTACTACGCCGACTTCGGTTCGTTGGAGTCACTTGCGAATACGTTGCGGCGCGGTTTCTTCCATGCCGGAACCTATTCGTCGTTTCGTGAGCGGGTTCACGGTCGGCCGATCGACATCACGCATCAGCCGGCCAGTGCTCTGCTCGCGTACACGTGCACCCACGATCAGATCGGCAACCGCGCGATCGGCGACCGCCCGAGCGCCTATCTGACGCCAGGCCAATTGGCGATCAAGGCGGCGCTGGTCCTGCTCTCGCCGTACACGCCGATGCTGTTCATGGGCGAAGAATGGGGAGCCACCACCCCGTTCCAGTTCTTCACCTCGCACCCGGAACCGGAACTCGGCGAAGCCACCGCCACAGGCCGCAAGGCGGAGTTCGCGGCACACGGCTGGAACAGCGACGACATTCCGGATCCGCAAGATCCACAGACATTTCTGCGATCGAAACTCGACTGGGACGAGCGAGCCGACGAGACGCATGCTCGTGTCCTGGCGTGCTATCGCGATTTACTTGCCCTGCGCAAGAAGCGAATCGAGATCACCGATCCTTGGCTTGGGCACTTGCACGTCGACTACGACGAGGACGGCCAGTGGATCACCCTGCGCCGCGGCGCATTACAGATCGTGTGCAATCTGGGAACGGACGCGGCCTCGGTCCCGGCCGGCGGAACCCCCATTCTGTGGTGGGATCCGCCGACACAGGACGAGACCGCGTCCGCAACCGTCGTGCCTGGGCACTCGTTCGTCGTACTCGAACGCTGACTACCTGGATTCCGTCAGAGTCAGCGCTACTTCTACACGGGTCAACGCTTCGCGTTCTCTGGGGTACTCCGCAGCATCCGCAACACCAAGGCGGCACTGACGAACAGAACCAAAGCGGTAGCGCCGGCAGCAACGTGCATACCGTCGACGAACGCCGACTTCGCGGAATCGGCAAGCACCGAACCGAGTTCACCGGGCAGGTACGTCGCTTCCTGCAGCGCACCACCCAAAGTGCCCTGCGCAGCGTGCGCCTGATCTGCTTCGAGCATCGACGTGTCGATTCCCTTGCGGAAGATCGCCATCACCACGCTGCCCAGGATCGCCACGCCGAGCGCGATACCGAGTTCGTACGCCGTCTCCGACACCGCGGACGCAGCGCCGGCACGCTCGGGTTCCACCGAACTGACCACAAGATCCGACGTCAGTGTCAGTGCGACACCGACACCTGCACCGGCCAGACCGAAGCCGATCACGAACATCAGCGGGCCGCTGTCGACGCCGAGGGCGAGCAGCATCGCAGCGCCGATACCGGCAACCGCGAGGCCTGCGCTGAGCACGTGAGACACCGACCACCGGCGAATCAACCATGCCGCCGCAACTGCAGTGAACGCGCTGAGCAACATGCCTGGAAGCATCAACAAGCCGGCATTGAACGCCGAGTTACCGAGTACCAACTGCAGGTACTGCGAACCGAAGAACAGCACGCCCGCCAGCGCGAAGATCGAGAGCAGGTTGGTGATGACCGCGGTGGAGAACGACGCGTTGGCGAACAGTTTCAGATCCAACATCGGATCCTTCAGCATCCGCTGACGACGCACGAACACGTAACCCGCCGCGAGACCAACCAGGCCGATGACCAGCAGCGTGCCACTGACGCCGTGCACCACGGATTCCTTGACCGCGTACACGAGCGGCAACATGGTCGCCATCGACAGACCTGCACTGATGAGGTCGAATCGACCCGGATTGGGGTCCTTCGACTCCGGGATCAGAATCGGGCCGAGTACCACCAGCGCGATCATGACCGGGATGTTGATCAAGAAGACCGAGCCCCACCAGAAGTGCTCGAGCAACCAACCACCGACCAACGGGCCGGCTGCGGTACCGCCACCTGCCATCGCGCCCCAGACGCCGATGGCTTCGGTGCGCTGACGCGGGTTGACGAAGATCGTGCGGATCAGACCGAGGGTGGCCGGCATCAGCGTTGCACCGGAGATGCCCTGCAGCACGCGGGCGGCGATGAGCATTTCCGGACTGACTGCGAGGGCCGCGATGATCGAGGCCAGACCGAAGCCCACGGCGCCGATCAGGAGCAGTTTTCTCCTGCCGATCCGGTCACCGAGCGTACCCATCGTGATGAGCAGACCGGCGAGCACGAACGAATAGACGTCGATGATCCACAGCAACTGCGTGCTGCTCGGTTCGAGGTCCGCGCTGATGAACGGAAGCGCAAGATCGAGCACCGTGCCGTCGACTGCGATGAGCAACACAGCAAAGGCAAGGACTATCAAGCCCGCCCAGTCACGCTTTGTCGCCCGAACCTCGTCGGGATTGATTGCAGACGTGTGATCTGCCGACACTGACATTGCTCCCCTGCGACTTTCTCTGAGTTCTTTCGAAAAGATTTCACTGAACCGTCCAGCCGGTACAGTAGGTCTACGGTAACAGTGAACCGTCCGAGCGGTAAAGTTATTTCCGGGTAGGGTCACATCACATGGCTGCCGACACTCGCGATCGAATTCTCGACGCACTGGAGAAGCTGCTGCTGGTCAGCGGCGTCGCCCAAGTCACGCTCGAAGGCGTTGCCGCCGAGGCGGGGGTTTCCAAGGGCGGACTGCTCTATCACTTCCCCAGCAAGGAAGCACTCCTCGCGGCGATGGTCCGCAGACTCGGCGAACGCTCGGATCAGCAACTCGAGGACGCCGTTGCCGGCGGTACGACGGTCACCGAGTTCTATCTACAGATTCCCGATGCCAACGAAAGCGAAGAACTCTCCCTCTTCCGCTCCATCATTGCCGCGCTCCGAACGGTCGACGGACAACACGACGAAATCCAGAAGGCTGTCACACATGTGATGCGGAGCTGGGACAAGGGTCTCCAGACCGAAATCGCCGATCCTGTACTGGCCGAGATCATCCGCCTCGTCGGCGACGGCCTGTACCTGGCGGCCATGCTCGGGCTCCCCCAGCCCGACCCCGAGCTGCATCGACAGGTTGTCGAGCGGCTCAGGCCCTGACCGAGGGCGTCCGTTACGTCAGATAGCGGTACGCCGGGCTTCCCGGCTCGAGCCTCTCGGACTGCATCGGCGCGCGCTCCATCCGCTCGAGCAACGACGCCAACCCGTCGGCGGAACCGAGTTCGATACCCACCAACGCGGCGCCCGTCTCACGATTGTTTCGCTTGACGTACTCGAACAGTGCGATGTCGTCGTCCGGCCCGAGCACGTCCGAGAGGAAGCGACGGAGCGCTCCCGGTTCCTGCGGAAAGTCCACCAGGAAGTAGTGCTTGAGCCCGAGGTGAACGAGCGAGCGCTCGAGGATTTCGCCGTAACGGGAGACGTCGTTGTTGCCACCGGAAATCAGACACACGACGGTCGATCCCGGCTCGAACGTCAGATTCTGAAGTGCCGCAACGGAAAGCGCCCCCGCCGGTTCGGCGATGATGCCCTCGCTCTGATAGAGCTCGAGCATCGCCGTGCAGATAGCGCCCTCGTCGATCTGATTGACGACGAACGATCCCGAACCGGAGCGCGTCTGAAGTTGACGAGCCACGAGCGGCAACGACGCGTGCGACACGACGGCAGCACCCAGACGTGAGACGACCTCGTAGGGAACGTCGCCGATGCGCTTGACGGCGGCGCCATCCACGAACGGATCGACGTCGGGAAGAGTTACCGGGCCGCCGGCAACGAGAGCGGCTGTCATGGATGCCGCGCCGGACGGTTCAATTCCGACGATCGACGTCTTGGGCGACCGCTCGTGCAAGTAGGTTGCTATCCCCGCGATGCAACCGCCGCCGCCGACCGGCACCACGATCGTGTCGAGAGGTGCGTCCAGTTGCGTGAGGATCTCGGCCGCGATGGTTCCTTGCCCCGCAGCGGTGCGCACGTCGTCGAACGGGGGGACCATGGTTGCGCCGGTTTCGGCTACGTCCTCTGCGGCCGCAGCAGCGGCGGCGTCATAGGTCTCGCCGATCATGAACAGTTCGACAAACGCTCCGCCGTGGGCGCGGATGCGATCACGCTTCTGCTTGGGGGTATTGGCCGGAACATAGATCCGACCCTTGATCTGCATGGTTCGGCACGCGAAGGCAACACCCTGAGCATGGTTTCCGGCGCTGGCGGTCACCACGCCTGCCGCACGCTCGGCCTCGTTGAGCTGAGCGATCAGGTTGTACGCGCCGCGAATCTTGTACGAACGGACACCTTGGAGGTCCTCGCGCTTGAGGTACACGTGCGCGCCGGTCAACGCCGAAAGGCGGTCGCTGTACTGCAAGGGGGTAGCCGCAATGACGTGCTGAATTCGCTCGATGGCCGCGTCGATCTCCTGCGCGTCGAGCGCGGGGAGGGCGGACTTGGTTACTACGACATCGGGCGAGTTAGACACTCCGCCATTTTCGCACGTCGGGGATCAACCTTCCCACCGCCCCGCCCCGCATCGTCGGCAGGGCAGGGCGGGAGTAGGTCAGCCGCGAGGATCCAACTGCGAGGGGCGCGGCACGTTCCGCAGATTCGACTTGGCCATCTGTACTGCCTCGCCGACGCCGCCGTTCATCACCATCTTCGACATCGCCAGGGCGAAGCCCTTCATCTGACCACCGGTGATGGTGGGCGGCAACGACAATGCCAGCGGATCGGTCACCAGATCGACCAAGGCCGGACCGTCGTGATCGAGCGCGGCGCGTAGGCCCGCTTCGATGTCCGCGGGATTCTCGATTCGGCGCGAGAAGATACCGAGCGCAGCAGCAACCGCCGCGTAGTCGACAGCGGGCACGTCGACCCCGAAATCCGGAAGGCCGTCGACCAGCATCTCGAGCTTGACCATTCCGAGTGTCGAGTTGTTGAACACCACGATCTTGACCGGCAACTTGTACATCGCGACGGTGACCAACTCACCGAGCAGCATCGACAATCCGCCGTCGCCGGACACCGAGATGACCTGACGTCCCGGACTCGACCATGCCGCACCCATCGCGTGTGGGAGCGCGTTGGACATGGATCCGTGCAATGCCGAGGAGATGAAGCGCCGCGACCCGTTCGGATTGAGGTAGCGCGCCGTCCACACATTGCACATTCCGGTGTCGGCGGTGAAGATAGCGTCGTCCGCAGCCAGATCGTCGAGGATCGAGGCCGCATACTCGGGATGGATGGGCGTGCGCTGCTTGACCGGATCCGTGTATGCACCAACCACTTTGGTCATCAGAGTGTTGTGCTTGGCGAGGGTGTCCTCGAGGAACCCGCGGTCGGTCTTGCGATCGAGCTGCGGAATCAGTGCACTCAATGTGCTCGCGACGTCGCCGTGCACAGCCAGGTCCAGGCTGGTTCGACGCCCCAACCGCTCGGCCGCGATGTCGATCTGAGCAGTGCGAACATCATCGGGCAGGAATTGATCGTAGGGGAAGTCCGTGCCGATCAGGAGCAGGAGATCGGCGCCGTGGATACCGTCGTGCGCCGCACCGTAACCGAGCAATCCGGTCATCCCGACGTCGTACGGGTTGTCGTACTGGATCCATTCCTTGCCACGCAGCGAATGCCCGATGGGAGCACCGACGGTTTCGGCCAGCGCCAACACCTCTTCCCGTGCGTCTCGCACACCCGCGCCGGCGAAGATCGCAACCTTGCGTGAGCCGTTGATCACGTCTGCCAACGCCTTCACGTCACCGGCGTCCGGAACGACTGTCGGCCTACGAGTTTCAACGAGCGTCGGCGGGTTTCCTTCGGCCGGACAATCGGCGATGTCCCCGGGAAGCACGATCACCGAGACGCCGTTTCGAGCTACCGAATGCTGAATCGCCGACTGCACCACGCGAGGTGATTGGACTGCCGTGCTGACAAGTTCGGTGTAACTCGAACATTCGATGAAAATCCGCTCGGGATGCGTTTCCTGGAAGTAGCCCATTCCGATCTGGGCGCTGGGGATGTGTGAGGCGATCGCGAGGACCGGGGCGCCCGAACGATGAGCGTCGTACAGGCCGTTGATCAGGTGAAGGTTTCCGGGACCGCAGGATCCTGCACACACTGCGAGTTTTCCGGTGATCTGGGCATCCGCTGCGGCGGCAAACGCGGCTGCTTCCTCGTGACGGACGTGTATCCAGTCGATTCCGCCCTTTTCGGAACCACCGGTGCGACGTACCGCGTCGACGATGGGATTGAGACTGTCACCGACAATGCCGTAGATCCGACTGACACCCGCGTCGACGAGCTGCTGAACCAATTGATCTGCAACGGTTTTCGGACTCATCAGACCTCCATGACACACTCACGGGAGTCGGGATCGCCGACCCCCGCGAGTGACGATTTTACTTGTGATTTATGCGGTGATTCTTGTGAAATGGTTTCTTGCGGAATGCCGGCGCTACTTGGGTTCGAGCACGAACACCGGGATCTCACGATCGGTCTTCGTCTGATAGTCGGCGTAGTCGGGGTACGCAGCGACAGCGCGCTCCCACCAGATCGCCTTCTCGTCGCCGGTGACTTCACGAGCAACCAGGTCGAAGACCTGCGTCGCGTCACGCAGGGTGACGTGCGGATCGGCCTTGACGTTGTAATACCAGACCGGATTCTTCGGAGCGCCACCGAGCGAAGCCACAACGGCATACGAGCCGTCGTGCTCGACGCGCATCAGCGGCGTCTTCCTGACCTTGCCGGACTTTGCCCCGATTGTCGTGAGAACGACGACGGGCATGCCGTTCATGTCGTTTCCCTCGGTGCCACCGGAGTTCTCGATGCGTGCGACCTGATCGGCGGCCCACGACGCTGGACTGGGTTCGTACTCACCTGTGATTGGCATGTGTACCAGTGAACACCCCCTCGACTGCCTTGGCCACCGAACCGCGCCGACCAGGTCTGTAGCCGACAGCTCCCCCTGGTTGATCGATTAAGTGAGATGCCGATCATTAAAGTTCGCTTGCCCGAACTCTCATCTCTGTCTACTCTGAAACCACAGCTTCGAACAGCCGTATCGGCCCGGCGTCACCGAGAAGCCTGCACCACCGAGAACCGGTACCACAGAGAAAGGGACGAGATGACCACCGCAGATATCTCCACTCGCGAATCACGCCCCTCGTCCGACCATTGCATCGATCTCGCCGGTACTCGCTGGCCGCTGTACAAGATCGAAGCTCTCGCGGTTGGCTTCGTGCTGTTCGTCATAGCAGGCGCCGTCACCCAGTCGATGCAGGTTGCAGTGCTGACTGCCGCAACAGCCGCTGTGATCACCTGGTGGGCGCGGCGCGTGTACTACTCGCGCACCACCTGATCACTTCACTCCCCGAACTCCAGCGGACCACGAAGGGACCTTGCTGCTGATGCAGCAAGGTCCCTTCGTGTGGTTCAGGTGCGCTCGATCGGTGGTCAGACCGTCAGGCAGCTTGGCCCGAGCAATGCCTTCAGGTCGCCCATCAGGGCCGAGGACGGTTCGACCCGAAGGACGTCGTCGACCTTCCACAGGCTGATCTCGGTTCCGCCGATCAGCCGGACGTGGACGTCGGACGTTCCCGGATGTCTGGTCAGCACCTGTTTGAGAGCACTGAGCTTGTCCTTGGTGCACTGCCGAAGCGGCAGCGAGACCGACAGGGGGCGTGCGACGCCGATCGCCGAAATATCAGGCACCGCGAGGTCGTTGCCGATCAGCGACATCCGATCGTCTCGGATCGAGACGCGAGCCTTGACCAACACGATGGCATCCTCGGCGATGTCCATTCCGTACACGGCGTACGCCTGTGGGAAGAACAGCACCTCGATTCCACCCACGAGATCTTCGAGCTGCACGATGCACCAGGTCAGACCGTTCTTGTTGACCCTGCGGTCCACCGAGGCAATGATGCCGCCGAGAGTTACCTGGGCGCCGTCCTGAACGCCGCCTTCGAGTATCGCAGCGATGGACGTGTCGGATTGCTGGCGAAGAATGTGCTCGACACCGTTGAGCGGGTGACCGGAGACGTACAGCCCCAACATCTCTCGTTCGAGTGCCAGGCGATGCTTGGAGTCCCATTCCTCCTCGGGGATCTTGACGTCGAACACCGAGGTGATCGACTCGTCGGCCTCGGCACCACCGAAGAGATCGAACTGTCCGATCGCCTCCGCCTTCTTGGTGCTCATCACGGAATCGATGGCGTCGGCATGAACCAACATCAGGCCCTTGCGCGGATGACCCAACGAGTCGAAAGCACCGGCCTTGATGAGAGATTCGGTGACCTTCTTGTTGCAAGCCATCGCGTCGATCTTGCCGAGGTAGTCGGAGAAATCGGTGAACTTCGATTTCTCGGTGCGCGCCTTGATGATCGAGGCGACGACGTTGGCGCCGACGTTGCGCACCGACCCCATACCGAAACGGATGTCGTCGCCGACGGTCGCGAAGTCGACTCGCGATTCGTTGACGTCCGGCGGGAGCACGGTGATGCCCAACTTGCGGCAGTCGGCGAGGTAGATCGCGGACTTGTCCTTGTCGTCACCGACGGAGGTCAGCAGACCCGCCATGTATTCGGCCGGGTAGTTCGCCTTGAGGTACGCAGTCCAGTACGACACGAGGCCGTATCCGGCGGAGTGCGACTTATTGAACGCGTAGCCGGCGAACGGAAGGACGGTGTCCCACAGCGCCTTGATGGCCGCCTCGCTGAAGTTGTTGTCCAGCATGCCCTGACGGAACCCGGCGTACGCCTTTTCCAGCTCGGACAGCTTCTTCTTACCCATGGCGCGACGCAGCAAGTCGGCCTGGCCCAGGGTGTACCCGGCCACCTTCTGCGCCAGTTGCATGATCTGCTCCTGGTAGATGATCAGGCCGTAGGTCTCGGAGAGGATTTCCGCGAGCGGCTCCTCCAGCTCGGGGTGAATCGGCTTGACGTCTTCCAAGGCGTTCTTACGCTTGGCGTAAGAGATGTGGGCGTCCACACCCATCGGTCCCGGGCGATACAGCGCCAAAGCGGCCACGATGTCGCCGAATCCGGTGGGCTGCATCAGTTTCAGCAACTCGCGCATACCGCCGCCGTCGAGCTGGAACACACCGAGGGTGTCGCCGCGGGCGAGCAGTTCGTATGTTGCAGCATCGTCCATCGGCAATGTGTCGAGGTCGAGGTCGATGCCGCGGTTGGCTTTGATGTTCTCGAGCGTGTCGCCGATGACCGTGAGGTTTCGCAGACCCAGGAAGTCCATCTTGAGCAGACCGATGGCTTCACACGAGGGGTAGTCCCACCCGGTGATGATGGCGCCGTCCTGGGCACGCTTCCACACCGGGATCGCGTCGGTGAGCGGTTCGGACGACATGATGACTGCGCAGGCATGGACGCCGGCGTTGCGGATCAGCCCTTCCAGACCCACCGCGGTCTTGTAGATCTTCGCGACGTCGGGGCTCGAGTCGATGAGCGCCCGAACCTCGACGGCCTCCTTGTACCGCTCGTGCTTCGGATCGGTGATACCGGAAACCGAGATGTCCTTGGCCATGATGGGCGGCGGGAGTGCCTTGGTGATCTGATCAGCGATGGCGAAGCCCGGCTTGCCGAACTGGACGCGAGCCGAGTCCTTGATGGCAGCCTTGGTCTTGATGGTGCCGAAGGTGATGACCTGGGCGACCTTGTCGTTGCCCCACTTGTCCGTCGCGTAACGCACCATCTCGCCGCGACGGCGATCATCGAAGTCGATATCGATATCGGGCATGGACACGCGCTCGGGGTTGAGGAATCGCTCGAACAGCAACCCGTACGGGATCGGGTCGATGTTGGTGATACCCATCGCGTAGGCCACCAACGAACCGGCGGCCGATCCTCGGCCGGGCCCGACGCGGATTCCGACGTCCTTGGCGTGGTTGATCAGGTCGCCGACCACGAGGAAGTAGGCCGGGAAGCCCATTTCGTTGATGACGCCGATCTCGTAGTCAGCGCGGGCGAGGTACTCCTGCGGAGGTCCGCTCGGGAAGCGGCGGTCGAGTCCGCGCATCACCTCGGCACGCAGGAAGGTCTGCTGTGTATGACCCTCCGGGACCGGGAAGATCGGCATGCGGTCGTGGAACGCCCAGACGTCCTCGTACGACTGCACGCGCTCGCCGATGGCAACGGTGTTGTCGCATGCCCCCGGTACCTCGTTGTCCCAGATGGCGCGCATCTCGGCAGCGGACTTGAGGTAGTAGCCGTCTCCGTCGAACTTGAAGCGAGTGGGATCGGACAGCGTCTTGCCGGTCTGGATGCAGAGCAGCGCCTCGTGGTTCTCGGCGGCGTCCTTGGTGACGTAATGGCAGTCGTTGGTGGCAAGTGGCGGGATACCGAGTTGCTTGCCGATGTCGAGCAGACCCTCGCGCACACGGCGCTCGATCGAGAGACCGTGATCCATCAGTTCGAGGAAGAAGTTGTCCGGTCCCCAGATCTCCTGCCACTTCGCGGCAGCTTCGAGAGCCTCGCGATCGTGGCCGAGACGAAGACGGGTCTGGATCTCACCGGACGGGCAACCCGTGGTGGCGATGATGCCCTCGGCGTGCGCGGCGATGAGCTCTTCGTCCATGCGCGGCCATTTGCCGAGCTGACCTTCGATGGATGCGAGCGAAGACAGCTTGAAGAGGTTGCGGAGCCCGGTCGCGTTCTCGGCCACCATCGTCATGTGGGTGTACGCGCCGCTGCCGGAGACGTCGTCGGACTTCTGGCTGCGATCTCCCCACAGAACCCGCTTGGTGTTGAAGCGGGATTCCGGAGCGATGTAGGCCTCGATGCCGATGATCGGCTTGATGCCGGCACTCTTTGCCTCGTTGTAGAACTGGCTGGCGCCGTACATGTTTCCGTGGTCGGTCATGCCGACGGCGGTCATTTCGAGACGAGCGGCCTCCTCGAACATGGCGCCGACCTTGGCCGCACCGTCGAGCATCGAGTACTCGGTGTGATTGTGAAGATGTACGAACGAGTCAGCCACGTGCGCCTCTCTGAAGGTCTGGGAGCGAGATCGAGTGTATGCCGCGTTGCCGACACGTTCGGCGACCGCCATCGTGGAGTCGCAGCGTGCCGCCTCGGATCACGTGACCGGAACCTCAGGTTCGACGCTCGACCTCATCGAACGCCGAGAACGCCGACCGGCGACGAAGGTGTCTGTCGTGAAGATCACCAGCGCGGCCCAGATCAGAACGAAGCCGATCCAGCGTGACGCCGGCATGTCCTCGTGCATGACGGCCACTCCCCACGCCATCTGCAGTGCCGGGGTGAGGTACTGCAGCATGCCCATCGTCGCCAACGGAACTCGCTGCGCGGCGACGCCGAACAGGAGCAGTGGCAGCGCAGTGACCGGGCCGGCGGCAAGTAGCAACAGACTGTGTCCGGCGCCGCTGCTGATGAAAGCACCGGCCCCGGTCAGGCTGAGAAACACGAGGTAGCCGACCGCGAACGGAGCAGCGACAACTCCCTCGGCGGTCAAACTGGTTCGAGGATCGAGCGGAACCACCTTCTTGACCAACCCGTAGGTGGCAAACGAACCGGCGAGAAGCAAAGCGACGATCGGGGGTTTACCGAAGTCGACCGTGATCACGACAACTGCCGTGGCGGCGAGGACGAGCGCAGCGATCTGGGCGGGACGCAATCGCTCGCGGAAGATCACGACGCCGAGCAGAACGGTGACCAGCGGGTTGATGAAGTACCCGAGGGCCGCCTCCACGACGCGGCCGGACACCACGGCATAGATGTACGTCCCCCAGTTCACTGCGATCGCCGCTGACGCCGCCGTCACCAGCAGCCAGGTGCGTGCGCTGATTCCGCGAAGCGATCCGAGACGGCCGGCAAAGGCCAACACGATCAGCATCAACAGAAGGGTCCACACCACACGGTGCGCAAGGATCTCGACCGGATCGGCGAAGTCGAGAAGCCCGAAGAAAGCCGGAAACGTTCCCCACAACAGGAAAGCCGCTACGCCGTAGAAGATTCCCGAGGACGAACGGGAATCAGCGCGTTTGTCCTCGCTCACGGGACCGGACCGTCGTCGGGACCGGGAGCAACGACGTCCACGTACTCCGGCAGCAAGGGACGGACGGCCGCCAACCAGGGCGAGGCGTCGGACGGCAATGCTTCCACTGCACGGACGTTCGACTCACGTGCGATCGCGTCGAGTCCTTCGGGAGTAGCTCGCACCAGTACACCTACCGCACAGGCGCACCCTGCGGACAATTGCCTCGCCGACGCGAGAGCGACCTGTTGCTGACGGTCGGTGTCGCCGCCGAGCGAGGCCAGTCGCGTAGCTGCCACACCGGGCGATCTGCGCACTGCTTCGTCGTTGTGGGGAACGGGCACCGACATGAGCGGCGTCTGGACGCGCTCGATCGGTACTCGGTACATGACCCTCGCCACCCGAACATCGGGCACACGAACACTCGAACCCTGAGAACGGCTGGTCGTCGTGATGACCTCGTCGACGGTGAGTGCCGTCGTGAAGGAGACCAACGCCCACACCGGCCCGTCGAGAGCCGCAACTGAATCTCGCGCTCGGTCGAGGTAATCCGGCACAGCTTCCCCACTGTCCGGGCCGAGAGTGTCCGTCCTGATCGGGGGGGTCGGCACGGGATTCGCGAACCCCACACCGACCACCGCCGCCACTGCGACGACGGCCAGCGCGGGAGCGAGCCCGCGCGGTGTCATGAGGACCGGAGAACTTCGAGTGCGTGTTCGAGATCCTTCGGGTACTTGCTCTTGATCTCGACCCAGCGACCGTCCGCCGGGTGTGCGAAGCCGAGCGAGACTGCGTGCAGCCACTGGCGCTCGAGACCGAGCCTTTCGGCAAGTCGAGGGTCCGCGCCGTAGGTCAGGTCGCCGCAGCACGGATGGCGCAACGCCGAGAAGTGGACGCGAATCTGGTGTGTGCGACCGGTTTCGAGGTGCACGTCCAGCAGACTTGCTGCCTGGAACGCCTCGATGGTGTCGTAATGCGTGACGCTGGGCTTGCCGTCGGCCGTGACCGTGAACCGCCAGTCGTTCCCGTGGTGGCGTCCGATGGGCGCGTCGATCGTTCCGCTGCTCGGGTCGGGGTGTCCCTGAACGAGAGCGTGGTAGCGCTTGTCGATGGTCCGCTGTTTGAACGCACGCTTGAGCAACGTGTACGCGCGCTCGGAGGTGGCAACCACCATGACACCCGACGTTCCGACGTCCAGACGGTGGACGATGCCCTGACGCTCGTGAGCACCGGACGTCGAGATTCGGAATCCGGCCGCGGCAAGTCCACCGATGACGGTCGGTCCCGTCCATCCGACGCTCGCGTGCGCGGCAACTCCGACGGGCTTGTCGACTGCCACGACGTCGTCGTCGGCGTAGAGGATCTCCATCCCCTCGACGGGCGTCGCCTCGATGGTCAGTGGCCGCGGTGGTTCGGGCAGAACTACTTCGAGCCACGATCCTGCGGTCAGACGATCGGACTTGCCGACCGCCACACCGTCGACGAGTACCGAGCCTTCTTCCGCGAGTGTCGCGACCACGGTTCGCGAGAGTCCGAGGAGGCGCGCCAAGCCCGCGTCGACGCGCATGGCATCGAGGCCGTCCGGCACTGGCATCGAACGCGATTCCCTCACTTGGATTCTCCCTCGGCCGCTGTCTTCGTACCGGAGAGCTTCGTGTCGTCCGCCTTGTGATCACGCAAGCGCTCACCATTGGGTTCGAAGCCGAAGAGAGTCAGCACGACGAGCAGTATCGCTCCACAGACGATCGCGGAGTCGGCGATGTTGAACACCGGCCACCAACCGACGGAGACGAAGTCCACCACATGTCCGCGCATGATTCCGGGAGAGCGGAAGAATCGGTCGACGAGATTACCCAACGCGCCGCCGAGAACCAGGCCGAGGCCGAGCGCCCACCACGGTGATCGGAGCGTTCGACCGATCTTGATCACACCGATGACGACACCGATGGCGACGAGGGTGAGGATCCACGTCATCGAGGTCGCCATCGAGAACGCTGCTCCCGGATTGCGGACCATCGTGAATGTGACCACGTCACCGATGATTTCGATCGGCTGCCCCGGCTTGACCGCGGCGACGGCCCACACTTTCGTGAGAATGTCCGAGAGCAGGATGACAGCGGCGATGGCAATGAGCATGGTCAGCCGGCGGGGCTTTGCGGCCGGCGCAACTCCCAGGTCACCATCTTCCGATTTCATGGCTTCCGGTTTCACGGTGTGGGGCTCGTCGGCCTTCGAGATTTCGGTAATCGGCTGATCCTCCGCGCTGACATCTCGGTCTGGGTGGTCTGTACTCACGCAACCATCATCCCTCATGTTCACCGCACCCGGTCACGCACTCTGCAACTGCGGCTAGCCTGGAGCGCGTGCCACTGCTGTCCACGACCGGCCGACGCGTTCCGTTCGCCCTCGCTGCCCTCGCTCTCACCACCGTTCTCACCGCTTGCGGCGACTCGGATCAACCTCCGAACACCCCGACCTCCTCGCCGAGTGAGGTCACTGTTCCGGTGACCGCTGCGACGGTCGAAGTACTCGAGGCGGGAAGCGAGCCGCGCGAGGTTTTGCGTACGAACTTGCCTGTCGGCACCACGCAGACGGCGACGCTCGTCACCCAGGCCGTCGTGAGTCAGCAGATCGATCAACAGCCCGCGCAGGATTTCTCTTCGCCGGAGATCACGATCCCGCTCTCGGCAAACGTGACCGCGGACGACCCCACCGCTGTCGTGGACCTGACGCTGTCGTCGATGACCTCGCCCGATGCAACGCTGCAGGCAGCACTGAGCGGGGCCGACGGATCTGCGGCCGGATTGTCGGTCACGGATTCGGGCGCCATCACCGCCCTACGGTTGAAGCCGTCCGTTAACTCGGCCAATGCTGCCCGCGCTGCAATCGAACAGGCGCTCGGCCAAGCGGTCTACCGGACCGTTGCACTCCCCGACGCTCCGGTCGGTGTCGGCGCACGTTGGGTGGTTCGGCAGCAAGTCAGCAGCGAAATCCTGCTCGATCAGACAACCACCGTCACGCTCACCGCGCGGGAGGGCAATCGGCTTTCGCTCGCGGTGGACGTATCGCAGACCCCGCAGAGCCCGGTCTGGAACCTGGCCGGTGACGCCGGAACGCTCAACATCGATCAGTACGTCATGGCCGGCTCCGGAAACCTCACCGTCGACCTCGCACTCCCCTTGCCGATCGACGGGCAGATGACCGTCGGCGGCGACCAGGCATACGGCGACCCGGACAGTTCCTCGGTGATCCGGCAGACCATCTCCAACAGCATTCGGTGGGAATCGTGACACGCCGATCGCTTCTCGCACTGGGCCTGACGGCAACGGCAGCACTGTTCGTCGTCACCGGTTGCGGCTCGGACGAATCCCCGAGTGCCGACACGACGACGCCGGTTTCCGCCCCACAGGTCGGTCTGGCGCCGTTCACGGCTGCTCCGGCCGCACCGCTGAGCGGGGCACCTCTCGACCGTGATGCGCTGCAACGAGCCGCGCTCACCCTCTCCGAACTACCTGTCGACTTCGACGTAGTTCCCGACCCGGTCGACGACCTCGGCCTCGCACCGGCGCCGGAGAGTTCGGAGGCGGACAAGTCGAGCACCGCCCCTGCCGTCTGCGCTCAGGTTCTGGCACCGATAGCCACCCAGGCCGCCGGATCCGTCGCCGACCTCTCCGACATGTTCACCGGCCCCGATTTCACGAGCATCGATCAGGACTCTGCTTCGTACGCCGACGGCGCAGCGGCAGCAGCAGCTTTCGAGAAACTTCAGACCACGCTGGCCGGGTGTGCGGAGTATTCAGGAACCGATGCCGACGGAACGACAATCACCTATCGCGTCGGCGGAGCCACGAACCCGAACGTCGGCGACGCGTCTTTCGCTTTCCGAATCATTACGGAGAGTGGCGGTTTCACCTTGGTCGCCGATGCGATCGTGGCCGCAGTCGGGACCACGTTGACTCAGGTGTCCGCGACGGCGCCGAGTCCGATCGCCCCCGATGTTCTGCACTCGATGGCATCGGCCGCCGCAGATCGCCTGCGCGCACAAACGCCCTGACAACGAGCGGATTCGTCCCGTCTCGGCCTGACGCGAATGATTCGGGACCACAGACCCTTTGACAACTGCCCGTCCACACTGAACGGTGAGAGTAGGTACGAAACAGACCAACGCGACACACTGATGTGAGGAGCAGAAGTTCATGCCGGAACCCAGAAGGTCAGATCACACCGATTACGTAGCCGTCAATCCGATCTTCTCGAGGCCTGGCGAGGATTCGGTTGCATCGAAGTACACACTCGAACCCGACGGCATGCTTCCCGAGACCGCCTATCAGATCGTCCACGACGAAACGATGCTCGACGGCAATGCGCGGCTCAATCTCGCGACGTTCGTCAGCACGTGGATGGACGATCACGCCACCAAACTGTATGCCGAGTCGTTCGACAAGAACATGATCGACAAGGACGAGTATCCGCAGACCGCCGCGATCGAAACCTACTGCTGGCGCATCCTTGCCGATCTCTGGCACTCACCGTCCCCCAAGGACGCAATCGGTACCTCGACGATCGGTTCTTCCGAAGCCTGCATGCTCGGTGGCCTGGCGATGAAACGACGCTGGCAGCACGCGCGAAAAGCCGCGGGCAAGTCCACCGAAAAGCCAAATCTCATCATGAGTTCCGCGGTCCAGGTTTGCTGGGAGAAGTTCTGCAATTACTGGGACGTCGAAGCGCGTTACGTGCCGATCAGCGAGGAACACCGCACCCTCGACGGTCACGATCTGGACAAGTACGTCGACGAGAACACCATCGGCGTCGTCGCGATCATGGGCGTCACGTACACCGGGATGTACGAGCCGGTCCTGGAAATCTCGAAGGCTCTCGACGCCATTCAGGAGAAGACGGGCCTCGATGTCCCCATACACGTCGACGGCGCTTCCGGTGCAATGATCGCCCCGTTCCTCCAGCCCGAACTCGAATGGGATTTCCGCCTCCCGCGCGTGCACTCCATCAACACCTCGGCTCACAAGTACGGGCTCGTCTACCCGGGCCTCGGATGGGTGGTGTGGCGGTCTCAGGATCTACTTCCCGACGACCTCGTCTTCAAGGTGAGCTACCTCGGCGGCAGTATGCCGACCTTCGCACTGAACTTCTCGCGACCCGGTGCTCAGGTGATCCTGCAGTTCTACTTGTTCCTGCGTCTCGGCCACGACGGCTATCGCGCGATCCAGCAGTCCTCACAGGACGTGGCGAAATTCCTCGCCGAAGGGATCGGGAAGCTCGACGCGTTCGAACTGTGGAACGACGGTTCCGACATCCCGGTCTTCGCGTGGCGCCTCGCCGAGGGCCACACGTCCAACTGGACGCTGTACGACCTGTCGGACCGACTACGCGGCAAGGGATGGCTGGTGCCGGCCTATCCCATGCCGGACGATCTCGCGGATCTGACAGTGCAGCGCATCGTGGTTCGTAACGGACTGAGCATGGACCTGGCGGCCAACCTGCTGCGCATCATCGAGGAGGAAACCGCGTTCCTCGACGAGCTGGACAGCCCGATGCCGCGGCCACGGGTCACCGAGGGATTCCATCACTGACGACGCCTACCGCAGAAAGAGCGGCCGTCGACTCCCCTTCGGGAGTCGACGGCCGCTCTGTGTTTCAGGTGTTGCGCAGAGATCAAGCAGCGCAAGCAGGCGAGGTCAGACCTGCAACGCCGACGATCTGGCAAGCGGTGGTCTTCGAGAGCTTCCAGACGCCGTCCTCGTAGACGAACGAAGCCTGCAGGCCCTGCTGCAGCGGCTGACCGTTGACAACGATGTTCAGCGAAGCTGCTGCCGTCTCGCTGCCCGTGTCGGTGACCGGGTCGAGGATCTCGACCTGGGCGCCGGCAGCCTTGGCGGCAGCGGCGACCTGGTTGATCAGCTCGGGATCCTGCTCGGCGCCCTGGACGAGGTTGACCTTGTCTGCGGCCGGAACACTCTCGTCGAGCGCCTGGGCAACCTTGCCGTTGAGCTCAGCGGACGTCGGCAGGACAACCTCGGACGTGGGTGCCGCAGCGGTGGTGGTTGTGGGCTTCGCCGAAGTCGTCTTGTCGGAGTCTCCTCCGTCCGAACCACACGCGGTCATCGTGAGGGCTGCTGCGATCGCCACGGCTGCAACGGTCATCTTCTGAAGCTTCAACTTCTCAGTCCTATCCATTCGGGTGTTCACATTCGAGCGTCAGTCGAACATCGTGCTTGCTCGAGGATCGTCGACAACATTACCCAACGGTAAGCGGAAAAAGTCTAAGGACATCCTCAGAGAAGGCTGTCGACCGCATCTGCAACCTCGAGCACCTCGTCGGATTCGGCGAAGGTCTTGGCGATTCCCGTTCCGCTGGAACGGGTTTCGAAGCGAACGGTGACCACGCCGTGCCCCGCGCCCTGCACCCAACCGTGTCCGTATTCTGGATGCTTCACGTCCAAACCAGGGTGCCAGTAGCGCTGAGGGACTCGTGCGGCCACCGGAGCGTCGAGTTCGGCCTCATCGAGAGCTCCGGTGAGTGTCTCGACGGGATAGCCGGGAACATCCTGATCCAACTCGGGAAAAAGTGATCCTTGCCGAACCGTGGACAAACCGGCGAATCCCACACCGACCAGGCGAATCGGCCCCAATTCCTGTGGATCGATGACCTGTTTCTGCGCTGTCGCGATCAGGATCTGGCGGTCGATGGTGGCGAACGGCAGCGTCACGGATCGAGTCAAGATACTCATGTCGGACTTCTTGAGCTTCAGTACGACGGTGCGAGCAGCTCTTCCGTCCTTCTCCAGCCTGGAAAATGCTGCACGACCACTACTTTCGACGGCCGCGCGCAATTGTGCCATCGTGACGATGTCTGCGGCGAACGTGGATTCCGCGCTGATCTGCTTGGATTCGGCACGCTCGGCGACCGGCCGGTCGTCGATCCCCTGCGCGAGCCGATGCAACCCCGGTCCGACAGTGGTTCCGAGTATCGACGCCACCTCCGCCATGGGAGTGCGGGCAAACCCTCCGATGGTTTCGATGCCGAGACGCTTGAGCTTTTCCTCGGCAACAGGGCCGATCCCCCACAGCTTTCGCACCGGAAGTGGATCGAGCAACTCGTGCTGCATCCCGGGAGGAATCACTGCGACGCCGTCGGGTTTTGCCAGTCCCGACGCGATCTTGGCAACCTGCTTACCTGCGCCGGCACCGATCGAGGCCACCAACCCTGTCTCGGCTTTGATCAACGCCCGCAGGTCTTCGCAGAACGCGCGCACCTCGTCGGCCCCGACGCCGGCCAACTCCACCGGTTCTCCGAAGGCCTCGTCCACCGACAACTGTTCGAGGATCGGCATGCGCAGGCGCAAAGCGTCGAACGTGCGTTTACTCAGAACCGAATACAACGACATCCGAGGCGGCAACACCACCGCTCCGCCACCGACCATCCGGCGTGCTTGGTGCATCGGCATTGCCGAACGGGCACCGAAAACTCTCGCTTCGTAGCTTGCCCCCGCGACCACTCCGCGCCCGCCCAAGCCGCCGACCAGCACCGGGCGACCTCGCAGAGTGGGACGGGTCAACTGCTCGGCGGAAGCGAAAAAGGCATCCATGTCGAGATGCAGCACCCACCTGCGACTTCGTGTGGGATCACCTTGATTCATCGGGAGTTACGGTTCTCTCAAAAGTAGGTGCAGAATCTACGTCCGCGCCTTCTTCTTGGGCGACTTCTTCTTCGGCAGGGGCAATACGTCGGCAGTCCGTTGGATGAAGGCGTGCAGATGATCGAGGTCCTGCAGCCGTTCCTCCGGCACCCGGTAGTAATCCTTTGCCCCCGGGTACGGCGGAGCCAGATCGGCCTCTGACCCGAAATCAGCACTGACCTCGGTGGGTTTGACGAACAAGACGTCTCCGCAGATCAAGCCCACGATCTTCTCGTCGCAATACAGTCCGTACTCGCCGAACATCGCCCTTGCCCGCACGTCGAGCGGTTCCAACTGCTCGAGAATGCGCGCCACGGTTTCCTTGCTCGTACCCATGAGAGCAAACTACTCCGGCACCCCGACATACAGACAGTCATCGGGAGCCGGAGTAGTCGCGTCGGTACTAGACCTTCGTGATCGCGGCGCGGATACCGTCACCGAGATCGACGGCGTCGTCTCCTGCTTCACCCACCGAGAACGAGGTGGCCAGAACCTCACCGGCGATCAATTCGCGATGACGCTCCGCCCACTCCTTGCAGTCCTGCGGAACCTCGAGCACGACGTTGATCCGGTCCGAGACATCCAAACCGGCGGCACGACGCGCATCCTGCAACTGACGGATACGGTCCTTGGCCCAGCCCTCGGCTTCGAGTTCCTCCGTCACAGCGGAGTCGAGTACGACCAGTCCCGCACCGTCGGGCAGTGCAGCCGTCGAATCCGGCTCGGCTGCAACCAGTTTCTGCGTGTACTCCTCTGGCAGCAGTTCGATGCCCGCCGCAACCACGACGCCGTCCGCGTTCTCGGTCCAGTCGCCCGCCTTGACCGCCTTGATGACGGTCTGAACGGACTTGCCCAGACGCGGTCCTGCAGCACGCGCGTTCACCGCGATCTCGAAGCGCCCGTGCACGTCGACGTCATCGGTCAGATCGACCTTCTTGACGTTGACCTCGTCGGCGATCAGTCCGAGGAAAGGACGCAGACGCTCGGCGTCCGGCGCCGCGACCGTGACCTCAGGCAACGGAAGACGAACACGCAGATTCTGTGCCTTGCGCAGGCTCAACACCGTGGAGCACACGGTCCGGACGTCGTCCATCGCCGCTACCAGCTCGGGGTTCGCCGGGAGCTCCGACGCCTCCGGCCAATCAGCCAGGTGAACCGAGCGCTCCCCGGTCAGCCCGCGCCAGATCACCTCGGACACCAACGGCAACAGCGGCGCGGCGAGACGCGTCACGACCTCGAGCACGGTGTGCAAGGTGTCGATCGCGTCGCGATCCTCGTCCCAGAACCGCGAACGAGAACGTCGCACATACCAGTTGGTGAGCGCGTCACAGAACAACCGAAGCTCGTCGCACGCGCCGGCAATGTCGTTGACCTCGAGGGCCTCGGTGATCACGTCGCGGGTGGTCGCGAGCTTGGCCAGGATGTACTGATCGAGGATGTTCTCCGAATCGGTACGCCACACACCGGATTCCGGCGCGTACAACTGCAGGAAGCTCCAGGCGTTCCACAGCGGGAGCAACGCCTGACGCACACCTTCGCGGATGCCCTGCTCGGTCACGATGAGGTTTCCCCCGCGCAGGATCGGCGAAGACATCAGGAACCATCGCATCGCATCGCTGCCGTCGCGGTTGAACACCTCCTTCACGTCTGGATAGTTGCCCTTGGACTTGCTCATCTTCAGTCCGTCGTCGCCGAGCACGATGCCGTGCGCGGCAACGGTTTTGAACGCCGGACGATCGAAGAGTGCGGTGGCCAGCACGTGCAGCGTGTAGAACCAGCCGCGAGTCTGGCCGTTGTACTCGACGATGAAATCGCCCGGGAAATGGCCCTCGAACCATTCACGGTTCTCGAATGGGTAGTGCACCTGCGCATACGGCATCGAACCGGATTCGAACCAGCAGTCGAGCACCTCGGGAACACGGCGCATCATCGACTTCCCGGTCGGATCGTCCGGATTCGGGCGGACCAGGTCGTCGATCATCGGCCGATGCAGATCGGTCGGACGCACACCGAAGTCTGCCTCCAACTGGTCGAGCGATCCGTACACATCCGTACGCGGGTACTGCGGATCGTCCGACACCCACACCGGGATCGGGCTGCCCCAGTAGCGGTTTCGGCTGATGTTCCAGTCGCGGGCACCTTCGAGCCACTTGCCGAACTGGCCGTCACGGATGTGCTCGGGCACCCAGGTGATGTCCTTGTTCAGCTCGACCATGCGGTCGCGGAACTTGGTGACCGCGACGAACCACGACGGAACCGCCATGTAGATGAGCGGCTGCCCACTGCGCCAACTGTGCGGGTAGGAGTGCTCGATCGTCTCGTGCCGCAGCAGCTTTCCGGCAGCCTTGAGGTCCTTGATGATGACGGGGTTGGCGTCGAAGACCATCAAGCCCTCGTACGGCGGAACCATCGAGGTGAACTTTCCACCCGGATCGAGTGGCTGCACGACCTCGATGCCGTTTGCCGTGGCGACATCCATATCCTCTTCACCGAAAGCCGGTGCGAGGTGGACGATTCCGGTTCCGGAGTCGGTTGTCACGTAGTCGGCCGAGAGCACGACGTGTGCGTTCGGATGTCCGAGGAAGAAGTCGAACGGCGGCTTGTACGACAGTCCGACCAACTCGGTGCCCTTGTGACGGGACACGACCTCGGGGTCCTCCCCCAGCTCACGTGCGTAATGAGCCACCCGCGCTTCCGCGAGCACATACCGCTTTCCGTCCTCACCGAGCACCTGAACGTAGTCGACCTCGGGATGCACCGCAGTCGCCAAGTTGGACGGCAGGGTCCACGGGGTCGTGGTCCAGATGATCGCGTTTGCGCCGTCGAGGGGTGACCCCGGAGCGACCAGCGGCATGTCGACCGTGACTGCGGGATCCTGACGCATCTTGTACGCGTCGTCGAGACGAGTCTCCTGATTGGACAGCGGAGTCTGCTCGTACCAGCTGTACGGCAGCACGCGGAAGCCCTGATAGATCAGGCCCTTGTCGTGCAGCTCCTTGAAGGCCCACATGACGGACTCCATGAAGTCGACGTCCAGGGTCTTGTAGTCGTTGTCGAAGTCGACCCAACGTGCCTGGCGGGTGACGTAGTCACGCCACTCGTCGGTGTACTTGAGCACCGAGGCCTTGCAGTACTCGTTGAACTTGGCCAGACCCATGACTTCGATCTCGGCCTTGTCCTTGATGCCGAGTTGCTTCTCCGCTTCGAGTTCCGCGGGCAGGCCGTGGCAATCCCAGCCGAAGCGTCGCTCGACCTTGCGTCCACGCATGGTCTGGAAGCGCGGCACCAGGTCCTTGACGTACCCCGTCAGCAGGTGACCGTAATGCGGCAAACCGTTTGCGAATGGCGGTCCGTCGTAGAAAACGAACTCTTCGTTACCGTCCCGATTGGCAACCGACGCACGGAAGGTGTCGTCGTCGTCCCACTGTTTCAGGACTTTCTGTTCCAGATCGGGGAACTTGACTCCGGTGTCGGCGGGGACACCGTAGTCGACTTTGGGATACCCGTTACTCGCCATGGCGATCTCCTCGTGCCAGTCGGACTCGGCACGGGGACGACGTGGCGCTTGTGCGCCGACACCGCGGTACCACCCCGTTTGCACCCCGCCAATCCGCGCTTGGATCCCGAGGTGCCACTCGATCGAGCTGTGACGGGCTCACCCGTTCGGTTCTACTGAGTTCTCGTCGCCTGAAGCGGCAAGAACCGTTCTTCCGAAAGCTCCCCGGTGATTGCCGGATCAAAGCCAGGTATTCGTGATCGACAGTCTAATACTTGTCCTACGACGTGTCGGTACTGCCCAGGACTTCGGTATGGCCAGGACTTCGGTATGGCCAGGACTTCGGTACAGCCTAGGACTTCGGTAGAGCTTAGGTCTTGCCGCCCGACGCTTCGCCATGGTTTCCCGGATTGTCGTCGTTGACAGTGGCTGCATCACCGGTCGAGGAATCCGAGGAACTCTCGCCTCGACCGTACGGCGACATGCCACTGCCCGATACCGGGTCATCCAACGAAGGAACCGCCTTCCTGCTGGTCAGCGCACTGACCAGCAGAAGGACGGCACCTGCTACACAAATCGCGATACATGCCCACGCCCAGATCAGCGACCCTGTGGTCAGGGCAACGATCAGGAGTGCGAAGCCAACTCCCGCGAGAACCAACGTCACGACCAGCACGTATCAACCTTTGTCCGGTCCGATAGCTGAGCCGACGGGGCGCTCTCGGTCAGCTGTTCCCCTTGGCGAAGGACGGGCTGTAGGAATCCTGTCCGCCGTCGACCGGAACGGCCGAGCCACGCTGTTCGAGCTCTTCGAGCTGCGATTCCAGGTAGGACTTCAGGCGCACCCGGTACTCACGTTCGAACGTTTTCAGCTGCTCGATACGGCCTTCGAGGACCGAACGCTGCTGGTTGATGGTCGCCATGATTTCGGTGTGCTTCTTCTCGGCGTCCGCCTTGAGAGCGTCTGCCTTCTCCTGAGCCTGGCGAAGCTGGGTCTCGGAGCGGGTCTGAGCGTCGGTGAGCATTGCCTCCGACTTGTTGCGCGCATCCGCGATCATGCCGTCGGCCTTGCTGCGAGCCTCGCTCATGAGCTGCTCGGAGTTGGTGCGAGCACTGCCGAGCAGCTGCTCGGACTCGGTCTTCGCATCGTTGGTGAGACGATCCGCCATCTCCTGTGCCAGTCCGAGGACCTTCGCGGCCTGCATGTGGGTGTCGCCACTCTGCGGCGCTGCAACGGCAGCGGCGGCGGGAACCGGTGCTGCAACAGGTGCAGGCTTGGGCGGCTCGACGACCCGAGCGGGCTCCGGCTTGGGCTGCGCTGCGACGGGTGCCGCTTGCTGAGCCGGTGCCGGCGACTTCTTGGCAGCCGCGAGCTCCTGATCCAGCTCACCTACGCGCTGGCGCAGGTCCGCATTCTCTTCGATGAGCTGCGACAGCGCCTGTTCGACGAGGTCGAGGAATGCGTCGACCTCGTCCTCGTTGTAGCCACGCTTGCCGATAGGCGGCTTGCTGAACGCAACGTTGTGCACGTCAGCTGGAGTCAGTTGCGGCATGGAAGGATCCCTTCACGCGTCATTTGGCGGTCTAGCAAGCATTCAGTTGCAACACAGTCTACGTAGTGGCGAACCACCGTATGAGTTATGGGTTCCATTCTGGCACACCACTCACTCGGACTGCGCTCAGCGAACAACCGACATCAGGATGATGACGATGAAAAGCAAGACCATGATGGATAGATCCAAGCGAACTCCACCGAGGTTGATCGGGGGGATCAACCTGCGGAGCAGTTTCACCGGAGGATCGGTGATCGTAAAAATGGTTTCGAGAATGACAGCGACCAATCCGGTCGGTCGCCAATCTCTGGCAAACGAACGAACGAACTCGACGATCACTCTGCCGATCAGCAACAGCCAGAAGACAACCAGCACCAGATAGATCACAGAGAGAAGCGCGTCCACACCCTCACTCTGCCTGACTTCTGCGTTGTGTCCAAAACAGACACACCGCAGCAATTCCGGAACCGGTCCGCATCGCGCCCGCCTTGTAACGGCCGGCGATGGGTCCGAATGCGGCGCCCGCCGAGACGGGCCGCCGTTCGAATGTGCTCACGTCACCCCTGCTCAGGGGCCGGACTGCGGTCGAGACCATCATTTCTGGCTGTAGAAACCCGTCTCGGCGATCCGACGGCGTTCCTCAGCGGAAACGTCGATGTCGGCCGGTGAGAGAAGAAACACTTTGGTGGCTACCTTGTCGAAAGAACCACGCAATGCGAACGCCAGGCCGGCCGCGAAATCGACCAGACGCTTCGCGTCGGCGTTGCTCATGTCGACCAGATCCATGATGACCGGAGTGCCGTCGCGGAACCGCTCACCGATGGTGCGGGCCTCTGCGTAGCTCTGCGGACGCAGCGTCGTGATCTTGGCGAGCGGGCCGCCGTCATCGACAACAGGTGCACGTCGCGCTTCGGGACGCTCTGCACGAGCGTCGACCGCGAGGTTGCCGCGGCTTGCCGGGCGCGGCGCCATCGCCGGGCGGCTACTGCGACTGGGTACGGTGTCGACGCGGGGCCGGGAATCGTAGCGATCGAACTCCGCGTCCTCTTCGTCACGACGACTGGGCGCGTAGCTCGCCTTCGAGAAGGCAGGTTCGACGAATTCGCGGTCGTCGCGCTCGGCATAGCCGTCGTGACTACGACGGGGTGCGCGGCGAGCCTGATCGGGCTCCTCCACGTATTCGTCCTCGTAGTCATCGAGGGGAACCATGCCGAAGTAAGCCTTGAACTTATGCAGGTTGCTCATTGATCGACCTTCCTTGGCGCGGCGGAATCAATCCGACTGCGACCGGTCGCAGCGGTGTGGACGGGTTGGGCGATCACCTGAGCGATCACCTCGAGATTACTGGTCGTGAGCCGAGCAGTGCGGTTCCGACACGCACGCAGGTTGATCCATGGCGCACTGCGGCCTCCAGATCACCGGTCATTCCTGCCGAGAGTTCGGTTGCCCGTGGATGCGATTCGAGAATCAAAAGATGTGCCCTGCGGAGGATTTCGAACTGCTCGTCCGGTTCTGACCCAAGCGGCGGGACGGCCATCAGTCCCGCGAATTCGAGACCTTCGGCTGATTCGATCCGCTCGGCAAGAGGGGTTAGCTCTCCCGTCGGAACTCCACCACGCGCAGGGTCTCCGTCCAGACTTACCTGGATGAGCACCCGCAGCGGCGCTGTGCGCTCTCCGTCGGACAAAGCTCCGAGCGCCGCCCGATCGAGCGCATCGGCCAGTCGCGCACTGTCCACCGAGTGAATTGCGTAGGCCCACTTCGCTACCGAACGCGCTTTGTTGCGCTGCAACTGCCCGATCATGTGCCAGCGAACCGGATCGTCGATCGCGCCGCTCTCTGCAGCGCGGTCGAAGTCCGCAACCTTCTCCACTGCTTCCTGCTCACGAGACTCACCGAATTCACGGCAACCCAGTTCGTACAGGATTCGGGCGTCGGACGCCGGAAAGAATTTGGTAACTGGCAGCAGTGCTACGTCGGAAACTTCACGACCGGCGGCAAGGCAGGCGGCCGCCAGTCGCGCCCTCACCGAGTCGAGTGCCGTCGATATTTCTGTCAGCCGCATATCCGTCTGGCGCATTTCTGCCTAGACGGTTTCCTGCGCTGCGGGCGCTTCCATCCAGATCACTGCAGCTTGACGCCCGGTCAGAGATTCTCGGCGATGACTGAACAACGCGCGATCCTCGATCGTGCACCGGGGGTCCTCGGCGACACCGGACACACCCGCGGCGAGCAACTGCTTACGCAGTCCCGCACGTAGATCGAGTCCCGGCGTGCCCTTCTCGGTGCGAGTTGCGCTGCCCGGCAAGTGCTTTTCCACGTCTGCGCGCATCGCGGCGGGAACCTCGTACTGGCGTCCGCTGGCTGCCGGACCGAGGAAGGCGCCGATACGTGAGACGTCCGCGCCCTGTCGCACCATCTCCGCGAGGACGCGCGGGACGATACCGATGCGGGCACCGATCCGTCCGGCATGTACGGCCGCGATCACACCGGCCTCCTCGTCGGAGAGCAGAACGGGAACACAGTCAGCACTGAGAGTGGCGAGCGCCAGGCCGGGAACGGTGGTGACCAGAGCGTCCGTCACCGGAATCACTTCGTCGGTCGGTTCCGTCACGACAGTGACGTTGCGCGAGTGGATTTGTTCCATCCACACGAGATGGTCAGGCTCGACGCCTATTTCGCGTGCCAGGCGACGGCGATTCGCATCGACGGCCGCCGGATCGTCTCCGACGTGATCGCCGAGATTGAACGACTCGTACGGTGACGCGGAAACACCACCGGCTCGGCTGGTCACGACGCGGCGAATGCGGGTGCGGGTGGTCGACTTCTCGGTACTCAAGATATGTGTGCTCACAAACGTCGAAAGTTGTCGTCCGGCTCAGACGTGACCGGACATCCAGTCAAGAACAGGGTACCCAGAAATTCCGGGCACCCTGTTCGCGAAACTGTTTGTAGCCCTACGTCAGCGACGCATGAAGACCGGCACATCGACGTCGTCGTCGCCGTCGTCTTCCTGGACCGGCGCATGGCGTGGGCCACCGATCGGAGGCAAGCTGCCCGAACCGGTGGTCTCGCGCGCTGCGGAAATCGGCTGCTCGCCAGCAGGTTCGGCGGCCACCGGTGACCGGCCGACCTCACCTGCGCGCCCGGCACCGATTGCTCCACGTCCCTGCGCGGTCGACTCCACGGGACGGCGAGCCGGAGCTCCTCCGTCGAATCCTGCAGCGATGACCGTCACACGAACCTCGTCGCCGAGTGAATCGTCGATGACCGTTCCGAAGATGATGTTGGCGTCGATGTGCGCAGCTTCCTGCACCAGCGAAGCCGCCTCGTTGATCTCGAACAGACCCAGATCGCTGCCGCCGGCGATCGACAGGAGAACGCCGCGGGCGCCTTCCATCGATGCTTCGAGGAGCGGGGAATTGATCGCGGATTCTGCCGCCTTGATAGCGCGTCCCTCACCACGTGAGGATCCGATGCCCATCAAAGCGCTGCCGGCGCCGGACATGACACCCTTGACGTCCGCGAAGTCGACGTTGATCAGGCCCGGGGTGGTGATGAGGTCGGTGATGCCCTGGACGCCGTTGAGGAGAACCTCGTCGGCGCTGCGGAAGGCATCCATGAGGCTGACGGCCGCGTCACCCAGTTGGAGCAGGCGATCGTTGGGAATGACGATCAGCGTGTCGCAGGACTCGCGGAGCGCCTGGATTCCGGTATCCGCCTGTCCCCCACGACGCTTGCCCTCGAAGGAGAACGGCCGAGTCACGACGCCGACGGTGAGTGCGCCCAGCTTCCGGGCGATGCTTGCCACGACAGGGGCACCACCGGTTCCGGTGCCACCACCCTCGCCTGCGGTCACGAACACCATGTCGGCGCCCTTGATGACCTCTTCGATCTCGTCCTTGTGATCTTCGGCTGCCTTGCGACCCACTTCAGGGTCGGCACCGGCGCCGAGGCCACGGGTCAATTCACGACCGACGTCGAGCTTGACGTCGGCGTCACTCATCAGAAGGGCTTGCGCGTCCGTGTTGACCGCGATGAACTCGACTCCCTTGAGTCCCTGTTCGATCATGCGGTTGACTGCGTTCACGCCGCCGCCGCCGATGCCGACGACCTTGATTACGGCGAGGTAGTTGTGCGGGGGCGTCATCGGCTCTCGCCTTCCGTGTCGTGTTTCACGCTGCTTGTCAGTGCTGCTGTCTTTGGTACTGCTGCTGTCTTTGGTACTGCGGCTGTCTTTGTAACTGCGGCTGTCTTTGTAACTGTTGGGTCTTTGTTACTGCTGGTGTTCGAGATAAACTCTAAACCTCAACCACAGGGTTAGAGTTATGTCAAGTATTCGATCTGAAACGAAACGCTATGCACCGTCGTCGCGTTCCGCCATTAGGCGCGCCGGGACACACCGAAGTATTTGCCACGCACCGACGCACGAGTGCACCGCGCGCTATCGGACCGTCGGCAGATCAGGACTGGACACGTCGTACGTCTGCCCCGGCTGAGTCAACAGCGGAAGCGTCACGGCAGCCTTACGATCCGAGTGCTCGACACCGCCCCAGTTTACGACGCGACCGTCGAGCAGGGTCAGCGTGACACTCGAAATCGACCGAGCGGCAACCTCTCCCACCTGAAATCTCAGATCCGGCGGCAACACCGACAACACCTCGAGAGCAGCGAGCGTCGGCTCGTCGTTCCACCCGGGCGTCGGTGTCACCAGACGCGGAACCCCGGGCGGCGGGACGCCCATCTCGAAATCGACACCCTTCTCGTCCAGCAGGTGTGCGCCCTCAGGTGAATCGACGAAGACAACCGGTACCCGTTCGGTGACGGTGACGCGGATGGTCGACGGATACATCCGCTGCACACGAGCAGAGGCCACCTTCGGAATCGTCGCGACACGTGCCGCGGCGGCGCCGGTGTCGACCCGCATCAACGGCTGACCGGTCGGTACGGCCAGGAGCGAAAGGATCTGTTCCTCACTGACGGTAGTCGCACCGAGAACTTCGGTGCCCCGGACCGAGAGCACCGGAGACAACCAGGCCGTCAGCGCGATCCCCACCACCAGCACGATTGCCAGCGGGGCCACGATCAGCGGTCGCTTGAACCACTTACGAGTCGGTGTGGGTTCGGGAGCCGGCTCCGTCGACCGCGTCGAGTATCGCGATTCGGTGCGAGTACTACGCCGACGCGTGCTGGTGGCGCGTCTGGCTTGAGGGTCTCGACGCCCGCGCCGACTTCGTGCGTCGGGTGTCATCGCGGCGCGGGATGCGGCGCCGAACGCAAAGCATCGAGGATCTGTTTGCCGAGCATGGTGACGTCGCCGGCACCCATCGTGATGACGATGTCGCCGGGGTGAGCCAACGCCGCAACCTGCTTCGGCGCCTGCGACAGATCAGGTTGATAGTGAACAGGTTTGGTGACCGATTGAGCGACCAGCGCACCGCTGACGCCCGGCATCGGCTCTTCGCGAGCGCCGTAGACGTCGAGAACCACTACCTCGTCGGCCAAGTCCAGTGCCTGCGCGAACTCCTCGGCAAACGCGGCTGTGCGCGAATAGAGATGAGGTTGGAAGACCACGATCACGCGTCCGGCGGCCGAATTGGTCGACGACGAATCGTCTTCCGGTCGAACCAGATCCGCCGCCGCGCCGAGGACCGCGCGAACTTCGGTCGGATGGTGGGCGTAGTCGTCGAACACCCGGACACCACGCTCGCGGCCGGTGAACTGGAATCGGCGGTGGACGCCGCCGAATCCGGCGAGCCCCTCGACGATTTCCTCCGTCTCGGCGCCGGCGTCACGCGCGGCCAGCAGAGCGGCAAGTGCGTTGAGCGCCATGTGACGACCCGGCACTGCCATCCGCACCGTTCGCGCAGCGCTCTCGCCGGCGAGCTGGAACTGCAGGACTCCCCCGACGTCGTGTGCATGGAAGCCAAGTAGTCGGACTCCGACCTCGACGCCGTCGACAGGCTCGAAGGCAGTGCCCGCCTCCACTTCCTGCGCGTCTGCTGATCCGTAACCGAGTACCCGGATGTCCGAACGACCCGAGGCCACGATTCGCTTCGCGAGGTCTGCAGATCCCAGATCGTCGAGGCAGGCAATCAAGAGTCCGCCCGGACGTAGCTTGTCGACAAAATCGTCGAACACCTTCACGTAGGCTTCGACGCTGCCGAAGTAGTCGAGGTGATCGGCCTCGATGTTGGTCACGACGATCACGTTGGGGTCGTACTGAAGCAGCGACCCGTCGCTCTCGTCCGCCTCGGCGACGAAGACGTCACCGCTACCGTGATGGGCGTTCGTTCCCGCCTCGTTGAGTTCGCCACCGACGGCGAAAGACGGGTCGAAACCACAGTGTTGCAGGGCGACCACGAGCATCGAGGTCGTCGACGTCTTGCCGTGTGTACCCGAAACCAGGAATGTGCGATTGCCCTGCATCAGCGAAGCAAGGACAGCCGGTCGAAGAATCACCGGGATTCCGCGGCGAGCGGCCTCGACGAGTTCCGGGTTGTCCTTCGGGATGGCTGCGTGCGTCGTGACGACGACGGTCGGACCACCGGGCAGCAGGTCGAGAGCATCGGCGTCGTGGCCGATCCGAACCTGCGCCCCGCGTGCACGAAGCGCCAGGACTCCTCGGCTCTCCTTCGCGTCCGAACCCGATACCAGGCCCCCGCGGGAAAGCAGAATTCGCGCGATGCCGGACATACCGGCACCGCCGATTCCGACCATGTGTACTCGCTCGAGGTGGGCGGGCAGCGCGGTCATCGGTTTCCCCTTGCGTTTTCCTGGACGGCGTTTTCCTTTGCCGCGATGTCGAGCACTATCCGTGCGATCTCGGTTGCCGCCGTGCGGTGTCCGACATTGGCAGCGCCACTGCTCATCTTGTCGAGACGCGCGCTGTCGCTCAGCATCGGCACGACAGTACCGGCGACGAACGTCGGTGTGAGCTCGTTGTCGGAGACGATGATCGCGCCGCCGGCTGCGACAACGGGTTTCGCGTTGAGTTCCTGCTCACCATTGCCGTGTGGCAGCGGAACGTAGACGGCCGGAAGCCCGACCGCAGAGACCTCGGCAACCGTCATCGCGCCGGAACGACAAATGGTCGCGTCGGCTGCGGCGTACGCGAGATCCATCCGTGAAAGATAAGGAACAGCCACGTACGGTGCCGTTTCCGAGTACTGCGTGACCTCGAGAGAGTTCTTGGGACCGTGAGCGTGCAGCACCGAGATCCCGGCCTTGGCCAATTCTTCCGCTGCTCCGGACACCGCGTCGTTGAGCGACTTCGCGCCCTGCGATCCACCGAAGACGAGCAGAACGGGACCGTCCTGCGGCAGTCCGAAGTACTCGCGCGCTTGCGAGCGGAGACCTGCTCGATCGAAATTCGCGATCGACGCCCGCACCGGAATGCCGACGATCTCGGCGTCCTGATCGCCTCGGTTCTTCACACCCGACCCCGGAACGGCAGCAAGCACACGCGTCGCCAGGCAGGCACCGATCTTGTTCGCGATGCCGGCACTGGCGTTCGCCTCGTGGATGACGATCGGAATCTTGCGGCGGCGCCGAAGAACACCACCGCGGGCGGCAAGGTAGGCCGGAAGCGCGACGTAGCCGCCGAAACCGACGATCACGTCAGCGTCGACGGAATCGAGTACCTCGCGCGTCTTGCGCACCGAGGCCAGGATGCGTGTCGGCAGTTTCACCAGATCCATCGTGGGCTTACGGGGAAGCGGAACCGGCGGAATGAGTTCGAGGGTGTACCCGCGAGCAGGAACCAAGGTGGTTTCGAGACCACGCGCTGTCCCGAGTGCGGTGATCCTGGTATCGGGCTGAGCGGCCTTGACCGCGTCCGCGACCGCAAGTGCGGGTTCGATGTGACCAGCCGTGCCTCCCCCTGCCACCACTACCGACAGAGCCGATTTGTTGCCGCTCACCTACGAATTCCTCGCTCTCGAACTTCTCGTGGATCTTGTGCCCTACGTGTCGGCGCCTGCCGACGCTGACCATTCTGCCCTCCCGCGGCGCGCTTCCGTGACCCAGCGGCCGCACCTCGCGTGGAATCCGCGGATGTGCGAGCACCTTGATCTGCCCGCTTGCGTCGATCACCCATCTCGATCGCGCGCCGGCCGTCGCGTCCGCGTGCCGGTTCGATCTGCCGTGCGGGCTTCGGCCGACGGATCGGCCGACCCCCTGACGGCGGGTGGTACAGCACCGGCTTGGGCAGTCTGAGCAACTTCGAGATCTTGCCGTCCTGCCCGGAGTTCAGAGCGGCAACTGCTTCCGGCTCGTGTCGTGCTGCATTGGCGATGACGCCGAACATGAACAGCGTGATCGCCAGGGACGAACCACCAGCGGAGACCAAGGGCAACTGGAGTCCGGTCACCGGCAGCAGTCCGATGACGTAACCGATGTTGATCATCGCCTGGCCGACGATCCAGGTAGTCGCGGTAGCCGACAGGAGGCGCCAGAACGGATCGATGCTGCGCGCTGCGATTCTCAATCCTGTGTACACGAATACGGCGAACAAACCGATCACGACCGCGCAGCCGACAAATCCCAGCTCTTCCCCGATGATCGCGAAGATGAAGTCGTTGTGCGCGTTGGGTAGGTAGTTCCACTTTGCGACGCTCTGACCGAGTCCGCGTCCGAAAAAGCCCCCGTCGGCGAGCGAATACAAAGCCTGCTTGGCCTGATAGTTGTTGCCCTGCAGGTCGTCGCTCTTGTTGAAGAAGGCCTGAACTCGATCGGAACGATAACCAGCCGTCATGGCCAGCACGCCCGCCACGACGACGCCCGTCACCGCTATCGACCCGAAGAGTTTCAGTGGCAGCCCACCGAACCACAGCAGGGCGCCGACGATGATTCCCAATGCGATGGTCGTACTGAGGTTCGGCTGCGCGACGACCAGGGCGAAGACCAGCATCGCAGCGGGCACGAGCGGAATCAGGATCGACTTCACAGATCGGTCGTCCGGCCGCCTCGAGGCCAACAGATGCGCGCCCCAGATCGCCAATGCGACCTTCATGATTTCCGACGGCTGCACCGAGAACCCACCGACGTTGAACCAGCGACGCGCGCCCTGCGCTTCGGTGCCGATGCCCGGAATCAGGACGAGGACCAGCATGATGAGCACGACGACGAACAGCGGAAACGAATACTGCCGGAGCACCCTCGCCGGGATGCGCAGCGCGACGTAGAAGAGCACCGCCCCGAGAATCGCGAAGATCAACTGCTGAGTGAACAGCGAATATGCCGAGCCACCGGACACGTACTGCTCGACGCTCGACGCCGAGAGAACCATCACGAGCCCCAAGACGGTCAACATCGTGGCAATCGTCACCACCAGGTGGAACGACGCCAACGGCCGCGCCAACCAGGCACCGATTCGGGTCTTGGGACCCTTGGTCATCGCAAGTTCCCGGCTTCGCCAGGCGAATCGGTGAACGGATCGGGTAATGCTGCTACAGCGGCGGCGAAGCTGTCACCACGATGTCCGTAGCTCGCGAACATGTCCAGCGACGCGGCGGCCGGGGCGAGTACAACTGCATCACCGGGGGACGCCAACTCGGCAGCTTCGACTACCACTGCCGCCATGACGGCATCCGCGTCGGCATCCGACGGCAGCCGGATGGTGAGAGTCGAGTTGCTGCTGGTTTCGCTCACCGCTTCATCGTCCCCCGACAGCACGTGCACCACGGGAACATCGGGCGCGTGTCGCGCCAGCGCGTCCTCGATCACACCGGCATCACGGCCGAGAAGTACAGCGCCGGACAACCGCGCTCCCACTTCGCTCACCAACTGGTCGACGCTTGCTCCCTTGAGCAGACCGCCTGCAACCCAGACGACGCGGTCGTGCGCGAGTATCGACGGTCTGGCTGCGTGCGGGTTGGTGGCCTTGGAATCGTCGATGTACACAACGGACCCGACACGGCCGACCAGGGCGCCGCGGTGTGGGCCGACCTTGTGTGCGGCCAGACCGCGTTCGACGACGTCTGCTTCGAATCCGAGTGCCCGCGCCAAGGCTGCAGCGGCAAGCGCGTCCATGACGCCTGCCGGGCCGGCCGGATCGATGGAAGCTGCTTCGGCCAAGCGGACGTGATCGCCGAAAGCGTTGTCCACGAGGTGGCCCGCTTCGACACCCAGTTCTCCTTCGCCCGGTTCACCCAATCTGAATCCGGTGACAATGTCTGCCGTTGCGCGAGTTCCCAGTTCGGAGGCGATCGCGTCGTCGAGGCCGACCACCGCAACCTTTCCACTCAGCGCCCGCGACTTGGCCTCGGCGTACGCGCTCATTCCGCCGTGCCAGTCGAGATGATCCTCGGCGACGTTGAGGACCACGCCGGCATCCGGACGCACCGAAGGTGCCCAGTGCAATTGGAAAGACGACAGTTCGACAGCGAGGTACTCCACGCGCGGCGACGTCTCGGCGAGCGCGTCGAGAATCGGCAGTCCGATGTTTCCGCAGGCTCGGCCGACGACTCCGGAGGCGTCGAGAATCGAGGCCAGCATCGACGTCGTCGTGGTCTTTCCGTTCGTCCCTGTCACGACGAGCCATTTACGGGGCCCGCCGAAGTGTCCGCTGTGGTCGACGCGCCACGAGAACTCGACGTCTCCCCAGATGGGAATCCCGTGACCGGCGGCAGCTGCAAGGATCGGTGCATCCGGCCGAAAGCCAGGACTGGTGACGACGAGCCCGTACTCGGTGATCGAATCCGGGGCATCCTCGATCGAGGTGGTGGTCACCATGTCCGCACCGAGCTCGGCGCAGCGCTGCGCGAAGTCCAAGGTCGAATCGGCCACTGTCACGACAGCACCGAGAGCGACGAGAGGTTCGATGGTCGCTTGACCGGACACCCGCCCACCGGCGACCAGCACGCGCGTACCGCGGAGCCAGGACAGATCGTTCTCGGAATCCGCTGAGCTGGTCATGGTTTTCAGCCTCCGAGCGCTGCGAGGTATTCGCTGTAGAAGAGTGCCAATCCGATAGCCGACGCGATAGCAGCCAGCAACCAGAATCTGATGATCACCGTGGTTTCAGCCCACCCGGCGAGTTCGAAGTGGTGATGGAACGGCGCCATTCGGAAGACCCGCCGTCGGCTGGACCGGAACACCGCTACCTGGATCACCACCGACGCGGCCTCCGCGACGAACAGCGCACCGATGACAACCATCAACAGTTCCGTGCTGGTGGTGATCGACAACCCGGCGAGCATGCCGCCGAGGGCGAGAGAACCGGTGTCGCCCATGAAGATCTTGGCGGGTGCGGCATTCCACCAGAGGAAACCGATGCACGCGCCGGCGCCGGCCGCGCAGAGCACCGCAAGATCGAGGGGATCTCGGACGTCGTAGCAACCCTTGCCGGGGTTGGTCTCACACGAGTAGCGGAACTGCCAGAACGTGATGATGACGTAGGCGCCGAGAACGAAACTCATTGCTCCGGCGGCCAGTCCGTCGAGGCCGTCGGTCAGGTTGACGGCATTGGACCACGCGCTGACCAGTAGGTAGCAGAAAGCGATGAAGACCACGGACCCGAGTGAGACGGTGGCGATGTCGCGAACGTACGACAGATGAACACTGCCCGGAGTCAGCCCGTCGTCACCGCGGAACTGAAGGGCCAAGATTCCGAAGGCAATGGCAGCGACGAACTGGCCGACCAGCTTCGCTGTCTTGTTCAGTCCGAGATTGCGCTGCTTGCGGATCTTGATGAAGTCGTCGAGGAAACCGACTCCACCGAGCGCGGTGGTCAGACCGAGAACGAGTAGGCCGGACGCCGATGGCCCCTCCGCGTTGTCCATGCCGAGACCGATGAGGTGTGAGCCGAGATAGCCGGCCCAGATTCCGGTCAGGATCGCGACGCCACCCATTGTCGGAGTGCCGCGCTTGGCCTGGTGACTGGCTGGACCTTCGGTTCGGATTTCCTGCCCGAAACCTTGTTTCGAGAACGCCTTGATCAGGATCGGCGTGAGCATGATGGAGACCGCCAGCGCGATGCCTGCGGCGAGAAGAATCTGGATCACTGCGAATCCCCGCCGTTCTCGCCATCGCTGTTCTCGTCACCGGTGTTGTCGCTGTCGGCGCTGGGTGTTGCGGCCAGAATCGCTTCGGCGACCGTCCACAGTTCGACCGACTTGGACGCCTTCACCAGGACGAGATCGCCCGGTTCGAGTTCCGCTTCGAGAATGGCGATTGCCGCAGCTGCGTCGGGCACGACGACGGACTCGTCACCCCACGACCCCTCCATCACCGCTCCTTGATGCATCGCACGCGAAGTGCGGCCCGTTCCGACGACGATCAACTTGCTGACATCGAGTCTGACGGCAAGGCGACCGATCGCGTCGTGCTCGACAACCGATTCCGGTCCGAGCTCACCCATCTCACCGAGCACAGCCCAGCTACGGCGCCCGAAGTGCCGATCCGATCGCGCCATGGACACCAACGCTTTGAGGGCGGCGCGCATGGAATCGGGATTGGCGTTGTAACTGTCGTTGACGACGGTGACGCCGTCGGCGCGCTCGGTGACTTCCATCCGCCTCGCGGACGCTGCCCTCGTGCCCTCGAGCACACGTGCGATGTCTGCAACCGTGAGGCCGTTCTCGAGTGCGACGGCCGCAGCGGCAAGAGCATTGCTCACGTGATGTTCGCCGTGAACGGCCAATCGAATACGTGCAGAACCCTGTGAACAGTTCAGTGTGAAGGAAGCCCTGGCCTGGTCGTCGACAACCACGTCGGTCGCCCGAACGTCGCAGTCTTCCGACTGACCGACGAATACGATCCGAGCCTTGGTTCGACTCGCCATTGCGGCGACCATGCGATCGTCGGCGTTGAGCACTGCAACTCCACCGTCGGCTGCCGACGGGAGTGCTTCCACCAGTTCACCTTTGGCGACCGCGATCGCTTCACGCGAACCGAACTCACCGAGATGGGCGGTACCCACGTTGAGAACGACGCCGATCTTCGGCGGCGCGATCTTGGTCAGTTCGCCGACGTGACCGACCCCACGGGCCGACATCTCGAGGACGAGGAAGCGGGTCTTCTCGTCGGCGCGGAGCACGGTCCACGGCAGACCCAGTTCGTTGTTGAACGAGCCTGGTGGAGCGACCACCTCGCCGCGCTCGCGAAGCAGCGCCGCAATCAGGTCCTTGGTCGAGGTCTTGCCTGCCGAACCGGTGACACCGACCAGAGTCAGCCCGCCCCCCGAAGCCGACCCCTCTGCCGCCAGTTCGTCGACCACGGCCCTGGCCAGGAGGCCGAGGGCATGCAAGACAGCAGCCCCCGATCCGTCTGTGTCGTGTTCGAGCAACATCACCGCGCTCGGACCGTCGTTCGGTACCGACGGGACAACTATCGCCGGAACCCCGACCGGCCGCGCCGCGAGCACCGCCACAGCACCGGCTGCCACCGCCGCTTCCGCATGATCGTGACCGTCGACGCGTGCGCCGGGGAGTGCGAGGAACAGTCCACCTGGACCAGCCTTGCGCGAATCGAATTCGACGGTTCCTGTCACCTGAGTCGACGGATCGTCGACGTCATGCAGGGTTCCTCCGACGATCTCGGCGATCCGAGAGAGCGTCATCGGGATCATTGCTTGCCTCCATGTGCTGTGTTGATCGCGAATCGGCCGATCATTTCGCCCAACACCTCGCGGTCGTCGAATGGGTGTTTGACCCCGTCGATTTCTTGACCCACTTCGTGGCCTTTGCCTGCGACCAGAACTACGTCGCCTGGCTGCGCCCACCGAACCGCCTGCTCGATCGCGAGCGCCCTGTCCCCCACTTCGCGAACCTCGCCGCGTTCGGATTCGGGAACGTCGACGGCGCCTCGCATCACCGAAGCGCGAATTTTCGCCGGATCCTCGGTGCGCGGGTTGTCGTCGGTGACGATCAGCAGGTCTGCGCCCCTCGCACCAGCTTCGCCCATGAGGGTGCGTTTGCCGGCGTCGCGGTCACCGCCCGCACCGACGACCACAGCCACTCGACCGGGAACCTGATTGCGCAGGGTGGCGATCACGGCTTCGAGCGCTGCCGGTTTGTGGGCGTAGTCGACCACCGCCAAGAAGCTCTGCCCGCGGTCGATCCGCTGGACGCGTCCGGGGACATCCACCGTTCCGAGTGCTCGAACAGCAGCGTCCGGATCGAGTCCGGCCGCGAAGCTGACAGTCAGCGCCAAGGCTGCGTTGGCCACGTTGTATCGACCCGGGAGGCGAAGCGAGACGGGCCACGATTGTCCGTCCGGCCCGACCAATTCGAAGGTCTGCGAGCCGTCCTCGGCAACCTCGACTGCGCCGACCTTCCACTCGGCCTCGGCCGTCGAGGTCGAGACCGTGGTCACCGCATCGCTCTCGTCGGTCGCGGCCAGCTCAGCCATCCGTCGACCCCAGACGTCGTCGACACAGACGACGGCATGCTCGGCTCGCACCGTCGACTCGGGATCGAACAACCGAGCCTTGGCCTGGAAGTACTCCTCGAAGTCCCGATGGAAGTCCAGGTGATCCTGCGAAAGATTGGTGAACGCGCCGATGTCGAAGCGGATGCCGTCGACGCGTCCGAGAGCTAGCGCGTGACTGGACACCTCCATGACGACGGTATCGATCCCCTGCTCTGCCATCACGGCGAACAGAGCATGGAGTTGCGGAGCTTCCGGAGTGGTCAGAGCGCTGGGCACCCGACGGCCGTCGATCCGAGTCTCGATGGTGCCAACCAGCCCCGGCTTGCGGCCGGCTCCGGCAATCGCCGCTTCGAGCAAGTACGACGTCGTGGTCTTGCCGGATGTGCCGGTAATGCCGACGACCTGCATCTTCTCCGAGGGCCGTCCGTAGATCTCCGCTGAGATCTCACCGAGCACATCCCGCGGGTTCGGATGAACGAGAACCGGGACGGACCGGTCGGGCGCCTTGTCAGCGGCCTCGATCAATTCGAGGCCGGCCTCGTCGGTCAAGATCGCGGTCGCACCACGCCCCAGAGCGTCGACGGCGAACTGAGCGCCGTGGGTCCTTGCGCCGGGCAGAGCGGCGAAGAGGTCATCGCTCACGATTCCCTGCGCACGCAGGTCCACGCCCTTGACGACGACCTCGGACGACTGTGATCCCGGTTGCCCGACCCATTCGAGGCGAGCTCCGGACAGTTCGGAGAGCGCCGTGATCGCGGTAGCAACCGGTTGTGTCGGACGCGTCCCGGGAGCGCCGTCCGAGTTCGACGATTGCAAACGATTCGGCACTGTCACTCGACTCCTGGCAATTGTCGTTGTTCTATCGCGGTCGTTGTTCTTTGGCGGTCGCAGCGCAAGCAAAGTTCGGCGTACTGCGATGAATGAGGTTACTGCGACGTTTGAGATTACCGTGTCCGGGATTCACCCGAAGACCGTGTCGAAACCGACACACCGCAATCAGTCCGCCTGCAACACCAACTTGCGACCGGGGTCCGGCGACATCGGGACACTGTCACGCTGGAGCATCCACGACGCGATGTTGTGGAACAGCGGTGCTGCCGATTGACCGCCGCCGCCGTCCACGCCGCGAACCGGTGCGTCGAGCATGATTCCGATCACGAATCGAGGATTGTCCGCAGGCGCGATTCCCGCGAAGGTGATCCAGTAGTTGGAGTTGGAGTAGCACTTGCACGCCGGATCCACCTGCTGCGCGGTACCGGTCTTTCCGCTGACCTGGTATCCCTCGACGCCCGCGGCAACACCGGTTCCTCGTTGGTTGCCGGTGTCTTCCTGAGTGACCGATCGGAACATGTCCCGAACCGTCGCCGCTGTCTGGGCGCTGACCACCTCGACGCCCTCGGGCTGCGGCGTCTCGGTCCGAGTGCCGGAAGAATCGACAGTCGACTTCACGATCCGCGGAGGAATTCGCACACCGTCGTTGGCAATGGCCTGGTACATCCCGGTCATCTGCAGGGTTGTCATCGAAAGACCCTGCCCGATCGGCAAGTTCGCGAAGGTTCCGCCGGACCACTGGTCACGACTCGGAACGCTGCCCGCGCTCTCGCCGGGAAGCCCGACGTCGGTGCGTTGTCCGAGGCCGAACCTGTTCAGCATGTCTGCGTAGCGATCCTCGCCCACTCGCTGAGCGAGCATCAAGGTGCCGACGTTCGAGGACTTTCCGAACACACCGGTAGAGGTGTACGGAGCCACACCGTGATCCCACGCGTCCTTGACTGTGGCACCGGACATCGTGATGCTGCCCGGGACCTGCAGAACTTCGTCCGGAGTTGTCTTACCGTCCTCGATGGCCGCTGCTGCGGTGACGATCTTGTTCACCGATCCGGGCTCGAACGGCGTACTGACCGACGGATTGCCCATTTCGGCTGTCGGCGCGTTCTTGTCGATGCCGATCGCGGGGTTGAAGGTGCTGTCGTTTGACATGGCCAACACCTGTCCCGTCTTGGAGTCCATGACCACAACCGAAGCGTTCTTGGCGCCCGACTTGTCCTTGGCGATCTGGACCTGCTGCTGAACGTAGAACTGGAGGTCCGAATCGATGGTCAGCTCGACGCCCGAACCGTTGACGGCCGGTTGCTTGTCACGCCAGCTACCGGGGATCACAGCGCCGTCGGAACCGCGGTCGTACGTTTCGGATCCATCGGTTCCGGCGAGCGTGGAGTCCATCGAATCCTCGAGGCCGAGCAAACCGTGCCCGTCCCAGCCGGTCGCGCCGACGAGATTCGCAGCCAGGGAGCCACCGGGGTACTCGCGGATGTCCTGTCGCTCCAGGCCGACCTCCCGGAACTTGTCCGAGATCTCGGCAGCAACTGCCGGATCCACGCTGCGTGCGAGGTACGTGAACGTCTCGTTGCTGTTCATCTTCTGAAGCAGATCTTTTTCCGGAACGGTATCGCCGAGCTTGGCGTGGATTCCGGCGGCGATCTCAGCGAGGCGATCGCTCACTTCCGGGGCCTGCTTGTCACCCTCGGCACCCTGCTCGATGCTCTTGGCGCGCGCTTCCTCGAGTTCCTTGCGTACCCGCACCGGCTGGAAGGTCAGCGCCTTGGCTTCCATCGTGAATGCGAGAGGGTTTCCGTTGCGATCGGTAATCGAGCCGCGTACGGCAGGATCGACCTGCGTCGTGGTTCGTTGATTGGCAGATTCCGCAGCCAGGCTCGGCGCGTCGATTCCCTGAATCCACAAGAGCTGCAATGCCGCAACGGCGAGCGCACCACACATGGTGATGCGACCGACTCGCTGACGAAACGGGAAGGAAGCGGTAGCCGCGCGGCGCGGACGCCGACCGGGGTTGTTACGGGAGTTCTGACTCACCGACGTTCCTCAGGCGGAGCAGGCACCGCCGTCGTGGTGGCGGGTGCTGTCGTCGTGGGGATCACAGGAACCAATTGTTCACTCTGCGCGAGGTTTCGCGTGTTATTCGGAACGCTCGGCGTGGCTCCCGGAACAACGGGTGTCGTTGTGCGCGGAGGCGTCGCGGTCGGTGCGGGCACCGATGTGGGCGCATCGAGCGGCGGCATCGCTCCGGCAGTCGCGGGAGTCGGCGTTCCGACGACCTCGACCGAACCATCGGGATGAACTACCAGGCGTGCAGGGTCCTTGGCGGGGACCATGCCGAGAGCGCTTGCCTGATTTGCCAACTCCGGAGCCGAGTTACGCGACTGGAAGTCGCGTTCGAGCGCTGCTTTCTGCTCGACCAGAGACTGGTTGTATGCACGCGCGTCGCTCAGTTGGTAGGAATCCTCGGCAGCGCGGGTGGTCAGCAGCAGAGTCACCGCGAGACCGATGGACAGAAGTCCGATAACGGAGGCCACGAACGGTACTCGCCCCTTGAGCATCGCCCGAGGAGAGATAGACGGGCCGGCAGCAGCGACAGTTCCGGTCCGGCCTGCCGCCCGTGCGGTGCGCTTGTCGTATGCGCGTTGCGCTGCACCCGATTTGCCCTGACGACTCATGCCCGCCTCCTGGAAATGCGTTCTGCGGCACGCAAACGCACCGGAGCTGACCGTGGGTTCTCTTCGATTTCCTGCTCTGACGCACGTTCTGCGCCACGGGTGAGAATGCGGAACTCCGGCCCCATACCCGGCAACTCGACCGGTAGACCTTCGGGGCTGGTGGACTTCGAGCGGGGAACCAACTCCGCCTTCACAACTCGATCCTCGAGCGACTGGTAGGACATGAACACCACTCGCCCACCGACTGCCAGTGCGTCGAGTCCGGCAGGAACGGCGGCACGAAGCGAATCCAACTCGGCATTGACTTCGATCCGCAGCGCTTGGAAGGTGCGCTTGGCCGGGTGTCCACCCGTACGCCGTGTGGCTGCCGGGATTGTTCGGTACAGCAATTCGACCAGAGCTGCACTGGTGGTGAACGGTTCACGCTCACGCTGCCGAAGGATCTCGGACGCAATCTTTCCGGCGAACCGCTCTTCCCCGTACGTGCTCAGAATGCGAGCAAGGTCGCCGTGACTGTAGGTGTTCAGGACCTCTGCCGCGGTCAGCCCGACCGTCTGATCCATCCGCATGTCGAGCGGAGCGTCGATCGAGTACGCAAAACCTCGGTCGGCTTCGTCCAACTGCATCGACGACACACCCAGATCGAAAAGGATCGCGTGAACCGACTCCGTCGACGGCAGGCCGGCCTGTTCCAGCGCGTCCTCGATCCCGTCGTACGTGGTGTGCACGAACGTCGTTCGGTCCGCGAACGGCGCCAGACGCTCGGAAGCGATACGGAGTGCGTTGGTGTCGCGATCGAGACCGATGAGGTGAAGGCCCGGGTACTTGCCGAGGAAGAATTCGGAGTGGCCACCGAGCCCCAACGTCGCATCGATCATGTATGCGCCTGCGCCACCGTCGCCAACGGCTGTAATGGCAGGACCGAGAAGATCGTCGGCGCGATGCAGAAGTACGGGGACGTGCGCGAAGCCATCGGCATCCGAGGGTTCGTTCACCTCGTGATCCACCATGATTGCTCCGGCTCCTACTTTCATGATTTCCGATGACTTTTCGAAAAGGTGCTGACTTTCCGAGAAGGCGATGACTGTTCGAGAAGGAGAATGCTTCGAGGTCCCTGCCCGAAGGAGAACCTGGCGCTGGGGAAGTGCGTCAGGGTCTTTCCGGGCAGAGGCCTCGCGGCATTCGCCGGGGGCTCTTCGCCTAGACGATCTCGCTGAGAGATTCGCCTGTTGCCTGCGAATAGTCCTCTTCGTTGTCTCCGAGATACCTCTCCCAGGCTGCTAGATCCCAGATCTCGAGGTAATCGACGGAGCCGGTCACTACGCATTCCTTGGACAGGTTTGCGTAACGCCGATGATCAGCCGAGAGGGTGATTCGCCCCTGGGCATCGGCGTGCTGTTCATCTGTGCCGGCGGCCAGGGCACGTACATACGCCCGAGCTGCCGGATCATTGCGTGGAGCTGCCGCTGCCTTTCGAGCAAGCTTGACGAACTCGTCCCGGGGGTAGATGGCGAGGCTGTGATCCTGACTCTTGGTGATCATCAATCCTCCTGCCAGTTCGTCTCGGAACTTTGCCGGCAACGTGAGCCGACCTTTGTCGTCGAGCTTCGGCGTGAAGGTACCGAGGAACACTCGACACCTCCTGCGAGCTTGCGCTGAAACCCTCCCTATCGAGCGGATCGTGCTTCAGCTCTCCGCCCGAACCCACAGTACCCCACTTTCCCCCACATACAAGGAGCACATGGTCCCTATTCAGCATCATTTGCTGACAAATAGCAGGTCAGCGCAGGTGGGGAGACGTGGGGGAAATTTGTAACCGTGTCCCGGCCCACACCGCCGTCATATCGGCCCCGCACGCCACGATTTGTCGCTCCCCGAGGCAAAATCCCAGTACAAGCGCGGTTTTCGAATAGACGTGAGCGGGACCATGTCTGGTCGCGCGTCGCAGTTCGACCAGGGTGGAGGAAAGTGGAGGGCCGAGTGGAGCGAAGTGGAGGAAGCCCGCGGGAAGGGCTAGAGGCAGCCGGGGTGGCGAGTGATTCGCTCGCGCGTCACTGATTTACTGGATGGATTGCAGGCACACACGTAAGGCACCCACAACAACGGCGTGTGGCGGTCGGCAACCTTGGTTGCCGACCGCCACACGTGTGGTCGTGCGTGCCCCTACACAGGGCGTCATGTCCGAACTGCATCACTCTCGAAGTACGCCCGACCAAGGGCGGGAGAGCTAGTCCTGCTCGAACCTGCGTTTGAATCGATCTTCCATCCGCGACGAGAATCCGCCGCCGGACTTGCGGCCGCGCCCCCGCCCGGATCCGCCGGCACTACCCCTACCCGGCGGACCGGAGGGATGATTGCCACCCTCGGAAGCGGAGTCGGCAGCCGGCGCGGACTTACGTCCACCACCCCAGAGGAACAACACCCCTGCGCCGAACATGAACAAGAAACCGAACAGGCTGATGATCGGAAAACCGCCCGGCTTGAGCGGGAGGGCAACCCCCGCGATCAGCAGGACCAGACCCAGCACGAATAGAGCCGCTGCTTGGAACCGCCGTCTACTCGACGGCGCCCGCATACGGCCGCCCCTCACATTGGAGGCGAACTTGGGGTCTTCGGCATAGAGAGCGCTCTCGATCTGATCGAGCATGCGCTGCTCGTGCTCGGAGAGTGGCACGGTACCTCCCCCGGCACTGGAAGTTTGGCAACCACCCCACGGTGTGGGGCGGCGGGTAATCAAGTTGGACGATTACCTGTTTTCATAATACGAGCAGTTTAGGTCTCGGACCACCAACTCCGGGTACGAGTTCCGCCACAAGCGTACGTATTCGTGCCGAAGGGCCCCGATTCGGCACCATTTGCCCGTGCGGACCAGGAAATTCCCCGGAAACAACTGCCGACACGGACCATTTGTTCACGACGCTCGCAAATGCTCGGACGTGTCCTGACCGATGAAATCTTCGACCGCCGTGAGAAAACGGCCGACCTCGGCGAAGAATGCGTCGGAATCGGAGTCCGTGATCACGATCGACACACCGGTTTCCACGGCCGCACGCGTAGCGGACCACCCTGCGAAGAACTTCGACCACGCTCCGAACGCAGGCGCTGCGGCGTCCATCAAAACCCACGCGTTTCCGCTTCGCTTGCGCTTCGAGCCGGCACCGGCAGGAGCTGCGGCCAACACTGCCCCGGCACCACGTAACGCGGCCAGGTAGGCACACCGGAACCGGTCGGCAGGATCGCCCGCCCCAATCGCTTCCTCGAGAAGCGCATCCGCCTTCCGGAGCAACCCCCACGCCACACCGGACTTTCCCGCTCGAGCAGTGCGGTGGCTGGCGTCCGTCGCGCCGAAGGACCGCCTCGCCGACATCGGCAATCGAGAAATTGCGGCATCCGACGGACTCGACAATTCGGCAGGAAGAGTTCGTTGGCACTTCACACGTTCAGGCTTCACACGCTCGGACATCGGGGCACCTCCTGCACCGTAAGGATCCAAGACCAGGTGGGCCGGAGATGCCCGCTTCCCTTCGGGCATCTCCGGATCACCCACATCGAACATCTGTTCGACCTATTCAATATAACTGCACCCACCGACACGCCGTCAAGAGAAGAGGTGAGACCGGTCGACCCGCAGATCGCCTGGACACCACATACGGTCGACCTCGATCGCGCAGAATTCGCGAGTCGACTCCACGAGGCACTGGCCGTGTACGTCACTGCGATGGACTATCCGCGAGGAACCGAGTTCCATCGCGCACCGATGTGGCAGGAGCACGCGAACCGGCCTGGCTGGAAGGCCGTCGGCGCATTGGCGGTTCCCCAGCAACCGTCACACGAAAATCTGCCGCTGGTGGGGATCGCTTACGGGTATCGCGGGAGCCCGGACCAATGGTGGCATCAACAGGTACTGCACGGGCTTCGGCGCTCGGGTCGCCCTCAGAGCGAGATCGACGCAATTCTGAGCGACTACTTCGAACTCACCGAACTTCACGTGCATCCGAACGGACAAGGTCACCGATTGGGCGAGTCGCTCTTACGTCATCTCCTCGTCGATCGACCCGAACGTAGCGTTCTGTTGTCGACACCCGAGGTGTACGACGAGGACAATCGTGCCTGGCGGCTGTACCGCCGTCTCGGCTTTCGTGACGTGCTCCGCAGATTTCGTTTCGCCGGCGACAACCGACCGTTCGCAGTCCTCGGCCGTGGACTGCCGCTGTGAGCGCGCTTCTCGACGCCGTCGTCGTCGGCTCCGGACACAACGCGCTCGTTTCGGCCGCCTACCTCGCACGCGAGGGTTGGTCGGTCGAGGTTCTGGAGAAGGACACGGTTCTCGGCGGAGCCGTCTCGACCGTCGAACGATTTCCCGGATACAAGGTGGACCGGGGTTCGTCGGCGCACCTCATGATCCGACACAGCGGCATCATCGAGGAACTCGGACTCGGCGCGCACGGACTGCGCTACATCGACTGTGACCCGTGGGCGTTCGCGCCGCCCGCCCCGGGCACCGACGGGCCGGGCATCGTGTTTCACCGCGACCTCGACGCAACCTGCCGGTCCATCGAACGAGCATGCGGGACAAAGGACGCCGACTCCTACCGGCGATTCGTCGCCGTCTGGTCGGAGCGCAGTCGACATGTCATGAAAGCGTTTTCCGCACCGCCCACAGGATCGAACCTGATCGGTGCGTTCGGAGGTCTTGCCACCGCACGCGGCAACAGCGAACTGTCGCGGCAGTTCCTCGCGCCTGGCGACGCACTGCTGGACGAGTATTTCGACAGCGAGGCACTCAAGGCTGCGCTGGCGTGGTTCGGCGCCCAGTCCGGGCCTCCGATGTCGGAACCGGGAACCGCTCCGATGGTCGGCTTCGCGGCCCTCATGCACGTCTTGCCGCCAGGGCGAGCAGTCGGTGGGAGCGGCGCACTGAGTGCTGCGTTGGCCTCCCGTATGGCCGTCGACGGCGCCACCGTCGCGCTCGGTGACGGCGTGACGTCGATCCGCCCGAACTCGAATCACTGGACCGCCATAACCGAGAGCGGTCGAGAAGTTCACGCTCGCAAGGTGATCGCCGGGTGCCACATCCTGACCACGCTCGACCTTCTGGGCCGCGGGGGCTTCGACCGAACCACGCTCGATCACTGGCGGCGGAAAATCAGGGTCGGCCCCGGCATCGGTGCGGTACTGCGATTGGCGACTTCTGCGCTTCCGTCGTACCGCGGCGAGGCCACGACACGGGAAGCTACCTCGGGATTGCAATTGCTCGTTTCCGATCGCGCCCACTTGCGCACTGCACACGGTGCAGCGCTGGCGGGGAAACTTCCTCCTCGCCCTGCGGTTCTCGGAATGAGTTTCAGCGGAATCGATCCCACGATCGCCCCGGCCGGTCGGCATCAGGTGACGCTGTGGTCGCAGTGGCAGCCGTATCACCTCAGCGGTCATCGCGATTGGGCGTCGCTCGCCGAGGCGGAGGCCGACCGGATCGTCGGCGAGATGGAGGCTTGTGCACCCGGATTCGCCGATTCCGTCCTCGACCGCTTCATTCAGACTCCACGCGACATCGAGTCGGAATTGGGGATGATCGGCGGAAATGTCATGCACGTCGAGATGTCACTCGATCAGATGATGTTGTGGCGACCGCTTCCGGAACTGTCCGGCCATCGTGTTCCGGGAGCAGACGGGTTGTATCTGACCGGAGCATCGACACACCCCGGTGGCGGTGTGTCCGGAGCCAGCGGTCGCAGTGCCGCTCGAATCGCACTGTCCGACAGCCGACGGGGTAAGACGAGTCGGTGGCTGCGTCGAACGAGCGGGCCCTGAACTCCACCCGCCGAACTTCACCCGCCGACACGCCCCCGCCTCGACGACTGGCTACGCCACGGCTGGCACGATGACCACTGTGCAACAGTCCACCGATCCCGCCGCCAAGCCGACCAGTCGGAAACGTTTCCTGACGGTTGCCGCGCTCGCCCTAATGCTTGTTCCCTTGCTTGCCGGGTGCATTCGCGTGCAGGTGTCGATGGGAGTGTCCGCGAACGATCGTGTGACCGGACAGGTGGTAGCTGCCGCTATTCCGGCGAACGAGGCGGACAAGGGTCCGCAGCTGACCCCGCCTTCGTCACTCGAGGACAAGATACGGGTTCAGGAATACAAGAAGGACGGATACGTCGGCAGCCAGGCGTTCTTCAGCGACTTGTCTTTCGGTGACGTCGCCCAGCTGGGCTCCATGTATGCCGAGGGATCCGGGTCGTTCCAGATCACTCTCAAGCGATCCGGGGACACCGTCACGCTCGACGGCAAGGCAGACCTGAAGACGGTCCCAACTCAGGGCGCCGACGTCCAGGTCAGCATCGCCTTCCCGTCACGGGTCGGCACGACAAACGGAACACGAGACGGCGATTCCCGGGTGTCGTGGACCTTGCCCGCCGGCGAGGTGTCGACGATGCGCGCCGAGGTCAACTACGCGGACCCCAGCACCCGAAGCTTCGCCGGGTGGGCAGGAATCATGGCCGGGCTGGCGCTCGGTGTCGCGATTATCGTCGGTGCAATGGCCTGGATGGCGCGCAATCGAGCACCGATCAAGCGCGCGCCCGCCGCGAAAGCACCGGCCATGAAGTCACCTGTCACGAAGCACGCTGACCCCGAGAATCCGAGAAACACCACGAAGTAGCGTCTGGCGGTTGCCCGAATGTCGTCGATCGGGCAACCGGAGATCAGACGGCTTGGGCTGTCCCGACAGAGGTGTCGGGGGTGAGACCGAGGCGCTCGAGGACTTCATTGGTTGCACGCGCGAAATTCAACGTGATGAAGTGCAGGCACGGAGCGCCTTCGCCGATCAACCGCTCTCCCATCTCGGTGGCCAGATCGATGCCGAGCTCTCGGACGGCTGCACGGTTCTCTTCCGGGCCGCTGCCGGCCGCGGCGTCGAATCGACGCTCGAGAGCGGGGGGCAACGACGAGCCCGACAGCTCGAGCATGCGCCGCACCGAGCGCAGCGACGTCACCGGCATGATTTCCGGGATGATCGGCTTGGCGCCCTGTTCTGCGTCGTAAGCACTCACGCGGTCACGAAGACGCAGGTAGTCCTCCACGTCGAAGAACATCTGAGTGATCGAGTACTCGGCGCCGGCACGCAACTTCGACACCAGGTACTTCGTGTCGTATGCCAAGTCCGGAGCGCGGTAGTGCCCCTCCGGGAACGATGCGACGCCGACGTGGAAGTCGCCCAGGTCACGGACCATCCGCACAAGTTCCTCGGCGTACTCGACGCCTTCGGGATGCTTCTTCCACTCGCCGAGGGGATCGCCGGGCGGATCGCCGCGCAACACGAGGATGTTGCTGATGCCACGATCGGCGTAGGCACCGACCATGGCGCGAAGTTCTTCGGTGCTGTGCGACACGGCAGTCAGGTGAGCAACCGGCAGCAGGGTCGTCTCTTCGGCCAGTTCACCGGTGACGCGCACCGTACGATCGCGCGTCGAGCCACCTGCGCCGTAGGTCATCGAGACGAACGCCGGTCCGAGCCGCTCGAAGGTACGCACCGCACGCCACAGGCGCGCTTCGGCGTCCGCGTCACGCGGCGGCGAAAACTCGACCGAGAACGGAATACGGCTACCTGTCGAGGAAGCGATCCGATCGACGATCGACGGTGTTCGGGTGGCCCACCCCTCGCTGGAGCGGCCCCTGACTGGATCGAATGTCACCGGTCAAGCATATGTTTTCCACCTGCAAACAAGCTCATCGCCCAGGACTGCGTATCCCGAATGTCAGGATCACGCAGTTCACGGCCCGAACCGCCGTTGATTCCAACCCCCACTAAGCTGGGCCCCAAGCTCGCTTCCGTGTAACCCTCCGGCGCGAGAACATACCGATCTTGGAGGCCACCCTGTCCGCAGGAACCGCGCGCGTTGGACAGAGTTCGACCAACACCGCACCGCATCCGACCTCACTCGAACTGCCGGGCCTGTTCGAAGGAGCGCTCCGCGACTTCTTCGATTCACGCCGCGAACTCGTCTCGACCATCGGCGGTGGTTACGAGAAGGCCGTCAGTACCCTCGAGGCCTTCGTCCTGCGCGGAGGAAAGCGCGTTCGGCCGTCCTTCGCCTGGACGGGATGGCTCGGTGCCGGAGGCGACCCGAACGGTAAGGACGCAGACGCTGTGATTCGTGCGTGCGCCGCCCTCGAACTGGTGCAGGCCTGCGCGCTCGTCCACGACGACATCATCGACGCATCAACGACCAGGCGCGGCTTCCCGACCGTTCACGTCGAATTCGAAGACCAGCACCGAGGCCAGGAGTGGAGCGGCGACTCCGCGCACTTCGGCGAGGCCGTCGCCATACTTCTCGGCGATCTGGCCTTGGCCTGGGCGGACGACATGATCCGAGAATCCGGGATCAGCCCCGAGGCGGCCGCTCGAGTCAGTCCGGTCTGGTCGGCAATGCGTACCGAGGTTCTCGGTGGCCAATTCCTCGACATCAGCAACGAAGCCCGAGGAGACGAGACCGTCGAGGCAGCCATGCGGGTCAACCGCTACAAAACCGCCGCGTACACGATCGAACGCCCACTGCACCTCGGCGCCGCACTGTTCGGTGCAGACGCCGAGTTGATCGATGCCTACCGGACGTTCGGCACCGACATCGGAGTCGCTTTCCAACTTCGCGACGACTTGCTCGGTGTCTTCGGAGATCCGTCCGTCACGGGCAAACCGTCGGGCGACGATCTCATTGCCGGTAAGCGGACGGTGCTGTTCGCGATGGCGCTCGCCCGCGCCGACGCCGCAGACCCGGCCGCCGCACAACTGCTCCGCAACGGAATCGGCACCCAGTTGACCGACAACGAGGTCGACAGCCTGCGCCAGGCGATCACCGATCTCGGCGCCGTCACCGACGTCGAAACGCAGATCGACGCCCTCGTCGAGGCAGCTGCGAACGCCCTCGACGCGAGCACGGCAACGGCAGAAGCCAAGTCACGTCTGACCGACATGGCGATCGCGGCCACGAAGCGAAGCCACTGACCGTGGCAGACGTGCACCGCACTCGAACCGTCAGCTCGCCGACCGATCGAGTCGTAATCGTCGGTGCGGGACTCGCGGGACTCTCCGCCGGGTTGTATCTACGGGGCGCCGGACGCGACGTCACGATTCTCGAGAGCAACAGCTCGGTCGGCGGGCGGGTCGGTGTCTACCAGGGCAGCGACTACAGCATCGACAACGGCGCAACGGTGCTCACGATGCCCGAACTTGTCGACGACGCCCTCGCGGCCGTGGGCGCCGACCCCGACTCGACGAACCCCAAATTCGTTGTGCACAAGCTCGATCCGACGTACCACGCGCGATTCGCAGACGGCACCGCTCTCGATGTTCATGCCGACCCCGAAGACATGGCTGCCGAAGTCTCCCGTGTTTGCGGGCCGGAAGAAGCGCAGCGATACCGCGCCTTGCGCCGATGGCTGAGCCGTATCTTCGACGCCGAATTCGATCGCTTCATGGACGCCGACTTCGATTCTCCCCTCGGACTGGTCAATTCGCGTGACGCAATCAAGGATCTGAGCCGTCTCGTCGCGCTGGGCGGATTCGGGAAACTGGGCGGGCAGGTGGATCGCAAGATCCGCGACCCTCGCCTCCGGCGGATCTTCACCTTCCAAGCGCTGTATGCGGGCGTTGCTCCGTCTCGAGCCCTCGCGGTCTACGGCGCGATCGCTCACATGGACACCTCACTCGGCGTCTACTTCCCCGAAGGTGGGATGCACACGATCGCCGAGTCGATGGCCGACGCCTTCACCGACGCCGGTGGAATTCTGCATCTCGGCCGCACGGTCGAACGCCTCGAAGTGAGCGATCGTCGCGTGCGTGCCGTCCACACACGCGACGGTGAGCGATTCCACTGTGACGCCGCGGTCCTGACTCCAGACATGGCCGTCACGAACTCGCTCCTGCGTCCCCATACGCGATTGCGACCACGCCCGGTGCGGACATCGCCGTCGGCTGTCGTGATTCACGGCACTGTTTCCTCTGCGGTCGCCGACGGATGGCCCGCGCAGCGACACCACATGATCGACTTCGGCGAGGCGTGGAAGCGTACCTTCGCCGAGATCACGGCACGCCGCGGCCGCGGGCAATTGATGAGTGATCCGTCACTGCTCGTCACCCGACCGGCACAGACCGATCCGAGTCTGGCCTTCTCGCGAGACGGCCGGATCCGTGAACCGCTGTCAGTCCTCGCGCCGTGCCCGAATCTGGACAGTGCGCCGCTCGACTGGTCGACTCTCGGCCCGGCCTACGTGCGCGAAATCATCCTCACGCTGCAAGAACGTGGCTATACGGGACTGGTCGATGGGTTCGAGATCGATCACGTCGACACCCCACAGACCTGGCTCGAGAAGGGCATGGCCGCTGGTAGTCCGTTCGCGGCAGCACACACCTTCACCCAGACGGGGCCCTTCCGACGCAAGAACCTCGCCCGGGGTTTCGAGAACGTCGTACTCGCCGGATCGGGAACCGTTCCGGGGGTAGGGGTACCGACCGTTCTGCTGTCCGGACGGCTCGCTGCCGAACGTATTACCGGTACACGCGAGCGAGCCAGCGCGGTGAGCACTCGTGCGAGCAACTAAACTGGCCCCTCGTAACCGACCATTCATCCACGATTCACCGACTCGGGCGCTGCACGCGCCGATCGACACCGATCTCCTCGGGGGAGGAACCTGCACCGATGACGTCCTCTGCCGCAGCCACTGAAAGACCGTGGCACCTAAGGGCCGCCAACTTCCTTCGGACCCCCGAAGGTCACAGTGCACTGCTCGGCTTCGTCGGCGCCGCCATGATCACTTTCGGCGGATTCGGTGCCGGGAGCGTCCGGCGCCAGGATCCGCTGCTCGAGTCGATGCATCTGTCCTGGCTCCGATTCGGACACGGATCGATTCTGTCGGCAGCGATCGTCTGGATCGGCGTCCTGTGCATGATCGGCGCCTGGGTTCGGCTGGGTCGCTCGACTCTGCGCGGTGACGTCTCGTTGCGCGGTCTGCGTTACGTCGTCCCGGTCTGGACGTTTCCGCTCCTGTTCGCGGTTCCCATGTTCAGCCGCGACGCCTACTCCTACCTGGCACAGGGCGCCTTGTTGCGCAACGGCTTCGACCCGTACGCCGTCGGGCCGGTCGTCAATCCGGGAATCCTGCTCGACAACGTCTCCAACGTGTGGACGACGACAACGACCCCGTACGGTCCGGTTCACCTTCTCCTTGCCGACGCCATCGTTCGCCTGACCGGCGAGAACGTCATCGCCGGCACGATGCTGTTGCGGATCACGATGCTCCCGGGACTTGCCCTGATGATGTGGGCGGTCCCCCATCTCGCAACGAAGCTCGGCGGAAACACCTCGATCGCGCTGTGGCTCGCAGTCCTCAATCCCCTCGTCCTGATCCACCTGATCGGCGGCGTTCACAACGAGATGCTCATGGTCGGCCTCATGGCCGCGGGCATTGCGCTCGCTCTCGAACGTAAGCACCTGTTCGGCATAGGGCTCATCGCGCTCGCCGTCGCGATCAAGGCAACCGCGGGCGTCGCACTTCCCTTCATCGTCTGGATCTGGATGATCCACGAACGGGAGGATGCCGCGGCCGCCGGGCGGGAACCGGCGTCACCGATCCGCTCGTTCGTCAAGACGGCCGGTGCTGGTTTTGCCGTGTTCGTGGCGGTACTCGGATCCACCTCACTGATCGCCGGAGTCGGCCTCGGCTGGACGACGGCACTCTCGGGTTCGGCAAAGATCATCAACTGGCTCTCGCTGCCCACGATCGTGGCGCACATCGGAACCATGGCCACCTCCTGGTTCGCCGGTGACCATTTCAACGACATCCTCGAAGTCTCCCGGACCATCTCGGCGGTTGTGTTGATCGCGATCATCGCCGTCGTGTGGTGGCGTTACCGCAAGACCGAGCGCGACGCCGTCATGGGCATCGTGATCGTGATGGTCGCCATCGTCGTTCTCTCCCCCGCCGCACTCCCCTGGTACTACTCCTGGCCGCTGGCAGTAGCAGCCGGTTTCGCAATGTCGCCGACCACCCTCGCAGTCCTGACCGGACTGTCCACTTGGCTCATGCTGGTATTCCAGCCGGACGGATCCATCGGCCTTTACACGTTCCCGCACGTGGCTCTGGCAGTCTTCGCCGCTGTGGTCGCGGCGCTGTCCTTGCAGACGGAAGATCCACTCCGGCTTCGCGGTCGCCGGCATGAAAAGCCGGCCGAAGTCCCGACAGCGGCCTCGGCGACGTCGACGTCATGATCCGCGTGATTCACGTGTCATGAACACGCTGACCGCGTCCTACGGATTCTGCGAGGGCGTGACGAGGGAACACGGCCGAACGTACTATCTGGCTGCGCGGTTGCTACCCGAGCCTCGACGCCGCGCAGTTCACGCACTCTACGCATTTGCTCGCGTCGTCGACGACATCGTCGACGAACCGTCGGGTCCGTATGAACGCGGCACGGTGCTCGCCGACGTCGAACGTGCAGCCGTCACCGCACTCGACAACGCCACTGTGACAGTTGAATTTCCGTCGACGGTTCCCGCCGCCCTGACACGCATACTCCCGGCATTCGCCGATGCTGTGAAGACATTCGACATCCCGCGCGCATATTTCGACGCCTTCTTCGAGTCCATGCGAATGGACGCCCCCGACACGGCGAAGTTTCGACCCGTCTACAACACGATGGACGAGCTTGCCGAGTACATGTACGGCTCCGCCGTCGTCATCGGTTTGCAGATGCTTCCGATTCTCGGAGTGAGCGTCCCGCAGCAAGAAGCTGTAGTGCCCGCGTCGAATCTCGGTGAGGCGTTTCAGCTGACCAACTTCATCCGCGACGTCGGTGAAGACCTCGACCGAGGACGTCTGTATCTACCGGCAAGCGAGTTCTCCGCGTTCGGCGTCGACATCGAGATGCTCGAGCACGGGCGCAGAACCGGAACGGCGGACGTTCGTGTCAAGCGCGCACTGGCGCACTTCATTGCCGTCACGCGAGGGCGGTATCGGTCTGCCGAATCCGGAATCCCGATGCTCGACCGGCGGGTCCAGCCGTCGATCCGTACCGCCTTCGTGCTGTACGGAGCGATCCTCGACCAGGTCGAGGGCGCCGACTACCGAATACTGCATCGACGCGTATCCGTTCCCGGACGCACGCGACTTCGTGTCGCTGCGCCGGGTCTCGTCCGGTCTGCTACCTACGCGGCGAGAAATCGCATGGGATGAGTTGTCAGAAGGCCGGCATCCCAGAAAAGCGGCGGCTCAGAAAGCCATGGCCTGTGCGCGGCGGATGACCTCACGCGCGAGATGGCCGTGCAGTGCGTCCACCGGGCGACCGGGCAGGGAGTCGTCGGCCAGGAACAGCCAGCGAAGGATTTCGACGTCGGTGTAGCCGCCGTCGTGCAGCACCGCCAGGAGACCGGGCAGCCACTTGACGATCTGGCCGTCCTCACCGAAGAACACTTCGGGAACGCCGAGAACACCGTGACGCTTGACTGCGATGATCTTGTGATCGCGAAGTAGCTGGTGAACCTTGCTCACCGGCAACCCGACGTTCTTCGCCACATCCACCAGTTGGAACAGGGACACCGAAGAATCCAGGACATCATCACAATAAGGAATCGCGCTCACCGCGAGAAGTTTATCCGGTCCGACGAGCCCGCTGTGTACCGCCCGGTGCAGTGCTCGAAACTGCCGCTCCGCTCAGGTCACAGCGCTCTGTGACGTTCTCGAGACTTCCGCGTCGGTATCGCTGGCTACGATGGACGGGATGCGGCGTATCAGTAACCGGGATTTCGCGGTGGATGTGAATCGGTGCCTCACTGCGGGAGCCAGTACGCGGTATACAACCACCCACATTGCTGACAGCTACCACCCAGACCGCAAGCAGACAGATCGCAAGCACGCAGATCGCAAGCACGGAGGAATAGTCATTACGGAGGTCGAGGGTTGATCGGCGAAATGCTCGAGCGCCGCTATCGAGTGGACGCACCGATCGCGCGCGGCGGTATGTCGACCGTGTATCGAGGCCTCGATACACGGTTGGATCGACCTGTCGCGATCAAGGTGATGGACCCGCAATTCGCCGGCGATCCAGCGTTCCTGACTCGTTTCGAGTTCGAGGCCCGGGCCGTGGCCCGACTCAAGCATCCGGCCCTTGTGGCCGTCTACGACCAAGGCAGCGATCGCAATCACGTGTTCCTCGTGATGGAACTCGTCGACGGTGGAACCTTGCGTGAGCTCCTTCGTGAGCGCGGACCGATGCCGCCACACGCCGTCGCTGCAGTCGTGGCACCTGTCCTGGACGCGTTGGCGGTGGCGCATCGAGCGGGACTGGTTCACCGTGACGTCAAACCCGAGAACATCTTGATCTCGGACACCGGCGAGGTGAAGATCGCCGACTTCGGATTGGTGCGTGCAGCTGCGGCAGCAACCACCACCTCCAACAGCGTGATTCTCGGCACCGCGGCCTATCTGTCGCCGGAACAGGTGACGTCAGGAATTGCCGACACTCGAAGCGACGTCTACTCCACCGGCGTGTTGATGTTCGAACTTCTCACTGGTACAACACCGTTCACCGGCGATACGTCACTCTCCATCGCCTACCAACGCATCCACGACGATGTCCCGCGCCCAGGTTCACGTATCCCCGGTGTACCGGCGCAGTTCGATCGTCTGGTTGCCGAAGCCACTCACCGTGAGCCGGCACATCGTTTCGCCGACGCCGGTGAGATGGCAGCTGCACTTCGCAGTGTGAGCGAGCAACTGGAACTTCCGTCGTACCGTGTTCCGGCTCCGCGTCGAAGCGCCCAGCACCAGAGCGCGCAGGTTGCGCCGGCCCGGCCGCAACCGGCGCCTGCGCCCCCCACGGATGTACACCCGAACTCTGCTGCGCGCCCGAACCCTGCTGCCACGACGGTATTGGCGTCCGGCGTGGCCCCGGCTGCGGCAGCCACCACGGCACTCGGCACCGCCTCTCCTCCCCCTGGCGGCATTCAGCACACTCGCGCGGTCACCGCACAAACTGCTCGTCCGGCGACTGTCGGCGGCGACTCGGATTTCGACGACGGTTCCGATTTCGGCGACGACCACCTGGTACCCGACGATCCGCACGCTCATTTTGTCGAGGCACGACGCAAATCGCGAAGAGCCACTCTGATCTGGCTGCTCGTCATCGCGGTCCTGGCGCTTGCGTTGGGCTTCGGCGGATGGTGGATGGGCTCGGGCCGCTATACAGCTGTTCCCTCGATCGACGGCCTGACCAAGGACACTGCGGTCACCGCGCTGCAGGACGCCGGGCTCTCCCCCGACGTCCAGGGTCAGTATTCCGACGCTCAACCCATCGACACGGTGATCGGGACAGATCCGGCCTCCGGCTCCAGGGTCACCAAAGGCTCGACCGTCGCGCTGCTGACGTCGCTCGGGCGTCCGACTGTCCCGCCCATTCCGGCGGGCGGTGACGTCTCGGCGCTGGGCGCACAACTCGCCGACCGCACTCTCGTCGCGGTCGACGGCGGAGACACCTTCAGCTCCAAGATCCCGATCGGCGGCGTGGCAGCGCTCGACCCGGCACCGGGAACCGAGGTTGCCGTGGGCTCCTCGGTCAAGGTCATCACGTCCAAAGGGTCACCGCCCGTGGACATTCCCGATGTGAAGGGCATGTCCGAGAACGCAGCACGCGCCGCCCTCGACAAGGTTGGCATCTCCGTCAGCACCACGAGAACTACGTTCGACGACGCCGTCGAGGGCGGGAACGTGATCGGCACCGATCCCGCAGTCGGCTCCTCCGTCAACGCCGGCACCTCCGTAGTTCTCCTGATCTCCGACTCCGTGAAGGTCCCCTCCCTGATCGGTCGCTCCGTCTCCTCCGCACGCGAAGAACTCGGCCGCCTCGGCCTCGAGATCACCGTGCGCCAGCTCACCCAGAACGACAGCTCGGTCATCATCAGCCAGAGCGTGAAGAACGACCTGGTTGCCAAGGGCACCGATATCAGCGTCGTCGCAATTCCCTGACAGTCCGCTTCGGCCTAGTCTGAATTCATGGCCACGTGGGAACCCGAGAGCCTCGGGATACTCGACTTGCCGTCGGGGAGATCGATTCGGGGTCGAGGACTCCGCAATCCACTTCCTTCCGGACCTCTTCCCACCTTCGGCGTCTATCTGACCGGTAAAGAACCCCCCGCCACCGTGTGGGATTCGGTGTGGGTCCGCTGGCGCGATTTCTGGTTGCCCAGCGATCCCGATGCGCTGCGCAGCGCCCTGCACGAAGTGTGGGTGCGTTCGGAAAGCGAAAGAGTCGAGATCGCGTGCGGAGGTGGATACGGCCGCACCGGAACAGCTTTGGCCGCTCTCGCCATCATGGACGGTGTGTCGAGTAAGGACGCCACCGCGTACGTTCGCGCACACTACTCACCCCGCGCCGTCGAAATGCCCTGGCAGCGCCGATTCGTCACACGATTCACGCCATGACGAACGCCCCCACCTGCGCGAGCAGGTGAGGGCGTTTGCTGAAAAATCAGCGTCGCGAATCAGATTCGCCGGACCGCAGTGTCAGCCTCGCAGCATCTCGGCCACGAGGAAGGCGAGCTCCAACGACTGTTGGGTGTTCAGGCGCGGGTCACAAGCCGTCTCGTAGCGACCACCGAGATCGAGATCGGAGATGTCCTGTGCGCCGCCGAGGCACTCGGTGACGTTCTCACCGGTCAGCTCGACGTGGATGCCACCTGGATGCGTGCCGAGACCGTTGTGGACCTCGAAGAAGCCCTGAACTTCGTCGACGATGCGGTCGAAGTGGCGCGTCTTGTATCCGGTGGAGGCTTCGTGGGTGTTGCCGTGCATCGGATCGCACTGCCAGATGACCTGGTGGCCGGTGGCCTGGACCTTCTCGATGATCGCCGGCAGCAGGTCGCGGACCTTGCCGTTGCCCATGCGCGAAATCAGAGTCAGTCGACCCGGCTTGTTGGTGGGGTCGAGACGCTCGACGTATTCCACCGCCATTTCCGGCGTCGTGCTCGGACCGATCTTGAGGCCGATCGGGTTGGACACCAACTCGGCGAAGGCGATGTGCGCGCCGTCGAGCTGACGGGTGCGGTCGCCGATCCAGAGGAAGTGAGCCGACAGGTCGTAGAGCTTGGGGTGGTCGCTGTCGTTGTCGAGACGCAGCATCGCACGCTCGTAGTCCAGAACCAGTGCCTCGTGGCTGGCGAAGATCTGTGCCTGGTGCAGGCTCGGATCGGTGACGCCGCACGCGTTCATGAACTGCAGGCCGCGGTCGATCTCGGCAGCGAGTTGCTCGTACCGTGCACCGGCGGGCGAGGCCGCGACGAACTCGCGGTTCCAGTCGTGCACCTTGTGCAAATCGGCCATGCCGGCACCGGTGAGCGCGCGGACCAGGTTCATCGCGGCGCTGGCGTTGGCGTACGCACGCACCAGACGCGAAGGATCGTGGGCGCGGACAGCCTCGTCGGCGACGAGCGAATTGATCATGTCGCCGCGGTAGGACTTCAGACCAAGCGAGTCGATGTCGGCAGAGCGCGGCTTGGCGTACTGGCCGGCGATGCGCGCAACCTTGACGACGGGCATCGAGGAACCGTAGGTGAGGACGACGGCCATCTGCAGCAACGTGCGGATGTTTCCCTTGATGTGCGGCTCGGTGTTGTCCGCGAAGGTCTCGGCGCAGTCACCGCCCTGGAGCAGGAACGCCTCACCACGCGCGACCTGCGCGAGACGCTCTTGCAGCGCCTCGACTTCGCTGGCCACCGTGATGGGAGGCACGCTCTCGAGCACAGTCCGCATGGCGGCCGCCTGGTCAGCGGGCCACGAGGGCTGCTGAGCAGCGGGCTTCGCGAGCGCCTCGTCGAGCTGCTTACGCAGTCCGGCAGGCAGCGGCGGGAGTTCGGGCAAGCGGTCGATCGGCACGTCGACAGTCCAGTTCACCTCTACAGGATATTCGCTCGCCCGCCGGCGCGTCACACAGGCTCTCGATCGCAGCCCAATCGGGACACTTCCCGCGCACCGAAACCTGGGTCAGCGAAGTGAACGAGCTGCCGAAATCGCGTCGAACTTCACGAGGTTGTGCCTGGCGTCGGCAAGTGCGTCGTGTGCGTCGGCGGGCGCTGACGGGAGGGCAGGACTGCCGTTGTCTTCCCAGAACTGTCGGAGTTCGCGGGTGTACCGCGGCATCGACTGCGGTAGTTCGGTCATATCGCCCCACAATTGACACAGCGCGACATGGTCGTAGGCGGCGACCCACGCCCAGAGCTCCGGAACGACCATCGGCCGCGGAACGAAGAACTTCAAGAGATCGTCGCGGATCTTCTCGCGTGATTTCCACAGCGGAGACGACGGCTGCGGCAATTTCGGCAGCACGTTCTTGCGCACCCAACTACCGGCGCGGGCAGGATCGAACTCGGTCGAGACCGCGTAGTACTCACGGCCGTCCTCGCAGACGACGCCGATGGACACGAGATCGATGGTTCGACCGTCTTCGATGAATTCGCAGTCGTAGAAGTAGCGCACGTCCGAAAACTATGCCGCACGCGCAGGCTCTGGGGCCAATGCGCGTGCGGCAGGTGTGGGAAATCTCTAGCTGGCCTGTGCGTCCGGGAGCGAATCCTTGTCGGTCTTCGCGGATTCCTTGGACTCGGCCGAGGCCACGAGATCGACAACCGACTCGCCGCTTTCCGCCGGAACGTCGACGGCAGCTTCGGGTTTCGTGGGTGCCTGGTTCTTGAGACTGGCCGCGTAGATGTCCACGTACTCCTGGCCGGAGAGTTTCATCAGCTTGTACATCACCTCGTCGGTCACAGCGCGCTCGACGAAGCGGTTCCCGCCCATGCCTTCGAAGCGGGAGAAATCGATAGGTTCGCCGACGATCACGGTGACCTTGGCCGGACGCCACATCCGTGAGCCGATCGGATTCATCTTGTCGGTACCGACCATCGCAACCGGGATCACCTTGACGCCCGATTCGAGCGCGAGGCGCGCCATTCCGGTCTTGCCCTTGTAGAGGCGACCGTCAGGCGAACGCGTTCCCTCGGGGTAGATACCCAGCAGACTGCCCGAACCGAGAACCTTGAGACCGGCGTTGAGCGCATCCTGCGCTGCGTCCGCGCCGGTTCGGTCGATGGGGACCTGTCCGACGGCGGTGAAGAACCACTTCTGGAATGCGCCTTTGAGACCGGAACCGGTGAAGTACTCGCTCTTGGCAAGGAACGTGATGCGGCGGTTGACGCGAAGTGGAAGGTAGAACGAGTCCAGAACCGCCTGGTGATTGCTGGCCAGGATGGCCGCCCCGTCAGTCGGAATGTTCTCGTGACCCTTGACCGTCGGACGCCCGAGCAGCCAGAGAATCGGCCCCAGCAACACATACTTGAAGAGCCAATACCACACGGCGTCCCTCCCATTCACAGCTGAATTTCGCTGAGTACGACCTTACTGCCGACCCGTAACCCCCGCTACACACGCCCCTGCAGGATCGACCCGATCACAGTCCGGCAGACGTGGTTCCAGCGCCGTCGACCCCACCGAGATCCTGAGGCACCACCGATCGGGCCAATGCGGCGGCGCCGACCATGCCCGCCGCTTCGCCCAGCTGAGCGGAACGGATTCGGGCCAGTGGTCGGTGCTTCGCCCCGGTCAGCAATGTCGCGTACTGCTCACGGGCGTCGTCGAGAAACAGTGGGGCAGAACTCGCGACGCCACCGGCGATCACCACCAGATCGGGATCGTAGACGTCACCGACCATGGCGAGTCCGACGGCCAGCCAACGGGTGAACTCGGCGATGGTTGCCAGCGCGAGTGGGTCACCGTCCTGCGCGGCGTTCGCGATCCGGCGGCCGGTGAGGGAACCTGGATCCACCGCTACCTCACGCGCCAGAACGGTCGACGCGGCGGGGTCGGCGGCGAGCAGTTCGATGGCCGTGTCGACGAGCGCCGTTCCGCTGCAATAGCGCTCCCAACACCCACGTTTGCCACACGCGCACTGACGCCCGCCTGGCACGACCTGGATGTGGCCCAGTTCGGGGGCGACGCCGTGACTCCCCCGGTACAGCTCACCGTTGATCAGCAGCGCACCACCGATTCCGGTCCCGATTGCCACCATCACGACATTGCGGCCCCCGGCGGCCGCTCCGAATCGGTGCTCCGCGAAGGCTGCTGCGTTGGCGTCGTGTTCGAGCACGACCGGCAGCCCGAGTCGCTTGCTCAGGTCACTTCCGACCGGCGCGTCCACCCACGGCAAGTGCGGCGCGAACCGTACCGAGCTTCGATCGGAGGTGATGAAGCCGGCGACCGCCAACCCCACGGCCGACACCTCGTGCCTGGTGACCAATTCGCGCACGACACGATCGAGACCGTCTTCGAGTGCCCTGGCCGACTGCGGGGTCGGGGCTTGAATCATCTCGAGCACTTGTCCGTCCACGTCCACGACGGAGGCTCTGATGCTCGTCCCGCCGACGTCGATGCCGACCGTCAAGATGTCGTCCATGGTGGAGTCGGAGACCGCTTTCAAGCGGCGCGCGCTCATCGCGACAATTCCCGCGCGAGCGTCGCCCGCTGGAGTGCGCACCCTGTATCGGTGCCTCGTGCGTCGGTGACCATTGTGTCGATTGTGCTCATCGCGGACCGTTCGCTCTACCCGGGGTACGAAGTCAGTCCTTGACCGTCACGTCGATCGGGACAAATGCCGCAGTCCGAGTTCGCTCCGCACCCGGCGCCGTCGGGCCGCTGTCCGGTCCACGATCGGGGCCTGGCGGCCCCCCGAGAAACTCGTCGAGAATCTCGCGAAGCAACGCAAGGAATACCGCTGCTTGACCCGCGAGGAATGCCAACAGTTCGTGGTGCTCACCGCGAACCAGTGCAGCGAGGGCGCACACCGGGCACCAACTGCAGCCGGTGAACACCGGCTGCGTGTCCACTGACGCCGAGTCACTCGCAACATCGGCCGTCGCTGCTGCGGCCTTGAGCAACACCGGTTCCAGGCGCGTCAGAACGGTTTCCGCCAGCGCGCGAAATTCCGCGACGAGGCGCTCGTGCTCTTCGCTCATACCGGCCACACCGCGGGATCCGGGCTGAACCGAATGATCAGGTAACTGCCGTCCAACTCCGCCCCGTTCACGACACAACGACGCAGCACCGACGCCAAACGAACTCTGCGTCGTACGCCGTCTGCTCCCACCAGCACATCGTCCTCCACCCGGCCCAACGACAACGACGACGGATCCACGAGCGGAAGGTACATCCGCATCACGTACACCGAATCGACTCCGGTCCCCGACTCCAAGGACACCACGATGTTGTCCGCGGTGCCGACGGTGCCCGAATCCGTGCCCGTTCCACCCTCGAACGTGGCCGCGATCTCGCCCAGAGCGGCCAACCCTACCGGTTCGGCGCAGACGCGTTCGACCGTTGTGACGGACATTCCATCGGTTGATTTACGCAATTCGTCGACGACGAGCGCCTGTGACGCCTGGATCGAAGCGAGCCACCGCGCCGCCGGCGAATCGTCGACCGCCTTCCCAGCCGGCGAGTTGAACTGCGGGACAAGGTTGTTGACCACCATCCCGTCCACTCGCAGACCGGCAAGAGCCAGCCCGGACAACGTCCGACGAGTCGCCGCGACCGACACGCCGTCGGCCGACGTCACCACACTCACGCTGGTGTTCGCGCGATCCGAGAGGTGAGCCGCGATTCGATCCACCGACGCGAGCACACGTTCGACGACGGACACGAGTAAGAGCAACCGCATGTCCGTACCCGTCACAGCGACCATCCGCCTGTGCCGCGGCCACAATCGCTCGAGATACTCCGACACCATCGACGGCGAACCCAGTATCCGAAGCACTTCGGCTGCAGCCGGACAGTCCACGATCACGAGGTCGTAGTCACCGCTGTCCGAGAAGTCGACGATTTCGGCGAGCCCGAGCATGTCCTGGATTCCCAGGGATCCCGTCAACTCTTCCGGTTCCAACCCCTCGAACGACGAACCGTGTTCGTGATCTCCCGCTCCGAAAGTTCCTGCAGCATCGATCAAACCCGACAATCCTCGGAACTTGTCCTCGAGGAGCGCTGACGTGTCGAGTTGCCGGACGTAGAGGCGCTCGGTGAGAGGTGTAGTCGTTCGCGGATTCGGCACGCCCAGGACATCCGCGAGAGAACCTGCCTGATCGATCGACACCAGCAGCACTCGGGCCCCGGAGGTCGCCGCCGACACAGCCGTCGCCGCGGCAAGCGTCGTCGTGCCTACTCCACCTTTACCGACGAACAGTTGGACGCGCGATCGTTGCTCCGGCACTCAGCCCTCGACTCGCTTCTTCAGTTCTTTCAGAGCTGTGTCGGTGATGATCTTCTCGGCCTTCCGCTTGAAGAGACCGATCATCGGAATCGTCAGGTCGACCGTCAACTCGTAGGTGACCGACGTGGTGCCGTTCGGGCCGGGCTCGAGTGTGTACGAACCGAATTGGGACTTCTGAATCTCACCCGATATCAGCTCCCAACTCACAGCCATACCGTCCGGTGCCCACGAATACTGCAGTTCGTAGGTGTCCTTCACCATCCCCGCGTCGAGGACGAAACGCACTCGGTCCGCGCGGCCGCCCTGCCCCGGCGCCGTCACCTCGACGGACTTCGCCGCGGCCACCCATTCGGGGTATCGCTCGAAATCGGCGATGACGTCCATCACGGCGTCGGCAGGAGCGTCGATGCTGATCAACCCCTTGGTCTTCTCGGCCATACGACTGCGCTACCTTCCTTCGTCAAGAGTCCAGAACCTGCACAACGTTCACTGGTTCGATTATCAGTCCGGCGCTACGCCGGCGGCGCGTCCCGCTTCGAGTTCGCGCTTGAGCTGGAACGACATGACCTTGCCGTCGACCCGACGCTTGCGGTTCATCCCGGCGAGGTCGAGGTTCGCCACATCGGACGGTGATACGCCGACCGGTTCACAGTGCAGGAAGTAGTGCGCGATCGTCCCGTCCATCACCGGTTCGAGCCACACCTCCATGGTGCCGACCAACTGACCGGACACTCCCCACCGGAATCCCGCGGGACCGCGATCTTCCCGGACTTCGAGCGCAAGATCACTGAACCAGCGACGCCACTGCGCGCGCGAGGACAACAGTTCGGCGACCCGCTCGGGCGGGGCGGCGATGAAAGTCTGGTCTGCGACCTGAATGCTGCTCACCGAAGTAGCTTCACATATCGCGTCGGCGAAGCGTCGAGGGGTGTCGCAACACTACATACCGGACAGACTGTAAGCCTGGCCACAACTGCGTCGGACATGCGACTACAGTAGGAGACGAAAACCCTACTCGTCAGTATTTCGCAGTGTCGGAGGTATTTCGTGCCTGAGTTCAGCGCACCCCAGACGTTCACCATTCCCGAGGATGCCTCCGCGGTCGACTCGGTCTTCGCCTTCGCGAAGACGAAGCCGGCGGCGGTTGTCTACAAGCGCAAAGTCGGAAATGCATGGGTCGATGTCACTGCAGGCGATTTCGCCGCTCAGGTGACTGCCGTCGCCAAGGGCCTGATCGCGATCGGAGTCAAGCAGGGCGATCGCGTCGGCCTCATGTCGGCGACTCGCTTCGAATGGCCGCTCGTCGACTACGCCATCTGGGCGGCCGGCGGCGTGACGGTTCCGATCTACGAAACCTCCGCAGCCGAGCAGGTTCGCTGGATACTCGAGGATTCCGAAGCAATCGACCTCATCGTCGAGAACGACGCGCATGCCGCCACCGTGAAGGACGTCGCTGCAGCGGCACCCGCGCTGCGTACGGTCTACCAGATCGATGCGGCGGCAGGCGGTAAAGGTGTAGTCGAGGAATTGACCGCACTGGGCGCCGACATCTCCGACGAGGACGTCCACGCCCGCGTCGCTGCACTGAAGGCATCCGATCCCGCGACCCTGATCTACACCTCGGGCACCACAGGCCGACCCAAGGGCTGCCAGCTGACGCACTCCAACCTCATTGCCGAGTCGAAGGGCATCCTCGACTCCAACCTCGGCACGCTGCTCAAGACTCCCGGCGTCAGCACCCTGATGTTCTTGCCGCTCGCGCACGTTCTCGCTCGCGCAGTCAGCATCGCGTCGTTCGACGCCGGTGCAACGTTGGGGCACACGAGCGACATCCCGAACCTCGTTCCGACGTTCGGCGAGTTCAAGCCCGACTTCATCCTCTCGGTGCCGCGAGTGTTCGAGAAGGTCTACAACAGCGCACGTGCCAAGGCGCACGGCGACGGCAAGGGAAAGATCTTCGACGCGGCCGCAGACACCGCTGTTGCCTGGAGCGAGGCGCAGGACAAGGGCGGCGCCGGCATCGTTCTCAAGGCCAAGCACGCTCTCTTCGACAAGCTCGTGTACTCGAAGCTTCGCGCTGCACTCGGCGGGCAATGCCAGCTGGCCATTTCCGGTGGTGCACCCCTGGGCGCTCGACTCGGCCACTTCTTCCGCGGTATCGGCGTCACGATCTACGAGGGCTACGGACTGACCGAGACCACCGCAGCGTTCGCCGTCAACACCATCGGCGCACAGAAGGTCGGCTCGGTCGGAAAGCCGTTGGCCGGCAACTCCGTTCGCATCGCCGAAGACGGCGAAATCCTCCTCTCGGGACCGGTGGTCTTCACCGGTTACTGGCGCAACGAGAAGGCGACTGCCGAGTCGATCGAGAACGGCTGGTTCCACACCGGCGACCTCGGCACCGTCGACAAGGACGGCTACATCACCATCACCGGCCGCAAGAAGGAAATCATCGTCACGGCGGGCGGCAAGAACGTCTCCCCCGCTCAGCTCGAAGATTCCCTTCGCGCCCACCCACTTATCAGCCAGGCCATCGTGGTCGGCGACCAGAAGCCTTTCATCGGCGCCCTCATCACCATCGACGCCGAAGCTCTTCCCGCTTGGAACGAGCGCAACAACAAGGCCGCGGGAACCACAGCTGCCGACCTGGTTTCGGACGGCGAACTGGTCGGCGAAATCCAGGACGCCATCGACGAGGCCAACAAGCTCGTCTCACACGCCGAGGCGATCAAGAAGTTCCGCATTCTTCCGGTCGACTTCTCCGAGGACACAGGCGAACTCACGCCCACGATGAAGCTCAAGCGCAACGTCGTGCACGAGAGCTTTGCCGCCGACATCGAAAAGATCTACGCCAAGTAGCCTTTCGTCGATCAGTCCTCTGCCGACAGGAACGGCCCGCACCGAATTCGGTGCGGGCCGTTCGCGTTCGAGTCCCGGTAACTCAGCCGAGGAGATTACGCAGCTTCGAAGCGAGCGTGTCCCACTTCCATTCTTCGGCAACCCACGCCCGGCCGGCTGCTCCCATCGCGGCTGCTCGATCACGATCGGACAGCACCTCGATCACGGATTCGGCGACGTCACGAACAGAGGTGCCGTCGACCACGAGCCCGGTCTTGTTCTGCTGCACGGTTTCCGGAGCGCCACCACTGCGCCCGGCGATGACCGGCACACCGGTAGCCGAGGCCTCGAGGTAGACGATTCCCAGTCCTTCGACGTCCAATCCGGCGCCTCGGGTGCGGCACGGCATGGCGAACACGTCGGCAACAGTGTGGTGAGCCGCCAACTCTGCGGCAGGCACCGTGCCGGTGAAGACGACGTGATCGTCCATCCCGGTCTTGCGCGCCAATTGACGGAGATGGTCCTCGTACGGTCCACCGCCGACGATCACCAGCACTGCTCCGTCGATGCTCTTCCGAATCGTCGGCAGCGCCTTGATGAGCATGTCCTGCCCCTTGCGTGGCACGAGCCGCGACAGGCACAAGATCGTGGGCCGCTCTCCCAGCCCGTATCGCTTACGCAGTTCTGCGCGGGCAACCGAGTCCGGGTGGAACACCGACGTGTCCACTCCGGAAGGAAGGTGCTCGAGCGCCGCTTGCGGACCGAAAGCCGCCGAGAACCGCCCACGGGTGTACTTGCTGACAAACGTCACCGCATCCGTGTGATCACCGATCACACGCAACGACTGCCGCGCACCGGGAATCATCGACCATCCGACCTCGTGGCCGTGAGTACTCGCGATCACTCGGCTCGCACCGGCGCGCCGAACAACCGGCGCCAACAACGCCAACGGCGCTGCCGCACCGAACCAGACCGACTCGCAGTCGTGCTTCTTGACCAGCTTCGCAGCCCGACGAGCGACGAAGGGCGACGGCAACATCAGTGTCGTCGGGTGCCGAACGACCTCGAAAGGCTGTGCCGCATCGAACTTCTTGTGCGAGTCGCCCCGCCACCGCGGTGCGTACACCACCAACTTGTCCGGCGGCAGATGCCCGGCGAACGTGTGGAGATAAGACTGGATACCTCCGGGGCGAGGAGGAAAGTCGTTGGTCACCAAGAGGGTCCGGCGCATCCGTCCACCGTAGGGCACGCTGCGCATCGAGACATGACAAGGGCACGCTGCGCATCGAGACATGACAAGGTCATCCCGCCGCTGCTATCGACCCAGCCGCGAACTGCTCAGCCCAGATGGCTGTCGGTCCAGTCGACCCATCCGAGTCGCAGTTCCTCGGTTCCGACGCCCAGGACCGCTCGGATTCGCGAGTCGAGATCTTCGGCCGTCATCTTTCCGGAAGCGAGGGCGCGAAAGAGGTCGGTCAGCTTGGCCTCGCCGAATCGATCGGCGATATACGCGTTGACGGACCACGCCGATTCGTACGCCAGCGAACTCACAACCGGGACACCGCCGAACTCTGTGTCGTCCGGAAACTCCGTCGGTGTGTCGCCGGCGCGGACCGCTGCTGCCAGAGTCGGCGCGATCTCACCCCAGGCCCGCGAGGATCCACGATTTCCCGCGTACTCGGCGAACCCTTCCAACACCCACATCGGCGACCCGTCACGGGTTCTCGATCGGGCGGCTATGTGCATGAGTTCGTGGCGCAATACCGTTCGCCTGGTGATGTCGGTCAACCTCGAAGCCGCGGCGGGTGAGAAGACCACCCGCTGGCCGCTCACGTCGGAAGACCCGTCCGTCGTTGCATCCGCGACCGACACTGCGGCAATCGAAGCGCCGTCGTGATGAGAGCCGACCAGTGCGGTGAATTCCTCCGATGACCCCGCCACCATGAGCACCGCGCGCTCGGACCACCACGGCCCCCACAACTGCGTTGTGTTCTCGATGGCTGAGTCCACATCTGCAGCCAAAGCGTCGACGAACGCCTGCTGACCCGGGTGACCGATCACGAGTGCATTGCGCGCGGTGTTTTCGGCGACGGCCAGCGGGCCGAAGTCCCAGGGGCCGTTCCAGGATTCGCCTGCCGTTCGGGCGCCGTCCAGTCCGACGATCGACCCGTCCGCAAGAACCGACCACTGATCGCCGCGTTTCGCGAGCGTCATGGACACTGCCTTGCGAGTGGGCAATGCGTCGACGCCGTCGAGGGCGTACCGAAACAGAACTTGCGCATTCCAGACTTCGACGTCTCCGTCCGGTGCACCGGTTCGCGGCGCCGGAGTCAGGCCGCCGCTGGGGATCTCGTATCCCCAGTCGGAGAAATCGAGCGCTCCCGCTGCAGTGGCTCGTCGAATTTCCGCCTCGAGCACACCGGGTGTGGCAGCATTGTCGACGAACTTCGCCAGCCCCGACGGATCGTCGGACATCTGCGATGCAGCCCATGCGTCGAGAAATGCCTGTACCTGCGCGGTTCGTTCGGCGTCCTGCTCGCTGGCCGCACTTTCGTCGGAATCGGACCTGTTCGTCAGGAAGATCGTCAAACCGAGAACGAGCACCACGGCTACGCCGAGCGCCACGAGGGCCGGATACTCCCAACGGCGTGGTCGATCTGCGCCGACGTCGGGCGTCGTCATCGGTTCAGTCGGCACGGTGCCGAGTGTAGGAGAACTCGACTCGACGCTTCACGGCGGCTGGCCACACGCCGCTCGGGCGCAGCAAGCCGTCAGTAACGACGCGCAGTGGAGAACTCCATGCCTGCCATCGACTGAACCTTCACCGGCACGCCGAACGTCGACGCATGCAGAATGTTTCCGTCGCCGGCATAGATACCGACATGCGAGTTGTCGCTGTAGAAAGTCACGACGTCACCGGGCTGTAGTTGATCCCGCGACACCGGTACACCGCCCTGCGCCTGCGCTTGGCTCGAACGCGGCAGAGTCTTTCCGATCTGCTTGTAGGCCCACACGACCAGACCTGAGCAGTCGAACTCGTTCGGGCCGGTCGCGCCCCAGACGTACGGGTCACCGATCCGCGTGAGGCCTGCCTGAAGCGCTGCAGCACCGGAGCCGGGCGCAAGGTTAGCTAGAATTTTGCTGAGATCGACGTCAGGAGGGAACGGCGTACCGCTCAGTTGGTTACGCTCGTCGTCGGTGAGGTTCTGGAACGCTTTGGTCACGTCGGCGATCTGCGTCTGCAGTTCACTCTGCTTGCGCTGCAAGTCGTCACTGAGTGCGCGGGCTTGATCGGCGGCGGTCCGCGCTTCTTCGGCCGAGCGCTTCGATGCTTCCGAGGCCGCACGGGCAGCGGCAGTGGCTTCGTTGAACTGGGAGACCTGCACTGCCGCGTCGTTGGAAATCACGTCGAGCGCCGACATCTGGTCGAGCAACTGCTGCGGCGAATCGCTGACCATCAACGCAAAGAGGCGATTGGTTCGTGCACCCTGGTAATTCGCTGTGGCAATGCGGTTTACCGCCGGCGCGAATTCGGCGACACGTGCCGAAGCCGCGTCGAGAACACCCTGATCGGCTGCCGATCGCGCGTCCGCATCGTTGGCGACGCCCAGCTTCGCGTCGAGATCGATCTGCGCGTTGTGCAGCGCTTCGTTGGTCTGCTCGGATACCCGGGAGAGTTCACCGAGCTTGTCGAGTGCCTCGGTCGGGTTGGTGATGACGGGGTCGGCACCGGCCTGCATCGAAGGCCCTGCGACGAGTCCGAACGCCAGCACTCCCACGGTCACTGCGGCGCGTACTCGACTGTTGTTTTTCGATGAAACCACGGAATGCAACTCTCCGTCTCGGTGAAGCGACGTCGACCGGGACCGGTCGACGATCTGTTAGCTGGCTGTCAACTATCTACAGTACCTGTCTCGCCCGCGTAATGTCTCGATAAGGTTACGGAACGGCATACGTTTGTGTCTACTCGCCGGTAGGCGTGTCGGGGTGAAGTACCGGGCGAATTGTCGAGAAATAGAAATGTGGGCCTCGAATCGAAGATTCGAGGCCCACATTCGAAGATCCGGAGCTCCCCCGAGCTCCGCCACCTTGCAGCGGCGGATCGTTCCGACTGCCTACCGGAGACAGCCGTCGAGCGTGATCAGAAATCAGTAACGGCGAGCACCGTCGTACGGCATCGAGGACACCGGAGCGAGCTTCACGGGCTGACCAGCGGTCGACGCGTGGATGACATTGCCGTTGCCGGCGTAGATGCCCGAGTGCGATCCGCCGTAGAAGGAGATCACGTCGCCGACCTGAAGATCGGACTGTGCGACGGCGACGCCGGCTGCAGCCTGGTCGTAGCTCGTGCGAGGCAGGTTCAGGCCGGCCTGCTTGTATGCCCACTGGACGAGACCGGAGCAGTCGAATGCGTCCGGGCCGGCTGCGCCGTACACGTACGGGGAGCCCAGCTTGCTCTCTGCGGCGCGAACTGCCTGCTCACCAACACTGGAGATGGGAGCGGCCGGTGCAGCCGGTGCGATGTCGGTGATGCCCGGAATGACCGGCAACTGAGGAATAGAAACGCCCGGAACCTCGAACGTGCCGACGCCGGGGATGGTGATGGGGTCTGCCGAGGCAGGTGCAGCGGTTGCAGCGAATGCTCCGACTGCGAGCGCGCCGGCTACCGCCAACTGCGCTGAACGCTTGAAACTCTGTGACGCCACTTAAGGGGTGCTCCATTTCTTCCATTCATCCGCCGACCGAGTTAGCTGACGGGTTCGGGCTGGGAAGATCAGCCCTACCCGCGTGGTCTGCAGCGATCCTGCGTGCTGCACCCCAGGCGGGATTCACCCCAGTGGAAACTTGGGTTCCCGGTTCGGGTTCCTCGCGGAGATCCCGATTAGGCGGTTCCTGACGATGCCGGTCCTGTTTGGTCCGGCAAGACTTCGTTAGGTCTCAGGAAGGTTACGAAATGATCGCGACGATGTCGACCGCTTCGTGACAATCGCGCCCGATTCGCCGGAAATCGTGGTGCCGCGCCCGCGATACGCCCGGTGGGTCACGAGGAGATAACAACAGGTCGGTTCGGCGCCCCACCCTCGGCCCGCAAACGTGCACCCGTTACCCACTGCCAAGGCTCACCAAACCCGACAATCCGATCTTCCGCGCAGTTCAACGACAATTACTTGAAACTAGAACCTGTTCCGTTCACGGGCGCGAAGTCAGCCACCGATCAACGCAGCAAAGGCCCTCCGAATCGCCCTACCGGCAAGTAGGCAGGAGTCCGCATTCGCGAGTTCCCACCGCAAGTGTGATCCTCGTCTCTCATACTTTTGTCGGGGGCCAATCCGCTGCTTTCGCAATGGAAGTCGGAGTGAGCCGGATTCCGCTTCGACATTCTCCAATTCCTGTCGGGGGGTCCTTCTACTGTCTGCGATGTGAGTCCCGCCTCGGCCCGAGAATTTCCGTCTCCGCCCCCGTTCTCCGACGGGGAGAAAGTAGACGTCGGGCGGCAACTGAGCTTCGACGAGCTGGACACACCGCTGAGCGAGACGACGTTCGTCGTCGTCGACCTCGAGACCACAGGTGGAAGCGCCGACCAGGACTCCATCACCGAGATCGGCGCCGTCAAGATCCGCGGTGGCGAGGTACTCGGTGAAATGGCAACCCTCGTCGATCCAGGCCGGTCCATTCCGCCGTACATCGTCGAACTGACCGGAATCACCACGGCCATGCTGATCGGCGCACCTCCCATCGAACGTGTCCTACCCGCTTTTCTCGAATTCGCCGAGGGCGCGGTGCTGGTGGCACACAACGCGCCCTTCGACATCGGCTTTCTCAAAGCAGCGGCGTCACGCAGCGCGCGCCCGTGGCCTGCGTTCCGTGTGCTGTGCACTGTCAAGCTCGCCAGGCGCGTGCTTACCCGCGACGAGGCGCCTTCGGTCAAACTCTCCGCACTCGCCCATCTCTTCCAGGTAACCACCCAACCGACGCACCGCGCGCTCGACGACGCGCGTGCGACAGTCGATGTCCTCCACGGGTTGATCGACAGAGTCGGGAACCAAGGCGTCCACAGTTACAGCGAACTCGTCGACTACCTGCCCAACATTTCCTCACATCAGCGGGCCAAACGGTCCTTCGCCGCAAATCTGCCGCGAAGCCCCGGTGTCTACCTTTTCCGAGGCCCTTCCGACGAAGCCCTCTATATAGGAACTGCTACCGACCTTCGACGCCGCGTCCGCAACTACTTCACCGGTTCGGAGACCCGCGGCCGAATGAAGGAAATGGTCGCGCTGGCCACCCGTGTGGACCATGTCGAGTGCGCGCACGCTCTCGAAGCCGGGGTGCGTGAACTACGACTGCTGAGCGCGCATGCGCCGCCGTACAACCGTCGCTCCAAGTTTCCCAAGCGAGGTTGGTGGATCACCCTCACCGGCGAGGCGTTTCCGAGACTGTCCGTGGTTCGCACGCCCACGATCGATTCGATCGGCCCGTTCACCTCTCGCGCCGACGCAGTCGACGTCGCGGACACCGTCGCAGAGTTCAGTCGTCTCCGCACGTGCACCAAGCGCCTCGGGCGCGGCGCCGTTCACGGCCCTGACTGCCCCGCTCGTGAGCTGGGGGCGTGTCCGGCCTCCTGGACCCCGGAAATCAACGCAGAGGACTACGCGGCCGCCCCTGAGGCCGTGCGTGGTTTCTTTCGAGGATCAAACGACGCTCCCCTTCGACAGATGCAGGCCCGGATAGACGAGCTGTCCGCACACGCGTTGTTCGAGAATGCTGCTCGTCTGCGTGACCGAACGGTCGCAGTCGCTACCGCGGTGCGGCGCACTCAGCGACTCGCCGCAGTCGCTGCGATCGAACAACTCGTACTCGCCCGACCCACCGGGGACGGCGGCTGGGAGCTGTCGGTGATCCGTTCCGGGCGTCTCGCGTCGGCCGGGCTCGCCAGACGTGGGACTCACCCGATGCCCGTCGTCGACGCCATCACCGCGGCGGCCGAAACCGTCCTACCCGACGACGCACCGTTTCGCGGCGCGTCACCCGAAGAACTGGGACTGATCGCACGGTGGCTCGCGTCGGACGGTGTCCGAATCGTGTCGGCGACGTCCGGCTACGTCGAACCTGTGCGCGGCGCCGGCAAGTGGGAAGCCTGGTGCCGACTCGCGCGGGCCGGTACCGAATCCGAACATCGATGACGTAACGAGGTGGCGGCACCCCTAAGCTCGATCGAAACCACCGGGTCATCACAACCCACCGGGAAATCGAGGAGAGAAATGATCAACGCCATCGTCATGATTCACGCCGAGTCCGCTCGGATCCCGGAAACCGCGCAGGCCGTCGCCGACCTGTCCGGGGTGACGGAGGTCTACTCGTGCGCAGGTGACGTCGACTTGATCGCCATCGTGAAGGTACGTGACCACGCCCAGATCGCCGACGTCGTCACCGGAGGAATCAACAAGGTGCCCGGCGTTCTCCGAACTGCCACACACATTGCCTTCCAGTCATTTTCCAGCGCAGACGTCGAGGCCGGATTCTCTCTGGGTGAATAGTCCGTCGATCAGGCTTGGTCGGCCAGCTGGGCGGTGAGTGCCGCCCACTTGTGAAGCAGTTCAGCGCCCGCGCCGCTGTCGATCGCGGCAGCGGCTGCAGTCATCCCGGCCGAGATCGCACCCTCGAGATCGTCACCGACACCGTTGAACGCCGCGATAGCCGCTCCCGCGTTCAGCAAGACCGCGTCTCGGACCGGCCCCTTCTGCCCGGACAGCAGCGTTCGGGCGACGGTGGCGTTGATGTCGGCGTCTCCTCCGCGTAACTCTTCGAGAGGAACGCGGTCGATTCCGAGGTCACGCGGATCCAGCGTGACAGTTCGCACACTTCCACCCCCGACGATGTGAACCGTCGAAGTCGTCGATGTGGTCAGTTCGTCGAGTCCGTCGTCGCCACGCACCACCAACGCTGAATTACCGCGCTGCGCAAGGACTCCCGCGACGACCGAGATCAGCTTCGGAAATGCACACCCGATCAGCCCGGCACGCGGACGAGCCGGATTGGTCAGCGGACCGAGAACGTTGAATGCCGTCGGGATGCCGATTTCCTTGCGAGGTACCGCCGCAAAGCGCAGTGCGGGATGGAAGACCGGCGCGAAACAGAAGCCGATGCCGACCTCTTCGACGCACCTCGCAACCTGCTCCGGCCCGAGGTTGATGCGAACTCCGAGCGCCTCGAGCACGTCAGCGCCACCACTCTTGGACGACGCAGCGCGGTTGCCGTGCTTGACGACTCGCACACCGGACGCGGCGACCACGATCGAGGCCATCGTCGAGATGTTCACCGTGTTCGAGCGGTCACCACCCGTGCCGACGATGTCGACGACGTCGGAATCGACCGGCACGCGTCTGGAGTGTTCGAGCATCGCGGCGGCGAGCCCTTCCAACTCCGCGGGGGTCTCGCCCTTCATCTTCAAGCCGACGCCGAAAGCCGCGATCTGAGCGGAGGTGGCATTGTCCGACATGATCTCGCCCATCGCCCAGCGACTGTCAGCTTCCGACAAGTCACTGCCGTCCGTGAGCAAACCGAGAATCATCGGCCATGACCGCACCACTGCACTCGAATCGACGTTCACGGCGTTGGTTGCGTCGGTGCCGGCCATAGTGCCTTGGTCCCCTGTCGTCCATGTGGGCTGTGTTCGTGCTCATTTCGAGCTGTCGATGACCCTCGCAGCCTAGTCAGTGAGGTAGCGAGGAAACCGAATAGGGCCACTCAGGACTTTCGGCGACCGCGTTTGGGCGGCGCCTCCGCGAGAACCGGGGGCTGGAGCGCGTCCCACCCGGCGACCGAACCACCGAGCCGCTGCGCCAGACCGGCCATTCGTGATCGCTCCTGGGAGCAATGCAGCGCGTCGAGCACCTGGACCCGCTCGAAGATGACGCGAACCGAATTCTCGACCGCCTGAGCCACGTCCTCGGGCCGACTCACGCCTCGCACGTATCCGTCCTGGGCGACGATGCTCTCGGCATCGGCGACCGAGTCCTCCGGAAGGTCGAGATGGTGCCGCAGAACCACTTCGGACTCCGCCATGAACTCCGGCTCGGTGGAGGCGGCACGTTCGAGAGCCGTCGAGCTCGCCTCGGCGTCGTCGAAGCCTTCGGCGACGACGACCAGATCCGACCGCCCTGCATCGAGCGGTGTCGGAATCTTCGTGCCGAAAATTCTCAGGAACCACGGTCTACTCTTGTGTGTAGCTGCCATCGCGCCAGCATATTCCGACCACGCCACCAGCGCGTTCGCCGCCCGATCCCGCGAACTCGAGCCGAGCGACGCGCCGATGGTGGACCCGAGTGGTCGTCTCTTACGACGAAGCGTCATACTTCTGTCTGTGACGAGCGCAGTAGGGACTTCAGGATCGGCAATCACCCAACGCGTGCACTCGCTGAACCGGCCGAATATGGTCAGCGTTGGCACCATCGTGTGGTTGTCAAGTGAGCTCATGTTCTTCGCAGGGCTCTTTGCCATGTACTTCGTGGCACGAGCTCAGGCGAACGGAAATTGGCCGCCGGAGCCAACCGAATTGAACCTGTATCTGGCCGTGCCGGTGACTTTGGTGCTTATCGCATCGTCGTTCACCTGCCAGATGGGTGTCTTCGCGGCTGAGCGTGGCGACGTCTTCGGACTTCGTCGCTGGTACACCATCACCTTGGTCATGGGGGCGTTCTTCGTCACCGGCCAGGGTTACGAGTACTACCACCTCGTGCACGAGGGCACCACGATTTCGAGCAGCGTGTACGGCTCGGTGTTCTACATGACCACCGGCTTCCACGGTCTGCACGTCATCGGCGGTCTCATCGCCTTCGTCTTCTTGATCGCACGTACCCGGGTCAGCAAGTTCACGCCCGCCCAGGCCACCGCCGCGATCGTTGTTTCGTACTACTGGCACTTTGTCGACATCGTGTGGATCGCGCTGTTTGCCACGATTTATTTCATCCGTTAATCAGCTGTACGCCCCAGGCAGCCCCTGACGTCCAGTTCCGTCCCGACATACCAAAGGGATACAGATGAGTTCATCCCCCCCTCCCGCATCCGATAACTCAGCGAATGCCGCGAAGTCGCGTCGCCAGCGGAAAATCCGCCGGCGCGTCACTGGCGCGCTCGTATTGATGATGGGATTGATCAGCGCAGGTTTCCTCGCTTCGGCGTTGACACCAGCTCCGCAGGTTGCGACCGCCAGTGACGATTCAGCAGCCCTGATTCGTGAAGGCAAGCAGCTGTACGACACGTCATGCATCACGTGCCACGGCGCGAACTTGCAGGGCGTGCAGGACCGCGGTCCCAGCCTCATCGGCGTCGGCGAAGCAGCCGTGTACTTCCAGGTCTCCTCTGGTCGTATGCCCGCAGCTCGCAACGAGGCCCAGGCTGCACGCAAGGACCCCAAGTTCGATGCTGCGCAGACCGACGCCCTCGGCGCTTTCATCCAGGCCAACGGCGGCGGCCCGACGCTCATCCGCGACGAGAACGGCGAAATCGCCCAGTCCTCGCTGCGCGGTGGCGACGTCGGACGCGGCAGTGAGCTCTTCCGGCTCAACTGCGCGTCGTGCCATAACTTCACCGGCCGCGGTGGCGCACTGTCCTCGGGCAAGTACGCCCCGGTCCTGGATCCGGCCAGCGAGCAGCAGATCTACGCTGCCATGGTTACCGGCCCCCAGAACATGCCGAAGTTCTCGGATCGTCAGCTGACGATCGAGGAGAAGAAGGACATCATCGCCTACGTCAAGTCGTCGGGCGAATCGAAGGACCCCGGTGGGTACGGGCTCGGTGGCCTCGGTCCGGCCTCTGAGGGTCTCGCCATGTGGGCCGTCGGAATCATCGCTGTCGTCGGTGCAGCATTGTGGATCGGAGCAAGGTCATGAGCGACGCTGGCCAGCATGGCGGCGATACGCCTAAGAAGTACACAGATGAAGAGCTCGACGCGATGTCACGCGACGACCTGGTCAAGCTGGGTACCAATCTCGATGGCGTCGACGTCGTCTACCGCCGTGATCGTTGGTCGGTAAAGGGCACCAGGGCGGAAAAGCGCGCCGAGCGCAACGTCGCCTTCTGGTTCGGCCTCGCCGGCGTTTCGGCGATCGCGTTCATCGCGATCTACCTGTTCTGGCCCTGGGAGTACGCAGGCGCCGGTGACGAGAACTACGGCAAGTACAGCCTGTACACCCCGCTGATCGGCTTGACCATGGGTCTGGCGATCCTCGGCGTCGGCATCGGTGCCGTTCAGTTCACCAAGAAGTTCATCCCCGAAGAGGTCTCGATCCAGGACCGCCACGACGGTGGTTCCACCGAGGTCGATCGTCGCACGATCGTCGCCGAACTCGGCGACACCCTCGAGACGTCCACCCTCCCCCGCCGCAAGGCCATCAAGCGCAGCTTGATGTTCGGTGGCGGCGCACTCGGCGTCATGATGGTCATGCCTCTCGGCGGACTCATCAAGAACCCGTGGGCCAAGGGCGACGACTCACCACTGTGGGTGTCCGGCTGGACCCCGAACTACCCGGGCGAGACCATCTACCTGCGTCGTGACACCGGCCGTCCCGAGGACATCGTCCTCGTTCGCCCGGAAGATCTCGATGCCGGTTCGATGGAAACGGTCTTCCCGTTCCGCGAGTCCGACCGTGGCGACGAGCATGCTCTGCTCGCAGCACTGCGCGGCATTCGTAACTCGGTGATGCTCATCCGCCTCCGCACGGAAGACACCGCACGTGTCACCAAGCGCAAGGGCCAGGAAAGCTTCAACTACGGCGACTACTTCGCGTACTCGAAGATCTGCACCCACCTGGGTTGCCCCACCTCGCTCTACGAACAGCAGAGCAACCGTATTCTGTGCCCCTGCCACCAGTCGCAGTTCGACGCACTGACCTACGGCAAGCCGATCTTCGGTCCCGCTGCTCGCGCACTTCCGCAGTTGCCTATTACAGTGAACGAAGAGGGCTTCCTGGTCGCCGACGGTGACTTCATCGAAGCACTCGGCCCGGCATTTTGGGAGCGTCGACCGTGACCACAACAACAACCAAACCGTCCAAGATCAGCGCGGCAGCGGCTGGACAAGCGGAGGCTATGGACTCCCGCTACCACCTCGCTGCAGGCATGCGCCGGCAGATCAACAAGGTCTTCCCGACGCACTGGTCCTTCATGCTCGGCGAGATCGCGCTCTACAGCTTCGTGATCCTGCTGATCTCCGGTGTGTTCCTGACGCTGTTCTTCGATCCGTCGATGGCACACGTCGTCTACCAGGGCGCGTACCAGCCGCTTCGCGGTGTGACGATGTCTCGCGCCTACGAGACGACCCTGAACATCTCCTTCGAGGTGCGCGGCGGTCTCTTCGTTCGCCAGATTCACCACTGGGCTGCACTGATGTTCGCGGCGTCGATCATCGTTCACCTCGCTCGCATCTTCTTCACCGGCGCATTCCGTCGCCCGCGTGAAGCGAACTGGGTTATCGGCTGCCTGCTGCTCATCCTGGCGATGTTCGAAGGCTTCTTCGGCTACACCATCCCCGACGACCTGCTCTCGGGCACCGGCCTTCGCGCCGCCTTCGGTGGTATCACGATGAGTATCCCGATCGTCGGTACCTGGATGCACTGGCTGATCTTCGACGGTGACTTCCCCGGCGACCTCATCATTCCGCGCCTCTACGTCGCTCACGTGCTGCTGTTCCCGGGCATCATCCTGGCCCTGATCGCCGGCCACCTCGCGTTGGTCTGGTACCAGAAGCACACGCAGTTCCCCGGCCCCGGCCGTACGGAACAGAACGTCGTAGGCGTACGCATCCTCCCGGTCTTCGCAATGAAGGGTGGCGCGTTCTTCGCCATGACCTTCGGTGTGCTCGCACTGCTCGGTGGTCTGTTCCAGATCAACCCCGTGTGGAACATCGGTCCGTACAACCCGTCACAGGTCTCGGCTGGTTCCCAGCCCGATATCTACATGATGTGGACGGACGGCCTCGCTCGACTGTGGCCGGCGTGGGAGATCTACCTGTTCAACCGCTACACGATCCCCGCAGTGTTCGCCGTCGCCCTGATCATGGGTCTCGTCTTCGCACTGTTGATCGCGTACCCGTGGATCGAGAAGCGCCTCACCGGAGACGACGCTCACCACAACATTCTGCAGCGCCCGCGCGACGTGCCGGTCCGTACCGCTATCGGTGCGATGTCCATCGCGTTCTACCTGGTGCTCACGATCTCCTGCATCAACGACATCATCGCGTACCACCTGCACATCTCGCTGAACGCAATGACGTGGATCGGCCGTATCGGCATGGTCATCCTTCCGCCCATCGCGTACTTCGTGACGTACCGGTTCTGCATCGGTCTGCAGCGCAGTGACCGTGCAGTCCTCGAGCACGGCATCGAGACCGGCATCATCAAGCGGATGCCGAACGGCCAGTACATCGAGATCCACCAGCCGCTCGGCCCCGTCGACGAGCACGGACACCCGATCCCGCTCGAGTACCAGGGTGCTGCCGTCCCGAAGAAGATGAACAAGCTCGGCCTCGCCGGCAAGCCCGGCAGCGGTAGCCTGATCACCGCTGACCCAGTCGAGGAGAGTGAGGCTCTCGAAGCCGCTCATCACGAAGCTGAGCACGAGCAGCTTCAGATCCTTCTGGACTATCAGAACCGAACCAACGGGAAGTCCGATGGTTCCAGTGGAGAACTCCACTAGGAACGACAGCTGACCAGTGAGGCCCCGAACCGGATTCCGGTTCGGGGCCTCACTCGTTCTCTGAGCAATTCGGTATGGACGACCCCCAGTGGGTCACCACTCCCCCGCCGCGACGTCTGAGTCCCGGCAGCAGCGGGATTTACACCCTTCTAGGCTTCGAGCACCGGCGAATAGTGCTCCACTGTCGGGAACGGCTCGTAGAAGTGATGGAGGAGTTCTCGCCACCGCTGGTAGCCCGCGGATTGACGGAACCCGACAGTGTGCGATTCCAGGTCGCTCCACTCGACGAGCAGGAGATACCGCTCCGGCGCTTCCAGACAGTGCGAGAGCCGCAGCCTGATGAATCCGGGAACCTCGGAGATGATGGTTCGGGCCACGTCGAACGCGGCCTCGAATTGCGCTGACTGCGACGGATCGACCTGCAGGACGGCATGTTCGAGGATCATCTACGGAGTGTTGCACGTTCTCGCGAGCCCCCTCGGGGCCTTGCCGCCTGGTGAGATACTCGGACCATGACATCTCATGCACGCGGCACCTTCGAGGTCGATCTTCGACCTGCCGATCCTGAGCTCTCCGGACGCGTCGGGCGCTTCGAGTTCGACAAGACGTTCATCGGCGGCATCGAAGGTACATCGACCGGCCTCATGCTGTCCGCCGGCGATCCGAGCAGCGGTGAAGCCGGCTACGTCGCCCTGGAGGTAGTCACCGGGCAGGTCGACGAAGCTGTGGGATCGTTCGCACTGCAGCAGTTCGGTCGGATGATCGACGGAACGCAGAAGCTTCTGTACGAGATCGTGCCGGGGTCCGGGACCGGTGAGCTGAAGGGTATCTCGGGCACTCTCGAGCTCGAGATCGTCGACGGGCTGCATCGCTACGACCTCGAATACGTGCTACACCATTGACAGTGAGCGGTTGTCGATCGGCACCCTCGTACCACCGAAACTCTCATATACGACAACAGAGGCGCCGTACCCGGGTGGGTGCGGCGCCTCTGTTCGAGTGCGGGTGAAACTAGTGCTTCTCGGGTCCGGTGTAGTACTCGAACACCAGGCCTGCAGCGGCGGCCAGCACACAGACAACTGCGACTGCGATGAGCCACGGCTGGAAGTAGGCCAGCGACACTGCTGCGAGTGCAGCGGCGGCAGCAAGCAGGATCGGCCAGAAGCTACCGGGGCTGAAGAAGCCCAGTTCTCCTGCACCATCCGAGATTTCAGCGTCGTCGTAGTCCTCGGGACGGGTGTCCAGACGACGAGCGACGAAGCGGAAGTAGGTACCCACGATGAGCGTCAGACCTGCAGACAGGACGATGGCCGTCAGTCCGGCCCACTCGATACCTGTGCGTGACAGAGCGGTGAACACTCCGTAGATGATCGCGACGAGAATGAAGAACATCGTCAGGATCTCGAAGAGCTTGGCTTCGATCTTCATATCAGCACTTGTCCTTGTTCAGTGAAGAGGCTGGCCGGCTCAGTTGCCTGCAGTGGCGACGGTTGCCTGACGGTACTCGCGGTCGGTGTTGAACGGCGTGGTCGACGTAGCCACCGGCGACTGACCGATTGCCTGCAGAGCCTCAGCGGTCGTCAGACCACCCTTGCCCTCCGCGTCACCCTTGCGCAGTTCGATGTACTTGGCGAAGTCCTCGGGCGAAACCGCACGAACCTCGAAGTTCATCATCGCGTGGAACGTGCCACACATTTCTGCACAACGCCCGACGAACGCGCCTTCCTTCTCGATCTCACTGATCTGGAAGATGTTGTCCGAGTGGTTCTCCTTGGGGTTCGGGAGAACGTCGCGCTTGAACAGGAACTCAGGCACCCAGAAAGCGTGGATGACGTCCGAGGAAGCGAGTTCGAACTGGATCCGCTTGCCGGTGGGCAGAACGAGGATCGGGATCTCCTGGCTGGAGCCGACTGTCTCGATCTTGTCGTAGTGCAGGTAGCTCAGGTCCTCGGTGCTGTTGCCGTGGATCGGGCCGGGAACTTCTTCGCCGTGATCGTTGACAGTGGAGCCCTCGGTCTTGGCAGCCTCTTCGGCCTCGACGTCGATTCCGTTGTACTTGGCGGAGCCGTCACCGAACTCGATGGAGCGGTAGCCGAACTTCCAGTTCCACTGGAAGGCCGTGACGTCTACGACGACGTCAGGATTGTCCGTCTTGTCCAGAACATGGTTCTGAACGATGACGGTGAAGTAGAAGAGAACCGCGATGATGACGAAGGGAACTGCCGTGTAACCGAGTTCGAGCGGCACGTTGTATGCCGTCTGGCGCGGGAATTCCGGCGAGTCCTTCTTCTTACGGTGGAAGATGACGGCCCAGAAGACCAGCCCCCACACCAGCACACCCATGACGAGGGCGGCTACAACCGACCACGTCCACAGCTCACGCATGCGCGTCGCCTCCGGGGTGATGCCCGAAGGCCACCCGAAACGAAGCACTTCGTTGTCGATGGAGCAACCCGACAGCAGCAAGGCAGCAATGCCCAGAGATACTGCCAGCCCCGCTCGCCGAAGGATCCGACCTTGCGCCACGTTCACGCCTTCCTGATCGCCACAAAATTCAACTAGGGCATGCCCGGAGGGGAAGGCCCAATTACTACGCAGCGTAGACCAAAGCCGGGCGCCATCCATCCTCGGGTCCTCGCCCGTGTCGCGGCGGACGTCACACAGCTCTCTCAGGTGCTGCTCAGGAACGGCTCAGGTCGTTTCGGCGACGCACATCACGTCGATTCGTTCCGCCGCGATCGGCAGGGACGTCGATCTGCGGCATACTTTCGACAAGAGTTCGTTGACCTCTCCCCGACACTCGTGTCCGGGAGCCTTCTGTACAAAAATTCTGAATCGAGGAACCGGACGCTGTGTGTGGACTGCTCGGGCTACTGACATCTGGCGGAACCAGCGAGGACGCCGTCTCGCGGGTCGACCAGGCGATGCATTGCCTTCGTCACCGCGGGCCGGACGAACACGGGACGTGGAATGACGACCACCTCGTCTTCGGGTTCAACCGCCTGGCGATCATCGACATCGCTCATTCCCACCAGCCGCTGCGTTGGGGCCCGCCGGAGAACCCGGAGCGTTATGCGCTCACGTTCAACGGCGAGATCTACAACTACTTGGAGATCCGTGCCGAACTGGTCAAGGACCACGACGCCAAGTTCTTCACCGAGGGCGACTCCGAGGCCATCGTCGCAGCATTCCACTACTGGGGTGAGGATGCGGTCCGGCGCCTGCGCGGAATGTTCGCGTTCGCGATCTGGGACACCGACACACGCGAGCTGTTCATCGCACGCGATCCGTTCGGTATCAAGCCACTCTTCATTGCGACCGGAGCGGGCGGCACCGCGTTCGGCAGTGAGAAGAAGAGTCTGCTCGAACTCACCGATCTGATCGGCATCGGCACCGAGCTGGATCCGCGCGCCATCGAGCACTACACCGTTCTGCAGTACGTACCGGAGCCGGAAACACTGCACAAGGAGATCCGACGCCTGGAGTCGGGCAGTTTCGCTCGGGTGCGTCCGGGCGAGGAGCCCACGTTCACGCGGTACTTCACACCGAAGTTCCCGGCCAAGCCTTTTGCACCGGGCACCGAGAAGGCGCGCTACCAGGAAATCGCCGAAGCACTCGAGGATTCGGTCGCCAAGCACATGCGCGCCGACGTCACCGTCGGTTCGTTCCTCTCCGGCGGTATCGACTCCACCGCGATCGCGGCGCTGGCGATGCGCCACAACCCCAACCTGATCACCTTCACGACCGGTTTCGAACGTGAGGGCTATTCCGAGGTCGACGTCGCGGCAGAATCCGCCGCAGCGATCGGCGCGAAGCACGTCGTCAAGGTGGTCTCCCCCGCCGAGTTCGCCGCTGCCATTCCCGAGATCGTCTGGTACCTCGACGACCCGGTGGCCGATCCGGCATTGATTCCGCTGTGGTTCATCGCGAAGGAAGCACGCAAACACGTCAAGGTGGTGCTGTCCGGCGAGGGCGCCGACGAGCTGTTCGGCGGTTACACGATCTACCGTGAGCCGTTGTCGCTCAAGCCTTTCGAGTACCTTCCCAAGGGATTGCGTCGCGCTGCGGGCAAGTTGTCCGAACGCATCCCGGACGGCACCCGCGGCAAGAGTCTGCTCAACCGCGGTTCGTTGACACTCGAGGAGCGCTACTACGGCAACGCTCGTAGCTTCAACGACGCTCAGCTCCGCGCCGTCCTGCGCGATTTCCGTCCCGAGTGGACTCACCAGGACGTCACCGCGCCGATCTACGCGCAGTCCCGGGACTGGGATCCGGTTGCCCGGATGCAGCATCTCGACCTGTTCACGTGGCTGCGAGGCGACATCCTCGTCAAGGCCGACAAGATGACGATGGCCAACTCGCTGGAGCTGCGTGTGCCGTTCCTCGATCCCGAGGTCTTCGACGTCGCGTCACGGGTACCGCTCGATCAGAAGATCACGAAGGACACGACCAAGTACGCGCTGCGTCAGGCCTTGGAAGGCATTGTGCCGCACCATGTTCTGCACCGCGCCAAGCTCGGATTCCCGGTTCCGCTTCGCCACTGGCTGCGCGGCACCGAGCTCTTCGACTGGGCACATCTGCAGATCGAGGAGTCGGGAACCGACCACATCTTCGACAAGCAGGCCGTGGTGAAGATGCTCAACGATCACCGAGAGGGCGTGTCCGACCACAGCCGACGCCTGTGGACCGTCCTGACTTTCATGGTCTGGCACGGAATCTTCGTGGAGAAGCGCATCGTGCCGCAGATCCAGGAACCGGTGTACCCGGTCAACATCTAGGCCTTCGGCCCCGTGAGTGGTTAGGGAGTCTCCGGACTCCTCAACCACTCACGGGGCGGAGCGCTACTTCGGCAGGATCGTCGCGATCTCGTCCGCTGCCGCGCTGCCGTACGCCTCCGTGAGACGCTTGAGCGCCTCGTCGCGGTTGAACACCCACTCCTGGGTTCCGACGGTCTCGAGGACCAATACAGCAACAAGAGATCCCAGCTGTGCGGCACGCTCGAAGCTCAGGCCGGCACCGTGGGCGAGCAGGAAGCCGGCACGGAAGCCGTCGCCGACGCCCGTCGGATCAACCTTGCCGGTCTCGGGCACTACGTCGACGCGCACCCAATTGCCTTCGGCATCAACAATTTCCACACCCTTGGAGCCGAGGGTGGTGACCCGGATACCGACCTGCGCGCGGATCTCTTCTTCGCTCAGACCCGTCTTCTGCTGAAGCAGACCCCACTCGTACTCGTTGGTGAACAGGTACTTCGCGCCGTGGATGAGCGCCTTGGCCTCGTCACCGGACAAGCGGGCAAGCTGCTGCGACGGATCCGCTGCGAACGGAATCCCGAGCGCGCGGCATTCGTCGGTATGGCGAACCATGGCCTCGGGGTCGTTGGCGCCGACCAGTACGAGATCGAGCGCACCCGCGGTCTTGGACACCGCAGCGAGTTCGATCTCGCGGGCCTCGCTCATCGCACCGGGGTAGAACGACGCGATCTGCGCCATGTCCTCGTCGGTGGTGCACACGAAACGCGCGGTGTGCGCCTTGTCCGAAATGCGGACGGCACTGCAGTCGACGCCGTTGTCCTCGAGCCACGTGCGGTATTCGGCGAAATCCGCACCGACCGCGCCGACGAGCAGCGGCGATCCACCGAGCACGCCCATGGCGTAGGCGATGTTGCCGCCGACGCCACCGCGGCGAATCACGAGGTCGTCCACCAGGAAACTCAGAGAAATGTGGGCGAGCTGATCGGCGAGGAGCTGATCGGCGAAGCGGCCGGGAAAGCGCATCAAGTGGTCGGTGGCGATGGAACCGGTTACCGCAATAGTCACGGATCGTGGCCTTTCAGCGAAGTGAGTACAAGAATGAAAGAGGAGCAAAAGTTCACGTTACCGCCCGTAGCGCCGTCTTCGGCGTCCGAGCCGTCAGTTCGGAACGGTCTACGTACGAGTCACCACAAACAACTGACGCGAAACCGAATGTCGGTTCCGCGTCAGTTGTTCGTGAATTTAGTTGTGATCGACGGACTCAGTTGAACGAGTCACCGCAGGCACAAGAGCCTGTTGCATTGGGGTTGTCGATCGAGAAGCCCTGCTGCTCGATGGTGTCGAGGAAGTCGATGGACGCACCTTCGACGTACGGCGCGCTCATCCGGTCGACAACCAGGTTGACGCCGTTGAAGTCGACGGTGAGGTCACCGTCGAGTGTGCGGTCGTCGAAGAACAGCTGGTACTTAAGGCCGGCACAGCCGCCGGGCTGCACTGCAATACGCAGCGCGAGGTCGTCGCGCCCCTCCTGATCGAAGAGGGCCTTCGCCTTGGCGGATGCGGCCTCGGTCATCTTGACGCCGTGGGTGGCGGTCTCGTTCTGCACAGTCATGGGCTCTCCCTAATGTTCGTACCAACCCGTGAACGCTTCAACGGTACGCCGCTGCCGACTTATTCCCGCCAGTCCTTACCGGGTGCGATTCGTCTTCATCCTATCCGGTCTTCCCGACACGGCAACGGCGCGTCGACGCTCGTGGATCCTCAGCTCGGGCCGCCGCGCCAGATGTTCCACTCGCGTGCCGTGTGTTCGGCGAGTCCCTCGAGACACGCCGACGCTTCCTTCATCGCACGGTCCACCGACCCGGCGAACTCCGTCACCGATTTCGCCGCGGCTATCGAGGTCGACCCATAGTCCGTCTCGGCGAGCGTCACCTGACCGGCAAAGACGAGCGTCGGAACGCTATGGGCCGCCCCGGCCGACGCGAGCGCAGTGACGAGTTTGCCTCGCAGAGATTGGTGGTCGAACTTACCTTCACCAGTGATCACCAGGTCAGCCGATGCCAATAGCGCTGCCTGCCCGGTGCGCTCGGCGACGACGTCGGCCCCGGATCGCCGCTGTGCACCGAGCGCGAACAACGCAGCACCGATACCACCCGCGGCGCCGGCTCCCGGAAATTCCGACACTCGCTGTCCGGTGACGGACTCCAATTGCTCGGCCCACGTCGCATTCCGCGCTTCGAGAACGGCAACGGCCTCGGCGTCGGCACCTTTTTGCGGGCCGAACACCGCTGCCGCACCATGCTCGCCGAGAAGAACGTGCTCTACGTCGGTGGCTGCGACCAACCGAACGCCCTCCGTGGCCGCCGTCGCCGCCTCCAAGCCGCCCAGCGCCTCCACCAGCCCACGTCCCCCGTCCGTGCAGCAACTCCCGCCGAGTCCGACCACAATCGTCCTCGCGCCGGCATCGAGGGCGAGCGCGATCAGTTCTCCGACACCGCGACTGTGCGCTGCGAGCGCACTCTCGCGCGTCGGCGGTCCTTCGAGTAGACCGAGCCCGACGGCCTGAGCGGACTCGATGTACGCCGTGCCCGAATCGAACAGCCACTGCACGTCGACGCTCGAGGTCAACGGTCCGGACACCCGCGCGGACCGGACGGCACCTCCGGCTGTTGCCAACACGTCGACGAATCCCGGTCCGCCGTCGGATTGTGGCGCGGTGACGACGTCGTCGCCGGGTCGACCGCGCCGCCAACCGGCAGAAATGGACTCGGCCGCCGCGACGGCAGTCAGGGTTTCGCCGAATGAATCCGGAGCAACTATTACCCGCATAACCGAAGTCTAAGAGTCCCGAATGACCCCGATGTTTCACGATCTCGCGCGTTTCAACGTCTCGGTCGATCGAGTTTTTCAGAAAGACCGAGGTCGGTTTCCCAGACCATGCACTTATCCAATAGCCTGGAGGTGTGAAATTGCTACGCCGCGGTGACTCAGACAACTCCGACAAACGTGACGTCGAGGGCACTGAGGCATCCTCGGCCTCCGAAGAGGCGCCCATCGAGCAGGTGGGCAAGGGCCGCCCTACACCCAAGCGTCGCGACGCCGAGGCGAAGAGGCGTGGCCCCGTTGCTCCTGCCCCGCTGACCGCGAAGGAAGCCCGCGCCCGCCGCAAGGCGACCCGCGGCTCCAAGGAGGACCGCAAGGCCGAAGCCGCCGAGCGTCGCGCTTCGTCGGCAGACCGCCGCGCCCGCATGCTCGCCGGCGAGGACAAGTACCTGCTCCCCCGCGACAAGGGACCGGTTCGCGCCTACGTCCGTGATTTCATCGACGCTCGCCGCAACCTCGTCGGGCTGTTCATGCCGCTCGCATTGATCCTCATCATGACGATGTTCGTCACGCCCGCGCTCCAGCAGATCGTCACGCTGGCAATGCTCGTGATGATGCTCTTCATGGTCGGTGAAGGCATCTGGCTCGGTCGCATGATCAACAACCGCGTCGCCGAGCGCTTCCCCGACAGCACCGACGGCGGATTCAAGCTCGGCTGGTACGCGTTCGTTCGCGCGTCGCAGATCCGTAAGCTGCGCGCACCGAAGCCTCGTGTGGGGCCGGGCGACGCAATCTGAGCGTGACGAACACGTATAGAACTTTGGTCCTCGGCGGCGCGCGGTCTGGTAAGTCCGCGCACGCCGAGGATTTGGTTTGTGCAGGCCAAATACCCGAGCGTTCGGTGCCGATCCGGTACCTGGCGACAGCCAGACGCGATGTCTCCGACGCAGACTGGGAAAGCCGGATCGACCAGCACCGCAACAGACGGCCTTCTCATTGGTCGACGGTCGAAACCGCAGACGCAGGTGACCTCGCGGCGCAACTCGAAAGCGATCCACACACAGCGACGTTGGTCGACGATCTGGGAACGTGGCTGACCACGGAATTCGATCGTCAGAGCGCCTGGGACGCACCGCGCGGCACCATCACTCCCGCTGCGGACAGCCTTGTCGCCAGCGTCGAGAACTACCGCGGTCCCCTGGTGCTGGTCAGCCCCGAAGTGGGTTTGGCCGTCATCCCCGAGACTCGGTCGGGACGATTGTTCCGCGACGAGATCGGCACCCTCAACGCTCGTATCGCCGCGGTGTGCGATCGTGTCGTACTAGTGGTTGCAGGGTTACCGCTCATCTTGAAAGATACTGCTGCACAACCGGAAGGCGCGATGTGAGTACCGAGGCCAGTCCAGATGCCAACCCTGACGTCGCTCCTGTCAGTAGCGCCGACTTCGAACCCGTCACCCCACCCGACCGTGACGTGCGCGCGCAGGCCGACGCACGACAACGTGATCTGACCAAGCCGGCCGGCTCGTTGGGCCGATTGGAGGCTCTCGCCGGTTGGGCATCAGCCTGCCAAGGTGTTTGTCCCCCACATGCTTTCACCCGGCCTCGCGCCGTCGTCTTCGCCGGCGATCACGGAATCGCCCGCAACGGTGTCTCCGCCTATCCCCCGGAAGTGACCGCACAGATGGTCGCGAACTTCCTCGGAGGCGGCGCGGCAGTCAACGTCCTCGCCGAGGTTGCCGGTGCCACTGTTCGCGTCGTCGACATCGCAGTGGACGGCGATACCGATCCGTCCGTCTCGAGCCACAAGGTACGCAGATCTTCCGGGTCCATCGACCGCGAAGACGCCATGTCGAACGAGGAAACACTGAAGGCCATCGCCGCCGGCCGAGCGATCGCGGACGAGGAAATCGACGGGGGCGCAGATCTTCTCATCGCCGGCGACATGGGCATCGGCAACACGACGCCCGCCACCGTACTCATCGCCGCCCTCACGGACAGCGAACCTGTCGCGGTCGTGGGTCGAGGTACCGGTATCGACGACGCCGGGTGGATCCGCAAGACCGCCGCAATTCGCGACGCTCTCCGGCGCGCCCGTCCTCACGTTCGCGACACAGTCGCGCTGCTGCGCACGTCTTCGGGTGCCGACCTCGCTGCAATGGCCGGCTTCCTGGCCCAGGCAGCTTCGCGTCGTACACCGGTGATCCTCGACGGTGTAGTCGTCACCGCAGCCGCCATGGTCGCCGACGAGTTGGCTTTCGGCGCACGTGAATGGTGGGTCGCCGGGCATCGCTCCACCGAACCCGCACACACCATCGCATTGACGCGAATGGGTCTCGACCCGATCGTCGAGTTCGACATGCGACTCGGCGAAGGTTCAGGTGCAGTGACTGCGCTCCCGATTCTTCAGGGCGCCGTGGCAATCCTGAGCAAGATGGCGACATTCTCCGAAGCCGGTGTCAGCACTCAGGGCAGCGCACCCGCCGACGAATCCGAGTCGATCGACCTGACCAAGACCGATACGGCGGAGTGAGCATGGCGGGCCCGCTGTCCGGAGTGCCGCTCGCATTCTCGTGGCTGACGGTTCTTCCGGTTCGCGGCCCCTCCGACATCGATCGCACGGCCGGTCGTCGCGCCATCGCGGCAGCTCCGCTCACCGGAATCGCTCTCGGCATTGCCGCGGCGTTCGTCCTCTGGGGCACAACCAGTATCGGCCTGAATCCCTATCTCGCAGGCTTGCTGACAGTAGGTGCGCTCGCTCTCGGCACCCGCGGGATGCACGTGGACGGACTGGCAGACTCCGTCGACGGACTGGGTTGTTACGGTCCCCCGGAGCGCGCCCGCGAAGTCATGCACAGCGGCGGTGCCGGACCGTTCGGGGTCGCGGCACTGTTCATCTTCCTCGGGCTGCAATCGGTCTCCTTCGGCGTCCTCGCTGTTGCCGACTCCCCCACGCAGTGGATCGCGGTGCTCGTATCTGTCGCCGCGGGTCGTGTGGCCGTCGTGTTCGCCTGCCGCCGAGGCATTCTCGCGTCGAGCCCGAGCGGATTCGGTGCGCTCGTCGCCGATTCGCAACCGCTGTGGGCCGCAATCGTATGGTCGGTTCCGCTGATCGTCGCTTCTGCCTTTGCCACCGACCGGTGGTGGCTCGGCCCTCTCGTGACCGCGTCGGCGCTGCTGATCAGTGTGCTGTGCGTGCGTCACTGCGTCCGCAGATTCGGCGGACTCAACGGAGATGTTCTCGGATTCGCGCTCGAACTCACGGTGACGCTGACGGCCGTCGGCCTCACTCTCGGACTGTGATCCGACGTCGTGCGAGTCGGAGTCCTTGCGTACGAAGGTTGCCTGGCGGCCGAGATCTTCGTTCTCACCGACCTTCTCCTGATCGCCAATCGCGTCGCTGACGGAGCGTCCACGGACCCCTTCGCGGTATCGGTCATCTCGGCGTCCGGCACGTCCGTCGTTGCGGCAGGCGGATTTTCGATCGGCGCACAGGAGTGGCATCACGACTTCGATCACCTGGTGGTGCCAGGGTTCGAGCTCGTACCGTCCGAAGACCCCGCGACGCGTTTGTCCCTGTGGGACAGAGAAATCGAGTTCATCCGTGCCAGCGAGGCTCGCGGCGTTCGGGTGTCGTCGGTCTGCGTCGGCGCGTATCTCCTGGGTGAGGCCGGACTGCTCGACGGACGCCGATGTACGACGTCGTGGCTGTACGGTACCGACCTCGCGAGTCGGTACCCCGGTGCGACGGTTCGAACCGAGTCTCTGATCGTCCATGACGATGGCGTCACCACCACTGCGGCGTTCACTGCCGCGCTCGACCTCGCAACAGCACTCGTGCGCGAGCATCTCGGCGACAAGATTGCGCGAACGACTGCAAGAATCACTCTGGCGCCGGAAAATCGAACCAGTCAATCTCCGTACATCGTCGACTCGATGCTGCCCGTCAATCACACACAGTTCGCCGACGACGTCGGAAGTTGGTTGGTCGAACGGATCGCGGAGCCATACGACTTGGATCTGCTGTCGGATGCTTTTCACCTCAGCACCCGAACCATGCTTCGGAAGTTCAAGGACGAGACCGGGGAATCGCCGCGCAGTTATCTGCAGCGTGCACGGATCCGAAAAGCGAAACGGTTGTTGGAATCGACCGACTGGTCTCTCGGAAAGATCCTGGGGCACATCGGCTATCAGGATCCTGGAACCTTCCGTCGCCTGTTCACCAACCGCGTCGGCATGAGCCCGGCCGACTACCGAAAGCGATTCCGCAACGGCGGCGCCGGATAGGCCCTACGTGGCGAGCCCGCCCGAAAACGTGGCGAACCGCCCTCTTCTGTAGTTGATCCCTCGCCGAAAGACTGTGCAGAGGAATTGTTTCGACTACCGAGAGGGCTCACCGTGCCGAACCGGAGCATGACCAGAGACGATCCGCTCGACGACTTCGACCGTCGAACGATCACCATCGACGCAGTGACGAAGTCCGTGTACGTGGCGGGCACCGGTCCCGCGGTAATCGTCATGCCGGAAATGCCCGGCATCAGCCCGCATGTTGCGCGATTCGCCCGCTGGGTGCGCGACGCCGGCTTCACTGTCTTTGTTCCGTCACTGTTCGGCCGCGACGGAGCAGTCCCCACAGTGGACGAGGGTCTGACGGTATTCAAGAGGGCCTGCGTCAGTGCGGAGTTTCGCGCCCTCGCTGCAGACGAACCGAGCCCGGCGGTCCGTTGGCTGCGTTCACTCGCCGCTTCGGCCCATGTGGAATGCGGAGGCCCTGGCGTCGGCGTGATCGGGATGTGCTTCACCGGTAACTTCGCGTTGTCGATGATGCTAGAACCTTCGGTCGTTGCACCGGTTCTCGCCCAACCGTCGTTACCGCTCGATCGACCGGACGAAACCGACAGCGGGCCAGAAGAACTCGAAGCCGTGCGCTCCAGACTCGAGGCCGAAGACCTCACGGTGCTGGCATACCGCTTTCAAGGTGACCCGTTCTGCCGCGCACAACGATTCGCGGCGTACTCGAAGGCCTTGGGCGAGCGCTTCGTCGGGACGGTGCTCCCCGACGAAGCGGCCAACGCGACAACGTCACCGTTCTTCGAACACGTCATCGCCAATCCACACAGCGTGGTGACGGCTCATCTCGTCGACGAGGCAGGGTCGCCCACCACCGTCGCTCGAGACGAGATTCTGCTGTTCTTCCGCGAGCGATTGCTCGCGGAACGAACCAGCGATCAGTGAAGCTTGGTCATCCAGCCGTGAGTGTCGGCGAAGGTGCCGCGCTGAATACCCGTGAGGGTGTCGCGCAGTGCCATCGTCACTTCACCCGGCTCGCCGTCGGCGATGGTGAACTCACCCTCGGCGGACTTGACGCGTCCGACGGGGGTGATGACTGCTGCTGTGCCACAAGCGAAGACCTCGGTGATTTCTCCGCTCTTGCACTTGGTCCGCCATTCGTCGGTGCTGATCTTGCGCTCTTCGACGGCAAAGCCGGAATCGGCAGCGAGGGCGAGCAGCGAGTTGCGCGTGATGCCGGGCAGCAACGAACCCGACAGCGACGGCGTCACGAGGCGAGCGTCGGGACCGGAACCGAAGACGAAGAACAGGTTCATTCCACCCATTTCCTCGACGTACGTGCGCTCGATGGCGTCGAGCCAGACCACCTGGTCGCAACCCTCGTCGGCAGCTTGCGCCTGGGCGAGGAGCGAAGCGGCGTAGTTGCCTGCGAACTTGGCTGCGCCGGTCCCGCCGGGGGCTGCGCGAACGTATTCGGTGGACAGCCACACACTGACCGGCTTCACCCCACGCGGGAAGTACGCCCCGGCGGGCGAGGCGATCAGCAGGTAGCGGTACTCGTCGGCGGGACGGACGCCGAGTCCGGCTTCGGTGGAGAACATGAACGGACGGAGGTAGAGCGCATCCTCGCCGCCGGCAGCGGGAACCCAGTCGAGATCGACGTCGATCAGTTCGGTGATGGAATCGATGAACATCTGCGCCGGCAGTTCGGGCATGGCGAGACGGCGCGCAGATGCTGCGAAACGCTCGGCGTTGGCCTCGACGCGGAACGAGCTGATCTCGCCACCCGGCTGGCGGTATGCCTTGAGGCCCTCGAAGATGGCCTGTCCGTAGTGCAAAACCATTGCGGCCGGATCGAGCTCGATGTTTCCGTACGGCAACACCTGGGCGTCGTGCCAGCCCTTGCCCGCGGTGTAGTCGATCGAGACCATGTGGTCGGTGAAGTGCCGCCCGAAGCCGGGCGCCGCCAAAATGTCACGGCGCTCGGCGTCGGACTTCGGGGACGAGCTCTGAACACGAACGAAATCGGCGGCACCTGTCATGGGCGCAATCCTATCGAACGTGAAAAAGCTCTCTACTTGGTGTTGGTCTCCACGAACGGAGGAGAGACCACGACGCACCGAAGAGCGCGACCACGGACGTCGACTTCGATCTCGTCACCGGCCGCGACATTGGCTCCGGAATCCAGGAGCGCCAACGCAATTCCCACTTTGAGGGACGGTGAAAACGTTCCAGAGGTGGTCTCGCCGATTGCCTCGCCGTCACGCAGAACACCGAGGCCGGCCCGCAGCACACCGCGATCGAGAGCCTTGATCCCCCAGAGTTTGCGAGCCGGGCCGGCAGCCTTCTCGTCGGTCAAGGTCTCTTTGCCCCAGAATGTCGGCTTCTTCCAACCGATCGCCCATCCGCAGCGCGCTTCGAGCGGAGAAATCTCGAGCGAAAGCTCATGCCCGTGCAGCGGATAACCCATCTCGGTACGAAGAGTGTCGCGGGCGCCGAGTCCGGCGGCCTGCCCACCCTCGGCGCGCACTGCCTCGAGAAGCGCGCGGAACAACGGCTCGCTGTCCTCCCACCGCGGCAGGAGTTCGTAGCCGACCTCACCGGTGTAACCGCTGCGGCACACACGCACGGGCACGCCGTTCCATTCCGCATCTTCGTACGCCATGTACTCGATCTCGGTGGGAAGTCCCAGCGCCGTCAGAACAGCCACCGATTTCGGACCCTGAACAGCAAGCACACCGTAGGCACGATGCTGATCCTCGACGGTGATTCCGTCCGGTGCCACAGCGACCAGCGCCGCAACGACGTCCGCGGTATTGGCAGCATTCGGGACGAGGAAGATCTCGTCGTCGCTGACGTAGTACGCGATGAGGTCGTCGATGACGCCACCGGACTCGTTGCAGCACAACGTGTACTGAGCCTTGCCCGGCCCGATCTTGTTCAGATCGTTGGTCAGTGCGGAGTTCACGAATTCTGCGGCGCCCGCGCCACGCACGACGGCCTTGCCGAGGTGACTGACGTCGAAGAGTCCGACATTCTCACGCACAGAGGTGTGTTCGGCCACGACGCCGGCGTAGGAAACCGGCATCTGCCACCCCCCGAACGGCGCGAACGTCGCACCGAGTTCGACGTGGACGGGGTGGATCGGGCCCTGCAACAGTTGTTCGTCGGTCATGGCCCACAACCTATCGGACTTCCCCGATCGAAACATGTCCGCAGCGAGAGCTCACCCGGCCGAGACGATCGCCCGTCCGCAAACTGCAAAGGGCCTAACATCGACTCAGGCATCCGCCAGAACCGGACGCATCGCACACTCACCTCACAGGAGACACCTTGAGCACTCGCACAGCCCGATCGTTGGGACCCGACCTCGTTCTCGCCGGCACAGTCGCCAAGCGCGCAGAGATATTGGTCGTCGGCCTGACGTCGGGTCCGGACGGCCCCGAAATGGCACTCAGCGAAGGCATCGTCGACGAGGACGTGCTTGCCGAGATCCTCGACAGCCTCATCGCCGTCGGCGCCACCGGCAAGCCCGAGCAGCTCACTCGCGTCCCGGCACCGAGCGCGCTGTCGGTCACCAGCGTCCTCGCCGTCGGACTCGGCTCCGCCGACAGGCTCGGCAGTGAGCAGATCCGCAAGTCCGCCGGCGCTGCGGCTCGCTCGCTGTCCGGCATCGACACCGTCGCAACCACGCTCTCGATCCTCGACCTCGGTGCCGCTGCCGAGGGATTTGCGTTGGGCGCGTACAGCTTCACCGAATTCAAGTCCTCGATGACGGCTCCCGGCCCTGATTCGCAGCCACTCGCTCGCGTCGAACTTCTGGTGCCATCGCCGCGCACGAAGGAGACCAAGGCAACGCTGGCACGGTCGGCTGCCATCGCCGAAGCCGTCGCCACCGCACGCGAGTTCGTCAACACTCCCCCCAGCCACCTCTACCCCGCCGAGTTCGCCGCGCGCGCGAAGGCACTGGGCGTCGAGGCCGGGCTCACCGTCCAGGTTCTCGACGAGAAGGCACTCGAGAAGGGTGGCTACGGCGGAATCATCGGCGTCGGCAAGGGCTCGTCACGCCAGCCTCGTCTCGTCCGCCTCGAATACGCGTCGAAGAAGCGTGGCGCCCGCAAGGTCGCGCTGGTGGGTAAGGGCATCACCTTCGACACCGGCGGAATCTCCATCAAGCCTGCCGCCGGTATGGAGAACATGACTTCGGACATGGGCGGCGCCGCAGCCGTCATCTCCACCGTCGTGCTTGCCGCCAAGCTCGGCCTGCCCGTCAACGTCGTCGCATACGTTCCGATGGCCGAGAACATGCCGTCCGCGACCGCGCAGCGTCCCGGCGACGTGTTGACCCAGTACGGCGGAATCACCATCGAGGTCGTCAACACCGACGCCGAGGGCCGTTTGATTCTTGCCGACGCGATGGTTCGCGCGGGTGAGGACAACCCCGACTACATGATCGACACCGCCACCCTGACCGGTGCGCAGATGGTCGCGCTCGGCAACCGCACCCCCGGCGTCATGGGCACGGACGAGTTCCGTGACCGTGTCGCCTCCATCTCGCAGAGCGTCGGCGAGAACGGCTGGGCCATGCCCCTGCCCGAAGAACTGCGCGGAGATCTCGACTCCAAGGTCGCCGACATGGCCAACGTCACCCCGCACCGCTGGGGCGGCATGCTGGTCGCAGCTCACTACCTCAAGGAATTCGTTCCCGAGGGTGTCCAGTGGGCGCACATCGACGTCGCAGGTCCGGCGTACAATACGTCAGGGCCGTGGGGTTACACCGGCAAGGGCGGTACCGGCGTTCCCGTTCGCACGATGATCTCGGTCCTGGAGGACATCGCGGTCAACGGCTGACCACCTGCTGTGCGCCTTTATCAACCCCCCGCGGTTAATAAAGGCGCACAGCAGTTCAGGCGCCGTCGCGCAATTCCTGCTCGCGAGCACGCTTGCGCTCGATGCGCTTACGCTCGTCGTGATCGCGCATACGCTGCGGATATCCCGTTTTGCGGACGTCGTAGACCGGGATCTTCAAGTCCTGTCCCAATTTGCGGGCACCGCGCTCGCCGCCGACTCGGCGACGAGTCCACTCCCCGTCCTTCGCTACGAGCACGACGGTCACCTCGGTCACCGTCGTCTGAGGTTCCACGTACGCCTCTACGCCTTCGTGCGAGTGCGCCCAATTCGCCAGATGATCCGCATCACTCTGCGCTGCGGCCTGAGCCGCACTCGGCGGACGCTTGAAACGATCGAACAGTCCCACGGTCGTACCCTCCTCGGTACCGACGCCGCGGATGCACCCCGGCGATATGTCAAGTTTGCCAGGCGATGTCCGTTGTGCCTGCGCACGACATACCGTTTGGTCCGCTTACGACGTTACAGTCGGACCCCCGACGCATACCTACTCGCCAGTAGCCGACACACCCGAAACGGACGGCATCCCCCTCATCGGACACGCCCGGCGTATCAATGGAAAGATGAACGACGGTGACGCCGCGCCCGCGCGTCGACATCGGCAAAATAGCTACAAGTAGCCGCACGTCGCGCGCCACTCGAGCACAATGCATTACGACCACAAGTCGACAAAATTCAACAACCCGAACACAACTGTCGAGGAGTCAAAAGACATGGCCTTCTCCGTCCAGATGCCAGCCCTAGGTGAGAGCGTCACCGAGGGAACTGTCACACGGTGGCTCAAGCAGGAAGGAGACACGGTCGAAGTCGACGAACCCTTGCTCGAAGTCTCCACGGACAAGGTCGACACCGAGATTCCGTCTCCCGTCGCCGGCGTCCTGACCAAGATCGTCGCGCAGGAAGACGACACCGTGGAAATCGGTGGCGAGCTCGCCCAGATCGGTGAAGCCGGCGAAGCCGCAGCACCCGAGGCAGAGGCACCCGCTCCCGCCGCAGAAGAAGCTCCCGCCGAGGAAGCCCCGGCTGCCGAGGCACCCGCCGAAGAAGCTCCCGCTGCCGAAGCACCCGCTGCTTCCGGTGGTTCCGCTGAAGGCACCGCCGTGACGATGCCCGCCCTCGGCGAGTCCGTCACCGAAGGCACCGTCACCCGCTGGCTCAAGGCCGTCGGCGACGAAGTTGCCGTCGACGAGGCGCTGCTCGAAGTCTCGACCGACAAGGTCGACACCGAGATTCCGTCTCCCGTCGCCGGAATCCTGCTCGAGATCAATGCGCAGGAAGACGACACCGTCGAGATCGGTGGCCAGCTGGCCGTCGTCGGATCCGGCGCACCCGCCGCGGCTCCGGCACCCAAGGCTGCTCCCGCTGCACCGGCCGCACCGCCGGCGCCCAAGGCTGAAGCACCCAAGGCTGAAGCACCGAAGGCCGAAGCACCCAAGGCCGAAGCACCCAAGCCTGCTGCCGCACCGGCTGCACCCGCTCCGAAGCCTGCTGCAGCTCCCGCACCGGCGGCCGCCCCCGCAGCTTCCGGCGACAGCAGCCCGTACGTCACCCCGCTCGTGCGCAAGCTCGCGACGGACAACGGCGTCGACCTCGCGACCGTCACCGGCACCGGCGTCGGCGGCCGCATCCGCAAGCAGGACGTGCTCGCCGCTGCGGAGGCCAAGAAGGCTCCCGCCGCCGCTGCTCCTGTTGCTGCAGCACCTGCGGCCGCACCGGCCGCCACCGCAGCCGCAGGCGTCCGACCGGAACTGGCACACCTGCGCGGAACCACGCAGAAGGCCAACCGCATTCGGCAGATCACGGCCACCAAGACACGTGAGTCGCTGCAGAACACCGCTCAGCTCACGCAGACCTTCGAGGTGGACGTCACCAAGATCGTCGCCCTGCGGGCCCGCGCCAAGGCCGGCTTCATCGAGCGCGAAGGCGTCAACCTGACGTTCCTTCCGTTCTTCGCCAAGGCAGTCGTCGAGGCGCTGAAGTCGCACCCGAACATCAACGCCAGCTACGACGAGGCTGCCAAGCAGATCACCTACTACGACGCTGAGCACCTCGGCATCGCGGTGGACACCGATCAGGGCTTGCTCTCCCCCGTCATCCACAACGCCGGCGATCTCGGCCTTGCCGGCTTGGCCCGCGCCATCGCCGACATCGCGAAGCGTGCACGCTCGGGTGGCCTGAAGCCGGACGAGCTCTCGGGTGGAACGTTCACCATCACCAACATCGGCAGCCAGGGCGCGCTGTTCGACACCCCGATCCTGGTACCGCCGCAGGCGGCCATGCTCGGAACCGGCGCTATTGTCAAGCGTCCGATGGTGGTCACCGACGAGAACGGCAACGAGTCCATCGGCGTTCGCTCGATGATCTACTTGCCGCTTACCTACGATCACCGTCTCGTCGACGGTGCCGACGCGGGCCGATTCCTCACCACTGTGAAGCAGCGGTTGGAAGAAGCCTCGTTCGAAGCTGATCTGGGCTTGTAAGCATCTGCTCGGCCGGCCGGGGCGTCATCTCCATCAGGAGGTGGCGCCCCGGCTTTTTCAGTACGGTCGGATATATACGTTCGGATATCGAAGCAGGCTGAATCGAAGGAGGCTTTCCGAATGCGAGTAGTCATCGCCGGCTCGTCCGGTTTGATCGGAACGGCCTTGGTGTCATCGTTGCGCTCCGACAACCACGACGTCGTACGTCTGGTGCGACGGTCGACCGCCGGCCCCGACGAATCGCGTTGGGACCCGGACCACGACCGTCTGGACCTCTCCGTCTTGCAAGGCGCTGACGCCGTCGTGAACCTCTGCGGCGTCGGCATCGGCGACAAACGGTGGTCGGGTTCCTACAAGCAAGCGATTCGTGACAGCCGCATCGTCGCGACCGATGTCCTGGCCGAAGCTGTCGCAAGTCAGAAGGTTCCCGTACTCGCCAACGCAAGCGCCGTCGGCTATTACGGCGACACCGGCGACAACATCGTCGACGAGGATTCGCCGGCAGGTACCGACTTCCTCGCCACGACGTGTCGCGATTGGGAACTTGCCACCGAGCCCGCGCGCAAGGCGGGAGCCCGCGTGGTCAATCTGCGCTCGGGCGTCGTGATTTCACCCCACGGCGGCATGCTCGGTCGGCTTCGACGCACCTATTCGTTCGGTCTCGGCGGACGACTGGGCAACGGTCGCCAGTACTTTCCGTGGATCTCACTCGAGGACGAGTGCGACGCGATCAAGTTCGCGCTCACGAATTCCGAACTCTCCGGTCCCGTCAACCTGACTGGTCCGGCCCCTGTCACCAACGCCCAGTTCAATGACGCCATGTCCCGTGCGGTCCACCGACCGGCTCCCTGGATCGTTCCCGGGTTCGCTCTCGAAGCGTTGATCGGAGAATTCGCCAAGAGCGGCATCCTCGGTGGCCAGCGAGCCATTCCCGCGGCTTTGGAAAAGGCGGGATTCTCCTTCCGCCACAACACGATCGGCGAAGCGCTGGCGGCCGCACTCGGATGATTCCGAAGTCGGGCGTAATCTCTACGTCCATGAGCAGCGCTGCCGTTTCCGCCCGGTTCTCGAAACTGCCGATCGCCGTCGAGCAACTCGGTTTGATCGACTACAACGCCGCGTGGGACCGCCAGCGTGAGCTCGCGGCAGCGCGGGCAGACGACATCGGACCGGACACGCTACTGCTCCTCGAACACCCGCCGGTGTACACGGCAGGACGACGCACGGAACCCGAAGATCGTCCCGTCGACGGCACACCTGTCATCGATGTCGACCGCGGCGGGAAGATCACCTGGCACGGCCCCGGCCAGCTGGTCGGATATCCGATCGTGAAACTGGCCGAGCCCATCGACGTGGTGCGATACGTCCGACGCATCGAAGAAGCACTGATCACCGTATGCACGAACCTCGGCCTGAACTGCGGGCGCATCGACGGCCGCTCCGGAGTCTGGCTGCCTGCCGACACTGCGAACGGACAATGGAAGCCCGAGCGCAAGGTGTCCGCCATCGGCGTGCGCGTCCAACGGGGCGTGGCACTGCACGGCTTCGCCCTGAACTGCAACTCGGTCCTGACCGGATTCGACAACATCATTCCTTGCGGCATCCGTGACGCCGGGGTGACAACGCTGTCGCAGGAACTCGGTCGCGACGTCACCGTGGACGAAGTCACTCCCGCCGTGACCGAGGCAGTGATCGCTGCTCTCGACGGAACCATGCCCGTCACCGAACGGAACGTCGAGCGCGTCACCTTCGAAAGCGCCTCGCCTACTCCGACTTTTACTACCGTTCAGTACAGCTGACGGGCTCGCCCGAACCCCGTTGCAGTAATCACCGGGCGTAGGATCACTGTCGTGACTATCGCCCCAGAAGGACGTAAGCTGCTCCGTCTCGAGATCCGAAACGCGGAGACGCCCATCGAACGCAAACCCAACTGGATCAAGACCCGCGCAAAGATGGGCCCCGAGTACACGGAGCTCAAGGGCCTGGTCAAGCGTGAAGGTTTGCACACCGTCTGCGAGGAAGCAGGCTGCCCCAACATCTACGAATGCTGGGAAGACCGCGAAGCCACCTTCCTGATCGGCGGCGAGCAGTGCACACGCCGCTGCGACTTCTGCCAGATCGACACCGGCAAGCCCGAAGCCCTCGACCGCGACGAGCCCCGTCGCGTCGCCGAAAGCGTTCAGGCCATGGGACTTCGGTACTCCACGATCACCGGCGTCGCCCGCGACGACCTCCCCGACGGCGGCGCCTGGCTCTACGCCGAGACCGTCCGCAAGATTCACGAACTCAACCCGGGCACCGGCGTCGAGAACCTGGTTCCGGACTTCAACGGCAAGCCCGAACTGCTCGACGAGGTCTTCGCCTCACGCCCCGAGGTCCTCGCACACAACCTCGAGACCGTCCCCCGCATCTTCAAGCGGATCCGTCCGGCCTTCCGGTACCAGCGCAGCCTCGACGTCATCACCGCAGCGCGCGACTACGGACTGGTCACCAAGTCCAACCTGATCCTCGGTATGGGCGAAACCCCGGAAGAGGTCACCGAGGCGATGGCAGATCTCCACGCCGCCGGTTGCGACATCCTCACCATCACCCAGTACCTGCGCCCCTCGCCACGGCACCACCCCGTCGAGCGGTGGGTCAAGCCCGAGGAGTTCGTCGCACACTCCAAGGCTGCAGAAGAGATGGGCTTCGCCGGCGTCATGGCCGGCCCGTTGGTTCGCTCGTCGTACCGCGCCGGCCGCCTGTATGCGCAGGCCATGGCACATCACGGCCGTGAACTTCCCGAGGCGCAGCGTCATCTCACCGAGGGCGGAGACGCTTCCCAGGAAGCCAGCTCGCTCATGGCGCGCCTGAATCGCTGATCCACTTTTTGCTGTGCGCCTTTATTAACCGCGGGCGGTTAGTAAAGGCGCACAGCAATGGACGTATCCTGGGTACATGGCGAACGGCAGCAAATCCGGTAAGGGCAAACCCACCAAAGAGGCAAAGGCTGCAGCGAAGGCTGCCCGCAAGCAGGCTTCCAAGGAACGTAGAACTCAGCTCTGGCAGGCATTCCAGATGCAGCGCAAGGACGACAAGCTCCTCCTGCCGCTGATGATCGGCACCCTCGTCGGTGCGGCTCTGGTCTTCTTCCTGGTCGGTCTCGTCTGGGGCCTTCAGTGGTTCCTGCTGCCGATCGGCATCGTTCTCGGTCTCCTCGGTGCTTTCATCATCTTCGGTCGCCGCGTCCAGAAATCGGTGTACAAGAAAGCTGAAGGTCAGGCCGGTGCCGCTGCGTGGGCCCTCGACAACATGCAGGGCGCGTGGCGCGTCACGAACGCCGTCGCCGGCACCACCCAACTCGACGCCGTTCACCGCGTCGTCGGGCGGCCGGGTGTCATCCTCGTCGCCGAGGGTTCGCCGCAACGCGTCAAGGGCCTCCTCGCTCAGGAGAAGAAGAAGACCGCTCGCCTCATCGGCGACACCCCGATCTACGACATCATCATCGGCAACGACGAGGGCCAAGTTCCGCTCTCGCAGCTTCAGCGTTACCTGAACAAGCTGCCTCGCAACATCGACACAAAGCGTATGGACAACATCGAAGGTCGCCTCGCTGCGCTGAGCGCACGCGGCGGCGGAGCAGCGCTTCCCAAGGGCCCGATGCCCGGAGGCGCGAAGATGAAGGGAATGCAGCGAACCATTCGTCGTCGCTGACACTCCCCCACAGCAAAACGAAAGACCCGGGCCCATACGGACCCGGGTCTTTCTTCGTTCGAGAAGTTTGTGTCAGCGCGACTTCACGAGCAAAGTGCCGGTCGCGCGGTCCTGCATACCGCGACCGTCGATGTCGGTGATGGTCGCGGGAATGACGAACACCAGCAGCGCCTGACGTCCCAACGCGCGCAGGAAGCCCACTCGGATCGGGCCTTCGATTCGCGCGACCTGAAGTCCGAGGACGAACTGCCCCGGGGTGAAGTTGAACAGCGCCACGGTGACGACACCGACGGCGAACCACACCATCAGCGTGACCGTCGAGGTCATGCCGTCGAAGAAGTCACCGGTGATGAGCGAGGCCACTCCCACAGCCATCACCCAGTCCACCAACAGTGCCGCGATACGACGGCCCGAACCGACCAGCGAACCCGGACCCTCCTGAGGGAAACCGAGGAGCTCGCCGCGGTACGACTGCTCACGGCCGTCCGCGCTCTTCGGCAAAGCTGCTTGTGGCCCAGAGAGCCAAGTTCCGGTGATACGTGCCATGCTGTCCAGGATAGGCGTCGCAGCACCGTAGTCCAGATTTGCCGGGTTTTAACTGTGTGGCCGGTCACATGGACTTCGGAAATCCCCAGGATGCTGCGACGCGTAACACTGCCGAAACAAAGGGTTGACGAGCGGGCAACACCAGCTCCCTACCGTCTGCCTCGACGGATTCAACCGACATCACTTGGCTGAAGCGACTTAAGGAGCACAAGCGTGGCGTTCACCACGGCCGAAGAGGTCATCAAGTACATCGCGGACGAGAACATCGAGTACGTCGACATTCGGTTCAGCGACCTGCCCGGCGTCCAGCAGCACTTCTCGATCCCGGCGTCTGCTTTCAACCAGGACGTGTTCGAGGACGGCCTCGCATTCGACGGATCTTCGGTCCGCGGATTCCAGTCGATCCACGAGTCCGACATGATGTTGCTTCCCGACGTCACCACGGCGCAGATCGACCCCTTCCGCAAGGCGAAGACCCTCAACATCAACTTCTTCGTGCACGACCCGTTCACCCGTGAGTCCTACAGCCGCGACCCGCGCAACGTTGCCCGCAAGGCCGAGGAGTACTTGGTCAGCACCGGCATCGCGGACACCGCATTCTTCGGCGCCGAGGCCGAGTTCTACATCTTCGACTCGGTTCGCTACGACTCCGGCATGAACTCCGCTTTCTACGAGCTGGATTCCATCTCCGGTTCCTGGAACACCGGCGCAGAGACCAACGCCGACGGCTCCCCGAACCTCGGCTACAAGGTTCGCGCCAAGGGCGGCTACTTCCCCGTCGCTCCGTACGACCACTACGTCGACCTGCGCGACGAGATCTCCACCAACCTGACCAACGCGGGCTTCGAGCTCGAGCGCGGCCACCACGAGGTCGGCACCGGCGGACAGCAGGAGATCAACTACAAGTTCAACACGCTGCTCGCAGCTGCTGACGACCTGCAGCTGTTCAAGTACATCGTCAAGAACACCTGCTGGCAGCACGGCAAGTCCGCAACCTTCATGCCGAAGCCGCTCTTCGGTGACAACGGCTCGGGCATGCACGTCCACCAGTCCCTGTGGAAGGACGGCAAGCCTCTCTTCCACGACGAGTCGGGCTACGCAGGCCTCTCGGACATGGCTCGCCACTACATCGGCGGCATCCTGCACCACGCTCCGTCGCTGTTGGCCTTCACCAACCCGACGATCAACTCGTACCACCGTCTGGTGCCGGGCTACGAAGCTCCCATCAACCTCGTGTACAGCCAGCGCAACCGCTCGGCAGCTGTCCGTATCCCGATCACGGGCAACAACCCGAAGGCAAAGCGTCTCGAGTTCCGCGCACCCGACTCCTCGGGTAACCCGTACCTCAACTTCGCTGCACAGATGATGGCCGGTCTGGACGGCATCAAGAACAAGATCGAGCCGATGGCTCCGGTCGACAAGGACCTCTACGAGCTTCCCCCGGAGGAGGCTCGCAACATCCCGCAGGCTCCGACCAGCCTCGAGACGGTCATCAACCGCCTCGAAGCCGATCACGAGTACCTGACCGAGGGTGGCGTCTTCACCACCGACCTGATCGAGACCTGGATCTCGCTCAAGCGTGAGCAGGAAATCGCTCCGGTCAACCTGCGTCCGCACCCGTACGAGTTCGAGCTCTACTACGACGTGTGATCCGCATAGGTCGCTGATCTGCGGCGGAACCGGCTGATCTAGCCTTCCGTCCGCAGAGCGTCCGCAGTAGTTTCAGCCGAGTCCATCCGCTTCGTGATCACAGCATCGATCGCCAAGCGGGTGGACTCGTCTGCGTCCGGCCACAGGTGACCGTAAGTGTCGAGCGTTGTCTTCGCGCTCGCATGCCGCAGCCGAGCCTGGACGGTCTTGATATCCGCGCCCGAGGCGATGAGCAGCGAGGCGAGATAGTGCCGCAAGTCGTGGAATGTGAACTCGTCGGGTAGGTCGACCTCCCCCGAGTCCTTCACCGCTCGCAATGCGCGTTCGATCAACCACGGCCCCGCAGCCTTCCCCTCGCCGTTCGTGACCATGTGCTCGTGCGGCCACTGCTGCACCGACGCCGACAACATGAGTGCGAGAGACTGCGGCACAGGAATCGCCGCATCACTCCCCTGCGTCTTCAACGGCTTGTCCGGCCACTGTCGTTTCGGGTGAACCACACCCCGGATGAAGTCGACATCGTCAACGAGCGTCGCGGCCGCTTCGGAGATGCGAAGGCCGGCGAACGCGCCGAGCAGGATCGCCACTCGGTAATGCGCTGGCATCGCATCGTGAACTGCCCACAGTTGCTCGGTGGTGATCACGTAGACCTTGGCGCGGCCCATCGGCGGCGATGTTCGACGCGAGCATGGATTGCGTCCGAGCAGTCCGTCATGAACCGCATCGCCCATGATCTGCGCCAGACGTGAGTGCAAGGCGTATATGTACGAGTCGGCGAACCCGTCTGTCTTCAGCTTCGCCGTCCAGGTCTTGACGGCGGACGGCCGGACAGCAGCGAGGCGCACCTTCCCAAACTCTGCAGTTATCTGCGCGATGTGCGTACGTGCTTGCCTGACCGTCGAGTCGCGATGGACGGCATATCCAAGGATCCATTGATCGCACCATTGCTGAACAGTGATCTGAGCATCGCGGGGCGCGACGTGAGTTCCGGTGCCGAGTGCCGTCGTTGCTGTGTTCAGCCAGTTCTGCGCGTCGGCCTTCCTGTCGAAACCTTTTGCATGCTCGACACCGAGGTCGTCGACGTACCGGGCACGCCACCGCTTCCCTTTGCCGTCATTCGCGGATGGAACCTTCTTCTCGACGTCACCCTCGCGGACAGTCTTGGTCCACCTGTCCTCGACGCCGGCGCGACGGTTACGTGTCACCCTCTACCTCTCTTGTAAGCGTCAACCCTTCGATACTGTCGGACGTCGTCCTACTCCCCCCAACCTCGCCGGTCGGTTGTGCAACGATCTGGGCGTCTTGCGTGCCCAACTTTGATCCGGCGGCACCCTTACCTGGACCATTGGTGTGGAGGGTATAAAGAAGCGCCTCGCCGAGAGCCCTCATGGAATCAGCCCCGCCGAAGTACTGAACTATTATCCGCCTAGCTACCTCAACTTCTTCCTTCGCCGCCGCGATTACATCTTCAATAGAACCTTCACTATCTTCGAAAGCTTCTATTGCAGACTGCAATTGGCCATTCTTGGTGAGCAAGTCGAACGCCGTCTCGGCGTCTAGCTGTTCGGGCTTGAAGGGGACCTCGATCGACATATTGGATTCGTCATAGGTCGTACCAGCTGGAACTTTGGATACGTCAACCGCGTCCGGTTCGCCACCGTCTAGCACCACCTGGGCACTACCGGGCGCCCACATCAGGGACCTTTCGAGCTTTCTCAGTGTCGACCGCGAAACCTTGTTCGCAGACCCTGTCTCAATGCCCGTGAGGGTGCTATTCGAGGGGCCTCCAGACTGCCAGACGTCGATCTGACTCAGGCCGAGTTCCTTCCTCCGCTCACTGACGAAGCGTCCGAGTCTCTCGATTTCGTTTGCCATACCAATAGCATGCCTGAAACCTTCGGCAAACCAAAGCTGGATTCAAAGCGAAATCAAACCGTGATTGACCTGCGGACGTCTTACACGCCTGTGGTTCCGCAGCTAGTTCAAGGTTTGCCGCTTTAATTTCTTGAGTTTGACCACAGTTTGCCTGTAGATTGAAGGAGTGACCACAACAGTCCAAGCGCGATCGCGCTACGAAAATCAGCGGAAACCTAAGGCTCCCCCTCACATCTCGATTCGGTACCTCCGAACGATCTCAGGCCAAACCATCGACATGCTGATCGCCAAGATTGCCGACGAGACCGGGCATCGGTACAGCCGAGGAGCAATCAGCGCAGTCGAGAACGGGCATCGTGGTGCCAGTGTCGAGTTGATCGAGGCGCTTGAAATTGCCTACGGCCTGCCAGTCGGTTCAATCGAGGTCAACTACAAGGCGCGCTCCCAGCCTGAGGCGGGGGCTAGTGACGATGGCGACTAGAGCGGAGCCAGAGCCTCGACCCAGTGAAGAGTTCTGGCAGGCCAAGCAGTGCTTCGAGAACACAGGGATACCCGAAAGCACTTGGCGCTACTGGGCTCAAAGATCTGAAGGGCCAAAGAGTTTCAGGCTCGGGCGTCGGAGGGTCTGGCGAAAAAGTGTCATTCTCGACTGGATTGCTCAGCAGGAAGCAGCGTCATGAATCCATCTATCACCACAAACAACAACGGCACCGACCACGCGGCTGCAACCGCAGATGTGACCAGTGCCGTCGAGACCAATCCCCAAGCAAGGAATGAGTTCACTGTGAACGATACATCTCTGTCCATCGCAAGTGAAGTGGTTGACCTGACGGTGCCGGCGGCACGCGCTCAACGCGACACGCTCGCGGCCCGTACTGACGTCCTCGACAAGGTGAAGGTTCTGTCTCTTCTCCCTGACGGCATGAATCTGACGACCGAACAGGTCGCAACGTACTTCGAGGTGGGGGTGGAGGCGATCTGGTCGCTCGTCAACGACAATCGAGCCGAGGTTGAGGCGAACGGATACCGCGTCATATCAGGTGCGGAACTGACTTCCTTCAAGGAAGTCAGTGGATGGAAGTCCCGCGCTCGGTCGGTTGCCTTGTTCACCCGCCGAACGATTCTGGACGTTGCAATGCTGCTCCGCGACTCCCCCGTGGCTCGACAGGTTCGCACTCACCTCCTCGACGTCGAAGAACGGGCTGTCGCACCACGGGTTAAGAGCGAGTTCGACGTCCTCCGCGGGATGATTGATCAACTCGAAGAGTCCAGGCGTGAAGCGTCAGAGGCGAAGGCTCTCGCCGTCAAGAGCGAAGCCTTGTCGGTGAAGACGGAGGCGCGGCTCGATGCGATCGAGGGCCGCCACGACTGGTATGCGGCACTCGGCTTTGCCCGCCTGCACAAGCTGAACACGAGCGTGCAATACCTCAGCAAGGTTGGGCGCAAGGCGACCACGATTGCGAAACGCAATGGGATCTCGCCGGTCAAGGTTCCTCACCAGCTCTACGGCGAAGCGAACTCGTACCCCGCGTGGGTGTGGGAATTGGCCTTCGCCGAAGTTTCGTAGTTCCAGGCCACGGAGGGCGCAAGGGTTTCGGTCCGGCGCCCGGCAATGCAAGTGTCCCCGGGCCTGCTACCCACAGGCCCGGGGACGTGACGAGCAATTCCAACCACTCAGAAGGAATCAATCTGATGAGCACGATAACACCCATCCGATCCAGTGAGGAAGCCTTGAAGGGCATCACCGCCGGTAATGGCATCTCGACGACGCTAGATGAAGTCACTGTCGGCGTCGGGCACCAGAAGGTCAAATTGGCATTGGATCGGTACGACGGGCGCGACGAAAACGGCGATGCGGAACCGCCTGAATTCGGCATCGCGTTCGAACAGGCATATGACCAGCTGGACTGGGCCGAGATTCCGCCGGAGTCGATCGATGCTGCGATCGCCGCGCTGCTTCGGTTGAAGCGTGCATGGAACCCCGAAGGGGCTCGGGTGCCGTCGATTCCGGCGTTCGAAGTTGGCGTCAACGGTGGCTGCTACTTCGGGGACGCTCCGATGGTTCCGGTGGAACCCCATGAGGACTCGCCATCAATCGGGCTTCAGGTGCAGTCATACCGGTGTGGTGACGAAATCGGCATCGAACGCTACGTGGGCGTAGCTCCCATGTGGCCGAGCGGCGATCGTCAGTGGCCCTACTACATGACTCTGTCCGATGCTTTGCAGCTCGCCGAGGACATTCGGGACACGGCGCTCGCTCTCATCGCTGATTCGGAGGTTGCAGCATGACGGTTCTCGCTGATGCCCCCACTAGCGCTGAGGTTCTCGCGAAGATCGGCGCCGATGGCGGGGAATGCACCATCGTGGCCGAGGTCGTCAAAGCGCCTTTCTCTGCACGCATCTCGCGTTGGGATGCAAACGACGGCGACGGACCGTACACGGACCCTCCGCGCATCGAGATCGACTGCTCGGATCAGGACGGCGGCGAGATGTTTTTCGACCTGACGATTCTGCCGGAGTATGTCGACATCTTCGCTGCGGTTGTCGCCGAGATCGTCGCTGACTACAAGGCGGTGACGGCGTGACGAATCTTCAGTATCGCGACGTCGTCAATCTCGACCATCCCGAGCCCGCCGTCCGCTACTGCTATCGGGAGAATCTGCGCCGAGCGTTGTCGTTCAAGTTCGACCGAGTCCCTCCGAGTTGCCACCCGGCGATGCAGAGACTTTACGAGGCTGCTCATGCTGGACATAGTTCTCGCGCTGACCAACTCGCCGCAATCGGCCAGGTCATGCGGGACGAAGGATTCGCCGCCCCACCTGATTGGCGTGACGACGATGGGCGGCCGTACTGGCGCAGCGCATCCAACGCTCCGCGTTCCTTCGGGGGTGTGCGATGACCTTGATTGAACTGATCCTCGCCTCCTTGCTGATCACGCAGTCGGTCGCATGGATTTCGGTTGACTACCGCCGGTTCTCGAAGAACTTCGATCGGTGGGCTGATCGATGAGCATCAACGAGTCAGCCCTCGACTACGGCAGCACCCCAGACGGCAGGGCCATTGCCCGCCCCACACTCCCAAAGGACTTTTCATGATTACCCCCACCGCATTGGATTCCCTGAAGTACGTCGTCGCCGAAGCTGAACTCTCGATCGACTGGGCCACCGACCACATCGCGTGTGTCGACGGCATGACCGACGCACTGGAAGAAGCGCTTTCACCGGCCCAAGAGGGTCTGCATGCTCTCGCCACCGAGCTACGGTCGGCTCTTGCGCCGCACGTGAAGGACCGAGCTGACTGGTTCATCTACAGCGACGGGCGACCGTTGCGAACCGACGTCACTGTCGGCAACCACACGTACTCGCATCTGTGGCACCCGAACCCGTTGCACGATGCACCTCAGCCGTACGAGACTCAGATCCCCAGCGAGACTCAGGTTCCGGTGTTTCGCGTCGCCACCGTCTCGTACGAGCTGCCCTCGAAGATCTTGGTCAAGGTCGGTGACGAGGTGATCGCCGAGGCCGGGCGCGGTGATGCCGAAGCTGTTGCCGCCTGGAGGAGTCAACCCACCGAGGTGACGCTGCGTCAGCAGGCAGACGACCTCGAAGAGCTCGAGGGTTCATCTGGCGAATCGCACAGTCTGTCACTGAGCCCGTCCGCGGACCAGTTGCGGTTGGTGATTGCGCAGATCGAAGAGGACCGGGCGAGCCTGCCTGCGCGGCTGCACAACATGCAAGCTGAGGCGCGTCAGGCGAGGGTGGACACACTCGAAGCGGAACCGTGGAGCAGTTTGCTCACTGCCGCACCGACATTCAGCCGTGACGGCGACCTGCACGGGATGCTCGCTTTCCCGACGATCACTGCCAAGGAGATGTTCGGAACCCGTTTGGCTTTCGATGTGTCGACGTGCGCCGACGAGGAGGATGTGAACGACGTCTTGCAGGGGTATCTCGATGCGGTCGGCGACCCGGACCACATGATGCTCGTTGCGACTGCGGCGCTCTCGACGATGGCTCTGCATATTCTGCCGATTCTGTTGGAGATCGCCGAGCAGAAGGCGAGCAATTACACGGTGCGGGTGAATCTCGCTGACGCCGCCCGCAATGCATGGTCGAAGCGGATCCGTGACTTCGATTCTGACGATGCGGCATGACCGCACTATTCGAGTCGTGACGGACAAGTGGAGGTGCCCATGACGTGCGCGCCGGCAATCGAATTCAGAACTCACCAAATGGAAGTGGTCGACAATATGCCCCGCGAGTACGGGAAGGTGTGGTTTTCCATCTTCACTGACGAACATTTCACTGCTCAACCGGCAGTCGACAAATTGCTCTACATCGCTTTAATTGCTCAGCCGTCATTGAACTACGCGGGCGTGCAACCGATTAACATGCGCAGGCTTCGGAAGGCTATGCGCGATGGCGACTCGCTCCCCACTGAGCGCGAGCTGGAGCTGTCGCTGCTTCGCATGGAGCGTCTCGGCTACGTCTACACCGACGAGGACACAGGCGAGATCCTGGTCCGGTCGTTCATGCGCCGAGACGAGATCGACAAGCAGCCGAACATTCTGAAGTCGGCGCTTCGAGCGCTCTCGCAGATCGAGTCGTCGAAGCTCGCTCACGTCATGCGTGGCGAATTGGCTCGACTGTCAACGCCTCCTGTCAAGAGCGAGAAGCTTCGGGACGAGATCGATCGTTTGCGGACTGCTGCGGTGGCCCGCCTCGAAGGGTTGTCGGAAGGGATCGCCGAACCCTTCCCGGAACCCTTCACTGAAGGGTTAGCGGAACCCTTACCTCGACCTGGGGAAACGGAAGGGTTAGCGGAACCCTTAGCGGAAGGGTTACCGGAAGGGTTGGTTGTGGTTGAGGTTGAGGTTGTTAAGTCACCTACTGCATTTACTCAAGTTCTACAGAAAAAGAACTCGTCCGAATCTTCGATATCGGACACACCCAAGAATCCATACCCTGCCGAGTTCGAACGCTTCTGGGCCGCATACCCGAAGAAGGAGCAGAAGAGGGACGCGCTCAAGGCGTGGCAGGCAGCGATCAAACGAGCATCGAACGACGAGCTCGTCGAGAGCGCGGGCAGGTACGGCGCCGATCCCAACCTCGAAAGCCGGTACACGAAACTCCCGGCCGGTTGGCTCCGCGGCGACATGTGGCTCGACGGACCGAGCGCCCCACGCGTTGCGCCCCAGCCCCAAGTCTCGAAGCAGGACGCGAAAGTCGCTGCCTACATGAACGGATTCGCCCAACCCACAGCCGATCGAAAGGAACTCACATGACCGACGACGAGCAGACCGCAGCAATGGTTCTCGCGAAGTGCGCAGCCAACGATCCCTGGTTCCCTGCGGGTGGCGAAGCGATCATCCTGGCGTGGAGTGAAGTGTTCGTCGCATCGAAGCTGGCTCGTGAGGATCTCCTCGCGGGTGTGGCCCGGGCGTACCGGCTTTCACCTGACGGTTTCCGGCCCTTGCCGGCATCGATCGTCTCGCACGCCAAGGCGGCCTACTACGAATCGCTTGCCGAACTTCCGGAAGCTCGCCGAGAGGCAATGGAAGAGGCGTCTCACATCCTTCAGGAGCTCGGTTTGACCCCACCCGAGGCTCATCGCTACGCCCGAACCATTGCGCTCGGCAGGAATCCTCTGGAGGCGCTTACAGCCGAGCAGGGTTCACGGCTCCGAGAGCGACTTACGGAACGGCAGGCACTGAAGGCCAACCCGTCACGCAAGAGGTTCCTCATCGGAATGGTCGGCAAAGTCGGACAACGGGTGGATTCTCAATGACCACAGGTGAGCAACTCAAACTCGACGGCATCATCGCAACCCTTGCGGCTGCGACTGTCGGGCACCACGATCACCCCGGACGAATCCAATCGGCGATCGACGAACTCATCGCACTCGGGCAGCCATTCTCAGCCGACAACGTGCGTGACCGACTCCCGAAAGACACCTGCGCATGGATGAACGACTACCCGAATGTCCTGCCAGCACTGTTCGGAAACCATTCGAGATCCGGCCGAATCCGCCAGATCGGATGGTGCTCGCCCGCACGAAAAGCACGGCACGGCAACGTAAACCGACTCTGGATCCGAGGCGAACAATGACACGAGCTGTTGTGATGCGGCTCAACTCCGATTCGCGTGAGCCCGCCTGGACGTTCGAAGTCCAACGACTCCACTCGCAGACTCGGGTGATTGGCCCCCTGCCTCGTGCCGACGACGTCCCTCAGGACATCCGAGACGCACTTCTGGGGTGGCTCCAACACGGAACGGAGGAACGGCAGGCCCCAATCGCCACACCGGCAGAGGAGTTGCCCGAAGGGCACCACTGGGATAAGCCCTCAGAGGACCCGTCGAACATGAGTCCGGAAACTGTTGCGGAGTTCAAGGCTGCAATGGAATGCACCATGGACGGCGATTGCGACGCAGCACAGCATCTCGACTTTTGCTACAACGCACCCACTCCCGCCCCTGCCGAATCCACCGAGCCTTCCGAGGAGTCGTTGTGAGTGAGGAACGAGACGAGATCCGCTACAAAGTGCAACCCTCCGAGGGTGCTCTACTGCTCCGATTCTGGCTTTGGCTCGCCTTCTGTCTAAGCCTGGAAATGCTACTCGCCTACGGCCTTCAAGCATGGTGGGGCGAGGGAGCGAAACCCGCATCTGCTCTCGTCAGTCTCGGCGTCACAATCTTTCTGATGGTCGTCGGCGGATACGCGCTGGATGCGTATCAATCTCGCGACCGGTGGGAAACGGAGGAATGGCAGTGAGTGAGCCAATTCCGTACGACGAAATGCGGCGCCTCTGCGGGCTACCTGACGTACGCGACTACGTCGCACGGCGAGAGTGGGCGGGGATAGGCGAGCAATTCGTCGAGCTGTTCCAGCGCGTCGCTCAAGTGTGGGTCAACATGGCGGAGCAGGTATTACCGCAGCTGCAGGCGATAACCGAAGCGTCGAACCCCAAGCAGGCCCCACCAATGTGGGTTCGAGATCCGGCGACAACACGAAGGACCGCGTACGGGCCGACAAGGAGGGTGAAGTGACAGAGCACTTCTACCTGCCGACGAACGAGCGGCAGGCACTCGCCAAGGTGCTGGGCGAGGTACCTGAGACCGTGGAGAACCTCGCCCGGTGCATGACGATCGGGATCCGGGCGCAGACCTTCGAACCGAGAGTTACGACAGGTGATCGGCCTCAACCGTTGCCGTTCGCAGCGGACGCCGACGAGGTCGCCGAAGGGCTTCGTCAAGAGCTGATGCGATGGGTCAAGTGGTTGTGCGAAATCCGCCGCCTCACGCACCCACTCTTCGACATCCTGCCGATGGCTCGTTTCCTCAGCCAGCACATCCTGATCCTCGCCACTACCCCTGGATCGGAAACCGCGTACACGTCGATCTCAGCCGAAGTGAAAGCAGCACAACGAGCCTCAGGGAGAAGTATCCGCGCACAACCCAAATGGGATGAGAACAAACTCGAAGCTGCGCGAGCACTACGACTGCCGACCGGGGACATCGCCCAACTGGGTCGGGAGATGGGAGTTCACGGGTTGACGCGCAAACGGATCAACAACCTGAAAACCCTGGGCCACGTCAGCCCTGTCGAGACAGTCATCATTGGCCACATCGAACTGTTCGTGTTCGGTTCAGTGCTCGACGCGCACAACGAGATAGAGCAGCGGGTCGACGAATCCGCTTGACCTGCCTCTAGCCACGCACGTGATACGCTAAGCGCGTTGTGCGGGCAGTGTCGAAATCGACCATCCGCACATTCGCTTTTCCGGCCACAATGCATCAGTCAAAGTCGCCACCCGGAGTGATTAACGGGACCAACGGAATCCAAGCTGGCACCAACTACAGGCCGGGTCAACCTTTCCCAAGGCCGGTGCTGCTGCTGACGCAACAACTGAATAGGGATCCCCTGTAGCTCAAAGGCAGAGCTGCCCGCCATGATCGGGTGAAAGTACTGGTTCGAATCCAGTCAGGGGAACAAAGTCGACGGGAACAGGTGGAATCTCGACACGACCCCCGCAAGACGGTGAGGCAACGTGACCGGTCAAGATCCACGGCGCAGACGACAGACGCCGCACCCCGCCCGCCGACTTACAAACTAACTCCCCACCATCCCCCAAGATCGGTGGGGTTTTGTCTTGCTGCACAACGCGCCGGTCCATGAGACAACGGCGCCCCTTGTGAGGGACGTGCAGCAACCCCCGGTCGGCGCTGCCCGCAATCACCACTCGGGCTGGGCACGCTGCCCGGGGATCAACTTCACAGGAGGCAGCTATGCGAATCCTGGCCGTTGTCGCATGCGCAGTCTTCGTTCCGCTTCTCCTCGCCTCCACTGCCCACGCACGCAACGTCATCGTTGTCGACGGCACAGGCCGGGACGGAGGAGCACTGCGAGCCCCGGAGATCCATCCGGGCGACACCGTCACCTACATCGACTACCCAGCCACTGTGCTGTGGCCGAGCTACGACCAGTCAGTACAAGCCGGAACCCAAGCCCTCCGAACCGAACTCAACAACGCGCCAGACGGCACACTCGTCATCGGCTACTCACAAGGCGCCCGCATCGTCGGCGACGTCCTGACCGAACACCAGGCCGCGGAAGTGACCGGGGTGCTCTACTCCGATCCGCGCAACGCCGGTTCGGGCGTAGAGACACAGATCAATCTGCCCGGCATCCTCGGCGCCACGATGTACGGCGAACGCGACGACTTCACCGTGCCCGTCGAATCGAAGTGCATCCCAACAGACGGCGTCTGCGATTGGAGCAACACGGACCAGCTCGAGTCCGTCATCGGCTACCTGCGCAATCACACCCGCTACTTCGACTGAGAACTCACCCGGGCGCTTCGAAAGGTGTTGACCTCGTGAGCCGCACATTCAAAACCGATCCATACCGGATCAAACTCCGACACCCTCACCGCTCAGGCATCCACCCCCGCCCCGTCCACAACCACACCACCCAAAGCTGCACACTCCCCAAAGACCCAGCCGCCGCACCGTTCCGCATCATCGGCGGACACGAGTGCTACTGGGAATGGAAGTACACCGGCGTCAACGAATGCGGCTGCCGAATGTGCACCAACTACTGGCAACGCCGATGGGACCGCCAACGCGAACGACACCACGGCAGACGCGTCACACAGAAGTGGTTGGACGAGTACGAGAACCGACCCGACTCAAACATCGACTGCCCGGGCTGCGGCACCGACGACGACTGCTGAGAGGTGAGCATGTTCGACCCCGCACGCAACTGGCACGACACCCCGCCAACCATCGACGAGCTCCGTGAACACCACGCCCGGATGCAACGCAATCCGAAAATGACCGAACGCATCAAACGGGCACTTGAAACAACAGACGGCGATACGGAGATCCAGCCGTGATCCTCGACCTGATCGAGGCGATCCGAATTGTGTGGGCACTCATCGAACGGTGGGTGATCTGATGCGACCACCACAAGGCCTGCCCTTCTGCTGTGGCTGGTGGTCACCGTGGTGCTGGATCGACGAGGCATTACATCGACTGCTTGCACCCATTGGCTGGATCTGCGTTCGACACGACGAAGCGATCATGCGTCACTACGCGCAGATGTCTGCATCACGGAAGAGGTGACGTGATGCCGAGTCTCTATGACCAGCTCTATGACTGCGACGTACTCATCGCTCGGGCTGAGCGCATGCAGAACTGGGGCGCAGTTGCTCGACTCACCGAGTATGCCGAGTCGCTCAGTGATCAGATCGACGCGACTGCCTGATGGCCAACGAGCGCAGTACCCGACGACACAAAGCACTCAGAGCCGAATTCAGGCAGCAATGCGAAAACCGACGCGCACCATGCCACCTGTGCTCACAGCCCATCGACTACAGCCTGCCCAAAGACCATCCCGACGCCTTCGAGAACGACCACTTCTACCCGTTCTCCACACACCCCGAACTCGTCGACGACCCAGCGAACTTCCGCCCATCCCACAAGAGCTGCAACAGCTCCCGAGGCAACGCAGAAGTCACACCCACCCTCGGCCCACCCAGCGAAGCCTGGTGAGCCTCACAACGGCAGCAAGGGTAAGGGCCTCCACATCGCTGGCCCGGCCCAGCACGGACCACTTCCACCGGCGAGTGGCTCTCTCCCTCCTGCGGGCTGAGGGGGCTCGCGCACGCGAGTAACCCAGTATCGGAGGTCTGATCATGGCGAAAAAGTCGCTCCTTTCGGAAGTCAATGCCTCTGTTCGTGCTGCAGATCATCTGAAGGATTCGGATCAGTACCGGGGTTCGATCGAGCAGGCGCGGATGTTGGCGCGTGTCATCGACGATGCGGTTGCCGAAGGCGCGGACGCCGCGACAAAGGCGACGTTCGGACCGGTGCCGACCTTGCATAAGGTGCTGACCGGGTTGGGTCTGACTCCCGAAGGTGCAGCGAAGCTGAACCTGCAATCTGCGCCCGAGGGCGACGAACTGGATGCGATCCTCGATGACCGCCCTGCTCTCAAGTCGGTCTGACCTCAAGGGCTGCACCGAACCTCGACTGTTCACTCCCCCGCTTCGTGAGTTGACGCCGGAGACGAGTGCGGGGTTCGAGTGCATCCGCTTCGCCGAGTCGGTGCTGCGGATGACGTTGATGCCCTGGCAGAAGTGGTTCCTGATCCATGCTCTCGAACTCAACGAGTCGGGCGGTTTCCGTTTCAAGCGGGTGCTGCTGCTGGTCTCGCGTCAGAACGGTAAGACGACGCTGATCAAGGCGCTCCTGTTGTGGCGACTGTTCGTCGACGGCGCGGAGATGGTAATCGGTGCGGCCCAGTCCCTCGGTGACGCCGAAGATGTCTGGGAGGAGATCGTTGATCAGGCGGAGGCTATCCCGGCGCTGAAGAAACGGATGTTCAAGCCGAAGCGCGTCAACGGCGGCAAGGCGATGAGGCTTCGCCCGAACAAGCGCACACCGAGAAAGCCTGGCGGCAAGTACGTCGTTGCCACCCTCGAACGTGACGCGAAGCGCGGCAAGACTGCCGACTTGTTGTTTCTCGACGAATTGCGCGAGCACAAGTCCTGGGACGCCTGGAATGCCCTGTCGTCCACGACACTGATTCCGCCTCGCGCACAGACGGTCTGCGCATCGAACGCCGGTGACGTCCACTCGGTGGTGCTGCGCGATCTTCGTGGCCGCGCCAAGGCTGCGATCGAGACACATCGAACCGACGAGGTCACTCTCGGGCTGTTCGAGTACTCCGCTCCTGATGGGTGCGACCTCGACGACTGGGATGCGCGAGCGCAGGCCAATCCGGCGCTCGGTTACACCCTGACACCGACTGCACTGCAAGCGGACCAGGAAACGAAAACGGACAACGGCTTCCGTACTGAGAACCTCTGTCAGGAAGTCGAGCAGATCCAATCCGGGATCATCGACGAGGACGACTGGCTCGCGCTGTTGGACAAGTCGTCTCGGCGCGCTGACGGTACTCGAGTCGCCGTGGCTGTCGATGTGTCATGGGATCGCAAGCGCGCACACATCGCCATTGCGGCTGAGCGTGAGGACGGCCTCGTGCATCTGGAGATCGTCGCCTCCCGTGTGGGCACCAATTGGGTTACGCCGTGGCTCAAGGAACGCAAGGCGATCGAGAATGGATGGTTCAACGGCCAAGTCGCCCTGCAGGAACGCGGCGCACCGGTGTCGAGCCTGACCGATGAACTGACCGACGCAGGCATGACGGTCGTTCCCATCGGCGGTGCCGAACTGTCGAAGTCCTCGGGAGCGTTCTTCGACGCGATCAAACAACGCAAGGCTCGTCACCGCGGCCAGCAGGTCGCAGACGAGTCCGCTCGAACGGTCCGCGCTCGTCCTGCCGGTGACGCCTGGTTCTTCGATCGAAAGAACTCGCCCGGTGATGCGAGCCCGGTCATCGCCGAAGCGTCGGCGTACTGGCTGCTCGGCCAAAAGGTCGAGGAGATCGTCGAATCCGCCTACGAGACAACCGGCCTGTTCACCGTCTAGGAGACCCATGCAGTACAAGCATTTGCACGCCAAACCGAGAGTGGTCGTCAATCTCCTCTCGGGAACATCGATCAGCGGCGTCATCGTCTCCACTCGTGGCCCGCTCGTCACAGTCAAGTCCGCATTCATCCACGAGGACGGCCGCGAGGCCATGTCCGCTGACGGTGAGATCGCCATCGACAAGGCGAACATCGACTTCATCCAAGCCCTGTAGGAGGTGCCGGCATGGCGTTCGTGACCTCTGACGGGAAACTGAAAAGCATCTCGCGGCTGGAGCTTCCACCGCCTGGACGCATTCAACTCACCGATTCACTCTCGCTCGCGTACTACCAGTTGTGGCGGACACAGCCCGCGGTCCGAACATCGGTGTCGTTCCTGGCCCGAAACATCGCCCACCTCGGCCTGCATGTCTTTGCACGCAAGGGCGATGCGGACCGGCAACGAATCACCGACCATCCGCTCGCACGACTGCTGTCGAAGCCCAGTCCGTACACCACGCGATACCGACTGATGGACGCACTGATTCACGATCTCGCGATCTACGACATGGCGTTCTGGCAGAAGATCACCACCAAGGACGGCGTCGAAGGACTCGTCCGGATTCCGCCGGACTTCGTCACTCCCAAGGGCGAGAGTTGGCTGACGCCGGAGTACTTCGAGGTGAAGGGTTCGGCCGGGAAGATCGACGTCAAGCCCGATCAGATCGTGTTCTTCCGCGGCTACTCCAACACCGGCATCGCCGGTGAGTCCCCACTCGAAGCGCTCCGCCAAACCTTGTCGGAAGAGTACGAGGCGGGCCGGATGCGTGAGCAGGTCCTCAAGAACGGCGCCCGCGTGAGCGGCTACCTCGAACGGCCGGCGCGCACGTCCGGTGTCGCCGACTGGTCCGACACTGCACGTGAGCGTTTCCGGGAAGGGTGGCGAGCTCAGTACACCGGCAGCGGTCCGCAGTCCGGTGGCACGCCGATCCTCGAGGACGGCATGAAGTTCGTCAGCGCGTCACAGACTGCCGAACAGTTGCAATACATCGAGGCCCGCAAGCTCACCCGCGAGGAAGTCGCAACCGCGTACTTCATCCCGCCATCGATGCTCGGCATCATGGGCTCGGCGACGTTCTCGAATATCCAAGAGCAGCACAAGATGCTGTATCAGGACACGCTCGGGCCGTGGCTGCAGATGATCAAGGAAGAGATCGAACTGCAACTCGTCCCCGACCTCGCCGACGACAACGTGTACGTCGAGTTCAACCTGCAGGAGAAGTTGTCCGGCTCCTTCGAGGAACGTGCCGCGGGCATTCAGTCCTCGGTCGGTGGCCCGTACATCACCCGCAACGAAGCCCGCGCTCTCGATAACCGCCCACCGGTCCCCGGCGGCGACGAGCTGATCACACCCCTGAACGTCATCATCGGCGGCCAAGCCTCCCCGAGTGACATCACCCCGACCGAGCCCGGCGTCTCCAACGACACCGAACCCCCGGCCGACGAAGAAACCGAGGAGGAAACGCAGTGAGAACCAAAAGCACTGCAGCACAGATCAAAGCCGAACCACCGGACGAAGACACCGGCGAGAGCGGCGTTTTCACCGCCTACGCCAGCGTGTTCGGCAACATCGACAGCTACGGCGAGATCGTCATGCCGGGCGCGTTCAAGGCCGACCTCGAACGGTGGGCTGAGAAGGGCGATCCGATCCCACTTCTGTTCGGGCACAACATGGGTGATCCCGACTTCAACATCGGACACCTGCTCTCAGCGGAGGAGGACGACGTCGGACTGCTCGTCAAAGCGCAGATCGACCTTGACTCCCCGAAGGGTCCGTACACGTACAAGCTCCTCAAGGAGCGGCGGATCTCGCAGATGTCCTTCGCCTTCGATGTCGTCGATGGTGCGCGGTCCCAGCGCCCAAAGGCGGACGGTGACGGCGAGGACGAGGTCTTCGAACTGAAGGCCCTCAAGCTGCACGAAGTCTCGGTGGTGCCGCTCGGCGCCAACCAGGAAACCGATGTCCTCATGGTCAAGGCAGGTCGCGCTCTCTCGTCCAAGAACGAGTCCTCGCTGCGCGGCGCCTATGAGGCGATCGGGCAAGTGCTCGACACGCTCCCCCCGGCCGAATCGTCGGAGAAGTCCCCGGCGGTCCATCGCCGAAACCTCGCTGCGGCAGACGCTCTCAGCGCGGAGCTTTCACTTCACTAGCCCTTGAAAGGGGTACGCCATCATGGCATCCAGCATTCGTATTGCCCGGCTCAAGGGCGAGGCCGAAGCGGCCGTCAAGAGCATGAAGCTCATCGCCACCAAGGCCGACGAAGAAGCTCGCGACCTCACCGAAGACGAGCAGGCCGAGTTCGACAAGTACAAGACCCAGGCCGAGGAACTCGTCAAGAACCTCGAGGCCGCCCGCCACGACGTCGAGGTCATCTCGGCGGCAGAGACGCTCGCCAAGCAGGTCGGCGCCGAGCCCGTCGAGGAACCCACCTCCGACGACACCACCAAGGCGAAGGCTCAGTCCCTCGGCCTGCAGGTCGTGGGCTCCGCACAGTTCAAGTCCGCCATGGCGCCGTACAAGGGCGCCGGCCAGGTCCCCGAGCGCTCGCGCTTCCAGACCGACCCGATCGGCATCAAGGGCCTGTTCGTCGGCGCATCGCCTACCTCGGGTGGCGCGTTCGTCACGCCCGAGCAGACCGGCATCGTCGAGATGCTCGGCCGCAAGGAACTGACCATCCGCAACCTGGTCAGCGTTCGCCGCACCGGCTCCGACACCGTGGAGTACGTGGCGCAGACCGCGCACACCAACGCCGCGGCAGTCGTCCCCGAGGCAACGTCCTCGGCGGCCCCGACCGCACCGGCATCCGGTGGCGGCGCCCTGATCCCCAACGCCGGAGGCGGCTACAAGCCCGAGGGCAGTTGGGCATTCGAGCGCAAGACCGCGGTCGTCAAGACCATCGCCGAGTGGGTGCCCGCCACCAAGCGCGCACTCGCCGACGTCGCAGCCCTCGAAGGGTTGATCAACGACGAACTCCGCGCCGACATCACCGAGAAGGAAGAGCAGCAGATCCTCAACGGCACCGGCGCCGGCGAAGACCTCACCGGCATCAACGCCACCTCGGGCATCCAGACCCAGGCGTTCGTCGACGACCTGTTCACCTCGGTGCGCAAGGCGATCACCAAGGTCCGCACCATCGGCCGCGTCGCCCCCACCGCGATCGTCGTGTCCCCGGAGGACGCCGAGCTGATCGACCTCGCCAAGGACGGCGAGAACCGCTACTACTACGGCGGCCCGTTCGCCTTCGGCAACCGCACCCTGTGGGGTGTCCCGGTCGTCGAATCCGAGTCGCAGCCTTCCGGCACCGCGACCCTCGGCGACTACAGCAAGGCCGTCCTATGGGACCGCGAGCAGACCACGGTCACCGTGACTGACTCGCACGCGGACTTCTTCATCCGCAACATGATCGCCATCCTCGCCGAGGAGCGCGTGGCCTTCGCCGTCACCCGCCCGTCCGCGTTCGTGAAGGTCGCGACCCACGCTTAACTCGCACACCCTGGCCGGTCTGACCACCGGCCGGGGTGGCGGGCCGACCGGGAAGGAGGACGAGATGGAACTCGACATCTACGAAGTGGACGTCAACGGCCGAACCACCACACTGCAACTCACTGCAGAAGACGCGAAAGCTCGTGGTCTGACGCCGAAGACCAAAGCGGCACCCGCGCCGGCCAACAAGGCGCGCACCCGCTCCCGCACCAAGGCGGTCTGACATGGATCCGCTGATCAGCCCCGAACAGTTCACCGCCCTGATGGCCGGGACCGGACTCGAAGAGTGGCGACTCAACGTCGCCTCTGCCGCGATCCGGTCCTACTGCGGCTGGCACGTCGCACCGGTGCTCGAAGAAACCGTCACCCTCGACGGCAACGGCGGCACAGTGCTGATGCTGCCCACCCTGCAACTGGTCTCACTCGACGAGGTCCGCGTGCACGGCGAGGTGGTCGGCGACGTCGAATGGTCACACATGGGTGCGCTGCGAGGGCGGTGGCCGAACCGGTGGCGCTCGATCCAGGTGCGCATGCATCACGGTTTCGACGCACCGGCGGATCTGCTCGGCGTCGTTCTCGAAGCGGCAGCGCGAGCAGTCAATTCGGAACTCGGCGGCCAAGCGGAAACGATCGGCCCGTTCAGCTTCTCCGCCTCCGAAGGCTCGACAGCGCTCTTCGATCACGAACTGCGCGTGCTCGACCGCTACAGGTTGGAGCGGCAAGCGTGAGCGAAACAGTGATCCGTATCCGCCGCACACCCGGCGGGCTGGACGACAACAACGATCCGATCCCCGGGGCGGTGACCAAGGTTCCGTTGCGCGCCAAAGCTGTTGCACCCGGCGCTTCCAAACGCAACCAGTCGCAAGAGCGTCAGGGCGAGACGATCGAACACACCGTTTACTTCCTGCCGGCGCCGGACCTGACCGACGACGACGAGCTCGAGATCCGCGGGCTCGTCTGCAAGGTGCGGATCCTCGATTGGCGCTCGGCCTACGGGACGGGACGGCGCGGCATGGAAGTGCTCGCCTACCTCGGAAGGGGGTGACGATGTCCGGCATCGATTTTCAGATCGACCACGAGGGCATCAACGAGATCCTCAACTCCCCCGAAGTGCGCGCACTCACCGACGCTGCTGCCGTCGAGATCGCGGCTGCTGCCAGGCAGGTGGCCGGTGACGGCATCCTGATCGAAGCGGACCCGTACACCACCGACCGCCCTGTCTCCTCGGTTGCGATCAAGGAGATCAGCGGTGTTGCCCGACAACTCAAATACGGCACGCTCACCAAGGCTGCCGGAATGGTCGGGCTGACGGTGAGGGGCCGATGAAACCGGCCCGCAAGGCATCCGACGCCGTCAAGCCGGTCAAGGAATTCCTCGCCGGAATCCTGGCCACTCGCGAGCCTGGCGTGCGGGTGGCGCTCTCACTCGATTCGAAGTGGGTTCCCGAGGTCGACGGCGCCGCCGCCGCACCGTTCATCGTCGTCCGAGATGACGGCGGCCCGATGGAGTGGCCGATCTTCACCGTGCCGCAGATCGGTGTCACCGTGTGGTCCAACGGCCGCACCCGATCACGCGAACTCGCAGCCCTGTGTCAAGGACTGCTTCTTGCGCATCGGATTCCAGGCATCACCAACGTGATGGCCGGCTCGTCGATCCTCGACGACATCGACCCGGACAACGGCGGCCGCATCGCCGGATTCACTGTCCCGGTTCGCATCCGCACCACCCCCATCTAACCGCCTCCCTTCGGAGGAACTGAGCCCTTGAAAGGGGTCATTTGTCATGGCTGTTATCAATCCCGACAACGCGTCGGTCTTCGACGAGGGCGAGGGTTACCTCCTCGATCCCGAGTACACGGGCACGCTCGAAGCTGCCATCCCCGCACCCGGTCAGGTACCTGGCGCGATGTGGCTCGACTTCGGTCTCCTCGGCACAGAAGGCGTCACCTACACGCCCGGTCTCGAAAAGACCTTCCACGACGGCTGGGGTAACCCACGCTTCAAGGGCAAGACCAGTAAGGGCACGCTCGAGCTCTCGCTCAATGCGCTGGAGCAGAACACCGTCACCAAGCGCATCGCCTACGGCAAGCACGAGGGTTACATTTCGCTGCCCAAGGGCTTCCACGCGCACCTGCTGCTCGTCACCCGCGAGGATGACGTCGAAGAGATCGAAGTGACGACCCGCCCGGCGCTGCTCACCTCCGGTGCATGGACGAAGTCCGAGTCCGGTGTGCGGACCTTCCCGATCACCGCGGACCTGTTCGCCGACGCCGAGGGCCGGGTGCTGCGCAAGATCGACGAGGTGAACGCGGGCCCGAAGACGTTCACCGTCACCGTGCCTGCGGGCACCACGGCGGGCACCTTCCCGCTGCGCGTGGACAACCAGACCGTGGTGGGCATCGCCTACAACGCGGCCAACGCCGCGGTGAAAGCAGCCCTCGAAGCTCTTTCCACAGTCGGCGTCGGCAACGCGACCGTCACCGGTTCGGCCGGCGGCCCGTACACCGTGGTCCTCGCGAACGGCGGCACCCTCGCGGCTCCGCCCGCATTGCTCACCCCGGCAGGCGTCGTCACCGTCGTCTCCGCCTGATACCCCGATCGCCCGCCGGTGTGCAGCCTGGCGGGCGATCGGCTCCACCTGCTGCACAAACCCTTTCTGCACAAAGGAGTTCGCATGGACACCTCACGCATTCCGCCGACATGGTTCTTCGCACTCGTGATGACGGTCGGCGCACTCGAACTCGCCCGAGACCGGCAGCGCACGTGATTACTCCGCCGCGCCTCCGTACCCCGAGTGACGCCGAAATCAATGCCGCGGCAATCGCACTCGACGTGATCAAACCGGGTGAACGCCTCCGTCCCCGCGATCGGGCCAAGGTCGCCAAGACCATTCAAATAGCCGAGCAGCTACCGGACGAAGACGACGAGCACGAACCAACGTCGTCCGATCCCATCGCGCTCATCGCACAAACCCACGCCGACCTGATCAAGGCCGGACTCACAGACCTCGCCGCCGACCGAATCACGGCGGCCATCGCACCACAAATCTGGCGCGACAACCAAGGAGCTGCACATGCCCTCAAATGACGACTTCGACGACTTCGAGAACACTCCGGACGTCGACGAGCCCACCGCTGCTGACATCGAGGCGGCTCGCCGCCTGCTCGCGAAGGTGGATCAGCCGACCGATGTCGAGGACCTCCCTGACGTCGTCGCGCCGCGGGTCGACGAGGATGTCGAATACGCGTCGGAAGCTGTCGCGCACACCAAGTCCAAGAAGGGCAACCGCAAGCAGCGCCGCTCGGCCGGCAAGATCCCGGACAACGCGCCCAAGCCGCAGGACCACCAGAAGGCGACCGCGGCACGTCAAGGCGAAGCCACCGACGCGACCATCGTCCTCACGTTGTGGGGCGAGGAAATCCGAGTCGACCGCTCCGCCCTGATCGACAACTGGGACTGGAACCTCGGCGCCATCGGCAAGAACCCGCTCCACATGGTCAAGGGCCTGCTCGGCGACAAGCAGTTCTTCTGGTTCTGCGCTCGCTCGCAGGCCGAAGGTAAGCCGCCGATGAAAGCAGCGTCGGAAATCATGACGATGTTCGCTGAGGAAGCGGGCATGGTCAACGAGGGAAACTCCTAGGCCTCCTCGCTGTCCTGCAGTTGCGGGGCGACGACATCGAGGCCGACCTCAAACGGTTCTACCAAACCGATCTGCGAGACCTCTGGCGTCCCGGCGGTGGCGACTCACAGCTGACCTTGCGTCTGCTGTGGGTCTACATCCGCCGACTTCCGCACACCTCAGCGCTCGCGATCTCCGACAACGGCGGACGCATGCCGTGGTCGATCGAAGACCACCTGCTCGCAGACCTGTGGGCACTGCAGGCGAACCGCGGCAAGAAGCGCGGGGCGCGGTGGCACGACTACCCGAACCGCCCGAAACCTACTGCGAAGAAATCGAACTCGAAGCTCGACGACGAGCGGATCAGGCGCGGCCAGCAGCGATTGGTTGAGCGGGCACGCAGACTGGAAGAAGGTACCTGAGCATGGCCAGATCTGTCGGCTGGGCGTCACTGCAAATTCTGCCGACCATTCCCGGCATCGCGAGCGAGATCACACGGCAGGTCTCGGGACCGATCCGCCAGGCCGGCACCGCAGCAGGCGCGAGCCTCGGATCGGCGATGGCCGAGGGCGTCAAGAAGTCCGAAGCCGAAGTCGTTTCCGCGACAAAGAAACTCTCTGCCGAGCGGGACAAGGCCGCAGACTCGTCCAACAAGGTCCGCATCGCCGAACTCAAGCTGCAGGAACTTCGCGACTCCGGCAAGGCGAAGGCATCGCAGATCGCCACCGCCGAAGCAGCGGTCGAGAAGGCGCGACGCGACAACAATAAGCAGGCGGGCGCGGCCGAGGCAGCGGAAACGCAACTCACACAGGCACGTAAGCGTGCCGCGGACGCAGCCGAAGCAGCGGCGAACGCCAACGATGATCTCGCTGACTCCAACAATGACGTCGCCAGTTCCGCCGAGAAGGCAGGCGGCGGCTTCAAGTCGATGTTCTCCGGGCTGGACTCCGGCACAAAGAAACTCGCCGGTCTCGCAGCCGGTGTCGCCGGTGTCGGTGCCGCTACCGATCTGGTCGGGAAGTCGATGGAGCAGGGCAAAATCGGCTCCAAGCTCGCCGCATCGTTCGGTGAGAGTGCCGAGGAAGCCAAGCGCTATGGTGCGGTCGCAGGCGATCTGTACGCGTCCGGTGTCGGCGGCTCGATGGACGACATCCGGGAAGCGGTCTCCGCTGTCGGTGGCTCGTTCGGGTCTCTTGACACGATGGGCGGTGCACGGCTGGAGCAGCTTTCGTCGAAGGCATCCGGATTTGCGGACATCTTCGATCAGGACGTTTCCGGGTCGGTGCAGGCCGCGAGCCAGCTGATGAAGAACGGTCTCGCCGGTAGTGCCGATGAGGCGTTCGACCTGCTTACGCGAGGCATGCAGGAAGTCTCCGTCGAGATGCGCGGCGAGCTACCTGAAATCCTCAACGAGTACGGCACGAACTTCCGCGCTCTCGGGTTCGATGGCAAAGACGCCATGAACATGCTGGTCAATGCATCAGCAGGTGGTGCGATCGCCCTCGACAAGACCGGTGATGCGCTCAAGGAATTCACCCTGCTCGGTTCCGACATGTCCGAATCCTCGCAAGAGGCGTACAAGAAGATCGGCCTGAACGCCGAGGATATGTCCCGGGCGATCGCTACTGGCGGACCTGCAGCGCAAGAGGCGCTGCAGAAGACCGCTGCCGGGCTGATGAACATCAAGGATCCGCTTGACCGGGCGAACACGTCGCTGCAGCTCTTCGGCTCCCCGCTGGAAGACCTGTCGGTCGATCAGATCCCCGGATTCCTTGGTGCCCTCGCGGGTACTGACGATGCCATCGGAAATTTCGAGGGCGCTCTCGACGGTTCGATCTCAGTCCTCAATGACAATGCCGGATCTGCCCTCGAAACCTTCAAGCGCGGTCTCGAGCAGAATGTCACGAACATGCTCGGTGACAATGTCATCCCGATCCTGAGCGAGTTCACGGGCGCGCTTGGCGAGAACGAGGGCTCAGCGCTCGCCGCCGTGGCTGGAATGACCGGTCTCGGAGGCGCGGTCGCCGGATTCGAAACCGCCAAGGGAACATTCGATTCCGTCAAAGAGGGCGCTGTCGGCCTCAAGGACGGTTTCGTTTCGGCGAAGGACACCGCGGTCGGTATGGCCGACAGTGTCAAGAAGGGCGTCACTGCGGTCAAGGACTTCGATGTCGCATCGAAACTGTCTTCTGCGACCACGAAGATCTGGTCCGGAATTCAGTTGGCGTTCAACGTCATCATGTCCGCGAACCCCGTGATGCTGATCGTGATCGGCATCGGCTTGCTCGTCGCCGCCGTCGTCCTCATTGCGACGAAAACAACGTGGTTCCAAACGATCTGGGACGCAGTGTGGGGTGGTATCACCGCCACGTGGGACTGGGTGTGGGGCAAACTGCAAGAAGGGTGGGAACTCCTCAAGCAGGCGTTCGGCTCGATCGGCGACAAGGTCACACAGGTCAAGGACTGGATCGTCGGAAAGTGGAACGAGCTGGTCGACTTCGTCACCGGCATTCCCGGCCGCATCGCAGCGATCGCTTCGGGAATGTGGCAGAGCGTCGTGGATTCCGCTGGCGGCGCCAAGGATTGGGTCGTCGGCAAATGGGACGAGATGATCGGCTTCGTCACCGGACTACCGGGCCGAATCACTTCCTCTGTGAGCGGGATGTGGGACGGCATCAAAGACGCATTCAAGGGTGCGATCAACTGGGTCATCCAGAAGTGGAACGACTTTCAGATCAAGCTGGGCGGACAACGCGTCAACCTCCCGTTTGGGCAGGGATTCACCATTCCGTCGATCACGCTCGACACTCCGAATATTCCACTGCTCGCATCGGGTGGCATCGCAGGACGCGACAAGGACGGAACTCTTTGGGGGCCGGGCACCGGCACATCCGATTCCATTCTTGGTGTTGATATGTGGGGCATGCCTACGGCTCTCGTTTCGACCGACGAGGGCGTAGTCAAGAAGTCCGCGATGGACAACGGTGGCTCCGAGCTCGTCGGCGCGCTCAATGCCGGCTGGACACCGACGGCGTCCGAGCTGCACACAATGTTCCCCGACCTGCCGAAGTATGCGGGTGGCGGCGTTCTCGGCGGCATCCAAGCAGGTGCGAATCAGCGCAAGCCAGTCGACGTCTACCGGGACTGGAGCATGGTCCCCACGACACCGCAGACACCGGCACCGGTCAACCCCGAGGTGTTCGGCGGAACGAACTGGACACCCCCAGTACAGGACTCGGGCGCAGGGAACGGTGTCCAGAACACCAGCGCGTCCGGCGCATCGGGAGTATCCGGCACCTCGGGCGCATCGGGAACGCCGATCGCATCTGGTGCTTCGTCAGGTGGTGGCGGCGTAGGTGAGCCGTACGGTCTTCCGACCGGCTCCAGCATCAGCTACGGGTCGGCTGGGTTCCCCGATTGGGTGACCAGCCTGGCAGGGACGTACGGCCTGCAGCCGAGCACATATCCCGGGCACCAGGAGAGCGATCGAGGAGAGGCGGGATACGCCCCCAATCCTGATCACCTCAACCGAGGGATCGACTGGTCCGGGCCGGTCACTGCGATGCAGACCTACGCCGAGTGGCTGCTGTCTATTGCGCCGAAGTCCGACGGGCTCGAGCAGATCATCTGGCAGAACCCGAACACCGGCCAGAAGATCGGTTGGGCCGGCCGCAGTCCGGATGCGAGCGGGAGTTACTTCGCCGCGGACTATTCCGGACATCAGGATCACGTGCATACGCGGACGTCAGCTTCCATCGGCGACGTCGCTCCCGCGGATGCTGCACCGACAAGTCCCGACACGGCGACCTCGACATCGGGTGTCGCCGGGACGACGTCCACCACAACCGAGACCACCAAGGCACCTGAAGCGCAAAAGGTGTTCTCGGCGCGGGATCGGATCAAGACGATGTTCACGGACGTCGCCGGAATCTGGGCAGACTCGGCGATCGAGATCGCGGGCGTCGGTGAATGGCTCGACCTCGCCGACCGGTACACGATCACCGACAGTGCGAAGTCCTCTTCGACGTCGACAACGGAAACGATGTCGAAGAAGGAGGCCGACGACGCGATCGCTGCCGGCACCGTGCCGCCCGTCGACACGGTTCAGCGCACCGGTCACGATCTGTACGCGTACGAGATCGCCCGCGCAGCGAAAGAACTGGGACTCGGCGAGCATGCCGCTGCGATCGGTGAAGCGGCCGCCCTGGTCGAGGTCGGGGATCCGCTCAAGATGTTCGCCAACGCCGCATTGCCTGCATCCCTGCTGTTTCCGCACGATGCTGTCGGCTCCAACGGCAGCTCGACGGGCCTGCTTCAGCAGCAGGACTTCCCGGAATGGGGCACCCTCGAGCAGCGGATGAATCCGTTCGAGAGCGCGAAGATGTTCTACGAGAAGTTCCCGCTCGGCTGGGAACTGATGGATCCGGGTGCGGTCGCACAATCTGTGCAGCGCAGCGCATTCCCCGCCAAGTACGGCCAGGCAATGGGCCGCGGACAAGAGCTGGTCGACAACACTGGGCTGTTCGACGAGGGCGGCTGGTTGATGCCGGGCACATTCAGTTACAACGGCCTCAACGAACCCGAGCCGGTCCTCAAGGGTGCGCACTGGAAGATCGCCGAAGCGAACATCGACAAGGTCGACGAACTGGTTTCTGCCGGTGCAGGAGTCGGCAGCGGGCCGCGGGTGCAGATCACCAACAACAACAACCAAGTGATCGCTGACCAGGCGTCCTGGCAGCGCGACCAGGCCAGCCAGCAACGGCTCGCCCTCATGCGATTCGGAGGCTGACTGTGCTCGACATTGCCATCATCGGCGCGAACGGCCACCGACTCGACGTCAGTGGCCGTAACGCCGGCAAGCAGGGCGTGATGATCAAAGCCGGTCAGCTCCAAGGGATCCTCAACCCGCCGATCAGTAGTGAGTGGACGCGGGCAGCGAGAGAGCGTGGCGGTCGGTTCAAGTCCCGCACCTACCCCTGGCGCGATATCACCATGGGCCTTCATCTCTTCGGAGATGAAGGCCCGATGGACATCGAACAGCTCGACGGCTTGCTGGATCAGATGATCACCGACGCTCCAGACGAATGGGACGAGGACGAGCAGCTCGCCCGGATCGTCGTGAAATCCAAGCGCGACATCCGGCGACTGTTCATCCAGCGCTACGACACCACCGACCTTGATCCGGAATTCGATCCGACACTCGAAGATGAGCAGTATCTGAATCCGATCTACAAAGTGCGCTCCGCTCAGCCGTTCTGGGAGGGCCGCAAGGCTGTCACGCATTTCGAGGCGACCACAACGTCGGCGTCCGGTTTCATCGCGGTCTCGAATCCGACACCGATCACCATGATTCAAACGTGGGTGCTCACTCGGGCGCAGTGGAATATCCCGGACTTCTCCTGGAAGGGCAAGAAGGGCAAGCGCGTTCCGGGCGGCAAGTACGCGAACCGGATCGTGCCCCTGCTGCCGATCGATTCCGTCCATGCCGGCGCCCGGATCAACTACGACCCGATGCGCCTGATGCTCGAATCCTGGTCGGGAACGAACCTTCTCGGCGAGAACGGCGGCCGGGAGTTCTTCATGCACAAGATCCCGCCCTTCACCCCGCGCACTCTGCTCCCGATCAGCTACACGGGAGCACCGGCCGGTGGCGCTCGGGCAGAGCTGCATCAACCGCGACTGTGGCCCAAACCGTTCGGGGGTGAATTGCTGTGACTGCAGTCGATTTCGATCTGTCCCTGGTGGAGCAGTGCGCCGCGATCATGCTGGAAACCGATCGCGTTCATCGCGAGCTCGAGATGATGCGGCGCACTCCAGCACTTGTTCGATTGTGGACCGGCGACAACTGTGACCTGGTCCACGTCATCGAGTGCGAAGACGAGGCGGAATGGGAAGACATCGAGCTCGACGCCGGTGTCGGAACACTGAAACTCGACTTCTCGATGCCACAGGCGCAGTGGCTCAACGACATGTACGGCAGGGTGGAGCGCGGCGAGAAGATCAACGTCGTCGTCTCGGTCGACTACATGGGCACCCGCTGGTCCGGACTCATGAAGAGGGTTGGAGTAGCGACCGACGAACTCGGATACTCGCAACTGACAGCGACGTTCCTGTCCGATTTTCAGCAGCTCAAGACCAAACTGTTGTGGTCCACACCGGTCATGCCGGCCGCATTCCAGCCGATCAGAGTGTTCGGACTCGCAGGGCCGATTCCGTGGGTGGTTCTCGGGGCGCTGCACATCAACCTTTGCCGTGAGAACAATCCGATCCTCACCTTCCCTGACGATCCACTCAAGCCGTCGGCATGGTGGGAAGGCTTCGACATGTCCACCTGGACAGTCGTCGTCAAACCGGGCAGCTTCATGGACGGCGTGGCATCCGGTGTGCCGTGGGGCAAACTCACCTCGCGCTTCAAGTACTGGCACGAGGCCGCGACCGCGATGCTCGCCGACGGTGAACTGTCGCTGCAGTGGCGCCGCTGGTTCACCGGCGACCCATTGCCGTGGCCGAACGCGAAGCTGCGACACGGCGCGCTCGTGGTCTGGGTCGAAGACAAGTCCGGTGTGTTCGCCGGTACCGCGAACGGCGGCACATGGTTCGACGGTCTCACCCGCACCATCCGCTCGTACACCGACGACTTCGTCGAGAACATCGATCAGGCGACGACCGGCATGCCGACAGTTGGCGACTACCGGATCCCTGGTAAGCGCCTGACCGATCCCCGCGTGCCGTACGTGTACTACCCGCCGGACAGTCCGGGAATTCTGCGCTCGAACTTCGACCAGCAGTTGCCGGGCCCGATACAGCTCGTCACCGGTGGCCACTCGATGCCCGGCGTGAACGAGACCATGGGCGCGCTCATCCAGGGAATGTTCGATGTCGTCGGAAATCTGTTGCAGGTCGGGAGCATCGGCGGATCCATTGACCGAATCTTGGCCCCGTTCTACGAAGACACTGTGCTCGCCTGGATTGCGGTCAAAATGTTGCGCCGCGCCCAAACCTCTGGAGATTTCCGCGAATTCGAGTACTTCATCGCCTCGGGCGGCAAGGCGTACACCCTCGACTCACTCGCAGTCCTTCGGCAGGGTGCGTTCGAAACTCGGGCGATCTTCTCCGGGGCACTGGAAATCATCAATGCCGCACCGTATGTCATCGGAGCGCCCGGCATCGGACACTTCGGACGCGGCGACCGGGTAGCGACCCGCATTCCCGGCGACCTCACTCAACGCATGCATGTCGAACGAGTGTCGAAAACGGTTCTGTCCTGGGGAGTGGACCGATCGCCGGATATCGCCATCACGCTCGGCGGAGAAAAGCTGCAACAAGATCCGATCCTGCGCCTGATGGCCGAGATCGCGAACAGCAAATCCGAACTCAAGGACATGGGGGTCATGTGATGAAGAAGGACGAGATACCTCTACGCGAGAGCTGCGACCTCGACGACCCGGAAGAGATGTTCTGGTGGATGTTCGTCTCGATGCCTGGCCTCAAAGGCGCGCTGGCGATGGTCCCACTCGAGTACTACCGGCTGATGTCCAAACGACTGCACGACCTCGGCGCACGCCTCAAGTGTGACGAGTGCGGACATCAGGCCGAACCGATATCCAAACTGAGACTTCCTCAAACCGAGGAGCATTGGATGACGGGCCTGGGCAAGTGGGTGCCGGTCGACGAACCCGACCCAGCCCGGACCGAAGCGAAAGACCTTGTGCGCCAAATGCCGAAAGAACTGCGCAACGAACTCACGAACGCCCTCGAAGCCATTGAAGCCGAGGACTCCGCGAACCCACATCCGCCGACACTCCAGGAGGAGACATGACCTTCCGCACCGCATACGGCAACACCCGCTCCGAGAACGGGTGGCGCATGTGCAACCGCGACGCCTGCGAACGGATCCTGATTCCCGGCGCCGACAACCAGTTCCTCGCCGCGATGATCGTCCGATCCGGACCGTCCGAGGTCGTCCTGCGCGCCTGGGCGATCTGGTACCACCGCAACGTCGAACGCCTCGACCTGTTCAAGTCCGGCGTCGGCGACGACTGGGGCTGGTCCGCGGCCAACGACGTCTCGAACTCGAACCATCTCTCCGGTACCGCGCTCGACTTCAACGCCGTGCAATACCCATGGGGGCTGCGCACGATGCCCGCCGGCCGCAAGCAGAAGATCCGCGAAGGGTTGAACCTGTTCGAGGGCAACATCTTCTGGGGCGCAGACTGGTCCCGCGCCGACGAGATGCACTACCAGCTCAACGGAGGCACGGCGTCCGGTGACGGTGCATCGGCGAAGCTCATCGCGTTCGCGCAGCGCCTCGAAAGCGGATACCTCGGGCTTCTGGCCGGCACGACGACCCCACCGGTGATCCCGAAGCCTGTCACTCGCCCGACGCTGCGCCGCGGCTCCACCGGCGGAGACGTGACTTACCTCCAGGCGTTGCTCAACCGCATGTTCGCGAGCTACTCGAAGCTCACCGTGGACGGCGACTTCGGCCCCGCAACCGAATCGGTTGTGCGCGAGGTGCAACGCCGCTCCAACCTCACCGCTGATGGCGTCGTGGGACCGGACACCTGGCGAGCGCTGGGCGTCCGATGACCGCTCTCGCCATCGCCGCCGTAGTCCTCGGCGTCACCGGACTACTCGCGTGGGCCGGGTGGCGCTGGGCCACCGGCCACGCCCTCATTACTCACCGCGATCAACTCGAACGAAGGAACTACTGACATGAGCATTTTCACCACATCCAAGTTTTGGGCCGATTCCGCCGAGCGCGCCGTGAAGACCGCGGCGCAGTCAGCTCTCGGCGTGCTAGGAGCAGGCGCACTGGGCGTCCTCGAAGTCGACTGGGCGAACGTCGGTTCCGTCGCCGCCCTCGCCACCGTTGTATCGGTGCTGACGTCGATCGCATCGGGCAGCAAGGGCAATCCCGACTCCGCCAGCCTGATCGACTGAGCGCGTGACGTGGCTGCAAGAGTGGTTCGACACGCTCGGTGTCGGTGCGGTCCTGCTCGCCATCATCGCGTGGCTGATCGGGAAACGTAAGACCCGAGCCGAGTCCGGAAAGCTGGACGCCGAGGCGGCAAAAATCATCGCTGATGCCGCCTCGGGTCTAGTTGCCCCACTGAGTGAACGCGTCGGCAGGCTCGAGCAACGCATCGAGATCCTCGAAGCCGAGAACACCCACAAGACGAAACTGCTCGACTCGGCGATCCGGTTCATTCGAGAACTGTTGCTGTGGATTGAGAACCACGCGCCGGGCCGGCCGCCGCCGACGATCCCGCCGGATCTGGAAAGCGAGATTCAGCGATGAGTTCACCTGATCCGACCCGGCCCTATCCGACGGGGATGCTCGACGGGTTCGGCGGGATCGCGGCGTGGGCCAACAAAACCCGCGAAGAGTACGAAGCCGACGTCCTCGGTGGCGTCACCGAATCGACGAAGAAGATCAAACTGTTCGGCGGTGGTGTAGCCGGGACGCAATCCGAGTTGGCGGGGTTGCAGTCCCGGACCCAGAAGCTCGAGGGTGTCATCGGCTACGCCCACGCATACGCGAACGGTGGCATCTCGCTCTCGCTCGGCTCGGTGAAGTATCCGATGTCGAATCAGATCGGCCCCGTCGTCGGTGCGACCATGACAAACGGCTCGTTCATCCTCGGGTCGAAAGGGCTGTGGGTGGCAGATGGTCAAGCATCCTTCGACTCGCTCGGCATCGGCGTCAAGAAGATCAGCATGACCCTGAAGGTGTATGCCCCCAACGGGTCTGAACACTTCAAACGCACCTCTGTCTTCGACACCGGCGAGCAGAACACGCGAGCGGTGCATATGCCGTTCACCGTCCCGTCTGCGGGCTACTACGTCGAACTCTGGGTCAATGCCGCCATCGGACGCGGCGTGTTCGGCGGTAGCGAATGGAATGGACTGTCTGTCAACAAGATCAGCACCGAAGAGAACTAGGAGACGACCGTGACAACAACTCTCGTCGACGACCCGGAATATCCTCCGATCGACTACTTCCGTAGGTGGCCTCCGATCGAAGTACGCACCGACGTCGAATGGCACTATCTCGCGTGCCTCACGATCGCCGAGAGCGGGATCTACGATGGCGATGTCGACGCCATGGTGCTCGCTCTCAAATCCAGTGCAGCACGAGAACAGGCGTACCGCGACGAGATCGTCGCCGGTTGGGGCGCAATCGAAACGGAGGCGCACGCGATGAACGACGCGATCGACGCCGGGGAGGCAAGCACATGATCGGCTGGGAACCAGTGCGCGATGTCATGAGCATCACCAAGGGCGACCTGATCTTCTCTCGCACCCGAGATGAAGGACCGATCCCCGCCGATACGGTCATCGAAATCATCTGGGACGACGGCCCCACATGGCCGGCCACCTCGATTGTCGGAAACACGGTGGGCTGGCGCATCGAATCAGCCGAACTTGCCGCCATCGACAGCGGCGACACCTTCACCATCTGGGTTCGATACCCCAACGGCGACACCGAAACCACCGACGACTACGAGTGGATCAAAGGATCCGCTCAACGCCCCCTAGACGAAGGATTCTGACATGGCACTCGTATGCCCCACCGCAACCGCCAACGCAATGGCGACATCCGCAGCAGCACTCGGCTCGACCTTCGGGCTCCACACCGGCAGCCCCGGCCCCGCAGGCACCGCCAACGAAGCGACCGGCGGCTCGTACGCACGCCAGACAGCAACGCCCGGAACGGCCGCGCTCGGCGTCGTGGTGTGGTCGCAAATGACCTTTCCAGTCGCCGCGAACACGTACACCTACATGACGCGGTGGAACGGTTCGACGCTTGTCGAGGTGATCGACAATCCGGACATCATCATCAGCCCGTCCGGCGAAGCCAAGGTCAACCACAAGGTGACCATCCCTTACGCGCTCCCGGCCTAAGCCATGAGGTTCCCGGCCCCGGACGTCGGGGTAGCCCGCTTTCCAGGACCGGACATCAGAGCAGCCCGGTTCCCTGGCATCGACGAGGCCACGGTCCCATTTCCTCCGGCGCCGAAGCTCGTCGTGCGCGTGTCCACCGAAACTGTCATCGACATCATCTCGACAGGTGTCGTGATCGGTGTGCCGTGGCATCTCACCGAGACCGTCATCGACGTCATCTCGACAGCGAGTGTCAGTGCGTCCGTCATAGTCGACTCAGAGAGTGTCGTCGACGTCGTGTCGGAGACGATTCAGATCATCGACGTCGTGAACTCCGAGACGGTCGTCGACATCGTTTCCGGAACGACAGTGAAGCCGTCGCCGACCGTCAACACGAACACCGTCGTGGACATCGCATCCACCAGCTCGGTCACGCCGTCGCCGACGATCAACACCGAGACCGTCGTCGACATCGTTTCCAGTGCCGTCGTCTTCCCGTCACCGACAGCGGCAGGCGAGACGATCGTCGACATCACATCAACGTCGACCGTGATGCCGTCACCGACCGTCACCACGAACACCGTCATCGACATTCTTTCCGAGGGAACGATCGTGTCCGGACCGGTCGTCGCCGCGTACACAACGGGATCCGGTAAAGACAACTGGGTCGTTACGCTCCCGCCGGCCGCTACTGGCGATCTCCGGATCATCATCATCGGTCTGGTCGCGAAGTCTTCGAGCGTGAGGACCGGGTGGGTGAAGCTCGGCGAAGACTCGTCGTGGTACGACCCAGGTGTCGCAGTGCACTACCGGGTCCGGCGTGCGTTGGACCCGGACACGGTAACGCTGGACGTCGGCGGGTACGGGTCCGCGTCGACGGTCGTCGCGATGACGATCCCCGGGGCGATGATCCCGACGATCTTCGGGACTGCAAAGAACTACTCGTCAACAGCTCCCAGCCCCCACACGACCCCGGCGATCACGACGACGAAGGCGTACAGTCTCGCGATCCGCGCCGTCATCGGCAACCCTCCAACGCCGTCCGCTCCGACGTATTCGGCATGGGGATCCCCGATGACAGAACTCGCACAGGTGCAGTCCGTTCCGGCGGACAGTACAGGCGACAACGGGGTGATGACCGTGGCAACGGGATCGGCGTCCGTCGTCGGCGTACAACCAGCCGTCAACGTCGTTCCGTCTATCTCGATGCCGTACGCGTCGGCAGCGTTCGCGATCGAACCGATGACGATCATCGCGGGGATGCATCTCACCACGCAGCACAACCTCGTATCCTCGGGCACGCAGACACAGATCGCAGGATGGTCCGCGGATCAAGGCTCGACGGTAACCTCCGATCGGCTCGTGATCCCGGTGACGAAGACGGGCACGACCGTCGAGGTGTTCCTTCGGTACCAAACGAACTCGGCAGTCGGCACGCCGTCGCTGCAGTGGCGACTACTGAAGAACGTGACGGCGACACAGCTTGCATCACAGACCGTTTCGGGAGGTGGTGTCGGCACGAACTACGAGGTCGTGATGACCTATACCGGAAACTTCGTCGCAGGCGATTACCTGTACCTCACGTGTGCCGGTACATTCACCGCCCCGGCGCCGTTCGTGATTCCCGGCGTGGACACATTCGTCCGAGTCACCTGATCCGGCAACGCACGAAATGCCCCCAACCTTCCGAGGTCGGGGGCATTTCGTAATTTGCGCGGGGCGCAGCGTTCTTCCCACCACCCTCTCCTGTCTCAGGTAGGTATGCGAAACTGTGCGCATGTCGATGAATCCGGGGCTCCAAGCATTTGCCGTGAACATCAACGCTGTGTGGCCGGACGATGCGCTGGAGGGTGCTGCTTCGGTCAACCAGTTCCTCGTGGTGCCTGCTATCAACAACGGCGATGGTTCGCCGAGTTCGGATGTTTACCTTGTCGCAGGTTTTGCAGACCCGCCATTCAACTTCCGGCAGGAATCATTGCGGGATGCATCGCCTGAGCAGGGCATGGAGCCGGGAACGAAGGTTTTAGACCTTCCAATTAATCCACGGGCTAAGCTGTACCTATCCCGTCAACGTCTTCTTGAGCTTCGGGATCTTCTCACCAATGTGATTGATGCAACGGACGGAGGCTAGGCAACTTGACTATCGCGTACGCACCGCTGGAGTTTCGCAGCCCAGCGCCGACCCAGCTGTCCACGAGCGAGGCGATTGCCAGAACCCCGGCAAGAATGTCCGTTGTCGTTCTGGATGGTTTGAGCATTTACCGTGCACGTGGTTCAAAGTCTGGCAGCATAGCGTCCTACGTAGCGCATCCTGAGATGCGAACGACGGAATCGAGTGACCGACAGGACGAAAGGGTGCATCGAGTGCGTACAGGTCGATCTGCTTTCGTAGACGGACTGGCTAATGTGTTCGGAATAGCACCCGTCCGACGTCCCAGGTCCACGCCGAATGACCGCTTGGACCGCACGATGGGCAGGATTGAACGCGCAGTTGCCGCCGCCGAACGCCGTGCCGCCCACTAACTCTTACAGTCGAATCATCACCCCGTACGCCAGTGCGGACGCGGATACGCGGAAGATGATCGACCGTGAGTTGAAGCGCGAGAATCAAATCGAGTGGTTCAAGAACATCATTCAGGTGATGGGTCTTGTTTCGGGACTTGCCATCGCGTTGGTTTTCCTGTTTGTGGGGGCGGACCTCATACGCGATGACCACGGATTCGCCGGCGGATTCGTGATGACCGTCGATCTCACGGCGCTCGTTTCAGTATTCGTGTATGGCGTCAAACAGAACCAAGCTGCACTTCCGCCCAACGAGGGCTAGGCGATGCACGACCAAGCCCCCGACCCTACGAGGTCGGGGGCTTGTTGTCGTTTCAGGACTCTGCGAGATCCGTCCGCGCACCCCGGCCAGGGCGAGACTCCGCCCATGCGTCGATCGTCTCCGGAAGCCACCCGAAGTTCCGTCCGGTCTGCGCATCCGCCGGCGGGAGGTAGCCGCGCCGGTCGTACGACTTGACGGTCTCGAGCGACAGGCCGAGTCGCTCGGCGATCTCACCCTTGCTGAGGTACCGGATCATCTCAGTGATCAGCCCGTGCGTGCCGGACCTCGCTGGTGATGATCAGTGCCGCTACAGCTGCCCATGCGACACCCCAGATCGCTGCACGCGTCGGGGTGAAGTTATCGGACAGCAGAGCAACCGTGGTGACCGTGAAGAGCGCCAGCGCGCCCGTCCGCCTGTTCAGGTAACGCTTCATGGTTTCAGTGTCTCACTTTCTTGTCTCGTTGCGGTCAACCCGAGAGAGAGGGAGGATGGTCCGGTAGGACCGGGGGTGCTAGGCACACCCCCGGCTCTACTTGGTCACTTCCGTCGGTGTCGAGGTTTGCGCTTTTGGCGCTTCTCCCTCCACTCTCGGAACCGATGCTCTACCTCCCTCCATCCGAGCAGCAAGGCCACAACCAAGCTGACGACGAAGTAGATATCCGACTTATCGGGCATCTCAACCTCCCACTCTCTTGAATTGTTTTGTAGGGCTCATCGCCTTACAAATAGAACTATACACACATATGTGTGCAACGTCAAGCGGTTTGAGAAATGTTGCCCAACAACGAAAAAGCCCCCTCACTCCGAGGGGGCTTCGTCAGTCGAAGGGGCTAGCACTCGCCATCTGCCGCGGCGTGAAGCGCCTGGATAATCGCCGCCTGCTCGGCAGGTGCAGAATCCGCCCAGCGATTCTCGCCCTCGGCGAACGTGACCTCTTCCGTGGAATCCTCGGCCGTCGCTTGCATAAGCGCGAGCACCACCTCAAGATCACCGCCAAACATGTCGAGCGCAGACTTCGCCTCAACGCAGCCCTGCTTCATCTCCGCGGCAGACGCAAGGACTGGAACGTTCACCGCAGTCGTCAGCCCCTCCGGCGTCACACCGTAGATGCCCTGCGATTGAGCCTTCGTGACCGGCGCCTTCGTTGTCGTAGATGGTGGTGCCATCGGCACAGTCGGGGTCGTCACCTTCGCTGCGCTCGTCTCAGTTGGGAGCGCGAGGCCGTCCAGTGCGTTGAACGTGGACGTCGCCGATGGCTTGGGGTCCGTCTCAGCCGGACTGCTCGAGCATCCCGACAGAATGAGCGCGGCCGGGATGGTGAGAGCGAGCAGGAATCGTTTCATCAGTTATAGATACCAGACGGTCGGGAATGTCCGAATACGCGTTACGGTGACGATCGGTTTGTTCGCCACAGAAAGGTATCGAAATGAAAGTTCGGGTTGTCCTGATCGATGGAACGTACGAGGACTACGCCGACCGGAAAACCGGGGAAGGCAAGACACTCGACCGTGATGAGTTTTGGGCGGAAGTCACGGGCGTCGGAACCTTGAATATTTGGCGCCGCCATCTCGACGGTTCGACGTGGGAAGACGGAGTCAGCGACTTCACCGACACCGTCGAACTTGTCATCACCTACGGGACGGCGGGATGGGTCAGCGTCGAGGGCCCGCGTCAAGATCCTGCTCGCCGCTGACATTGGCTCAGTTCAAGCAGGGGATGTTCACGGTGAACGTCCCCTGCTTGTGAGCGTCGAGCCTCCGAGCAGACACGCCGACGCACCGACACGCCGCTTGTGACGAAACGAAGATCAAAGCCTCTGCGTCCGCAGAGCGTCCGCAGGACTGCCACCGACCACTATCAATTGCCAACGTCACCATCGATCGTTTGTGCTGGTAGATGCGATCAGCTCGCAACTGCTACCAATTGCAACGATGCAGCACGTAATTCGAGCTCTACTACGACGTGTGATCCGCATCCTGACGTAAGTCAGACCTGCGAGTACCGAGTGCACCCGTCCCGCGTCTGCGGGGCGGGTGCACTTGTTTCGGTCCGATCGAATGTGTCCGCCACACATGTTCCCGTAGGTGTCGAGTGTCGTCTCCCGACGCGATGAGCAGCGAGAGCGAGAAAGTGCCGCAAATCGTGGAAGCTGACCTCGTTGAAATGTCAATCCGATTCAGGTCCAGCACGGCGGCTTGATCGGGACCCGTCGTGATGCACGGATCAGGAAGATTGATGAGCTCGGGTTTGAGCGAGGCGGGAGGAGTCCGTGCCAGGTTCGATGATGTTGCAATGACCGGCCTCCATACCGGACGCGGTCGAATCGCGGATCAGCCGCGGGCACGTTGCCCGATGGCCGCTTTGTTGACGATATGGGCGATTCGAACTGCCCGTGTTTCGTCTCGAGCGGCACAGACGATCCACCACAGCATCTGTTTGCGGGCGCTGGGCGGAAAACTGTCCCAGTTGCTTCGACTTTGCGGGTCCCGGTCCAGCGCCGCCTGCAAGTCAGATGGTTCCTCGAGGTCTTCGACTTGGTCGAGAATCGTCCACCAACCAGTGGATTTCGCGGCAGCAATGGCACCACGACCAGCAGCGGTCATAAGGCCACGCGCCTCCATATCAGCTGCGCGTTCGCGGTTGAGTCGGGTCCAGGAACTCTTGCGTCTACGCGGCGTGAACAGTTGCAAATTGCGCTCTTCGTCGAAGATGGTGTTGGTGGAATCGATCCAACCAAAGCAGATGGCTTCCTCAACGGCCTGAGGGTAGGGGCAGCGTGGTCGGCTGGTGGTGGTGCGCCAGGAGCACAACCACACACCTCGGCCTGACGTGTGATTGTCCGTCAGCCAAGTTCGCCACTGTTCCCGAGTCTCGGCGTGGATGATCGGGTAGTCGAACTTCCACGTCGGGGGGTGGACGGAAGCCGGTGGCGATGATTTCGAATTGGTCACTTACTCTCCGAGCTCAGAGGGAAACGGATACGTGTCTCGATAGACGAGGGGCCCGCGCAGGGAACACGTCCCCGCGGCAACCTGGACATGAATGGTCTTGTCGCACAATCCTCTTCTGACTGTCATGGTGGCGAGACCCTGAGATGGAGGGCGAGACGACTGACAGTGTCGGCGAGCTCGGTTGGTTCGATGACGACCACTGGGGCGGTGAGCGCAATGCGCGCAACAGTCATGGCGAGCCTGCCGAGATCTTCGCTGCGGATCTGGACAAGGCAGCGGTCCGCTGCCACCTCGATCGGTGTGTGGTCAATCCATCTGAGTACGCCTTCGAGGTCGGCGAACGCGGCTTCGATGGCGAGTTTTGCATCGTGGCGACGGGGCGGCGAGCCGACTGATCTCGCGACGAAGCCTGCCGCGTCACCGCCCGGGATCTCGCGTGGCGTGAAATGACTGCCTGCCAGCCAAGGCTCCGAGAGCCGGTCCAGTCGAAATGTTCGCCAATCCGCACGATGGTGGTCCCATGCTACGAGATAGCAACGACGTCCCGCCGTGACAAGGCGGTGCGACTCGACGAGCCGTCTGCTGCTCTCGCCATCACCTCGCCGGTAGTCGAAACGAACGTGCTCGTGGTCACGACATGCCGCAGCGAGCACACTGAGTGCTTCGGGGTCGACGATGTCGTCGTCGGCCCGCCGCATGGAACTGACGCTCGAATGCAGTGCCGACACACGTCGGCGAAGTCGATGGGGCAGGAGTGTTTCGATCTTCGTCAGCGCGCGTAGCGACGTTTCTTCGATTCCTCCGATGGCGGCCTCGGCGGCGTAGCGCAGTCCGACGGCTACCGCCACGGACTCGTCATCGTCGAGGATCAAGGGTGGCACGTGCGCCCCCGTTGCAAGTCGGTAGCCCCCGTATTTTCCGGACGTGGAATCAACCGGATAGCCAAGGTCGCGTAGGCGATCGATGTCGCGGCGCACCGTCCGCTGCGTGACATCGAGTCGTGCGGCAAGTTCGGCACAGTGCCAGAAGCGATGGGTCTGAAGGAGCGAGAGCAGTTGCAGTGCTCGGCCTGTGGGATCGTTCCGCATTTCTTCAGATTGCCAGCGATCTAGGACTTTATGTGTCCACGATGCTCCCTATCGTCGGAGCAACCGGTCGATTCAGACACGAGATCGGTACTCAACTCGAAGGAGCATCCGTGAATTCATCCGACTTCCCCAGGCCCGTCCTTATCCCAGTCAACGGCGTGGAACTCGAAGTCTTCGAAGCAGGGCGACACAATGCCGGGAGACCTCTCGTGCTGTGTCACGGATGGCCAGAGCACGCCTATTCTTGGCGATACCAGGTGCCCGCCCTTGTCGAGGCGGGCTATCACGTCATCGTCCCGAACCAGCGCGGCTACGGCAATTCATCACGTCCGACCGAAGTGACGGACTATGACATTGAACATTTGGCGGGTGATCTCATCGCACTTCTCGATCACTACGGCTACGACGATGCCACCTTTGTCGGTCACGATTGGGGCGCCTTTGTCGTGTGGGGCCTGACCCTGTTGCACCCGGACCGGGTAAACAAAGTGATCAACCTGAGCCTGCCCTACCAGGATCGCGGAGAGCAGCCCTGGATCGAGTTCATGGAAGCCGTGCTTGGCGGTGACTTCTACTTCGTCCACTTCAATCGACAGCCGGGCGTCGCGGACGCCGTGTTCGAAGACAACACCTTCCGGTTCCTTCGCAACCTGTACCGGAAGAACGAACCCCCCAGGGAGCCTCAGCCGGGTATGGCGCTGATCGATCTCGCCAGAGCAGAGACGCCACTCGGTGAGCCTCTGATGAGCGATAGCGAATTGGCCGTTTTCGTCTCCGCCTTCGAATCGACAGGATTCTCGGGCAGCGTGAACTGGTACAGGAACCTTGACCGCAACTGGCATTTGCTGGCGGAGGTGGACCCGATTATCCAACAGCCCGCACTCATGATCTATGGCGACCGTGACGCGATCGCGAGGGCTGAGAACCTGACAGAGTTCGTGCCCAATGTGGAAGTAGTCAATCTCGACTGCGGTCATTGGATCCAGCAAGAAAGACCCGATGAAACCAACCAAGCGATCTTGAACTGGCTGGAACGGCAGGATGCCACATAGTTTCAAGGCTAGGTGCGGTCTCGGTGAAAATGTCGGTCTCATTCAGGTCCAGTAAGGAGCTTGATCCGGACCCACCTCGTGTGTGCAAAGCGGATTGCTGAGCTCGGGTATGGGCGAGCCGGTAAGAGTCGGTGCCGATTTCGATGATGTTGTCGCCGAAGGTGAGCCGATCCACGATGGCGGCGCAAAGTCGTGGGTCGGTGAACATTGTCGTCCAGCCGGAAAACAATTCGTTGGAGGCGATAGCGACGGCGTTCTTTCCTCCCGTTCGGGCAACACCTCGAAAAGCCGCTCGGCGCCTCGTTTGTCGAGTTCCATGTAACTGAGTTCGCCGATGCAAGCCCACACGGCCGTAGCGGGCGATCGTGCGGGCGAGTTGCTTCTCGTCGGCGACTTCGACTTGCCGGGAGTGTCGGCGGAGATACCGATCAAGACCTCGCTCGCCGCGGACAACGCAGCCGACAGCGCGCGGCCCCGACCACCCACTGCCAGTTGGCCCAGGCCCAACCAGTTCCAGCATGGCCTGGATAGACGTTGTCGCCTGCAGCATCGACAAGAGCCTCGCGCCAGATTCCAAATCGCTACTGATACAACAAGTTACCGGGCTCCGCAAACGCGGCTATCTTCCGGCTCCACCGTCGAGAATTAACGAGAGCGTCGGAAAACAAGCCACGCACCCAACCCGGCGATGGGCACAAGCCAAATCCCGACAGAGAAGGCGACAGCGCGCCACACACCGATTCGCCGGGACACGGAAACCACATCGACTGTTCCGACAAGGCACAGGGAAATCCATGTCAAGGCGAGAATGAATCCGCCGACGTACAGAAGAACGAACGCCCCAAATCCGTCCATACAGTCCATTCCACTGTCGGCGCAGTCCTGAAGCCCCGCCGCACCGAGTAGGGAAATCTTCACAGTGGCGATGCTACGGACCGATGCGTCCCGAACGGCCGAACAACCCGGCAGATTCGGCGATGCGAACGCCGGTCAGTCCGAACAAAGTAGAAGCCCCACCCCCGTGGGGAGGGTGGGGCTTCCTTCGATCCGGCGCTCACGCACAGTGGGAGGGTGGTGGACATGCCGGACCGACGACACGGCAGGGAGTCAAGCTGCCGCGCCCAAGCGCTGACCGGAAGGAATGCGCCTGAGATCGTGGTTACGAGAACCATCAAACCAGACAAACTGGACGCATGTTCAGGAATCGAAAGATTCGATCCCACCCGTCAGAAAGATCTCACTGCACCCGATAGATTTCGCTGCGGCCAGGATCCACCAACCGCCGCATGATCTCGTACGCACGGTCCGGATCCGTGTACGGCGGAATCATCATGAGAACGAGTTGACGGCCGTGGATGTCGTCGAGATACATCAAATCGTGAGGCTGGCCAGGGTATGGACCCCGCACTTCCAGTCCGTCGACCTCGTCGATACGTCGCTGGGCGCTGCTGATCGTGTTCCAGTCGAACGCAACCCGCGCGATCGGCCCCAACCTCAGCGAAAGTGCGGATATCAGATCGTGAAGCTCCGCCGTGACGTTCGTGGTCCACGGGAACCACGCGCCGTCCACTGATGCCTTGACGGCACCTTGTCCGCGAAGCAGGAATCGCGGAGTCCGCGTCGGCGACGGGAAAGGTTGCCCGACATGGCGCTGCGGCGCTTCCGTTGCATAGTCGAGAGTGCTGATGTGCGCCATGACGACGCTCCTTAACGGAGGATTCGTGGAACCGTCAGGCAGAGGCGCCCGGTCGTGGGTTCCATACCCTCAGGCTACTCCGACGCGCAATACCGACTACGCGTCGACGGAAATGATCACGCCGGTGTCGCCGTACGGGAACGACCCCTTGCCGATGTGGCCGAGAGTGTTGAAGAACTTCGAAATAGGCACCATCACACCGTATTTCGCTTTCACTTTGCTGCGAATCTCGTCGAATTCAGCTCCACTGCTCACCAACTGAGCGGTCCCGGCGACCGGCGACGTACCGTCGGTCACCTTTCCGCGGTTGTTGCACGGCACGACGGTGACGCGTGGGTTGTTCCGCAGCCGCTTGGCCTTGCCCGATTTCGAGGATGTCCAGAAGCCGATACGTCCGCCGGAGAGCGGTACGACCCACGTCGGAGTGGCCACGCCGTCACCACTCCTACGGAAGGTGGTGACCGAGATCGTCTTCTCTTCGCCCAGGGACATGAGACGAGCGTATGCCTCCACACACTCGACGACCATGCACGCGAATGAACTTTCTCTGCCCCAGGCGTTTCAAAACGGACAATTATCCGGACGAAGATGAACAACAGGTGCCGAATGGTGGAAATGTCGCGGAACGACCCCGCCTCAGGTCGATTTGTGGCCCGCCGATGTTGGAACATGACTTCTCGTGAATGCGGAACTCATCGTTCTCCTCGTCGTCGTCGTAACCGCTCTGGGGTTCGACTTCACCAACGGTTTTCATGACACTGGCAACGCTATGGCCACGTCGATTGCAACCGGCGCCCTCAAGCCCAAGGTGGCAGTCGCTCTGTCTGCTTCCTTGAACCTGGTCGGAGCTTTCCTCTCGGTAGAGGTTGCTGCCACCGTGGCCAAGGGCGTGGTGAACCTCGGAAATGTGGGTGGCCAAGCGCTGCTCACCATCGTCTTCGCCGGCCTTGTCGGCGGCATCATCTGGAACCTGGCAACGTGGTTGCTCGGCATCCCCTCGAGTTCCTCACATGCGCTGTTCGGCGGATTGATCGGCGCCGCCATCGCGTCCCTCGGAATGAGCGGTGTCGCCTGGAGCGGCGTCCTCAGCAAGGTTGTCATCCCCGCAGTTCTCGCCCCCGTCGTAGCCGGCTTGGTTGCAGCGGCCGGAACCTGGCTCATCTACCGCATCACCTCCAACGTCGGTGAGGAAACCAAGGACAAGGGTTTCCGACTCGGCCAGATCGGTTCGGCTTCACTCGTTTCCCTCGCCCACGGCACCAACGACGCTCAGAAGACCATGGGCGTCATCTTCCTCGCCCTGGTCGCCCACGGAACCATCTCCGCCGACGCGGACATGCCGTTCTGGGTCAAGCTCACGTGCGCACTCGCGATCGCTGCCGGAACCTACCTCGGCGGGTGGCGAGTCATCCGCACGCTCGGCAAGGGTCTTGTCGAGATCGCCGCACCCCAGGGCATGGCGGCCGAAGCATCTTCTGCTGCAATCATTCTCACCTCCAGCCACCTCGGCCTTCCCCTCTCGACCACCCATGTGGCGACGGGTTCCATCATGGGAACCGGTCTGGGACGCAAGGGCGCCGAGGTTCGTTGGGGCGTCGCCGGACGTATGGCGGTCGCCTGGTTGATCACTCTCCCGTCCGCTGCGATCGTCGGCGCTCTGTGCTGGGGCCTGGCCAACATCGTCGGCGGCCTGCCCGGTGTCCTGGTCGTCTTCGCTGTGCTCATCGCCTTGGCCGGTTGGATGTACCTGCGCTCCCGCAAGGAGCCTATCGATCCGAGCAACGTCAACGCCGAGTGGGACGGCGGCCTGGTGCCTGCAGAGGTCCCCGGTCCGGACGCCCGCGTCACCACCGACGTCAAAGCCTGAAAGAGGGAATCGACATGGATATCTTGAAAAACACCGTCGACTCGCTCTGGCAGGTCGTACTGGTCGGCCTCCTGCTGGGCGCCGGACTTCCCGCGATCTTCGCAATCGGCCTGAAGTCCCTCGACGCCGGGCAACGTGGCAGTGGCGGCGGGAGCACTGCCGTCGCGGCTCGCAGTCCCTTGGCCGTGGCAGGCGCAGTGGTGTGCTTCGCAGTAGTGCTCATCGCGATCGTCACCGGAATCCTCTTCATCATGCAGGGCTTCCTCAGCCACACATTCGGCATCGAGATCTTCTGATCCCGTGCGCCCTCACGAGCGGAAAGACATCACCGTGACTGCACCGACTCCATCCCTTCCTCAATCCATTCTGGAATGGCTTCGCGCCGGCTACCCCGAAGGCATACCGCCCAAGGATCGCATTCCGCTGGTCGCATTGCTTCGACGCAAGCTCTCGGACGCGCAAATTCGAGACATTGCCATCGGCGCTGCGCTCGCAGAACTGAGCGATGCCAACAGCGACCAGGTGATCTCGAGCGACGAGATCAGCGCTCAGATCGCCGATCTGACGAGCCAGACTCCCTCGGACGACGATATTGCGCGCGTTGCCTCCGTCCTGGCCGCCGCCGGGTGGCCCCTCGCTGATCTCGACAACGACTGAAGCTCGATTCGTTGAGTCTTCCACCACTTCTGGCTTCGATACTCGGCTGGCTGCGTGCCGGGTATCCGAACGGTGTGCCGGAGCAGGACTACGTCCCTTTGATGGCTTTGCTCCGGCGACAACTGTCCGACGACGAGATCGCCGTTCTTGCCGACGATCTCGTCGCCGAGTTTCCGGTCCCCGTCGATCCGATCGACATCGGCGTCCTCATCACCAAGGTCACCGACGATATTCCGCACGAAGCAGACGTCGCACGGGTACGTGAACACTTGATTCGTGGAGGTTGGAAAATCGAGGCGCAGCCTCCGGTTGACGACGCCTGACGGCACTTCGTAAATCAGACCAGTTTGATAACGAACCGGTAACGGTGCCGTCGAGGTCAATACAGACCACTTAGTGTCATAAGGAATTCCGCGCCTCGGGGGGCTCGGTCGGATTTCGGTGTGCAAGCACCTTTGGGGCGGGAGTGATTGATGCACGAGATACACACAGGCCTTGCAAACAATCGAGATTCTTCGAAGAAGCAGATTTCGAAACGAATCAAGCGTCGGATCCTCGGCCTCGCCGCGACAGCACTCGCACTCCCCCTTACCGCAGGCCTGATCAGCGGATCAGTAGCGACCGCAGCGCCCGCGCGTACCGCCCCGGCCGGTGGCTACGAGGATGTGTTCGTCGACTCCTCGATGGGGCCGATCAAGGTCCAGATCCAGTGGGCTTCGCGCGGCGGCAACGCGGCGCTCTATCTTCTCGATGGTCTACGAGCACGCGACGACCGAAACGCATGGAGTTTCGAGACCAACGCACTCGAGCAGTATCGCGGCGACAACGTCACCCTGGTCATGCCGGTCGGCGGGCAGTCCAGCTTCTACTCGGACTGGTATGCGAACAGCAATTTGAATCGCCAACCGGTCACGTACAAATGGGAAACCTTCCTCACCCAGGAACTTCCCGCCTATCTGGAATCGCGTGGCGTCTCCCGAACCAACAACGGTGTGCTCGGATTGTCCATGGGTGGCAGCGCTGCCCTGACGCTCGCCGCCTATCACCGCGATCAGTTCAAGTTCGCCGGATCGCTCTCGGGGTACCTCAACATCTCAGCTCCAGGCATGCGTGAAGCGATCCGCGTGGCCATGGTCAGCGCCGGGTCCTTCAATGTCGATGCCATGTGGGGACCGCCGTGGAACCCCGCTTGGCTCCGCAACGACCCATTCGTGTTTGCACCCGAACTGGCCGGGCTCTCCCTGTACATTTCCGCCGCGAGCGGCCTACCCGGACAGTTCGATCAACCGCGTCGACCCGTCGACTTCGTGAATACCGGTAGCGCCATCGGCCTCGAAGCCCTTGCCCTGATGAACTCACGCGCATTTCAGTTGCGCATGAACTCCCTGGGCATTCCGGCGACGTACAGCTTCCCGGCCAACGGCACTCACTCGTGGCCGTACTGGGGCGCGGAACTGTGGAATGCGCGAGGCCAGATCCTCGACACCCTCGACGCTTGGTGAACTGACAACGACTCGATCACCGACAATCACAGGCCCCGACCGAATTTCGGTCGGGGCCTGTGTCGTTCGAAATCAGAGCGAGGCAAAGAGATCCACGGTGTTGCCGTCGGGATCGAGAAGAACGGCGTAACGCTGGCCCCACACCGCGTCGAAGGGTGCCTTGTGCCCGGGGAAGTCGGCTGTGATGCGCTGATACGCCTCGTCGACGGCCGCGGGTGTCCCGAAATCGAAGGCCAAAGCGACGGGGTGTCGACCTTCCCCGACCGCGAAGTCAGGATCGAAGCTCGCAATGGTGGACAGCGCGTCCCAGGCCAGCCGAAGGCCACCGTCGAAAGTGAACTCCACATGCGGAGCGTCAGCGGGTGTTTCCGGAATGTCGAGCCCGAGCGTTCGGTAGAACACGAGGGAACGAGCGAGATCGTTGGTGACGATTCCAACGAGATCGAGTCTCGGAGAGACGGACACTGTATTTCTCCTGTTTCGGGTCGAGAAGTGATCGGCGAGTGTGTGACGATGATCTGATGACCGGCACTGACACCCTCGCTCTCGACGGTAGTCGGACGATGGCGTCGAGTCTTGAACAAAACGGCCACACCTATGTCGAAACTCGGATCACCGATTCGGCCGGCCTCTTCAGTTGCACGTGGAAAAGCACTACCGAAGCCCATACGCCAACGGAAGCAAAACGAATTCTTCCCGATCTCTGCGCAGACTTCATCGTCGACAGCACCGGAAAGTCGTGGCTCGTCGGACCTGCCACCAGTGCCGATCTGGTTTCGGTCGCCGCCGGGACAACCATGTGGGGCATCCGGATCAATCCACCGGCTCTGCGGAGCCTGCTCGGCGCAGCGGCCGACGCGGTGCAGGATTCGAAGATCGCCTTCGACGACATCCTCACTTCCAGACAGGCGCGGGTGCTTGCCGACGCACTCCGTCACGAAGCAGTCGACGCTCGCCTACTGGGCGAGCTGTGGCGGGGACTGGAACCCGACCACGGAATCGAGCGTGGTTACTCCGCGCTCATCTCCTCCCCTTCGACTCCGATACGAGAGATCTCCGCAGACCTCGGTGTTTCCGAACGTCATTTTCGACGCTCGATCACGTCGTCGATCGGGCTGTCACCCAAAATGATTCAGAAAGTGCAACGTATCCAGGACCTGTTGACCCTCAGCCGCGATGCTGATCTCACGCTGTCGTCGCTGGCGGGTCGCGCCGGCTACGCCGACCAAGCCCACCTCGCGCGCGATACGCGAGCGCTGACAGGCCTGACACCGACTCAGCTACTGCGCGAGCACCGGTAACGATGAGCGAAGACCTGTTTTACGCCCTCGATCACCTGGCTGCCACGTCAACTGTCGTGATCGATCGCCCCCGAGGGTCGGCACACCCGCGTTACCCCGCTGCGATTTACCCGCTCGATTACGGCTATCTCGACGGGACCGTCAGCGCGGACGGCGACGGGATCGATCTGTTCCGAGGCTCTGCCGTCGGCAACGGCGTTGTTGCCATGGCCGTTATTGCCGACATCGACAAGAAGGACGTGGAAGTCAAGATCCTTCTCGACTGCACTGCCGATGAAATCGGCACTGCTGCAGCATTTCTCCGCGACACTTTAGGCCTCGGCGCCACTGTCTTGCGGCGCGAAGTCAGCTGAGTTCGTCGAATCGCGGAACAAGATGCTCCGCAACCCACTTCGCTTCCTCAATCAGAGGCCAACCGGCCAGGATCAGTGCAGTCAAACCGGTTCGGCTGCGAAGCGTGCGCACCGAGTCCGTGATCGAATCCGGATCGCCGACGTAGTACACCGCCGATGACCCGGTGCCGAAGATGTCGAGGGGTGACCACGCTGTGATACCCGCGTACAACCCGTCACCGACGTACAACTCCTCTGGTTCAGGAAGTCGGCCGGAGGCAATCTTGTCCGCCCAGCCCTGCCGCTGTGCGTCGCGGGCGGTGAAAGTTTTGAGGTCCTGCTTCCCCTGAGTACGACGACGCACTGCGTTGTCCAGGACATGAGCGATCTGCTCGACGCCAGTCTTCTCGAACAACGAACGGAACCGGTCGTGCGCCTGCGCTTTGGTGGGGCGAACGATCACACCGGTCAGCGCACCGAAATCGGTGAACTCACGTCCGGCGGCCTCCGCTGCCGCCCGTGCGGCAGAGAATTTGTCTTCGATGAACGACGTCTCGCGCAGCATCGCCAAGTAGGTATCGAGAACCTTGCCTGAATTCGCCAGGCCTGCAGGCGAATCACCGGTGCCCCACAGCGGAACCTGATGCCCTGTGGGCGCATCGATACGCAGTGGCGTGTTGGGAAAGTTCGACTCGGTCCCTTCGGAGTAGATGCGGCGGAAGTCTGCCCAGTACTGCTCCCCCAACTCGTAACGCTCGTCGTGAGGCACGTTCATGTCGTACTGGGTCAGGATGTTCTCGCGTCCGTTGACCGAGTTGATCAACAGTCGACCACCGCTGAAGGCGTCGAAGGTCAACGCCTTTTCTGCCAGCAGTCTCGCCGGCGTCATGTTCGCGTAGACGGCGACGAGGAACTTCATGCGCGTGGTGTGCGCTGCAGCCCAGGTCGCCGAGATGAACGGATCGTTCGGCCAGGTGGCAACAAGAGCGCCTTCGAATCCACCGTCGTCGATCGTCTTCGCGAGCTCGATCTGCCTGGCCCCGTCCACGGGGAACAGTCCGCCGGGGCTCCACGGGTAGTCCCCGTCGGCCTGGGTGAGATACCAGAATGTCTTGACGCCCATCAGTTCTGCACTCCAGCCGGCAGGTCGAACGATTCGATTCGGGCACGCGAGCGGATGGTGTCTGCATTCACGTTGTAGAGCGCGTCGAGGTACGCGACCGCGAAAGAACCCGGGCCCGAGGCATTTTCCTCGGCGATCTCCGACGCCACGGCAACATGCGTGTGCGCGGCAACCAATCCGTCCAGCGCGGTCGGCGTCACGGCGAGGTAGGCCGCAACAAGGCCGCCCAGAGAGCAACCGGTACTGGTCACGCGCGGCAACAGTGCGCTGCCACCGGAAACTCGGACACCCCGAACGTCGCCGCCACTATCGCGGCCCACGATGTAGTCGACCGGGCCTGATGCCGACACCGCGTCCGCATGCTTCAGGAGTGCCAGTGCGGCGGGCACTGCGTCGGCGGAGTCGGACGCACTGTCGACGCCACGGGTGTCACCGCCGAGTCCCGCCAGCGCGATGATCTCCGACGCGTTCCCTCGGATCGCGCTGGGGTGAAAGCGCAGCAAGTCCACAGCGATACCGCTCCTCCAGGGCAGTCCGCCTACACCGACCGGATCCAAAACCCATGGCGTACCGGCAGTTCGGGCCGCTTCAGCGGCTACCAGGAAGGCTTCGGCCGTTCCGTCGTCCGGCGTTCCGAGGTTGACGAGTACTCCCCCGGCGATGGCAGCGAACCCACCCGCCTCGTGAACATTGTCGATGTGAGCGTTGCTTGCGCCGGCAGCGAGCAGAACATTGGTCAAGAAATTCGCCGAAACGATGTTGGTCAGCGACTGGACGAGCGGCACCTGGTCGCGGAGTGCGTCGATCGCAGAGGCGACGGTTTCGACAGAGACAGTGTCAGACATGAGATTTCCTTCAAAGCGGATGGTGTTATCGGGACTGCGGCGATTCAGGATCGCTGACATCGATCGTCCTGAATCGCACCTTCGGACTCACCGCCGACAACCATCGGCAATGCCGGAACTGCAGTCCATTCCTCCAACGAACCGTCGTACACTTTGACGTCCTCGTAGCCGCTGCGGATCAGCGCAAGCGCCGTCAAGCACGCCGAAACGCCACCGCCGCAATAGATCACGACAGGTTCGGCGACGGCAGGCACAACCTCGGCAGATCTCGACAGAAGATCGTCCACCGGAAGCATCCTGGCATCGGCGTCGAGAAGACTCTTCGCGGACAGATTCACACTCGACGGGATATGCCCGCGTCGCGAATATCGCGTCTTCTCCGTTCCCTCGTACTGCTCAGACGAGAGAGCGCACACCAGCGTCCCGGCTACTTCTCCCGAGGACAGTGAGGCAACGCGCGGTAGATCGACCCATAGGCCGAGGTCCGTCACGCTCCAACGCGCCGAAGCCGACGTGTGGGTTACGTCGTCGCCGCTCGCGAGAGCGAAGCCGCGTCGAGTCCATTCGGCGAGGCCACCGTCGAGGACTCTCGCTTCGATGCCCGCATTGCGAAACACCCACCAGAGCCGTGACGCCCAGGTGGTCGAACCCTGGTCGTAGATCACGATTGTCGCGCCAGGCTCGATACCACTGGATTGGAGATCGGAAACCAACTGCTCCGTTGACGGGTGTGTGAAATGCAGCGCCGCTTCCCTTTCGGAGAAGACGTCCATGAGGTCGATGTGCCGAGAACCCGGGATGTGCGAGGAGACCCAGCCGTCGTACCCGGATTCCGGGCGGTAGTCACCGTCGAATCGCGCAGGAGGAAAATGAACCGTCGCGTCGAGCACAGCGACGCCTCCCTCACGCAGCATCGCGTCGAGTTCAGCGGCACTCACCAGCGGCGACGCGGTCTCTCCAGCCACTTCGGACCCTCTCCCTCGGAAACGAACAACCACGAACCTAAATGAGTACTAGCGTATACGCAAGTACTCACTCGTAGTCGATGGCATAATCGAACGCGTTCTACTTGAACGCACAGGAATGGGGACACATGGAACTCGACGCCGATACGAGCACCACCGATCTGCTGGTGCCGGAGGCTGCGCTGGGCCGGTCCGATCAGACTTCGAGGCAGTACCTGCGCCTGCGGGCCGACATCCTGGCCGGCAAGTTCCCCCAGGGCGCTCCGCTGCACGAGACTCAATTGTGCGAATCGTACGGCGCATCGCGTACCCCGATCCGGGAAGCACTCAACTGGCTCGCGCACGACGGTCTACTCGAGCGAGCGGCCCGCGGTTTTCGTGTCCGCTCCGGCACACCCGAGGACGTCATCGAAATCTACGCAGCGCGGGTAGCCCTCGAATCGGAAGCTGCCGGGGCTGCCGCACTCCGCCACAGCGATCTCGACCTTGCCCGACTGGACGGATTACACGAGTTCTGCTGCACTGCAACCGAAGGCACCGAGGTGCGTTCCGGGAACTTCAAGTTTCACGAGGCCCTCTGGCAGGCCGCCCACAATTCCACGATCACCTCACTGCTGATCCGCCTCACCACCCAATTGCGAATCTACGACAGCGGCCCGCCGTCGAACTACGGCGAACCGGACCTGCTCAATTCGGAACATCAAGAGATCCTGAACGCCATCCGCGCCAGGGACGAATCGTCCGCGCGTGGCCACATGCGCAACCATCTCGAGCGCAGTCGCGACCAGCGGATAAGGATGTTCGCCAGCCGCTGACTTCAGACAGCCCCGAGTTCTGCACACTGACGCCTACGCCGCCGTCAGTCAGGCGGGGAGCGTGCCGATCTCGACGTCGTACACGCTCTCGGCCGGGCTCGACATCACTCGGTCCGCCATCTCCTGTTTGAGCACTGTCAGCCGCGCTTCGTCTTCGGCTGTCCGGTCAGTCTTGCGGGAGAGAGTGATCAACTCGTCGACGACAAATCCCTCCCGAACAGTCAGCGTGGCGCTCGCGCCGCGATAGCCGACCCGAAAGACATACAGTGCGAGCGTATTTCCTCGTTCAGGCCGGGCCAGGGAACTGTCGACGGTGTACCGCCCTTCGGTCACCGCGCGCGTGACCAACTCGAACGCGTCGCGCACTCCTGGTCCGCCGTGTGCAGTGGTGACGACCAACTCGCGACGCTCGACAGAGCCTTCCCCGCCGAGCACACCGAGTGCGCGCTCGAGGACTTTGTAGGCATGCGCCACCCCTCCCGGCGCCTGCGGCCCGTGATAGCGCAGAGCATCCTCGTACGTGAAGTCGAGCGTCGTACCGTGATCGGTCACGATCAGCGAGTCGGTCATGATGGGCGTCCTTGCCGGTCAGTGCTGGCGGTCGATCGGATTGTTGCGCGAGACAATGAGCGGATCGACCGGCGTGAAAGGAAATTCCGGCAGATCGCGTTCCGGAACACCGAACGAGGCCGAGAGAACGCCGCGCGAGAACGCGGAAGCCGTTGCACGGTAGCCTATGTCGCCCGGCGTCGGCTGGTCGAAGAATATGAGGAAGTTGATGTCCTCGTCACCTAGAACCTCGATGTGATGGGGATAGGCACGCGGAACGAAATACACCTGACCCGGCTCGAGTAGATAGGTGTCGAGCGACCCGTCCGGATCGAGAACCGTCATCCGCCCGTGACCACGATGCACGTATCCCATTTCAGCAGTGACGGGATGCCAGTGTGGCTCACGCATCCCACTCTCGCGAATAGTCAACGAGTACATCGAAAGATCCTCCAGCGCCGCCCAATACTGCTTGCGCGCCACCTTCGCCTGTCCGTACGGATAAGCGAGAGGGGCGATCTGGCCTTCGAGGTCGAAGAGATGCGCGTTGGGAAAGCCGGCGGTGTCGGGAACGACGGCGGCGCCGTCCCGCCGCACTATCTGGGACGCATCGGCCCTACCGAAGACGTCAAAGGCCGACGCGGCGAGGTCGTAGGTATTGCCGAGCACCGCGTTCGACATTGCGCTTACGCTGCTCTGCAATGAAAAGTGCTGCGGGAGAGAAGTTCGCAAGGCAGCAATGATCTCCGCTTCCCCCTCTCCGACATTCTCGATGTGATAAATCGCGCCGGATTCGACGTGATACATCTGCCCCGTTAGCACCACGAAACTGGCGAACTCGTCGGCATTGCCCAGCAACGAGACGAGCACGGTTCCGCGGGTGACGTAAGCGATCTGGTTCGCGTTGACGTTCCATTGTGGTTCGCGGATCGCGCCGGGGCCGAGAACAATTCGTTTGATCGACAGACCGGACAGGATGGGCAACGAACTCGAGTCGAGCTGCGAGATCGATCCGAGTTCGTTCTCGAAAACGCTGGGACCATCGCGCAACGACGCAACGTGTGTAGACATGGCCTTGGATCCTTTTCGACTCTGGTCCTTCCGCCTCGCTGACGTCAGTCTTCGATGAACGCGAGAATGTCCTGGTCGAGTGTCTCTTGATATGAGCCGTAGATGCCGTGCGGTGCGCCGGGATACACCTTCAGCGTCCCCTTCTTCACCAACTTGATCGCCTTCTCCGCCGCCGCGCCGATCGGCACGATCTGATCGTCGTCTCCCTGAGCGATGAGGAACGGAACGTCGATGGCTTCGAGATCGGAAGTCTGGTCTGTCTCGGAGAATGCCTTGACGCAGTCGTAGGCCGCGGCGAGGTTGACCAACATCCCCTGCCTCCAGAAGTCGTCCTTCGCGCCTTGCGAGACGTCGGCCCCTTCGCGGTTCGCACCGTAGAAGCTCTCGCTGAGATCCTTGTAGAACTGCGATCGGTCTCGCAGAACTCCCTCGCGAATGCCGTCGAACACCTCGATCGGTGTGCCTTCGGGGTTGCCGTCCGACTTGACCATGATCGGCGGAACGGCGCCGGCGGTGATCACCTTGGCCACGCGCCCTTTGCCGTGCTGCGCCGCATAACGGACCACTTCCCCGCCGCCGGTCGAATGGCCCACCAGGATCAGGTCTTTCAGGTCGAGTGTGTCGATCAGCTCAGCCAGGTCCTTGGCATATGTATCCATGTCGTTGCCGGTGTACGTCTTCGACGAGCGACCGTGTCCTCGACGATCGTGCGCGACAGTCCGGTATCCGGCGTCGGCGAACAGCTTCATCTCGACCTGCCACGCGTCGGAACTCAGCGGCCACCCGTGGCTCAGGACGATCGGCCGGCCGGTGCCGTGCTCGGTGTAGTAGATCTCGGTTCCGTCGGAGGTGGTGATGTAGGGCATGTTCTGCTCTTCTCTGTCGAGTCGTGGAGTGAGGTCCGGACACGGTGCCCGGTACCCGGTACCCGCACTCTGCGAGTGCCCACTACGGGGGCAGTCGACTCATCGATCGACAGAAATCTGCGGGGGCAGAAGACTGCGGCCCGGCACCACGAAGCGTGGTGCCGGGCCGGACCCTTATGCCAGAGGGAACGATCAGTAATCGTCCTCCGTGTAGACGATCATGCCGCGCAGGTTCTTTCCCTCGAGCATGTCTGCGTAGCCCTCGTTGATCTCCTCGAGCTTGTAGGTCTTGGTCACCAACTCGTCGAGTTTGAGTGCGCCGCTTCGGTAGTGATCGAGCAACTTGGGAATCTGAGACCGTGGTCCTACCCCGCCGAAGATGGCTCCCTGCAAACGCTTCTGCAGAAGGGTCAGCTCGAAGAGGCTGAGCGTCACCTGCGAATCCGCGTAATGCCCCATTCCGACGACCACAACCTGACCACCCTTACCCGTCGCACTGAGCGCGGGCTGAATGATGTCGCCGTGGATTTCTCCCACGGTGATCACGGTGACGTCGGCCATCTTGCCCCAGGTGATCTCACCGATCACCGGTAACGCTTCCTCGAGTGAGGCAAACGTGTGTGTGGCGCCGAATTCCTTTGCCTTGTCGCGCTTGAATTCGACGGGATCGATCGCGATCACAAAGCGCGCTCCAGCGGACGCCGCGCCCTGCACCGAGTTGATTCCGACGCCGCCGACGCCGACGACCACAACCGTGTCACCGACCTTGGCTCCGCCGATCGCGGTGGCCGATCCCCAACCGGTGGCAACACCGCAGCCGAGCAAGGCCGCCTTGTCGAGCGGGATGTCCTTCTCGATCTTGATCACGGACGCCTCGTTGACGGTCACGTACGGCGAGAAAGTTCCGAGCAGGCACATCTGGATGACCGGTTCGTCGTTGAGCGTTACGCGATAGGTCTTGTCGGAGATCGCCTGCCCGGTCAGCAGGCCGGCTCCCTCGTCGCAGATGTTCTGCAGACCTTTCGCACAGGACGGACAACGTCCGCACGCGGGGATGAAGGCGAGAACCACGTGGTCGCCTTCTTCGACGCTCGTGACTCCCGGGCCGACCTTCGTCACCACTCCGGCACCTTCGTGCCCGCCGAGGGCCGGGAAGAAGGGCAGCGGGCTGGCACCCGTACGCAAATGTTCGTCCGAATGGCACAGTCCCGATGCGGCGAGTCGGACCTGCACCTCACCCGAGACCGGGTCCCCCAGCTCGACCTCTTCGATCTCCCACGCCTGACCTGGCGCCTTGACTACCGCTGCCTTGACCTTCACCTGCACTCCTCGAAAATCTTCGTGATGCACGGACGACGAAAGAACGCGCCGGCATTTGTGTCGCCGATCACACTCCATGTACGAGTGTGCCTGAAGTAGCCCGAGAATACCGCCGGTCCGCGCGCCTTTTTGGTAGCCGCCTCTACCGGAAAGGCACACGGCTAATATGGACACAGTGGCCAAGGGAACTCGCAAGACCAGAACTCGCAGCAGTACTCCCGAGCGAGGCGAGTCCGGCCCGGTCGCCGGCACTTTCCCCATCGATACCGGGACGTGCGAACTAGTCCGCGATCAATACTCCGACGACAGCTGGATCATCCAGATCAACGGAGTGCCCAGTTCCCACGTGAACGTCGCAGATCCGACGGTGCTCGATTTCGAGTACATGCGGTGGATCGCGCATCTGGTCGATTCCGAACGTGACAAGGCCGAGCGCCTTCGGGTTCTGCACCTCGGCGGCGGAGCCTGCTCCATGGCCAGGTACTTCGCCGCCACCTACCCCGACGCGCGTCAGGTGGTTGTCGAAATCGACGGCGCCCTGGCCGAACTCGTGCGCGATTGGTTCGACCTTCCGCGCGCACCACTGCTGCGCATCCGCGTCGGCGAGGCCCGCGCCGTCACCGAAACTCTCACCGAGTCCACCCGGGACATCGTGATTCGAGATGTCTTCGCCGGCAGCACAACTCCGACACCACTGACGACGGCGCAATTCACCACCCACGTACGACGCGTACTCGCACCGGGCGGCATCTACATCGTCAACTGCGGCGACACCCCGGATCTCCAGGGCGCGCGCAGTGAGGCCGCGACCATCGGCGCCCAATTCGAACACATGGCGATCATCGCCGATCCCGCAATGCTCAAGGGCCGCCGCTACGGCAACATGATCATCGCCGGCAGCGACGTACCGATCGGCGGGCAACCGTCGCTCGCGCGCGAACTACTCGGCGGCGGAGTGCCCGCCCACGTCTGGCAGGACGCCGAAGTCCGCAAGTTCGCCGCGAACGCGCCGGTTCGACAGGACTGACCGACGGCACTACTCGCCGCCGAACACCCTCTCCACCACAGCCTTTGCCCGTCGTGTGATGCGCAGGTAGTTGTCGAGGAACTCCCCTGCGTCGTCGCCGTATCCGGCGACCTGCGCCACGGCCGCGAGGACACGGCCAGGGCCGGGAAGCTGGTCTGTCGGCTTGCCCCGCACCAGAACGAGGCAGTTGCGTGCCTTCGTCGCGGTGATCCAGGCGTCACGCAGCAGTTCGACGTCACCTTCGCTGAGCAGTTCCGCGGCCCCGATAGCGTCGAGAGTTTCCAGCGTCGACGTGTTGTGCAACGACTCGATCTTGTCGGCGTGGCGCAGCTGCAGCAGTTGCACAGTCCACTCGATGTCAGCCAGGCCGCCGCGACCCAGTTTGGTGTGCGTGGCCGGATCGGCTCCGCGCGGGAGCCTTTCGGAATCGACGCGCGCCTTGATGCGCCGGATCTCGCGCACCGCCGCGTCACTGACGCCGCCTTCGGGGTAGCGGGTCTTGTCGATCATGTGCAGGAACCGCAGTCCCAGTTCAGGGTCACCGGCAACCGGATGCGCACGTAGGAGCGCTTGGATCTCCCACGCCTGAGCCCACTTCGCGTAGTACGCGTCGTAGGACTCGAGAGTGCGCACCATCGGTCCGTTACGACCTTCCGGGCGCAGTCCGGTGTCGACTTCGAGCGGCGGATCGGTACTCGGAGCACCGAGAAGCTTGCGCACCTTGTCGGCAATGCTGTTGGCCCACTTGACCGCAACCGTCTCGTCGACGCCCTCACGGGGTTCGCACACGAACAGCACGTCAGCATCGGATCCATAGCCGAGTTCGCCGCCGCCGAGTCGACCCATGCCGATGACGGAGAAGCTGGCCGGCGCCTCGGTTCCGAGTTCGGTGACGCTGGCCTTGATCACCGCGGAGAGCGACGCGTTGAGCACCGCGGCCCACACCGAGGACAGCGCCTTGCAGACGGCGGGCACATCGAGCATGCCGAGGATGTCGGCCGAAGCGATGCGTGCAAGTTCGTGTCGCCGCAGCGAGCGGGCCGCGGCCACAGCACGATTGGGATCACTGTGTCGGCCGGAGGCGGTGAGGATTCCGCGAGCGACGTCTTCGGGCTTCGGCTCGACCAGGCGCGGACCACTCGGTGAATCCGCGAACAAACGGATCACGTCGGGTGCCTTGATGAGCAGATCAGGTAGATACGCCGACGAGCCCAGTACGGTCATCAGACGCTCGGCGACTGCAGCCTCGTCGCGGAGCAGGCGCAGGAACCAGGTCTGGTCGACGAGCGCGTCCGAGAGCCTACGGTATGCAAGCAGACCTGCATCGGGATCCGGTGTGTCAGCGAGTGATTCGAGCAGAGTCGGCAGTAGAAGCGCTTGAATCCGACCCTTACGTGAAGCGCCACTCGTCAGTGCTGTCAGATGTCCGAGTGCATGCTCGGGTGCCGTGTAACCCAGAGCTGCCAACTGCCGAACCGCCGCTTCGGGTCCCAGGACCAGTGCTTCCTTGTCCATCCGCGCCACCGATTCGAGAAGCGGGCGGTAGAACAGTTTGGCGTGCAGGCGGCGAATACGATGTGAATTCCGCTTGATCTCGGCGCGCAGGACTCCGAGGGAATCCAGACGCCCGTCGGGCCGCATGTGCGCGGCGCGGGCCAGCCAACGCAGCGCTTCCTCGTCGTCCGGCGGCGGCAGGGTGTGCGTGCGCTTGAGCTTCTGCAACTGCAGACGGTGCTCGAGAAGGCGCAGGAATTCGTACGACGCGGTCAGGTTGGCGGCGTCGTCGCGGCCGACGTATCCACCCGCCGCCAATGCGGTCAATGCATCGACCGTGCTCTGGACGTGCAACGAACGGTCGGCCCGGCCGTGCACCAATTGCAGGAGCTGGACGGCGAATTCGACGTCGCGCAAACTTCCGCGGCCGAGTTTGAGTTCACGCTCGCGCAGTTCGGGCGGAACCATTTCCTCGACGCGTCGACGCATGGCCTGAACTTCGGGAACGAAGTCCTCGCGCTCGGAGGCGATCCACACCATCGGGCTCATCGCCTCGGAGTACTGGCGACCGAGCTCCATGTCGCCGGTCATCGGACGAGCCTTGAGCAGTGCCTGGAACTCCCAGGTCTTGGCCCAGCGCTTGTAGTACGTGATGTGGGATTCGAGGGAGCGGACCAACTCTCCGCGCTTGCCTTCGGGACGCAGCGCAGCGTCGACCTCGAAGAAAGCGGAAGTACCGATGCGCATCATCTCACCGGCAACGCGGCTGGCCGTCGCATCGGCCGGTTCGGCGACGAACACGACGTCGACGTCGGAGACGTAGTTCAGCTCGCGCGCACCACATTTGCCCATGGCGATCACGGCGAGCCGGATCGGACAGCTGCCCTCGGGGCACACCGTTGCGATAGCCACCGCCAGTGCGGCGGTCAGGGCAGCGTCCGCGAGATCGGAAAGCTGGTGACCCACAGTCTGATACGGCACTACGGGCTCGTTCTCGACGGTCGCCGCAAGATCAGCCGCAGCCAGCAGCATCAACTGGTCCTTGTAGCTCTTACGCAGAGCAACAACAGCTTCCGGCCCGGTCAGGGTGGCGCGGTAGGTCAGTGAGCCTTCGGTAGCACCCTCGTCGAGGGTGGCGCCCACGGCCTCGAGCAAAGCTGCGGTGGCCTCGTCCTTGGTAAGCAGAGCGGTGCCGTCGAGCAGTTTCCAGCCGATCGGATCCGCGGCCAGATGATCGCCGAAGGCCGAAGACGCACCCACCAGTGCGAACAACCGGCCCCGCAAGCTTTTGTCCTTGCGCAATGCCTGATCGAGCTCGCGCCACCCGTCGTCGAGCCCGTCCTTGATCCGGACAAGGGTGCGCAGAGCGAGGTCGGCATTCGCGGCACGCGAAAGTGACCACAAGAGTTCGATACTCTCGGCGTCGACCCAACCGAGCTGACGCAACTCGTCGGCAGCGGTGGGCTCGACCAGCCCGAGTCGACCCGGTCCTGGGACTGCTGACCTCGCAGCGGGCGGTTTCACCGTCACAGACCGAGGTAGGTCTTGAGCTCGAACGGCGTCACGTGGCTGCGGTATTCCTCCCACTCACGACGCTTGTTGCGCAGGAAGAAATCGAAGACGTGTTCGCCGAGTGCTTCGGCCACCAGCTCCGACTTCTCCATCTCGCGCAGAGCGCTGTCCAAGTTGCTCGGCAGTTCCTTGTAGCCCATGGCGCGACGCTCGGCGGAGGTCAACGACCACACGTCGTCTTCTGCCTCGGGCGGCAAGGTGTAGCCCTTCTCGATGCCTCGAAGACCGGCAGCAAGCAGGACCGCGAAAGTCAGGTACGGGTTGCAGGCCGAGTCTGGGCTTCGGATCTCGACGCGACGTGACGACGCCTTGTTGGGCGTGTACATCGGAACGCGGATGAGAGCCGATCGGTTGGACGGGCCCCACGACGCAGCTGTGGGTGCCTCTCCCCCGTGAACGAGTCGCTTGTACGAGTTGACCCACTGGTTCGTGACCGCACTGATCTCGTTGGCGTGCTCGAGGATGCCGGCGATGAACGCTTTGCCGGTCTCGGAGAGCTGCATCGGATCGTCCGGATTGTGGAAGGCGTTGGTGTCGCCCTCGAACAAGCTCATGTGGGTGTGCATCGCGGAGCCGGCCTGATCACTGAACGGCTTGGGCATGAAGCTCGCCCGGACGCCTTCACCGATCGCGACCTCCTTCACGACGTACCGGAACGTCATGACGTTGTCGGCCATCGAGAGTGCGTCGGCGTAGCGCAGATCGATCTCCTGCTGACCCGGCGCGGCCTCGTGGTGGCTGAACTCGACCGAGATGCCCATCGACTCGAGTGCGTCGATGGCGTGGCGGCGGAAGTTCGGAGCCGAATCGTGCACTGCCTGGTCGAAGTATCCGCCCGAGTCGGCCGGGATCGGCGGAGTGCCGTCGATCGGACCGTTCTCCAGAAGGAAGAACTCGATTTCCGGGTGGACGTAGCAGCTGAAGCCCAAGTCGCTGGCCTTGCTCAACTGGCGACGCAGGACGTGGCGCGGATCGGCCCACGACGGCGAACCGTCGGGCATCGTGATGTCACAGAACATGCGCGCGGAATGCTGCGCACCGTCCTTGTGGGCCCACGGCAGGATCTGGAATGTCGAGGCGTCGGGCCGAGCGACGGTGTCGGCTTCGGAGACTCGTGAGAATCCCTCGATGGCGGAACCGTCGAATCCGATTCCCTCCTCGAAGGCGCCTTCGAGTTCGGCGGGGGCGATCGCCACCGATTTGAGGTACCCGAGAACGTCGGTGAACCACAAGCGGACAAACCGAATGTCGCGCTCTTCCAGGGTACGAAGCACGAATTCTTTTTGGCGATCCATGCACGCGAGACTAAGCAAGCCACGTTAAATCTGTGTTACATCAGTGGTCCCGGTTAACAGAGTGATTGGTCACCATCGAATAGGCGCAGCGTACGGCGCCGCGCCGACTAACATGTCTGGCCCTCTTCCGGCGCCTTCAAGTACACGAAGTAGTCGACGACGGCATCGTCGACGCAGGAGTTTCCGTCCAGAACGACCGTGTGCTGGGTTCCGTCGAAGGTGATCAGGGCAGCGCCCAACTGCTTCGCGAGATCCACTCCGGCCTGATACGGCGTAGCCGGATCCTGCGTCGTGGACACGACGACCAGCTGAGGCAGGCCGGCATCCGCGAGGGCCTGGGGGTCGAGCGCGTGGGGGCTGCCGGTTGCCGGAACGGGCCAGAACGCGCACAGGTCGAGCGGCGCTTGACCGGTCCCTCGGCCGTCGTCGAGGAACGGGGCCGCTTCGCGGTACCGGGTATCGGACTCGCCGGCCTCGGCGCGGTCGGTGGTTGCCGGATCGTCCACGCAGCGAATGGCGTTGAACGCGTCGTTGATGTTGGAGTAGCTGCCGTCGTCCTCACGGCCTTCGTACATGTCGGCGAGATTGAGCAGCGAGTCGCCGCGTCCGTCGGCCAGACTCGACAGACCCCCACGCAGCGGCGTCCACAACTGTGGCGAATACAGAGCCTGCTGGACGCCCGTGATCGCGTCGGAATAACTCAGCCCGCGCGGATCGGTGGTCTGTGCCGGCTTCTCGATCAACGGATCGACGAGTGCCTGAAAGCGCGCTTGCGCCTGCGCCGGATCGTCACCGAGCGGGCAGTCCGTTCGCGAGACACAGTCGGCGACAAAGGCGTCGAACGCGCCTTGGAAACCCTGACCTTGCAGGACCACTTCGTCGACCGGATCCTGTTCGGGGTCGAGCGCGCCGTCGAGGACCATCGCTCGGACGTTCTGCGGAAAGGTTTCCGCGTAAGTGGATCCGAGCCGGGTTCCGTACGAGAACCCGAGGTAGTTCATCTTCGGATCGCCGAGAACGCCACGAATGACGTCCATGTCTCGAACCACCTCGTAGGTACCGACATGCGCGAGGAACTCCGTACCGGTCCGCTCAGCGCACTTGGCGGCGTAGTCCTTGCTGTCCGCCTCGGCGAGGGCAATGCCCTCCGGTGTCATGTCGACGTTGACCTCCGCACGCTCCGCGTCTGTCTCCTCCGGCGTCAAACACCGAACCTGCGGCGTCGACGCGCCGATCCCCCGCGGATCGAAGCCGATCATGTCGAAACGCTCCTGCAGTTCGGTGCCCGAACCCGACGTGGCCATCGACAGCCCGGACCCACCCGGCCCGCCGGGGTTCAGCAACAGCGAGCCGATGCGGTCACCGGTGGCCTTCGAACGCGAGATCACCACCTTCGCGGTATCGCCGCTCGGATTCGCGTAGTCGACGGGAACGCTCACCTCGGCGCAGTCGACCCCTCTCCCCAGCGGCGCAGTTCCTTCTTCGACGAACTGGTCGCACGAACCCCAGTCGAGCGTCTGCTCGTAGAATTTCTCCAGGCCGGACGGCACCGCGGACGCGGCGGAACCAGCGGGTTCCACCGATTCGGGAGTGCCTTCCGAACTGGTGCAACCGACAACCAACACGAGCACTGCTGCGCTTCCGGCGAGGGCACCGGAGAGGCGAACGAACTTCGACATGCCATCGATCGTGCCAGGAAACCGCGATAGCCAGCGGTTCGCCTCATCTCGGCACCTACCTGATACGCGCGCGGTGATGTGACCCATTGCACCCCGTCAACTATTCGTGTCGGCGATGTCCGGTGGCAGACTGAACAGGTCATCACCCACACCCGGGGACCCGAAGGCGATCAACGCTCAGGGCCTCGAGGCCAGAAAGGGACAACGATGTCCGAAACACCTCTCTACGGTTCTGTACCCACTGCAGCTTCTGTACCCACTGCAGGCTCTACCGATGCACCGAAGCGTAAGACGCGCATTCACCACCTCGCCGAGATGAAGCAGAACGGCGAACGCTGGTCGATGCTCACCGCTTACGACTACTCCACGGCACGCATCTTCGAAGACGCAGGCATCCCGGTGCTGCTCGTCGGCGACTCGGCCGCCAACGTCGTCTACGGCTACGACACCACCGTGCCGATCACCGTCGACGAACTGCTCCCGCTCGTGCGCGGCGTCGTTCGCGGCGCACCGCACGCGCTCGTCGTCGCCGATCTCCCCTTCGGCACCTACGAGGGTTCCGCCGAGCAGGCCCTGGCGACTGCCACACGGTTCATGAAGGAAGGCCTCGCGCACGCCGTCAAGCTCGAGGGCGGCGAGCGGATGAGCAAGCAGATCGCGGCAATCACCTCGGCCGGCATCCCCGTCATGGCTCACGTCGGATTCACCCCGCAGAGCGTGAACTCGCTCGGCGGTTTCCGCGTCCAGGGTCGCGGCGACGCGGCCGAGCAGCTTGTGGCGGACGCCATTGCAGTCCAGGAAGCCGGGGCGTTCTCCGTCGTCATGGAAATGGTTCCGGCCGAGATCGCGGGCCAGGTCAGCCGCAAACTCACCATCCCCACCGTCGGCATCGGGGCCGGTTCCGAATGCGACGCTCAGGTACTCGTCTGGCAGGACATGGCGGGTTACACGAGCGGTAAGACAGCCAAGTTCGTCAAGCGTTTCGGTAACGTCGGTGACGAACTGCGTTCCGCAGCCGCAGCCTATGCATCAGAAGTTCGCACTGGCGCTTTCCCGGCCGCAGAACACAGTTTCTGATCCGAGACCGGCGAACGCCGCCTGTCTCTCAACCAGCCAGGGGTGCGTTCAATGATCGGTAACCGTCGAAGTTCTACTGCCGCAGCTGTAGTCGGTGCGGCAGCTCTCGTCACGGTGCTGAGCGGATGCGCGGGAGGGTCCACCAACTCTCCCGCGCCCAGCAGCACTACGCCCGCGAGTTCCACCACGACGGCGCCGGCAACAAGCTCCGCGTCCGGTTCGACGTTCACCGACGCTCAGGTCCAGCAGTTGTGCTCGGATATGGAAGGGCAGCTGCAGAACTGGCGGACCGTCACCCCGACGCTCGGCAAGGGTGGACTGAACACGATCGTCATCACGTGGGCGACGCAGAACGGCATCAACCTGCTCGATCTCGCCCAGAACCGCGAAAGCATCGACGCGGCAACCGCGGCCGCGTGCCCCGATGTCCGGAGCGGCGCGATTTCCGCACTCGAGATCCCCGATCTCGCCTCCGGACTGGTGGGCTTCTGATGACCGACACGTCAGCCACTTCAGGGCAGCCGTCGGCTCTTCGGAGTCTGTATCCCCCGATCGAGCCCTTTGTCACCGGCTTCCTCGATGTCGGTGACGGCCAGAGCATGTACTGGGAAGTCAGCGGCAATCCGGACGGCAAGCCAGTGGTGTTCCTGCACGGTGGCCCCGGTGGCGGTGCACAACCGGCGGTGCGCCAGTTCTTCGATCCGGCCGCATACCGGATTGTTCTCCTCGACCAGCGCGGCTGCGGGCGATCCACCCCGCACGTTGCCGACGGCGCCGACCTGTCGGTGAACACGACCGACAAGCTGCTGGCCGACATCGAAGCCCTGCGGGAACATCTGTCGGTCGACAAGTGGATGGTCTTCGGCGGGTCCTGGGGTTCCACGCTGTCCATCGCCTACGCCGAAACGTTTCCCACGCGCGTCACGGAACTGGTCCTGCGCGGGATCTTCCTCCTGCGACGCAGCGAGATCGACTGGTACTACAACGGCGGCGCCGGAAACATCTTTCCGGAGCGCTGGGACAAGTTCCTCGAACCGGTGCCCGAGGCGCAGCGCGGTGAAGACCTCGTCGCGGTCTATCACCAATTGCTCCACTCCGAAGACCCCGACGTCGCAGCCCGGGCAGCGATCGCCTGGTCTGCCTGGGAAGGATCGACGAGTTATCTGTATCCACAGGCGGACAAGATCGAACAGAACTCCGAGACCAGGTTCGCCTTGGCCTTCGCTCGCATCGAGAACCACTACTTCGTCAACGGCGGATTCTTCGACGAGGGTCAGCTCCTACGCAAAAGCTCCGCACTGCACGGCATTCCGGGGACGATCGTCCAGGGCCGCTACGACGTCGTCTGCCCCGCCACCAGTGCCTGGGCACTGCACAAGGCGTGGCCCGAATCCAAGCTCGTGATCGTCGACGACGCCGGACACTCCGCGATGGAGCCCGGCATCGCACATCACTTGGTGGAAGCCACCGATTCGTACCGGTAGCTCCCTACGCCGGGAACGTGAATTCCACCGTCCGTTTGACGGTGTCGACGGCGGTGAGTCGCACCTTTGCGCGCTCACCGTCGTCGGGCGTTCCGACGCATTTCGCAATCACGGCGACCGACGGGACAAACACTTCCGCCGAGCGCTTTCCGTCCTTGGCGCGCATCACCACCGCGTCGAAGACCTCGCCGACCCGGCCGTCGAGCAGCGTGGACTCGGTCAGATCGATGCACGCGCGGTCGACCTTGTTCGCCAGTGAGTCGGACCCACTCATGATGTCGGGCAACTCGGGAAGGGCGGTGCGCACCCATTCCGGTACCGCCGTACCAGCTGTGATCGCCAGACACACCTCGGTGCTGAAACGATCGGACAGGCGGCGTAGCGGAGCCGTGACGTGAGCGTAGGGCGCTCCGATCCCCGCATGCACCGTCAACTCCGGTAATCGGCCGTCGAAGGCCGCGTAGTCTGCGCCGCGCAGCAACGACGGCGCAACCGACATCAGCGCCATCGTCGACGGCTCGCCCGAGTCGAGGCCGGCAAGAATCTGCCCGACGCTTTCCCCCTCCGGCCACGTGATACCCAGCGCCACTGCAGTTCTCCGCAAGGTCCGAACCGCGGACTCCTCGGCGGGCGGCAGCGTGCGAAGCAACCCGATACCTGCGTCGAGCATCATGCGGCCGGCACACATCCCGGTCAGTAGCGACACTTCTGCGTTCCAGTCGTCCGCTTCGGTGCGTGGCTCCAACTCGATCCGCCAGCGAACCGAGGACTCGTCCTCCGGCTGCTCCCGAACCACTGACTGCTCGGGCAGTTTCAGCTCGATGGCGCCCCTGGCAACCGCCGAGGCACTGCGCAATCGTCCGAACTCCGGTAGTGCGGCGATCGACGGATGCAAGGTGCCCGCGTCCGCGTCGCGCTGCACGGTCGAATAATCCAGACGCGCCACAGATTTCACCAGAGCTCGCCTCACCTGCCACGACGTGGGCTCGGCTTGGGCATCCAACTCGATACGCCACAGCGCGGCGGGGCGAACCACGTCCGGCAGCAGGCTCGCCGATCCCTCCGACAACGCCCGAGGATGCAGCGGAACGGAACCGTCCGGGAGATAGAAGGTTTGGCCACGTTTGCGGGTTTCGATGTCGAGCGCACCACCTGGCGTCACCACCGCCGCGACGTCGGCGATCGCGTAGTGCACGACGTACCCGGTCGACGTCTTCTCGATGTGCACTGCCTGGTCGAGGTCCATCGATCCGGGAGGGTCGATGGTCACGAAGGCGATACCCGTTTCGTCGACACGCCCGGCACCGAAACGATCCACGGCATTCTCGGCCTCGGCCTGCGCCGCGGCCGAGAATGCTCCTGGCAAATCGAATTCCGCCCGAACCAATCCGAAGTCGATTCCCTGCACCATCATTCGACCTGCGGGCACGCGTCCTCCATGATCGGTTCGGGCCGGTCCAGCAGCTGTACCGGTCCCAGTTGTTCCAGTCTCAGTTGTTCCAGTCTTCGTCTGCCCGATCGGCGGCTTTGTTGCGTTCGGCCGCGATCTTCAATGCATGCTCGGCAGAGTCCCGATCAGGGTACGGCCCCATCCTCGTCAGCGAGGACGCACCTTTTCCCTGCGTGACGGAACCGTCGGACACGTCGAAGTACCAGAGTCGATCTTCATCAGTCATATCCACAGTGTGACATCAGAGTGAGATAGAAGCTTGTAGATCGCTGTGAGACTGATATTCTTTCTACTTGGCCTGGCAGGTGAGAACCGGACATTCGAACGGTGAGTTCTGCTTGAATGCCCAACACAAGCTACGAACAGAAAATGGAGTGCGCATGTCCGCAATTCTTTACGATTACCTCCTCCCGCTCATGGGCCATGACGCGGCAACGTACTGGGCTACGCTGCTGGTCATCAAGCCTGTCTGACAGCTTTCGACCAAAAAAGGAAGACCCCCACCGATCCGGTGGGGGTCTTCCTTTTTGCTCTCTTGCAGATCGCGGGCGGACGAGTCGGCGTGTAAGCCGGATCCTGTCCTGCGACACCGAAGTGCCGAGTGGCGACCATCCATCTGGGCACACCGTCGCCGGGTGCCTCGAGCGGTTCACCCGCAGGCTCGGGCGAGCAGCCCTCGAACACCTGCGCAGCCGCACCGCGGGCGATGCGACCTTCAACCTTGCTCCGGGCGGGGTTTACCTAGCCACCCCGGTCACCCGAGGTGCTGGTGCGCTCTTACCGCACCGTTTCACCCTTACCTGCCTCGAAAGGCAGGCGGTCTGTTTTCTGTGGCACTGTCCCGCGAGTTGCCTCGGGTTGCCGTTAACAACCGCCCTGCTCTGTGGAGTCCGGACTTTCCTCGGCCCCAGGCCTGTGCGTGGTACACGCTGGTTCCAGAAGCCGCGGCCGCCCGGCCAACTCGTCCGCCCCCGTATGCTACCGGGCGCCTGTCGGTGGTCGGCACTATGGTCACCTTATGACTCGGTACGTGGCCCTGCTACGCGGTATCAACGTGGGCGGCATCAACATCAAGATGGCGGACCTGGCGAGAGTCTTCGGTGACCTCGGATTCGAAGGCGTGAAAACCGTCCTGGCCTCGGGCAACGTTCTGTTCGACAGTCCGAGCACCGACATCCCGTCGTTGAAAAAACAGATCGAATCCGCCCTTGCCCGCGAGTTCGGCTACGAGGCTTGGGTATTCGTCCTCGACATTCCGACACTGCAAGCGATCGTGGACAACTATCCGTTCGAGCGCGAACGCGAGGGTTGGCATGCTTACGCGATGGTTGCCTCCGAGCCTGAAATCCTCGAGGAATTGAGCGCTGCGGCAGCGCAACTCGATGCCTCGGTCGAACGCGTGGTGGCCGGCGACGGAGTCCTGTACTGGGAGGTCGAGAAGGGGCAGACCGTCAAGAGCGCGTTCGGCAAGAACACCGGAAAACCGAAGTTCAAGGCCTTCACCACAACCCGAAATCTGAACACGCTCTACAAACTGCTCAAATGACGCTAGCCCGGACACGGAGCACCAACGCGTGACTCTTCTACCGATCCTGCTCGTCGCCCTCGTCCTCGTCTTTGCGATAGTGCGTCCACGCGGGCTCCCCGAGATCGTCATCGCCGGGCCGGCAGCCGTCGTCGTTCTCCTGACCGGCATCGTCACTCTCGACGAAGCCCGCGAAGAACTGACGAGCATGGCACCCACCGTCGTCTTCCTGGTTGCCGTGCTGGTTCTCGCTCATGCCGCGGACGCTCTCGGCGTCTTTCGCTGGGTCAGCCAGATCCTGCAGCAAAAATCCCTTGCCGATCCGCACCGGTTGCTGATGTACGTATTCGGCGCCGCTGCCCTGACCACGGCGGTGCTGAGCCTCGACGCCACCGTCGTGCTGCTGACGCCCGCAGTGATCGCGGCCGCACGATCCATCGGAGCAAGTCCGCGGCCCCATTCCTATGCCAGTGCGCACCTGTCGAACTCGGCGTCGACGCTCCTGCCGGTGTCGAACCTGACCAACCTCATCGCTTTTGCTGCAACAGGTTTGACGTTCTTGCACTTCACGGCATTGATGGCGTTGCCGTGGATCGTGACGATCGCTGTCGAATATCTGATCTTTCGACTGTTCTTCCGCTCGGAACTCGTGCGGGACGACAGCGCAGATCCGCCTGCGGCAGCCAGATCTGCGCCTGCGCCGATTCTGCCGCTGACGGTGATCGGACTGACGCTGCTCGGTTTCGCGGTTTCGGGTTTCTTCGGGATCGAACCCGCCTGGATCGCCGTGGTGGGTGCGAGTGTCCTGGGAGCGATCGCTCTGGCTCGGCACCGTACGACCGCCGCCAAGATGATCTACGCTGCCGACCTCTGGTTCTGCGCGTTCGTCCTGGTTCTCGGGATCATCGTCGCCGGCGTCGCGAACGGGCCGGTGGGCGAATGGATTGCGCAGATCCTGCCAGGCGACACCAGCTACGGCTCACTGCTCTTTGTCGCCGCGGTAGCGGCGGTTGCGTCCAATCTCGTCAACAACCTGCCGGCAACCTTGCTGATGATCGCGGCACTCGGAACGGCGGCACCTCCAGCTCTGGTGCTCGCGATGTTGATCGGCGTCAACCTCGGCCCCAACCTCACCTACGTGGGCTCTCTCGCGACCATGCTCTGGCGACGAGTTGCCACCAGCGCGGGCGCACCGCCCACGCTGGCGACATTCACTCTGCTCGGGATCATCACGACGCCACTGACGCTGCTCGCCGCCGTGAGTGCCCTGTGGCTGGTGATCTGATCAGAGGCTGATCAGCCGTCAGGGCTCTTTCAGCGAAGGTGTGACGTGTCGTTGACCAACCGGACCGAGGCTCCCCCGTCGGGGTAGAACTCGGTGATGCTCAGCGACGCCAGGTCCAGATGCAAGCGGTACAGCAACGACGGCCCGGCATCGAGCGCCAACTGCACCAAAGTCTTGATCGGGGTGACGTGAGAGACGACCAACAGCGTCGCGCCGCCGTAGGTCGAGATCAGGTCGTCGCGCGCGGCGACGACTCGTTCTCGCACCTCGTCGAAACTCTCGCCGCCGGGTGGACGCACCGAAGTGTCCGAGAGCCATTCGCGATGCAGGTCCGGGTCGCGCTCGGCTGCCTCGCGGAACGTGAGTCCGTCCCAGTCGCCGAAATCGGTTTCGATCAAACCCTTGTGCTCGACGACGGGAAGACCGAGCACGCGCGCCGATGCCTCTGCCGTCTCCCGGGTTCTGCCGAGGGGCGAGCAGACGATGGCGTCGATACCGCCGCGGTTCCCGAAGCGTCCGGCCGCGCCGGCAGCCTGCGCGCGGCCCAGTTCCGTGAGCTCCGGATTGCCGCGCCCGGAGTAGCGGCGATCGACCGACATCGCTGTCTGTCCGTGACGTAGCAACAACATTCGTGTCGGCTTGCCGGTGGTGGCGATCCATCCGGGAGAGCCGGCGATCTGAGGCTCCGATGTCTCTTCGGACGGCGCGGCGGGTGCAACAGGTGCGGGGGCCGCGCTCTCGATGCCGGCAGCCGCGTCCATCGCCTCGTTGGCAAGACGATCGGCATGAGAATTCTCGCCGCGCGGAATCCACGTGTAGGTCACGCGCGAGAACTGCGTCGCCAACTCGGCAGCGCGTCGCTGCAGCGGAATCATGTCCGGGTGCTTGACCTTCCATCGCCCGGACATCTGCTCGACGACCAGCTTGGAGTCCATGCGGACGTCGACCGTCGACGCTCCGAGTTCACCGGCGGCAGTCAACCCTGCGATCAGTCCGCGGTACTCGGCGACGTTGTTGGTCGCGATTCCGATGCTTTCCTTGCGTTCGGCCAACACCGAGCGGTTGGAGTCGAAGACCACGGCACCGTAGCCGGCCGGGCCGGGGTTGCCGCGCGATCCACCGTCGGCCTCGACGATGACCTGCGTGGGACTCACAGACCGGACTCCTTGGTACGCACCATGATTGCATTGCACTCAGGGCAACGAACGACGACGTCGGCCGGTGTCGCGGCGATTCGGGAGATCTCGCCGCGGTCGATCTCGATCCGGCAAGCGCCACATCGGCGTGCCTGCAGAAGCGCCGCGCCCGGTCCGCCCAGGGTGCGCTGCTTCTCGTAGACAGCAAGGAAATCGGCGGGGAATTCACCGACGAGTCGTTCGCGATCGGCGGCGCAACGCTCTTGCGCCTTGTCCAGATCGGCGACGGCGTCGTCGCGGCGACGCTTGGCGTCGATCAGCTCTTCTTCGGCCTGGGACAGCTGGGCACCGGCGTGATCGTGATCGGCCTGCAATGCCTCACGCTGCTCCATCACTTCGAGCAACTCGTCCTCGAGGAGCCCCTGCCGCCTGACCAGGCTGCCGAGTTCGTGTTCGAGTTCGGTGAGCTGCTTCGCCCCGACCGACCCACTCTGCAACAGCGTGCGGTCACGATCCTCACGCTGACGAACAGCGTCGACCTCGCCTTCGAGCTTGCGGATGTCGCGATCGATGTCGTCGATCTGGATTTCGACGGCTACGGACGCGTCTTTACGGCTGATTCGCTCGGCCTCGAGACGTTCGACTTCCTGCTGCTCGGGAAGCGCTCCGCGTCGGTGGGTGATCCGAGTGAGCTCAGCATCCACCCCGGCGAGGTCGAGAAGCTTGGATTGCACCTGTGGTTCGACGTTCACGCTGTATAACTCCTGCTGTAAGTCCGATGTCGGCAGTGCTCGCGAAGGACGGCTCTCGAAGAACTGCTCTTGAATTGTTCGTGCAACCGTACCTTGCAGAGCGCTGCACTAATGCGCACTCAAACACCAAGGATCGGTGCGAATTGTCGAAACCCGGCTTTCCCACCCCGGATTGTCGGCAAACGCGGCGTCGAGCACCGATTTCGCCTGTGCACACCACGGGTATTCACTCGCCCAATGGGCGACGTCGACCAGAGCCGGGCCACCGGCACGTAGGTGCTCGTCCGCAGGATGATGCCGCAGGTCCGCAGTGACGTAGACGTCGGCGCCCAGTCCCGCCACCACGTCGAGATACGAGTCGCCGGAACCGCCGCAAACCGCCACGGTACGAACGGTTGCGTCTGGATCTCCGGCCGCGCGAACACCCCACTCGGTCGAGGGCAGTGAGCGCGCTACTCGCGCCGTGAACTCCCGCAAGGTTTCGGGGTGGTCGAGCTCACCCAACCGCCCCAGTCCGAGTGAACTGGGGAACGCTGCGAGTTCGAAGACATCGAAGGCCGGTTCCTCGTACGGGTGAGCCGCCCGCAATACGCCCAGCACCTCACTTCGCTTTCCCCGCGGGGCAATCACTTCCACACGATCCTCGCGAACCTGCTCCACAGCGCCGACGGTCCCGATCGTCGGATTAGCTCCGTCGGCGGGCAGGAACTGACCCGTTCCGGTGACGGTCCAGCTGCATTGGCTGTAGTCACCGATCCGCCCAGCCCCTGCGTCGAAAAGTGCATCCTGCACGGCCGATGCATTCTCCACCGGAACCATGACGACCCACTTGTCGAGCGGCTGCGTCGGCTTGGGTTCGATCGGACGCAGCACGGTCAGGCCCAGAGCCTGCGCCAACGCGTCGGACACTCCGGGGTCGGCGGAGTCCGCATTGGTGTGCGCCGAAAACAGCGCACACCCGGCTTTGATGAGTTTGTGGACCAACGCACCCTTGGGCGTGTGAGCGCCGACGGTGTCCACCCCACGCAGCAGAAGTGGATGGTGAACGACCAGAAGATCGGCACCGGAGGCGATGGCGTCGTCGACCACTGCCTCGGTCGGATCCACAGCGAAAACCACTCGCGTCACCGCGTCGGCCGGATCGCCGCAGACCAGACCGACCGAATCCCACGATTCCGCCAGGGCCGGCGGATAAGCGGATTCCAGCACGGCTATGACGTCCGCAAGAGTTGGGCCGCTCACAAGATCTCCTTCATCGCTTCGATCAGTACCGAAACCTGCTCGGCTGGACGGACGGCCACACGCAACTGATCCGGGCCGAGTCCGGGAAAGGTGTCGCACCGGCGGACGGCGATACCGCGGGCACGCAGGTGCTCCCGCATCGTGGCGCCGTCACGGACGTCGATGAGCACGAACGGCCCCGCAGCGGGTTCGTGCACGGCAATCCCGATCTCGGTCAGTCGCCGGGACATGTCTCGGCGGTCCACGGCAATCGCGTCGGCTTTGATCCTCGACTGCTCGACCGCGAACGGTTCGCAGCACGCCGTGATGGCCTCGATCTGCAGACTGCCCAATGGCCAGTGGGCTCGGCCGTGAGTGAGTCGAGCGAGAAGATCCGGAGAGCCGATCGCGTACCCACACCGCAATCCGGCGAGCGCCCACGTCTTGGTCAGGCTCCGAAGCACCAGTACATCCGCCGACTCGACACCGGCGACGCTCTCCGTTTCGCCGGGCACCGCATCGCCGAAGGCCTCGTCCACCACCAGGATCCGGCCCGGCCGACGCAATGCCAACACATCGGCCTTGGGGTGAAGCACGGACGTCGGGTTGGTCGGATTGCCGAGAACGACAAGGTCCGCGGATTCGGGTATCTGTGCGGTCCGAAGCTCGAAAGGCGGCTCCAGAATCACCTGCGTCACCGGCACACCGGCCTCTCGCAGCGCCAGTTCCGGCTCGGTGAACGACGGATGGATCAGCGCTGCCGAACGAGAGCCCAGGCGCGGCAGCATCGCGAATCCCTCGGCACCGCCCGAGAGCAACAGCACCTCTTCGGGCCGGCGCCCGTGCCGCTGCGCGACCGTTTCGCGGGCTTTCAGTTCCGCTGCAGCCGACGGGTACGAACCGAGCGTCGACAGCCCTGCGGCCAGCCGATCCCGCAACCACTTCGGTGGGCCGGAGCCTTGGACGTTGACGGCAAAATCGAGCAACCCGGGCTCCGCTTCGACATCGCCGTGATGTCTCAAGCTCTCCAGGTCAACCGTTCCGGTACTCACCCGGTCAGCCTACGGTCGAGCACCGTGCGCGGACATCACCCCTGCCGTCCGGGACAATGAGTGCCGTGACGACACCACCCCTCGACCGTTTTCCGGTAATTCTGTTCGATCTGGACGGAACCATCACCGATTCCGCTCCCGGCATCCACGGCGGCTTCCGACATGCGTTGGCAACTGTCGGCCATCCGGAGCCGACGGAAGCGATGTTGGCATCGGTGATCGGCCCACCGATGGTCGACACCTTCAGGTCACTCGGTATGGCCCCGGCGGACGTGGACCGGGCGATCGCCGCGTACATCGAGCGCTATGACGCGACCGGGTGGCAGGAGAACTCGGTGTACGAGGGCATGGACGTCGTCCTGGGTAAGGCTCGCGCGAGCGGCACCCGACTGGCCGTCGCCACTTCGAAGTCGGAGCGGTTCGCAATTCGTATCCTCGAGCATTTCGGTCTGGCCGAGCACTTCGAGTTCATCGGCGGAGCAAGTGACGACGGAACTCGACGGGCGAAACCCGATGTGATCGCACACTCGCTGACCTCACTCGGGATCACACCCGTCCTCGCCGCCGACGGCGGAACCCCCGACGTGTTGATGATCGGCGATCGTGATCACGACGTCCTCGGCGCCGCGAAGTACGGCATCCCCACCGTCGTCGTCGAATGGGGCTACGGTTCCGCCGAGGAAGCGCGGCAAGCGTTTCGCTCCGTATCGTCGGCATCCGAACTGGGAGGACTTCTCGATGGCCGCCTCTGAACCACTTCATGTGACGTTTGTGTGCACCGGCAATATCTGCCGGTCACCGATGGCCGAAAAGATCTTGCTCGCGCATCTGGGCCGCGAAGGCCTCGCCGACCGGGTCCGTGTCAGCAGCGCCGGTACCGAGGGCTTTCACACCGGCAGTGACGCCGACGAGCGGACCAACGTCGTGCTCCGAGCGGCCGGATATCCGACGGGCCACAGCGCCGCGCAGGTCAACGCAGATCATCTCGCAGCCGATCTCGTCGTCGCCCTCGACACGGGGCACGAACGTGAGCTTGCTCATCTCGGCGTGCCCACCGAGCGCCGGCGCCTACTGCGATCGTTCGACCCCGAGGCGGACGGAGAATCGGTTCCGGACCCGTACTACGGGGATCAGGAGGACTTCGAACTGGTTCGAGACCAGATCGAAGCGGCCATTCCCGACATACTCGACTGGATCCGCGAGCGAGCCTGAACCCGGAGCAAAATTCACTCCCGTTCGGGCAACGGATACCGTGGACGTGTGCGAAGACTGAAATTCCTGTTGCGGCCCGGTTGGTTGGTACTGGCAGCTGTGGTCGGGCTCTTCGCCTACCTGTGCTTCACCGTGCTCGCTCCGTGGCAACTCGGCAAGAACACGAAGACCGAGCATCGCAATGATCTGATCTCGAACTCGATCAACGCGGAGACCGTGCCGATCAGTGACGTCATCGCCGATTCGACGATCGCACCGGACGACGAATGGCGAAACATCACCGCGGCAGGTACCTATCTGCCCGACGCCGACATCCTCGTACGACTGCAGTCCATCGAGGGCGCACCGTCGTACGAGATCCTGACGCCTTTCCTTCTGGACGACGGCCGCACGATCCTCGTCAATCGCGGATACGTTCGGCCGATCAACGGCGCCGAGGCACCGCCCATCGCTGCTCCGCCGACCGAGCCGGTCACCCTCAACGGCCGCGTGCGCCTGTCGGAAGGCACTGCGCCCGGCCGAGTTCCGATGTTCGAGGACGGCGCCAAACAGGTCTACTCCATCGACGCACGACCGATCGGCGAGTTCATCGGAACGGACCTGATCGACGCGTACATCCAGCTCGAACCCGACCAGCCCGGCGGTCTCGGCACGATTCCGCTCCCCCAACTCGACGCGGGCCCGTACCTCTCGTACGGGTTCCAGTGGCTGGCGTTCGGCATCATGGCGCCGCTCGGACTGGCCTACTTCATCCGCGCGGAGTGGCGCGAACGTCGCAAGGAAAAGGCGGCTCAAGCAGCTGTCGACGGCTTCGCAGCGGACGACGCCGCGACCGAGAAGACTCCAGATGCGGCAGCGACCGCACCCCCCGCCGAACCGGCTCGTACCTTCAGCCGTCGCAAGAAGCCGGAACCGGAATCAGTGCCCCTGACGGCGCAGGAAGCCAAACTTGCCGATCGATACGGCAATACCCGCTGACATACCCGCCGACACCACTGCAGCACTGATCTGCACCGCCGACGAGAGCCTCGACGCGCGGCGCAGATCGTTCGGCGTCGGCACGGGCCCGCGGCCGAGGACGGGGCGCATCTCCACCCCGTGCGCGTACTCGGTCCGACCACCCAACGAGATGCCCAACGCCCCTGCCGCCGACGCTTCCGCGACGCCCGCATTGGGGCTTGGATGAGCCGCTGCGTCGCGTTTCCACGCTGCCAGTGATTCCTGAACCGAGCCGCCCACCACCGGTGCACACGCAGCCGTCAGCGCACCGGTCAGCCGAGCGGGGACGATGTTGACCAGGTCGTCGAACCTCGCCGCAGCCCACCCGAATCTGAGGTACTTCTCGGAGCGGTAGCCGATCATCGCGTCGAGTGTGTTGGCAGCGCGGTAGGCGAACAGACCCGGCACACCCGCAACCGCGCCCCAGAACACTGCGCCGACACTGGCGTCGGAGGTGTTCTCGGCGACCGACTCCAGCGCAGCTCGAGTGAGGCCCTCTTCGCCCAACACCGACGGATCACGTCCACACAGTGAAGGAAGAAGCTCACGCGCTTTCGTCAGGTCGCCGTCGACCTGTGACGCCTCCAATCGAGCGGCCATGTCGATGCCGGTGCGTGCAAGCGACGTCCCGCCGAGCACGGCCCAGGTGGCTATCGCCGTCATACCGGTGACGGCCACCCAACCGGCCCGGCGCGAGGCTGCTTCGGCTGCGAGGCCGAGCCCAGCGGCGCCGGCCACGAGCACGGCCACATGAAGCGCTCCGGCCGTCCGCGAATCTCGGTAGGACATCTTCTGCAGCGCGATAGCCGCGGTTCCGAAGCCGGCAACGGGATGGAACTGCCCCGGATCGGCGAATGCCCGATCCGCAACGTAGCCGAGGAGAAGCCCGGCGGCTCGCGCATTGAATCGAGATTGGGACGAACGAACCGAAATCTGCACGAGCGTAGTTGTAGCAGCGACGCTCGTTCTCTGGCCAACCGTCACGTGTCTGCCCGAGCTGAGCACTACCGGTCCCAGTCGATCGTCAGATAGATCAAGCGGTGCATTCGGTTGATTTCCCAGACACGGGCAATCCCGGTCGCCAGCGCGTCGCTTTGGGAACGAACCCGGATCGTCTGCCCCGCGAACAACGCAACACTGAGACTGGGCATCTCGGCGATGTGGATGTGCGGACGGGTGGGATGCACGCGCGTCGGGTCGACGGCTACTTCGATCACAGAACTGGACATGCGTCCAGAATGGCGTATTGCGGACAATTCGTTGTCGAAAACGAAAAACCCCGATCTGCATCGACATGCAGATCGGGGTTCGAATTCTTCGGTGGGCGCGGAGGGTTTCGAACCCCCGGCATGCGTGGTCACATGCAGGCAATCTTCGTCAATTCTGGCGCCCGCGTGCTGTTCATGTACCTCTCTCTGCCCCCAGTGCCACCCGCTCGCACGTTCGCCCGTAGGCAAGAATGTGGACAAAAGTGGGCAGACGTTCCCACGGCGCGCGACAAGGCGCGCATTGCCGGACAACTGATGTCCATTCAGGCAGTGACTTGGAACTGTTGCGGTCGACAGCCCTCCAAATTCGCACACCTGTTCGATAACTGCTAGCTTCGATTTTGCGGGGTCCGGGAGGTAAGGGAGAACGGCCAGACCTCGCAATTTCGAGTAGCTATCAGTTACGTACGGTCCGTCTGGTTTGATACCTGAATACTCGCCGGGTAACGCGCGAGCAAACAGACTTGAAGGAATGCGCAATGACACAGCCGCCGCAGGATCCGAACCAGCCTTTCAGCCAAGATCCCAATCAGCCCTACGGCCAACAGCAGCCGCAGCAACCCTACGGACAGCCTCAGCCGGGCCAGTACGGTCCGCCTCCCGGCGGTTACCAGCCGCCACAGCAGCCCGAGCCAGTCGAGAAGAAGGCGAAGAAGTGGCCGTGGGTCGTAGGGGTCATTGTCGTAATCGGAATCATTGCCGCGCTTGCCGGTGGCGAGAAGGAAGAGGAGAAGGCGGACGCAGCGTCAACCGCATCGAGCGCCACCAGCCAGCCTGTCGCCGCCGTAGACGTCACCACCCCCGTGGAGGTTCCCGCACAAGCGCCATCTCCCACCACTACTGCCGCACCGGCCGCACCACAGATCAGCGCAAGCCAGAAGAACGCCGCACGATCCGCAAAGCGATACCTCGACATGACCGCCTTCTCGCGCAGCGGCCTGATCGAACAACTGGAATTCGAAGGCTTCTCGACTGACGATGCAACCTATGCAGTGGACAGTCTGGATGCGGACTGGAATAAGCAGGCCGCGCTGAGCGCCAAGAAGTACCTCGATATGACTTCTTTCTCCAAGTCCGGCTTGATTGAACAGTTGTAGTTCGAAGGCTATACACCTGAGCAGGCAGAGTACGGCGCAAACGCAGCATACTGAGCCAGTCGACCAACCTTTCGAAACGACGAAAGCCCCCACCTCACGGTGGGGGGCTTTTGTCGTACACGGACTAGGCGATCGACCACTTCGCCGTCGTGCGCAGAGTAAAAGCGAAGCTGTGTGACGTCCACACACAGGTCGACCACTCCGCCGCCTGCAACCGTGATCGGGATCTCGGCTGTTTTCGTGGAGTCGGCACCTTCCTGCCGATCTCACCCCTGCCAGCGCTCGAGAAAGTGCATCCGGTCGGTTCGACGCAATCATCTTGGCGATCGCACTAACGACCAGCGTTGAGGCGATCGCCGTGGGCGACTCGCCGCACAGCTAAGAGCCACAAGCCGCCCACCGTCCCGATCTCAGAGTTCCTGGTGCGTTACCTGGCCGGGCAGTGCGAAGGGAAAGGGTGTGACGATCTTCTGTTCCCTGAAGAGGATGAAGGGGTACCTCGATCGGCCGCACACGTCGAGCGGATGGGGTCGACAAGGTGTCCTTGCCGCAACGATCCCTCGCATCACTCCGCACGAACTGGGGCACGATGCAGCGTCGTTCGCAGTGAGCGCCGGTGCGATCGTCAAGGCCATTCAGAAGATGCTCGGCCATATGCATCCGCAGCGATCACGCTCGATGCCTGCGCCGACATGTTTGACGATGATCTTGAGGTGTTTGCGACGGCGCTCGACGAAGGGGAGAGCGTGCGGTGTGGTCAGAATATGGGCAAAAGATGAAACTCAGATTGCAGACCAAGCATAGAAAAAGCCCCGACCTGCACCGGAATGCAAATCAGGACTTGTTCCTTCGGTGGGCGCGGAGGGTTTCGAACCCCCGACCGCTGGTGTGTAAAACCAGAGCTCTACCACTGAGCTACACGCCCGAACTCCCGGTGAGACCCTCACCGGGAGTGCTCTAAGACTCTAGCGCGGCAAGCGCGTTTGCCCAAAGTCCGTGGTCACGGGCTTCTCCGGGGCCGTTCATCTCGGCAAAACGAATTTCTCCGTCTTTGTCGATGACAAAGGTGCCACGATTCGCGAAGCCCAACTTGTCGTTGAACACCTCGTACTTCTGAGCGACTTCACCGTGCGGCCAGAAGTCCGACAGCAAGGGGAATGTGTATCCCTGCTCAGCTGACCAGATCTTGTGAGTCGGCGAAGCCCCGACAGAAATCGCGAGAATGGCAGTGTCGTCGTTCTCGAACTTCGGAAGCTCGTCACGGACCTTGCAGAGTTCCCCCTGACAAGTCCCGGTGAAGGCCAACGGATAGAAGACCAGCAGAACATTCTTCTTACCGCGGAAATCTGCGAGCGAGACTTCCTGGTTGTTCTGGTCCTTCAAGGTGAAATCCGGTGCCTGGGCACCAACTTCGAGAGGCATGTGCAATTCCTTGGGAAAGTGCGGAAAGGGCCGGGTCAGCGCTTGTTGGCCGGACGAGCCTTCGGCTGAACCAGTCGACTTCCCGACCAGTCACCGAGGTTGGCTGCCGATGTCTGCGTCAGGCCGGCAGTCGGCGCCGATTCGGCGATCTCGCTGGGCTCGACATGTCCGTCGAGACCGGTCTTGGGAGTGAGAACCCACACGAAGCCTTCGTCGGCGAGGGGCCCGATGGCATCCATCAGGGCGTCCACCAGGTCACCGTCCTCGTCGCGCCACCACAGCAGCACGACGTCGATGACCTCGTCGGAATCCTCGTCGAGCATTTCCCCGCCGATGGTTTCCTCAACCGCGGCACGAATGCCGTCGTCGGTATCCTCATCCCAGCCCAGTTCCTGCACCACCATGTCAGTGGTAATCCCGAGTTTCTGAGCGTAGTTCTGGGCATCCGCCGCGGCGACCACGGTGGGGTCCTCCTTTTGTTGATGGTGTGTGGCGACCCCGCACACCTACCGTTTGACGATCAATTAGGGAAAGCGAACATGGTCTGAGGCGTTAGCGCAAGCCGACCACGCCGAAAACTTTCACCAAAGATCGTCTTCTGACACACGCCGAACCTTACGCCTGCGGATTACCGCAGGTCACAGGGATCCACATTCATCGAAGATCGACTTGCGAATCGAATTGCTCGTATCGCTGATCGAATTGATTTCATTCGCCGAATGATCACTCTCGATGACGACGGCAGATGAACGCAGGTTCGCGGCCAATTCGTCGAACAGTCCGGAAAGTTGCGCCGGAAGTTCACTCGAGACCGAGTCGAACCACGAGGCGGTATCGCGTGCGGACGAAGCAGCGGCGCCGGCTTCAGCCCTCAGATCCGTCTCACCGTGATTTCCGGCGTCGACGTAGGCATTGAACGCGACAACGTCGTCCTTCGATCGAGAGACCGCTTCCTCACAGATCGCGAAAGCCGCCTCCGCCGCATCTGCCGCCGCTTTCGACGAGGACGCCGCGGCCACCGAGACACTCACCTCGGATCGGTATGCAGCCACTTGCGCTTCATTGGGTACCGCCGATCCGGTCACCGCCGCCGAGCACCCCACGATCACTGACAGTCCCACTGCGATCGATCCGATCGAAACCCACGCCCCGACCCTGCCGTAATTGATTTCTTTGTTTATTTTTTCCCACCCCTTCATACGTTCCGATCGATCCCCCAAGCCTGTGACTACGGGGAACCATCACACCCCTGCGTCACGCCGAAAAACGCTACCCGAGAGTAACCAGAGGCGAGGTGTGCCGGACCGACCGGGATGGTGAAAGATGAGGTACGCGCCATATTCACGATGGAAGTGCGTCGGACCTAACAAGGCCTCGATCACCTATGTAAGGACGCCCCACCACGCGTCCCCAAACCAATGAGGAGCACACGTTGTCTGACCTGATCCAGGGTCCCGCGTCCGGGCAGAACGCCGATTCCGGCGCCGCCGGCGAGTCGGGTTCGCCCGCATCGAACACGCCGGGGGGAACCGACGGTCGCGTTCGCGTCATTCGCGAAGGTGTTGCGTCGTACCTGCCGGACATCGATCCGGACGAGACCACCGAATGGCTCGAATCATTCGACGGACTTCTGGATCGATCCGGACCCACGCGTGCCCGCTACCTCATGCTCCGCATGCTCGAACGCGCCGGTGAGAAGCACGTCGCACTCCCCGCGCTCACCTCGACCGACTACGTCAACACGATTCCGACCGAAAACGAGCCGTGGTTCCCCGGCGACGAAGAGGTCGAGCGCCGATACCGCGCCTGGATCCGTTGGAACGCCGCGATCATGGTCCACCGCGCCCAGCGACCGGGCGTCGGCGTCGGCGGTCACATCTCCACCTACGCATCCTCGGCAGCGTTGTACGAGGTCGGCTTCAACCACTTCTTCCGCGGCAAGGACCACCCGGGCGGAGGCGACCACATCTTCATCCAGGGTCACGCCTCCCCCGGCATCTACGCGCGCGCCTTCCTCGAGGGCCGCATCCCCGCGGAACAGCTCGACGGATTCCGTCAGGAGAAGTCGCACGCGGACTTCGGCGGCGCACTGCCGTCCTACCCGCACCCACGGCTGCTTCCCGACTTCTGGGAATTCCCGACGGTTTCGATGGGCCTCGGCCCGATGAACGCCATCTACCAGGCCCGGTTCAACCACTACCTCAACGACCGCGGCATCAAGGACACCACCGATCAGCATGTGTGGGCGTTCCTCGGCGACGGCGAAATGGACGAGCCCGAATCACGCGGCCTCGCTCACGTCGCGGCAACCGAAGGCCTCGACAACCTCACGTTCGTCGTGAACTGCAACCTCCAACGCCTCGACGGCCCGGTCCGCGGCAACGGAAAGATCATCCAGGAACTGGAATCGTTCTTCCGCGGTGCCGGCTGGAACGTCATCAAGGTCGTCTGGGGTCGCGAGTGGGATGCACTGCTGCATGCCGATCGCGACGGCGCACTGGTCAACCTGATGAACGTGACGCCGGACGGTGACTACCAGACGTACAAGGCCAACGACGGCGCGTTCGTACGCGATCACTTCTTCGGACGTGACCCCCGCACCAAGGAACTGGTCAAGGACCTCACCGACCAGGAAATCTGGAACCTCAAGCGTGGTGGCCACGACTACCGCAAGGTCCACGCCGCCTACGCAGCCGCCATGGCACACAAGGGCCAGCCGACGGTCATCCTCGCGCACACCATCAAGGGCTACACCCTCGGCAAGCACTTCGAGGGCCGCAACGCCACACACCAGATGAAGAAGCTGACGCTGGACGATCTCAAGGCGTTCCGCGACATGCAGCACATCCCGATCTCGGACGCCGAGCTCGAGAAGGATCCGTACCTGCCTCCGTACTACCACCCGGGCGCGGACGCTCCCGAGATCAAGTACATGCTCGACCGTCGTAAAGCACTCGGCGGATTCCTGCCGTCCCGTAACACCGACGCTGCTCCGCTCAAGCTCCCCGAGGACAAGACGTACGACGTCATCCGCAAGGGTTCGGGCAAGCAGGAAGTCGCCACCACCATGGCGATCGTGCGCATCCTCAAGGAACTGTTGCGCGACAAGGAGATCGGCAAGCGAATCGTGCCGATCATCCCGGACGAGGCTCGCACCTTCGGTATGGACTCGTGGTTCCCGTCACTGAAGATCTACAACCGCAACGGACAGCTCTACACCTCCGTCGACGCCGAACTCATGCTCGCCTACAAGGAGAGCCCGATCGGCCAGATCCTGCACGAGGGCATCAACGAGGCAGGTTCGACGGCTTCGTTCACCGCAGTCGGCACGTCGTACGCCACCCACGGTGAACCGATGATTCCGCTGTACATCTTCTACTCGATGTTCGGTTTCCAGCGCACCGGCGACGGCCTGTGGGCAGCCGCCGACCAGATGGCTCGCGGATTCGTTCTCGGCGCGACCGCCGGTCGTACCACCCTGACCGGCGAAGGTCTCCAGCACGCCGACGGACACTCGCTGCTCCTGGCATCGACCAACCCGGCCGCTGTCACGTACGACGCCGCGTTCTCGTACGAGTTGGCGCACATCGTCAAGGACGGCTTGCGCCGCATGTACGGCGGCACCGAGGGCGTCGACGGTTTCGGTGGCGAGAACATCTTCTACTACCTGACCATCTACAACGAGCCGTACGTTCAGCCGGCCGAGCCCGAAGGTCTCGACGTGGAGGGATTGCTCAAGGGCATCTACCTCTACAAGACGTCTGAAGCAACCGGCCCGAAGGCACAGATCCTCGTCTCCGGTGTCGCGATGCCCGAGGGGCTGCGGGCGCAGAAATTGCTCGCCGACGAATGGGGCGTCTCGGCCGACGTCTGGTCGGTCACGTCCTGGGGTGAGCTGCGCCGCGAAGGCGTCGAGTGCGAACGTCAGGCACTGCTCAATCCGTCCGAGGATGCTCCCGTTCCCTTCGTCACCACGGCGTTGTCCTCGGCGCAGGGCCCTGTCGTCGCGGCTTCGGACTGGATGCGGGCGGTCTCGGATCAGATTCGTCAGTGGGTTCCCGGCGACTACACGACGCTCGGCACGGACGGGTTCGGATTCTCCGACACCCGCACTGCCGCGCGTCGCTACTTCAACGTCGATGCCGAGTCCATCGTCGTCGCGGTGCTCATCGGTTTGGCGAAGGAAGGATCGATCGAGCGGTCGAAGGCCGTCGAAGCAGCAAGCCGATACCGCATCGACGACGTGAATGCCGCTCCCGAGCAGACCGGGGACACCGGTAGCGCTTAAGCCGTAGCGCACCAGTCCGCGCGATCGAAAACAGACCTACGCCCATCGCCGCGGGTGTCATCTCGACATCCGCTGCGGCGATGGGCGTAGGTTTTTCTCATGCCCGAACCTGATCCCGAGAAACCCGAAGAGGGCGTACGCCGCACTCGACCACAGTCGTCCGGGTTGCAGGCTGTCCTCGCCCGCCGTCGTCAGGTTCGCGATCCACTTCCCGAGGCCTTGCTCCGCCGCGTCAAACAGTTCTCCGGTCGGCTCTCCACCGAGGCCGTGACCGTGATGGAGGAGCAACTTCCGTTCTTCGACAGTCTCGACGCTTCGCAACGTGCCGACGTTCAGCTCCTGGTGCAGACGTCGGTGGTGAATTTCCTCGAATGGCTGCGGCAACTCGACTCGGAGATCAGCTTCGGATACGAGTCTTTTCCGGTCATCCCTCAGGATCTTGCTCGACAGCTCACGCTGCGCCAGACCGTCGACATGGTCCGGGTGGCGATGGAGTTCTTCGAGAAATGGCTACCGGCTCTCGCCCGCAACGATCAACAGCTGATCGCACTGACAGAAGCCGTCCTGCGCTACGGGCGTGAACTCGGCTTCGCAGCGGCGACGGTGTACGCAAGCGCCGCCGAATCTCGTGGCGCGCTGGACACGCGACTGGAAGCGCTCGTCGTCGACGCCGTCGTACAGGGAGACACCGGATCGGACATGCTTTCCCGTGCCGCGACGTTGAACTGGGATGCGACGGCTCCGGCCACCGTCATCGTCGGGTCTCCCCCGCCGGACGAGCGCGTCTCGGTTGCCGGCACCGTCCACGCGACCGCCGCCGCGCACGGGCGCGCTGTTCTTGCCGTGGTGCAGGGTCCGCGACTGGTGATGATCGTCAGCGGCGAGCTGAGCAGCAAGACGGAGGGCAGCCAATTCCTTCAGGATCTGCTCATGAGTTTCGCCGACGAGCCGGTGGTGATCGGCCCGACCACGCCCTCGTTGAGCGCCGCGCACTTCAGTGCATCCGAAGCTCTGGCGGGAATCAAGGCCGTCGCCGGGTGGCGCGGCGCACCTCGTCCGGTTTTTGCGACTGAACTACTCCCCGAACGGGCACTACTGGGAGACGCCGCTGCCGTAAAGGCTCTCCGCGATTTCCTGGTCGCACCTTTAGCTGAATCCGGCACAGTCTTGACCGATACTTTAGACAGCTATCTCGACTGTGGAGGTGCGGTTGAGACTTGTGCACGCCTTCTGTTTGTTCATCCAAATACCGTTCGGTACCGCTTGAAGCGGATCGCCGAAGTTACCGGCCGGGATCCGACGAATCCACGCGACGCGTACGTACTACGAATCGCCGCTACCGTGGGCCGATTGACACAAATCGATCTCAAATCGAACAATTCGGTTACTTCAGTCACATCTTTAACATCCGGACAAACAAACCTGTAACCCCGGAGCGTCCAATTTCGATGGCCGAGCGCGACGTGGGATTTTGTGGGAACCCTACAAAACACTTCGCCAGAGTTCATCGCGACCGACATCTCGCAGGTCACTCGCGGCGGTGTTCTCTTAATAAGTGATTTCGTTGCTCGCCCCGGGACAGGGCTCTCAGACACCCGGCATGCTCGGCCCCTGGCTGGCACTGCCCGGAGCGCAAGACCGCCTCGAAGTGTGGTCGAAGGCAGCCGGCCTGGACCTCGTGCGACTCGGCACGACCGCGACCGCCGAAGAAATCACCGACACCTCGGTAACCCAGCCCCTCGTCGTTGCCGCTGCTCTGCTGGCATATGAGGAAATCGAATCACGTGGGCTCCTCGGCGCCGACGTCATCGCTGCCGGCCATTCGGTGGGTGAACTTGCCGCTGCTGCGGTCGCCGGTGTCATTTCCGCCGACGACGCCGTCGCGCTTGCCGCCCTCCGCGGCGCCGAGATGGCCAAGGCCTGTGCGCTCGAGCCCACCGGCATGTCAGCCGTTCTCGGTGGCGACGAAGCCGAAGTGCTCGCACGACTCGAAGAACTCGGATTGGAACCGGCCAACCGCAATGCGGCCGGCCAGATCGTGGCTGCCGGACTGCTCACCGCGCTCGAAGAACTCGCAGCAAACGCACCTGAGAAGGCCCGCGTCCGCGCACTGCCCGTCGCCGGCGCTTTCCACACCCGCTTCATGGCACCTGCCCAGGATGCCGTCGCAGCTGCTGCCGCCAAGATCACCCCGTCCGATCCGACGCGCACGCTGCTTTCCAACTCCGACGGCGCACCTGTCTCCTCGGGTGCCGACGCCCTCACCAAACTTGCCGCGCAGGTAACCCGCCCCGTTCGTTGGGACCTCTGCTCCGCGTCGTTGCGGACAGCAGAAGTCAGCGCGATCGTGGAACTCCCGCCGGCCGGAACCCTCGTCGGAATTGCCAAGCGCGAAATGCGTGGCACACCGACGGTGGCCCTCAAGAACCCGGAGGATATCTCCGCACTGTCCGAGCTGACCTAGCTCGGGCGCCCACCCGGCCGATCAGCCCGAACGGCGGCCGGACGTTTCACCCCACCTCAATCGATCAAGAAGGGAGCCACACCAGTGGCCCACACTCAGGAAGAAATCATCGCGGAACTCGGCCAGATCGTGGAGGAGGTCACCGGTATCGAGCCTTCCGAGGTCACCGTTGACAAGTCCTTCGTGGACGACCTCGATATCGACTCCCTGTCCATGGTCGAGATCGCTGTTCAGACCGAAGACAAGTACGGCGTGAAGGTCCCCGACGAGGATCTCGCAGGCCTGCGCACCGTCGGCGACATCGTCGCGTACATCCAGAAGCTCGAAGCCGAAGGCGCCGAAGCCAAGAACGCAGAGTGAGCCGACCGTGACTTCCGCTTCTACCCGCAAAGGGAAATTCCCCGACATCGTCGTCACGAGCCTCGCGACGTCGACCTCGGTGGCTGGTGATGTGGATGGCACGTGGAAGGCGCTACTCGCCGGCGAAAGCGGCATCGGAATCCTCGATGACCCGTTCATCGACGAGTTCGACCTTCCCATTCGCATCGGCGGGCACCTGAAGGTTTCACCGGACGAGGGCTTGTCCCGCGTCGAAATTCGACGGATGAGCTGGGTGGAACGCCTTGCCCTCACGTTGAGTCGCACGGTCTGGAGCAACGCCGGCAGCCCCGAAGTCGATCAGGACCGCCTCGCGGTTGTCATCGGCACCGGACTCGGCGGCGGCGACACGCTCATCGACGCCGTCGACAAGCTCCGTGGCGGCGGATACCGCAAGGTGTCCCCGTTCTCGGTGCAGATGGTCATGCCCAACGGACCAGCCGCAACGGTCGGGCTCGAACTCGGGGCCCGCGGTGGCGTCATCACCCCGGTTTCGGCATGTTCGTCGGGATCCGAGGCAATTGCTCACGCTCACCGCATGCTTGTCATGGGTGACGCGGACATGGTTGTGGCCGGTGGAGTCGAGAGCTTCATCGACGCGGTTCCGATCGCGAGCTTCGCCATGATGCGTGCGATGAGCACCAACAACGACAATCCGGCCGCAGCTTCACGTCCTTTCGACAAGGACCGCGACGGATTTGTCTTCGGCGAAGCCGGCGCACTGATGATCCTCGAAACCGAGGAACATGCAAAGGCACGCGGGGCAACGATTCACGCCCGCCTCCTCGGTTCCGGAATCACTTCGGACGGGTACCACATCGTGGCACCGCATCCGGAAGGCCTGGGCGCGGCGCGAGCCATGACCCGAGCAATCGAGATGGCCGGACTGACGAAGTCCGACATCAAGCACATCAACGCCCACGCCACTGCGACGCCGATCGGTGACATCGCAGAGGCAAAGGCAATCAACGCAGCGGTCGGCAATCACGCTGCGGTGTACGGCCCGAAATCCGCGCTGGGACACTCGATCGGCGCTGTCGGCGCCCTCGAATCAGTCCTGACGGTTCTGGCAGTGCGTGACGGGATCATCCCGCCCACGCTCAACGTTGACAGCCAGGATCCAGAAATCGATCTCGATGTCGTCAAGGGTGAACCCCGAACCGGCTCTTTCGATTTCGCACTGAACAACTCGTTCGGTTTCGGTGGGCACAATGTCGCGCTCGCCTTCGGTCGGGCCTAGCCCGAACCGCGGTTTGCACCTGTCCGCGGGTGTCGTTGCACCACAACGTCACCCGCGGACAACACCGACCTTTCGTTCCACCCAAGGCTCGTACTGAAGGAGGACGCGATGACCATCCTGGCCCCCGTGACAAAGTCCGAATCATCGACAGACCCGCGCGATCCTCTTGCGCGCCTGGAAAATCTGTTCGACCCCGGCACGACAGTGCCGCTCCACGCCCGCGACAAGTCCGGCGTGCTCGCTGCGTCCGGAAACATCGACGGCGTGCGCACCATCGCATACTGCTCCGACGCCACCGTCATGGGCGGCGCCATGGGCGTCGACGGTTGCAAACACCTCGTCAAAGCCATCGATACCGCCATCGAGGAAGAGTCCCCCATCGTGGGCCTCTGGCACTCCGGTGGCGCGCGTCTGGCTGAAGGCGTCGAAGCGCTCCACGCCGTCGGACTTGTCTTCGAGGCCATGGTCCGCGCGTCGGGTCTCATACCTCAAATTTCGGTCGTGCTCGGCTTTGCCGCCGGTGGAGCCGCGTACGGTCCAGCCCTCACCGATGTCGTGATCATGGCGCCGGAAGGCCGAGTGTTCGTCACCGGCCCAGACGTAGTTCGCAGTGTCACCGGCGAACAGGTAGACATGGTGTCACTCGGCGGCCCGGACACACACACCAAGAAGTCGGGTGTCGCGCACATCGCCGCACACGACGAGGCCGACGCATTGCACCGCGCGCGCCGCCTGGTCTCGATGATGTGCGAGCAGGGCGAATTCGATCAGCGGGCAGCGGAACTCGGCGACAGTGATCTGCGCGCCATGATGCCTGCATCCGCAAAACGTGCATACGACGTTCGTCCGATCGTTCACGAAATGCTCGACAACGTCGAAGGTGAGTCGAGTTTCGAAGAACTGCAAGGTAATTACGCCCGGAGCATCGTCACCGGTTTCGGTCGGATGGCCGGACGCACCGTTGGTGTCATCGCGAACAACCCACTCCGACTCGGCGGGTGCCTGAACTCCGAAAGCGCCGAGAAGGCCGCTCGATTCGTGCGTCTGTGCAACGCATTCGGCGTGCCGCTCGTGGTCGTCGTCGATGTTCCCGGGTATCTGCCGGGCGTGTCGATGGAGTGGGAAGGTGTGGTTCGGCGCGGAGCGAAGTTGCTTCACGCCTTCGCCGAGGCAACCGTCCCCCGCGTCACCGTCGTTACTCGAAAGATCTACGGCGGCGCCTACATAGCAATGAACTCGCGAGCACTCGGTGCCACGGCCGTATTCGCTTGGCCCAACTCCGAAGTAGCCGTGATGGGCGCGAAGGCCGCGGTCGGCATCCTGCACAAGCGGGCTCTCGCTGCGGCACCGGACGACGAGCGTGAAGCATTGCACGACCGTCTCGCCGCCGAACACGAGGCGATCGCGGGCGGCGTAGACCGCGCGGTTGAAATCGGCGTCGTCGACGAGGAAATCGACCCGGCGAAGACTCGCAGCATCGTGACCGCTGCGCTCGCATCTGCACCATCTGTCCGCGCGCGGCACAAGAACATTCCGCTCTGACAACCCTTGACAGCAAGGTGGGCCTCGCCGATACGGCGGGGCCCACCTTTTGTCATTCAAGTCTTGGTCGTTCAACTCTGTGTCGTTCAACTCTGTGTCGTTCAAGCCGAAAGGTTCACTCCGGGTTCAGGATGGACCTGGATCAGCTGACACGCCTCCGCAGCCAGGTTACTTCTGCACCTTCGCCGGAACTCCGGAAGGGTTCGAGTTCTTCGTCCCACGGTGCGCCTATCGCCCGATCGATTTCCGCGGCGATGTCTCCTCCGGAATTCATGATGGACCGTAGCTTCATCTCCCCGACGACGACATCACCGTTCGCACTGGTGGATCCGCGCCACAAGCCGAGACCGGGTACATGGCTGTACCGTTCGCCGTCGACGCCATGACTCGGGTCCTCGGTGACCTCGAACCGCAACATCGGCCAGGCGCGTAGCGAATCGACCAGGCGGGCACAGGTTCCGACGGGACCTGTCCAGTCCGTCGTCGCCCGGAGAAGCCCGTCGTAGGCGGGCTGTGAGGTCCATCTGAGCTTGGCAGGGCTGTCCAACGTGGCGGACAGAGCCCAATCCACGTGCGGGCACAGCGCCGCGGGCGACGAGTGGATGTACACCACACCAGTCGTCACGTCCGCGAATTGATTCATTTCGCGCACTCGAGCCTCCTGCTTCGACGAGGGACGTCTTCCCCAACGACCTCTGTCGAGTTCGTGCAGCACGCTCGATTGAACAGTGTGCCTTGTGTTACCCGTGTTGCGCCAGTGGAAGGAGAGAAATTTGTGCTCTATCGGGAAACTTCGCCGATCACACCATCGGACAATTCAGTCCACAAAGGCTTGGCCCAATCACCGAAATCACGATCGGTCAGCACGACGCACGCAGTATGGATCGTGGGATCGACCCACAGGAACGTCCCCGACTGGCCGAAATGACCGAAGGTTGCAGCCGAGTTCTCGAGCCCCGTCCAGTGCGGACGCTTGTCGGCGCGGATTTCGAATCCGAGTCCCCAGTCGTTGGGGCGCTGAGAGCCGTAACCCGGAAGAATTCCGTTGAGCCCCGGGAACTGAACAGATGTCGCCTCTGCGAACGTCTGCGTCGAGATCAGCGTCGGCGAGAGCAGTTCGGCCGCGAACTTGGCCAAGTCGTCTGCCGATGCCTGCGCACCGTGGCCGGCCGGACCGACAAGAGCCGCGCTGGTCATCCCCAACGGCGCGAACACCGCCTCGGCCAGATAATCGGCAAACTCGATCTCGGTCTCCCGGGAAACTAACTCGGCAAGAACTTCGAAACCCGCACTCGAATAAATCCGCTTCGACGCCACCGGCGCCTGAACGACACGTTCGGCGAATGCCAACCCCGAGGCATGCGCGAGGAGGTGACGAACGGTCGACCCCTCGGGCCCGGCCGGCCCATCCAGCTCGACCGCCCCTTCCTCCACTGCCACGAGAATCGCGTAGGCGCACAACAGTTTTGTCACCGAAGCCAGGGGGAAAACGTGCGACTGGTCGCCGCTGAAACCACGAACGCGGTCGCCCTCACCCGGATTCTTCCCGGAGAGGACGACCGCTGCCGCGTTGTCGACCGGCCACTGCTGGATTACGTCGAGACTGTGAGTTCTGGGCACCCGATCAGACTACTGGCACAAGAGTTGCGAGCTTCCGATCACCAGTCAGCTTCGGTGTAGCGGATGACGCCGCGGATGTTCTTGCCATCCAACATGTCCTGGTAGCCGTCGTTCACGCCTTCGAGCGTATAGGTCCGAGTGACCATGTCGTCGAGGTTCAGCTTGCCCGCCTTGTACATCGCGAGAAGGTTCGGGACGTCCTGGCGAGCGTTGCCACCACCGAAGATGTTGCCCTGAAGATCCTTCTGAAGCATCGACATCAGGAACAGGTTCAGCTTCACATCCATGTCCGTCAGATGCCCCATTGCGGTGACAACACAACGGCCAGCCTTGGCCGTCAGAATCATCGCTTCTTCGACGTACTCACCCTTCATTTCGCCGACGGTGATGATCGTCTTCTGCGCCATGCGTCCATACGTAGCGTCGATGATCGGCTGAATGGCCGCGGCGGCGCTTTCGAAAGCATGCGTTGCACCGAACTTCAGAGCCTGCTCACGCTTCCACGGCACCGGGTCGATGGCAAAGATGTACCGAGCACCCGAGGCAACTGCACCCTGCAGGGCACTGATACCGACGCCGCCGACACCCATGATCACCACGTCTTCGCCCGGCTTCACATCGGCGATGTGGGTTGCCGATCCCCAACCGGTGGGAACACCGCAACCGACGAGTGCGGCAACCTCGAACGGGATGTCCTTGTCGATCTTCACCACCGACGACTGGTTCACGACCATGTAGGGCGAGAACGTCCCTAGCAGGCACATCGGGATCACGTTTTCGCCGCGAGCCTGGATCCGGTACGTGCCGTCGCTGATGGCCTGGCCGCTGAGGAGGCCCATTCCGAGGTCACACAGATTCTGATGTCCGGCCGAACACGCCGGACAGGTTCCACAAGCCGGAATGAAGGACAGAACGACGTGGTCGCCGACCTCCAGGCCCTTGACCTCCGGGCCGAGCTTGGTGATGACACCCGAACCCTCGTGCCCGCCCATGACGGGGAACGACGGCATCGGAGTCGCGCCGGTGACGATGTGGTGATCAGAGTGGCACATTCCGGCCGCTTCCATGCGAATTTGAACTTCGCCGGCTACCGGTTCGCCGATCTCGATCTCCTCGACGGACCACTTTTCGTTGAGGCCCCACAGGATTGCACCCTTGGTCTTCACGTCACTTCACCCTTTCATTCGCACACCCGCATCTATCTCTGTGACCATAGCCACAAATCCGCGAAATTGGAACGTGTTCTAACGAAAGATTTTGCACTGCAGGTCAGACGTCCAAATGACCTGGCACAATCGGCGCGGCGAGGATGAAATAACGACCCACTGAGTGGGACAACGGCACTGTCACTCCCCGAAAGCACGGCACCTCAGAAAGCACGGCACCCCGCACAGCCCCACTGAAAGCAATCCCCAACGAAGGCACGCTCCCTGGGCTCCGCCTCCAACAGATAAGTCGGACGCGGAGCCTGGCCGTGTTCTGTTGTACCTGAGGTTCGTCCTCAGGTTTTGAAGGTGGTGTTCGCCGGCCGCGGGTGCCGCTGCGGGTCGATCGAGGGCGGTGGGATGAACCAGGGTTTGTTGTCGACGCCGATCCGGATTTCCCATTTGCCGACGAACCCCGTTTTTCGGT